>Ga0105053_10012416_pt1 | contig 10255 bp, 7 predicted proteins | sample BON01_FD_78093 | JGI IMG/M metagenome (GOLD analysis project Ga0105053, IMG submission 78093) | Freshwater microbial communities from Lake Bonney liftoff mats and glacier meltwater in Antarctica - BON-01 | ecosystem: Environmental > Aquatic > Freshwater > Ice > Glacier meltwater | place: Lake...
AAACAACTCAGAGTCCGCAGAGAACGTCTTGCAGGAGGTCGGAAATTGGACGCTTTTTCTTAGAGTGGATGGAAGATACATGAATCTACTGCCGCTTAAATCATTCTCTAATTTCAAAGACAGTGAATTAGTTTGGAATTTAAATCTATTCTACCTTGGCGATATTGTAGCTGCAGCAGAGACTGCGCAGACACTGAAACAGGTTCCGTACAGGAAACAAGGCAGCTCCAGAGAATCAACGGACTCTCCAGAAAGGCTCTCTATGGACTATTTCAAAAACATCATTGAAAAAGGTGCTGAAATCCTCGTGGATGTTGTATGGGATTGCAATTTGGATCGGTCCATTGAAATATGTGCTCCCAGATTCACATTCAATCGAATTGATGGTGGGAAAGGTTTCAACTATCGATCTTCTAACGAATACTATGATCAAGGCCGCGTTTATCGTGATGTCACCAAACGCTATGGGATAAGATTGGTATTCAGGGTACAAGGGGTCGGTAGGCTGTCTAACATAATGCAGTGCACGATTGTACTAGGGAGTGGTATGGGACTATTAGGCATTGCAACGATCCTTGCTGATGTTCTACTCATGTACGGACGCAAGAATTACAAGTACCAAGAAGTTAAATTTACTGCTGTTGAAGACGAGTCCCTAATGGAGAATGAACATATCTAATTATATAATCATGTTTTGTAAACAGGCATAGTGTACTATTGATCCGTTTGGAAGTCTAGCGATTGCAGAGTCACCTTGAAAGTTCTTATGACATAGAGGATTGGCACAAATGGTTGTTCGAGTCACTACGGAATATTTACGCTGCAACGTAGCATGAGTATCCATCACAGAAACATGCTCCTTTCTCACCAAATTTTTCACTACCTGGCTTCCTCGATGTTGACTGTATCGGTGTCTTAGTACCGTCTCCAAGTACGGTTGTAGCGTTTGCACGCTTGTATCTGCAGGTAACATCATAAGCGTCTTTAGCGGATCCAATTCCTTGAAATGGGTTTCCACCAATTCCATTGCTTGTTCAATCATAGTATTTTGCATCAACACTTCAAGAAGTAGTAAATACAAGTCTTTCGTATGCGCGTCATTAGGGTCGTACAGACTTTGGCAATAGGCAAGAGCCTCTTTGAATGAATCGCCCACTTGTTTGATAACAACTTCTAGTGCCTCCTTGTGACGATGTAGGCGACTTAATACCACGCAATATTCCCCATAAAGTTTTGTTGCATGTAATCGATGTGAGAGGTCTAATGCGGAATAGAAACGCGACGATTTCAAAAACTGCAATAACGAACTTCTGGCTTGAGAGATTATTTCTGTATCACCAGCTGTTTTTTGCAAGTTCAATATATATTCGATGTACAACATGACAAGTTTATTGTGAAGAAGCGAGTCTTCGGATTTCCCTTGATGGATCATATGTTCAAGATACAATATGGACAAAAACGGTTTGCCTCCAACTGCCATCATTCGTTGGTCGTGTTCCTCCAGATGTTTCAAAACAACCGGTTCATCAATGGGTGCTTCGGCATCGGTAAATATACTGAGTGCTTCCTTCGGCTTTGAGAAGCTTTCCAAAATCCATTTGGAATATCTCAATACCATTTCTTCATACGGTTTTCCAAGAATTGTCAGATATTCGATAGTTTTACGTCTGTATATTTCCGGCTCTTGCGTTCCTTGATTGGTTAAGCTACGAAGCCAATCGAGAGCCTTTTCATGCATGGACTTTCCATAGTACAGCCACAAAAGTTCTTCCCACATTTCGGGGTACAGCAACAGCAGTTTTTCGCATTCATTCACATCGCACCAATTTTCACTACGTAGAAAAACTAGTTTTTGTTCTGTCAATCGGGCAATCAATGATCTAGTTTCAACATCACTCGGGATCTTTGCACGTCCAGAATCCCACAAAACAAATCCCTTAAGAAGAACTGTGTCCATCACGGCTAACAAATCATCCACAATGAACTCCACATTTCCCTGACAAGATAGTTTTAGTTTCAGTAGTAAGCTTCGATGGGCGTATAGCAATGGCAGAAACACGTGAAATAATGCCAAAGATAACTGTGTTCCTTGTAGGCGAGCGAGCTCATCAATGTTCAAGTCAATTAGGTCCTGAGGCACAAGCTCATTCAACTCAGAGCCAACATGCATTCGCTCATCAACTTCCAGGCGCAGCTCTTCTAAATGACTGGAGAAATCACGAGCGTCTTGAATTCCGTTGAACAATTCAGAATTCGCAAACAATAAACAAACCAGATCCACTGGCAACCTGGTGGCACTCTCTAAATGTTTCCGTGCAGTTTTAAAACAAGGCTCAGCTGTTGAAACGTCAAATTGCAACCGAGCAAACAAGAATTGTACTCGAGATTCCACATAGCCTAATCGATTTACTGGGATACCCGCACCAACTGGATTATCACTCTTTGAAGCTGACATTAAGATATCCAACGCCAATTGCAGATTATTTGATGCTAGGACATCGTCCACCAATTCAGGTATTGAAGATAGTGTAAACATATGAATGGTTTTCCTGCTAGCTACTAAAACAGTAGCTCGGCGCGATAATGCTGACGCCTGTAACAAAGGATTGGTGGAAGAAACATTTGTTGCAACGCTAGAACAGTCGGCCAGATGAATATTTTGGCACAACATACAATTGTCCAACAAGAAAACTTGAATCTTGCGAGGATCACAGGAAATTAAATAAGGAGGAGCAGCCATCAATATGTTTGGCGGGTCGTTCCACATTATTCGTTCTCCTGATGATCCTTTGGAGCGAGTTGGAAGTCCATCACAGTCTAAAAAAAATCCCTGATTATCTCTAACTACCAAAACCTCGTTTTTAATTCCATTGCATAGCACAGGCGACCTGTATAGCTTAGTATAAACGATCACTAATGCAACCAAACAACTTACTTTCGAATTCCCGTTCGTACTCTTGGACGTTTGATCTCATTGCCAGTGTTTGCATCAAAGAAAATGTAATCAGAAGGCATGCCAACAACCAGCACTGAAGCATTGCAAAACAGACATGTGCGAGGTGTTTCTGAGGTCTTCATTTCATGCAAGGGCTTAAAATTCATCGCATTCTTAGAACCACCGAGTAACCAGCTACCACGACGCACATTTTCATCTTTAGAAAATATAGATATACATCGTTTTGTGATGATACATATGAGATCGCTCTCAGTGTTGACGCAAATCGAGTACACACCTTTCAAGTCCGGCAGACCGGCAACAGGGTCCAATAACGGATCTCCAGTTAAAGAATGGCACGTAAGATCTCCACCAGAGATACAAAAGAGCACTCCCCATTTATCCACTACCAGCATTTGCGAGGCAGGCTGCTTTGATGGGTGAAATCTCTTCAATGATAGTCGTAACCGAACAGTTTCGCCATTGCTAGTGGAATAGCAGTCCTTGGTAGACATCCGTTCGTAGACATGCATGGCTCCATTGGAACAGCTCACAAATATAGTCATCTTGTCCATTTCCATACGAGGGAATCCACCAGCAGAAATGACTTCCTCTTGCCTTCGATCCAGCGTTGCTAAAAGTGGGGAAGAAGACAAGCTACGAAGTTTGAGGTCTGATGTAGAGGGAGATAATTCAGGTGGATGAGGATACAACGCAATACATTCTATGTTATCTGGAGCCTCGTCCAATAAAATGTCATGAACTGTGCAAGCAGGCAAGTTCTCCATCAATTTATATTTTTTTTCACGCACCATTTTCAAACCTTGTTTTCCTTCTTCATGGCTAAAATATTATTTCTTCCACTCATTCCTTTCTTTGCTACATTAAAGAATAAATTAAAACAAATAAGCATTTAAAAAAAGTCTAATATATCAAGCAGTAGAAAACGGACCAAAGAAGCCCGTTTGTATTGGAAGCTGGGCCTGTAGGAAAGCCGAATAGTTTTTAAGATAGTTTGAAGAGAATAACGGTGTCTTTAATTTTGAGTCCCCAAGAATTCTTGAAATAGTCATTGATAAAGTGGAATCTTGTCTTTTGTATGCAGGAGATGTCCATGGATTTTGATTGAAAATATCCAATGAATTCCCAGAGGAAATGTTTTGCAAATCCTCGAACTTTCTTTTCAACGTGCGTTCCTCGAAGAGGCATTTTGTGTTGGTATATTTCATCGAGTGGATCTTAAAAAGAGTTTCATTGGTGTTGAATGGATTCTGGACTGCTGGATTAGAGCTATTACATGAAATACAATTGTGGTAATCACATTTTGCCACGCCGAGTTGAACTCTGAGACGTTGCATCATCAAACATCTAGTACATCCTGTTTTTTGTTCACAGTTTGTGTGGTGCTTTAACAACCTCTCAAGGAGTTTTATAGAGTGACTCCCCCCGCCCTTCTTTTGATCGCCAGTGGTGGTTCTACGCAACTTTAAGTGGTGTCGTATCGCATCTTTAGACCGAGGTTTAATGCTCTTTTCATTAAACCTATTGGTTAAGTCTTCAATAAGGCTTTCTCCTTTTCCATTCCTGGTTCTTTGTTGGTGGCAAAATGCCGAACGAATTCTTGGATCGGCAAGAATCAAAGAGAATAAAGTTTCGTTTTCGTCAATGGTGAACCGTCCACGTCGATGATCACCCTGCATGGTTTTCGAATCGCTCCGTTTTAGATCGCTTAGTTTTGGGTTTGCATTTATAGATTGTAAAAATGGATACCTACCAGTTGGAGTGTCGATTACATGGCGCTACTCATAAAAATTGTCCCTCGACCTATTGGTGTCCTATTGTTTAGGATAGACGATATATAGGAGTGAGTTTTTCATTCGTTCTAAGATTCGATGATGTACTACAGAATCTACTTTGGGGGTAGGTTAGTTATTTCGAGTCAGTTTGTATTCGTGCATATACCACGTATCATTGGTAACAAGTACCTCGAATATGTTCTTCAGATCGAATCCTTACAAAGTTACAATGAGGTTTTATATTAAAAACTAATATTGATCCTTTATTTTAAATGGAGTAAATATAATTTGGATTTTAGGTTGTGATCAATTTCTAGGTGAGAATTATACTTTTGTTTCGTCAGTGACTTCGGCATCCATTTCTCCATCATAGATTGGGTTTCCTGCCTTTAAAGTCTTTAGCACTGATGATCGTTTGTCAGTGTCTTCCTGATCGGTAAGTACTTCACCTATCAATCCTCGCTTTTGAAGAAGGAAGAATACAAGAATCATAGCAGTCACTTCCATGTAACCAACAAAGAATCTCCACTGTTCGGTTTTCTCAAACAATATATCTGTGCCAAAGTTGTTCCAGTTGTATCCATTAAAATAGGTGTCCTTCGTATCGAAGGTATACAAACTAGGGTTGGAAGGATCTACTACAGGATCAGGTACCACAAAGTTCACAGGCGCGATTCTTTTTTGATGGATTAATCCAACAGCAGAAGCCACAGCTGCAAACGTACTCCATCCAAGAGCCATTTTATAATTGCGATCGATTAGAAACATCATCAGCGATGATATAATCAAAGCCATAAGTAAATTACTGAATCCAAGAGCTTGAAGCCCAAAGTATGAATTTGAACCAAAACTACTACGGTTAAATCCATTCAAGATTGCCCAGTCTCCTAAGAATGCGAAGAGACCAACCAGAAAGGCAGGGTAGTGACGAGATGGCATCGAACAAAGAGCTTCTTGGCAGATCATCATTCCCACGAAAAAGATTAACGGAGCAACAGCTGTTTGAGGGATAAGAGCGTTCAATACTTCGAAAATTCCAAAGATACCGAAAAAGAAGAAAAGTACGCAGTTGAATACGGAGTAGCAGTTACCAGCCCCCATCTTCTTGTATGCAGGATGTCCAACATAAACGGAAGTTCCAAATGGGGTGCCGAACATTGCTCCAAGCATGGTGCCGAATCCATCAGAAAGCATTGTTTCAACCAAGTTGTACTTGTCGCCAGCTTGTGCTGCACTGTAAACGTTCATCAGGGTTCCAGAAGCTGCAGCTAGCGCAACAGGAACAGTGATACCGAGATAATTTCCAACAGCACTCCAATCTCCCAATGCACTAAATCCTTCACCAGAGATTCCATAAAATTCTACTTTCTCAGCAGCAGCAGAAAGGGCCTCTCCAGTTTTCAAACCATCAGCCCATCCAAGAGCAACTCCCAACGCAACAACAAGAACTGATGGAGGCAATTTATCTCCAAAAGAAACATCACCAAAGTAGCAGATGATTACTAAGAAGAATGGAATAAAACCAGCGATTGGTTCTGAAAATGCCGGAATGGCTTGATTAATTCCAAGGAATACAAATCCAATTCCAGCAAGAGAAGTCAACAAAGCTTGTGGCGGAGTTACCTTGGTAATAAGAGGTCCCACGAACGACAGCAAAACACAAATGATTCCAGCTAAGAAATTAGAAACCACTCCTGCTTGCCATCCAGCGTTAGCTGCATCAACCCAGCACTGAGCATAGGCTTCGGCTTTATCAGCAGGGACCTCGTATACACCATTGCCACAACTAACCGAAGTTTCTTCAACAACGGCATTGCATCCAAACGCCCCAGCAGATACTACAACTGGAGCAATGATGGAAAAGATGAATGCGAATGCACCTGGAGTATTGATTCCATACGGCAGGGCAGTGGTAGCTTGACCAGTATTCTTGGCCAATCGTGCTCCTTGCAATGCATAATAGATATTTCCAAAAACCATCGTGATAGCGAGACCTGGAATAGATCTCTTGTAGATAATGTCACTGATGTTTCCAAAGACCATTCCTGCATATGCGCCATTTCCGTCTGCGTTTAGAAACGACATCAGTTGGTCATTGTAGAATCCGGTCAGCACAAGCTCCATTCCTGCAATGATTGCTATCAACGTGGAGACATTGTCAAAAAACAATTGCATAAAGCCAGCGTGATCACCGGGTACAGGCTTCAAAGCTTCTAGTATAGTAGGCATTTTTATTGCGATTCCCAATTGAGTCTTTGTTGGATTTAGACCATGTTTTGAGCAAAGTACACACTTTTTAATGTGCAATTGTCGGCGATTTAAAAACGAAACGCATTGTACGCAAGATTTCAAAGTAAATACAAAGAGTCGGGTCGAGTTGATGTATTCGAGTTCACACAAACTGCAAATTATGTGTGTACCATATGGTTTGTACTAATAGGCTACTAAGGAGAAGGAGAAAGAAAAAAATTGATTTTTCTGGGAGGCTGCTTGAAATACTAGCGAACAATATTCTCACCTCGCCCTGATCCTAGGCCAATCATTTCACTACCTTTTGAAAGAGTTTCATAAATCTCGCAACTTGCTTTTGAAATTGCAGAATCAATCGTTGTTTGTGCCTGCCCGTTTCGAAGCCTCAGATTGCGACGTAGTTTTCCTTCCATCACCAAGGATTTTGACTGAATTCAGCACACTTAGTAGCCAGCAGATTCAGTTGAGATTCCTGTTTTATGGATACCTATTTTTAAGTTGCCTAGTAGTCGAAGAGGTTCTTATTAGTTTTCGCTGGTGAACTTGTGCTGCTTTCATCCCTGCATGTGATAGTAGGAAGCGAAGTTTAATAGCTTTCTTCTCCAACAGTTGTGTCGAGGCTTATTAATTAAATAAATAAAATGTTCTATAATAATTGATGGATATTCTCTAGAGTTCGAATTTGTCTGTTTGTCTGGTAGGTAATTAGGCTCCTGCATTGCCAATTGAATACTTGCCATGTACTTTTGTGCTGCTTTCTTCTCCAACAGTTATGTCGAGGCTTATTAAATAAAAACTTGCACTTGAAGGAACCTTTTATCGATGAAGCCTTTGTCGACATTTATCGCAACACTCTTATAGAGCATGTCCTACCAACTCGGATAATTGTTTGTATCGTACAATGCAGCGTAACTAACCACAACTTGCAACTCAACCAATCTCGAAGCTCCAAGGGAGGAAGCTCGTTGTATTATGTTTGCGTACAAGTTCTTTAAGACTTGAATTCGGTATTCGGACGAACCTTCCAACAAATATATCCATTTTTTTGTGTCCGCAGCTTCTGGGTAGTACCAAACTTGCCATATAAAAAAATGTTATTTTCGCTCGCTCGAAGAAGCTTCCACAAGGAGCACACAGTACCTTGCCGTCGGCACCACACACCACCAGTAACAGCGCCATGTTGATGTTCTTTGTATGAACGGCATGCTTCAAACAAATATTACCACGTGCTGATGCAGCGGCTCCATACTCCAAGAAAAACTGTGCTTCCTGGGTACGATTACTATGAACTGCGGCTAAGAAAACATGACTGTCCCGCGCGGTGGCGTCAGCTCCGTTCGCCACTAGGAACCCAGCAGTTCCGAAATATTGATATTCAACCGAACGCTAGGGTTTTGTTATCCTGAGTAGTCAAGTCTGCTCCCTTCTGCACGAGAAACTTTATAACTCCGTCCACTTCGGAACGAAGCTGCCTTCGAAACAGCTTCGCTGTCCTGTGCTGTCACGTCAGCTTCGTGCTCCACTAGAAATTCCACTATTTTCAAGTTTCCCCGACGCCACCAGGAGTCCCTATGGCACCTATGGGAACTTCATCTACCAGGATGGCAACTTCCCTGCAACTTCGCTCGTCTCCGAGGAGATTGACACAACCTCGGGTGCCTACGTGCCAGGTCTGGAATCTCGCTATCGGATCGCTCCGATCAAGGTGCACCGATACGAGCGTCTGGTCGCCTTTGGAGCAACCATGCCGGCCGCTGAGTTCGTAGTGAAGAAATGGAAATTCAACATTGTGAACACTGCTTCTGCCAATGCATATAAGAACGCAGTGACGGCGGGGATGGAAGCAGCCTATCTGAGCGGACAGTTGTTCAACGGATTGCCTGCGTTTCGAAGGAGACAGGTAGACCCTCGTTGTCTTGCTAACATCCCTGGACTCTCAGACACTGGGATAGAAAGTGGCTCTGTGTCCGGTAGCAGCGATTTGCACAAGTACCTGATGCTCCCTCGCTTCGTCGTTGGCAAGACCTATGCCATGTATATTCCTTTAACGAGCAAGCCAGTGATGCTCAGTGGGACTAGATACGACACTGGAGCGAGCACCGAAGTGGCTGCTAACAGCGCAGGAGAGTGCATGGCGGCTTGCAATACGGCTAATGGTAGTGACTGGCCCATTCTGCCAGGGTATTCTAACTGCGTGATGGCCCAATACTCTAACTCTGCTACCTGTAAGATCTTCAGCTCCTTCCCTACCAACGAGACAGGGGCTGTCGATGCAACTGCTGTCACCTACATGCCCACACAGATCATGGAGGGGCTTTATCCGCGCTTCCCGCTTTCTCGTTACGTCTATGCGATGCAAAGTACGGCTAGAGATGCTGCATTGGCTGCTCAGTGCATGAACATTCGAACCAAACCAGATCTTTGTTCTGCTTTGGATCTCGGTGAGCTTGGAGACGATGGGACCAGCAAGTACGAAATCGTGCCTACTTGGTGCTCTGGGTTCAATGAAAAGCCATACAACGATCATGGATCCTACTACAGCACCACCAACTCTGCTTCTATTGATCCCGCCTGTAGGAGTTTGCACGACCGTCTATTAGGCAAAGTGGACTTTTACCCAGGTCTCTGTGGCACAGACTGGTGGATGCGGCATCGTGATGGCAGTCGAGTGAATCTGCAAACGGTTTTCCCTGGTATGTTGCCAGAGTGCCTTTGCGGCAGTGGCAGCTATTATAACAACAGCGACGTCTGACATTGCCGCGTACACATTGACATCTTCCACGTTCGAGGCCATCAATGACGACATCTACACGTCCGTGTTTGCCAATGGTGGTGATAACAAGCTCTGCTGGACTCCCTGGTGCACAAACCCATATCAGACGGGTCCAAACGAGAGCTTTGGCACACGAACGCACAGGGGTTGCAATGAAAACACAGAGATCACCAACGGCATCAATGCCTACGATGCAATGACCTGTGGCAAAGACAACACCTAAACCTGTCAGAGCATAGAACTAGATAGCAGTACATGTGGCATAGCGTACGATACAAGCGAAGAAGGATAGTACTTCACCTGCGCTGCTGTCTTTGACACCTAAAATTTATAGAATCACACTGGTTTTTTATTTAGATTTCCCCGTCTAGCGTTTGCATGCTGCTAACGGGTGTTCGCTTTGCGCTAGAAACACCGTCCTCTACGTCAGCTACTATTTGGCTACTTGTTGCAGCAGCAACCGAGGAATCTTTTCTGTTGAGCCAGAACCTTACAAAAGCA
>Ga0105053_10012418_pt1 | contig 10254 bp, 11 predicted proteins | sample BON01_FD_78093 | JGI IMG/M metagenome (GOLD analysis project Ga0105053, IMG submission 78093) | Freshwater microbial communities from Lake Bonney liftoff mats and glacier meltwater in Antarctica - BON-01 | ecosystem: Environmental > Aquatic > Freshwater > Ice > Glacier meltwater | place: Lake...
CTACGTTGTTGATACCAGTAGCAAGCTTCTTCACCGAGTTCTAAGGTGGTGACCAGATAAAGCGGGTCGGCGTAGTGCGCATCCCAGCGGAGCACCACCTGGACCGGCCCATACGCTTGTGCTGTGAAGAGCACTTCATCTAACGTAAGGCAGGTATCCGGCGCAAGCGGCAAGGCCGCCAGGGTAGTCCATTCGCCATCCAGATAAATTTGTATATTCTTAGCCGTGCGACAAACATACGTCCACTTGGGCAAGGCTTGGAGATGCGTTTGTAATTCAACACTATCAAATTCGCCATCGCCCAGAAAAATGATGTCGGATTCAGGCGGCAATCATGGCCGCACTAACTCAAGCAGAGAGATATATTCGGCCGCTGACGCATGCCCTTTCGGGCGCTGGAAGACCGTCCAAACCAGCGGGATCGCACGGTTGTTGTAAAGCAGGCTGATCATCAAGACCAGACAGCCACGTCCGATTTCACTGCCATCGATGGCCAGCGGTAAGGCATCCAGCACTTCTTGTATGTACGGCAGATAATCCAGCTCATGCGTCACCTGTTCATTCTGATACCAGCGACTCGAGCGTTTCTCGCAGCTCTCCACTTTGGCGCCGAGGCCCGAGTGCTTGGCCGCTTCCCGGCTATGCGTACTGTGACTGCCCACGATCCCGCTGATCAACCCAGCTAACACTTGTACCCTTTGCATTGTTTGGCCACTCGGATAGCCTTGGAGTTGCACTAATTGGTTAAAATGGCACGATAACGGCGGCCACTGTTGCTCATCTTCGGCTCCTTTTCTATGCGGGAACATAGCTTTTGAGCCTTATTTCAGCACAGTCGCCTTCCTTTCAGAAATCTGTCCGCTAGTGAAACCCTGCAAAAGATTTGCTTGATGATGGAACTATCAATTTTACTAAAAATATAAAATATATTTCTGAGTCGGATTATTTAAAGCTTTCCCGAAGAGTCGTTCCCCAAAGAAACGATATTATATACTCAAGAATAGGTGCAAAGCTTAGCAAAGCTCGTTTGGTAGAGACTGATGAAAAATTTATGGTCTCATATTCATGTTGTGTCATAAGACCTATGCAATTGAACAATCGTTATATAGCATATTATTTAGATAGTGGTGTTGCTCTTGAACAAGCCATGAAAGATACCCAGTCAATCGGTGTCCCAGATTTGGGAATAATGAAGATTCGTAGCTTTCCCATCCCTCTCCCACCCCTCGCCGAACAAAAACGCATCGTCGCCAAAGTGGATGAACTCCTGGCCCGCTGCGCCGCGCTCGAAAGTAAGCTGGGCCAGGCGCAGGTCGCGGGCCGTCAACTCACCGCCGCGGTCTTGCATGGCGCGGTGGGGTAGGGGAAGGTAGCTGCGTAAGGTGACGGTCACCTTGCGTCACCTGATGTAACCCATGTACGTATATTGACGGTGGACAAGCAAGTTTGGCAGACGTAAGCTACTAGTACACTTGGGAGTAAGTAAGACAGTGAATCAGTAGGACAGTAGAACAGTGTTTGTACTGTCTCACTGTCCTACTGATTCACTACTGATTCACCGGAGAATAGTATGGTTATTTCCGCCCAAGTGTACTAGAGAGGTGTAGATGACCGTCGCTGCGCCTTCCTAGATTTGTTCAATCCACGACCAGCGAGAGAGTGTCATCTGGCTGGCAATCAGCATCGGGGTCCCATATGTCGAAGGCAAGACAAGATGAAATCGAGTGGCTGCCGGGCCACTACTATCACCTCTACAACCGTGGTGCGCGTCGGGTGACGATCTTTCGCGAAGAGCAAAATTATCTCTTTACGTTAACTCGGATCAACGAGTATTGTACGGCCTTCTCCCTCACCCTGATCGCCGACGTTCTGATGCCGAATCATTACCATTTTCTTGTGCGCCAGAACAAAGAGGCACCCGCCGGCCTGCTGCCGCAACCGCTGGCTGGAACGTCAACAGGCTTCCCAAGCCCACGTGATCGGGTTCCACGCGCCGGCCTGTTGGCTTTGCAGCCACTGGGTTAAGGAATTGCATGGCCGCAGTCGTAGCCTCGTCAAGATCGCGCCAGGCGAGACCTGTCTCATCCGCCATTCTGCGCAACGGCTGGGCCCAACTCTCCGGGGGAGGCGCCAATGTCGCTGGCAGAGGATGCGTGTTGCGTGCTTCAAAGGTAGCCTGCAAGGCCAGGCGCAAAGTTAATCCCAGCAAGGGTTGTAGTCCGGCCAACAGTAGAATATCGACCAGATCTTTGACGCGACTGCTTTCGCCGGTGACGTGTGGCCTGGTATACGCATGTACTTTTTCAGCCAGTTGCTGTGTGATCGGATAGCAGGGCACCAGAGCCGGTGCAATGTCCGCAAAATCTAGGAGGGCTGGCATGGCTAGAAACTGCACCGGTTCTAGCATCGGATCATCCACCCCAACATCCACGTGGAATAACTCGAAAGGGCGACTGTCCAGCAGTGCATGCACAAAGAAACGTCTGCCACCACCAAGTAATGCTTCTTGCCCTGCGTTCGGCTGCTCCACTGTATAACGAAACCAGTCATTCACGTCTAGGGCTGCTACGTCGATCAAGCGTTGGTGCAGGTCGAACGCTGACTGCCGCCACATGACATCCACGTCTTTGGTTGTACGGGCGCGCGGGCCCAGGCGAAGCTGCAGCGCAAGACCGCCTTTGAGCACCCAGGTTTCAGGCTCGGCTTGGAGCAGGCGCGCCAGCAGGCGATCAAATGCCACAAGTTTGCGCAGCCGTGCCAGCGGCACACCCTCACGTTGACTCAGGGCGCGACGAAAGGCGGAGCCAGTGGCATATTTCATGGGGCGCTTGCTACCGTGAGTGCTTGGGCAACCAGCTTGTCTGCACGTCCACCACGGCGACTGGCCGTCGTGCGCAGTTGATCGATGGTCGTCAGCCCGCGCCGCAACGCTTCCTGGATAGCTTGCCATACCAACTCCTCGCTGAGACCACTGGCCGCAACATCGGCAATCGTACGTGGAACAGTCGTTACAGGCAAGTCGGCGTAATGTGTCACATCAGCAGGAACTAGTTGATTGGTGTGCAGACGTAGGCCCGAATGGCGCCGGGAGGCAGTACGCGGTACAGTCAGATGAATCGCGTTGGGCAGCAAGTCCGATAGGTCATAGAGCGCCAGCGCGCTGTCATGGGAGATCACGGCGTGGTTGCCCGCGCGCAGCCACGCGACAAAGAGATCTTCGTATGGCGAGGCCGGAAAACGTTTCAGCCGATAGACGCCTGGACAAACGCGCTCGAAGAGGCCGGCTTGCACGTGATACGCCAGCAAAGCATGGCTAAAGCCGGCAGCCCTGGCTTGGGCGGTGGTAAAGTAGCCGGCCTGCATCTCTGCAAATTGATAGAGCTGATCGTGATTGGGTGAAGCGGCCATTTTGCATAATGTGTGCAGAAAATAAAGGGTTACTTAACTTTTTGCACACATTATGCATGAACCAGGCTAAAATGTCAATTGAATCCGGTGATTGTTATCTCCATGCGCCTCGCTGACATTGATCCCGTCATGTCCATGAGAAATGTTTATCTGCTCGGTCGTAAAGTCGATGTGGCCCGGCGTATCGATGATGTTGATCTGCGTCTCCGCGTCGGTCACCTTATCGCGCCAGCGGGTCGTGATCGCCGCGGCCTTGATGGTGATGCCCCGTTCACGCTCTTGCGCCCACCAATCCGTCACCATTGTGCCTTCATCCACCTCGCCCAAGGCATGCGTGTAGCCCGAATAAAAGAGTATACGCTCGGTCGTGGTGGTCTTCCCGGCGTCGACATGGGCAATCATGTCAATGTTGCGAATGTGGGCGAGTTCGGTTGTCATAGGTTATGGATTCGTCTGTTACTATTTTGTTATCCGTAGCGGACACATACACGACCTATCTGCCCAAGTCAATCATCAACGAGATAGGGTGCGACCTGGGCAGATGAGTAGCTTGGACGGTTTGGCCGCGCGGGAGCTGCGTAACGGGGCAGCAAGACGGAATTGCTGATGCAGAAGGTGACCGACTGAAGTTTAACACAGACCGTGACTGTGCTTCGGGCTGCACGATTTCCAATATGTCGCCTCTTCATAGTCCAGCCCTTTGACCAGATGGCTGACCGATGAGACAAGCAGGGTGGCCAACGTCAGCAGCCAGGCAGTGTGTTGGCGGCGCGCCAGACCATCAGCCAGCACGGCCGTCAAATGGCCGCCCTGGATGACGGCTAACGGCGAGAAGGTTCTCAGGATCGCGTAGCGCTCGACCAGTGCGGGTGTCAGCGCCGATAGGACATTGACGATACCCATCGCCGCCGTAAAAAAGGCAACCACGGCCAGCGCCCCTGCTCCAGCAGCGCCGCTAACTTTTCCACTTGGTTAAAGCGCCCAATCACCACCCCAAGCAAGGTGATCATCAAGCCTCAGAAGAGCAGCCGTTGCCACGGCAAATTAAGCCTGTTCAAGGTGTACCGTCCCTGTCTGTGCCGCCTGGATCTCTTGTAACAAAGTCGTGAGAATGACGGTGAGGGGTACGGCAAAGAAAACACCGGTCACGCCACCCACCTTGGCACCGATAAATAACGCCACGACCACGAGGGCTGGATGCAAATCTACAGCAGAGCCATAAATCGTTCGCTAAGTGCGCCGTCGGTGACCAAAAAATAGGCTAACACCAACAGCACCAGCGCATTGAGCGTGAGATCACCCAAGTCGACCGCCGTGTTCAGGAGCGTGGGCAACAAAGTATTGAGCAGGCTGGTCGCTTGTTGCGACAACGTACCAAGCGAAGGCAGCCACCTGTTTAGCCAAGGTAATGCCGTCAAGTGTGTCATCAATTCTTGGAATAAAGCGGGGCCATGCGTGCGCAACTGCTGTGTTTGTGTATCGATCACCGGCGCCAATAGATCGCCGAGAACGCTAGCTAGCCCAATCAAGCCAATATAGATGCTCAACACCGTAACGCCAAGTGGTACACGCCAACGCGCCAATCGCTCGGCTAGCGGCGCAATGGCCAGGCTGAGCAGAAACGCGCCCAACAGAATGGTGCTGATCTCAAGAATAAGAGGAAAGTGCGTGGTTGCCAACCACCCAGTGAAAGCAAGTAACAGCAAAGCCAACTAGGTTCGCCCGCTTACGTGAAGTGAAAAAACGGTCATAAAATTTTCTCGGTTGCGCATAGAGTAGACGATGGATCGAGCAGGCACACTATAGCAGCATTTTTCTTGAATCAAAAATGATTCGTTCACTCTCAGTGCATCCCCAATTTAAGTAGGCCCCAAAATTGGGGATGCAGCCATTCTCGCCGCGAAAAAATGGGGAGCGTGCAAATTTACGCACGTCGTAAACGGGCAAAATAGATCCGCTTCGCTATCTCTGATACGGCCACATATACAACCGTGATCACGAGCAAAAGCAAGAGGGCAAAGGGCGGCAATGGCGTGAAGCCCAACAACCCACCAAAGGGCAGGTAAGGGATCGCCAAAGCGACGATTGTCACGGCCAAGGTGGAGAGCCAGAGATAAAAGCTGGGGTTGCTTTTAAAGATTGAGCGCCGTGTGCGCAAGACTAGGGTTATCAACAACTCGGTCATCAACGACTCAACAAACCAGCCGGTGCGGAATTCCTCCGGGGCGGCCTTCACGATGAAGATCAGTGTGCCAAAAGTGAGAAAGTCAAAGACCGAACTGATCAAGCCAAAGATCACCATAATGTCGCGGATGAACTTGATATCCCAGCGCCGGGGTTTTTCCACCAACTCCGGGTCAACGTTATCCGTAGCGATCGTCAGCGACGGAAAGTCGGAGAGAAAGTTGTTGAGCAAAATCTGCTTGGCCAGTAGCGGCAAAAAGGGTAAAAAGAGCGATGCGCCCGCCATGCTAAACATGTTGCCAAAGTTGGCGCTGGTGGTCGTGAAGACATATTTCAGGGTATTGGCAAAGGTGCGCCGCCCCTCTTCAATACCCTGGCGCAGCACATCCAAATCTTGCTTGAGCAGCACGAAATCGGCCGCATCCTTGGCCACATCTACCGCCGTGTCCACCGAGATGCCCACATCGGCGGCGTGCAGGGCGGGTGCATCGTTGATGCCGTCGCCCATATAGCCAACCACGTGGCCCATTTTGCGCAAGGCGAGAATGATGCGCTCTTTTTCATTTGGATCGATCTCCACAAAGAGCGTAGTCGCCTTGGCGCGTTGCCACAAAGCTTCATCGCTCATCGCATTGATCTCGTCGCCCGTCAGCATGCCATCGACCTGCATACCGATCACGGCTGCCACATGGGCGGCGACCAGACGGTTATCACCCGTGATAATTTTTACCTCGACGCCCAGCTTGGCCAGGTCGAGCAGCGTTTTCTGCACGCTGGGTTTGGGCGGGTCGAAGAAGATCAGGAAGCCGCTAAAGATCAAATCGCATTCATCGCTGTGCGCCAAATTGGCGACCAGCGTCACCGGCTTAGTCGCCACGCCCAGCACGCGGTAACCTTTGGCACTCCACTCGGCATAGCGTTGGCGAATTTGTGCTTCATGCCGCGCGTCAAGCGGAGCGAGGTCATTGCCGTCCTGCACCTGGGTGCAGACTGCCAGGACGTTGTCCAGCGCGCCTTTGGTAATCAAGCGGTGTTGATTATCGTCCGTCTGAACCGCCACGCTCAGCCGTTTGCGCACAAAGTCATAGGGGATTTCGCTCAGTTTGTTGGCTGGCGCAGCAGAGAGACCCTGTGCTTGAGCCTTGGCAATAATCGCTTCATCCAGCACGTTCGCTAGCCCGGTCTGGAAAACGGCATTAAGATAAGCGTCACGCAGCACAGCGGCGGAAGGTTGCCCTAGTATATCCAGCGCGCCATCAAGTTGCACAACACCAAGGGTCAACGTGCCGGTCTTGTCGGTGCAGAGCACATCCATGCTGCCTAAATTCTCGATCGCACTAAGCCGGCGCACGATCACGCCGCTCTTCGCCATCGCCTGGGCGCCCTTGGCCAGGTTGATGCTGATAATGGCGGGCAGCAGTTCGGGCGCCATGCCCACGGCCAGGGCAATCGCAAAGAGCAAGGATTCAATTGGTGGTCGCTGTAAGAGCACATTGATGGCAAAGGTTGCTACCACCAGCGCCAACATCACCACTGTGAGCAGATAGCCAAAACGCCGGATGCCGTGTTCAAATTCGGTTTCCGGCGGGCGCAATTTTAGCCGCTCGGCGATCTGGCCAAAGGCCGTAGCGGCACCGGTTTGTGCGATCAAGGCATGGGCCGTGCCACTGCGCACACTGGTGCCCATAAAGACGCAATTGGTGCGCTCGGCTAAACCAGCCTTGGCGGCTACTTCACCCGCTTTTTCCGCCACCTTTTTTTCAACAGGAAACGTCTCGCCGGTGAGCACTGCCTGGCTGACAAAGAAATCTTTGGCTTCCAGCAACACGCCGTCGGCCGGGATCAGGCTACCAGCCGAGAGCAACACAACATCGCCGGGCACAACCGCTTCGGCGGGGATCGTCTGCGTTTTGCCAGCGCGCAGCACCGTTGCCTTGATCGTCACACGCGCCCGTAATTTCGCTACCGCATTGGTCGCGCTATATTCCTGCCAGAAACCGAGAATGGAACTGCCGAGGATGATCAACAGGATAATGGTTGCATCGGTCCACTCCTGGGCGAAGGCCGAGACGATCACGGCAAAGACCAAGATCAGCACCAACGGGCTTTTGAATTGATTGAGGAAAAGCCCAAGCGCCGTCACCTGTTGCCCCGCTTTGAGCGTATTCGGCCCGTACTGTTGCAAACGGCGCGCGGCCTCAGCATCACTGAGGCCGTTAGCGTTACTGTTTAAGGTTACTAATAAATTATCAAGCGGTTGGCTCCAAAATGGGTCAAGCTTGTTATTGAGATTTGTCATGGTTTTGACCCTATCTCGTTGCGAGCAGGGCGTGGAATAGCGCTTGACAGATTTTATCTGAGAAAATGGCGGCGAACCTTGGCCACAATCTGCGGCTCGGTCAGCTTATCCTCGGTTTCAATGCCAACGATCCGACCGCTAAGTTTTTCCTGCACCAGCCTTTTTTCAAGCTCACCCTTTGCCTCACCTGGCCCCAAGATCAAGATTGAGTCGGCATCGCGAATCGCGGTGATGACCTCGGCATAGTATTGGTGGAGATGTTCGCCAAAGCGGCGGTCGCGGCGGTCTTCGGGCGAGCCTTCGGGTGAATTGCCCGAAAAGCGGCTGTGTTGCTCGGCGTCCGAGTTGATCCGTTTGACCTCTTCGCCTTTCTCCTTGCCTTGATCGATGAGCGTGACAATCACTGCCTCGCGATGATCAATCCATAAACCTAATTCTTTTTTCATAACTTTCTCCTTGATTAGTGAAGCCTATTTCAGCTTTTATATTTCAACTGGGTAATGGCACAATCCGCAACCTGCAGGTCATCGCGCACCCCGCTGTAGGTGGGCTGGTACAGGCTGCCACCTGGATAGGCATAGAGATAGCGCACTTCGACAATGGCATTCAGCGCTGGAATCGCTTTGTTGGGCGGGATGGTGACATTGCCCACGCCGACTTGATTCTCGCCAGCGAATACAGCAATCGCAACACTACGCGCATCATTGATCTTCGTCACTACGACCGATGCAGTGGCATAGAACTTGAATTTCACCTGCGATCCGCCGCTATTGGGTCTGCCGACAGTGTAGGGGGCCGTATGCTTTTTGAAGACAATCCCCTCGGCAGCGGCTGTTTGTAACTTGTCGTATAATTGTTGTTTGGTGGTGGCTGTGTTCGCAGTTTCAGCCACAACCATTGCCCCATCCAACCCCAGGCTTTCCAGTTGGTACAGCCTTTGACGATAGGGAATTGACCGTAGATCGGTGTGATCTATTTCCAAGAGATCAAACACAAACAGGGTTTCGCCCACAGCCTCGCCGTCCACCAAAAAAGCCTGTTCAATGCTACCGGCCCGTTTGAGAATGGCATCGGGCGCGCCTACGGAGACGCCCGTCCGGTTGATCGCAGTGACGGTGGCTGTTTTCGAGTCAGCTTTGTGGAGCAGCATGCGCTTGCCGTCATATTTTACCTGCGCCCACCACTCATCGTCCTGCAGCAAGGGCGCGACCTGGGCAGCTTCAATGAAGTTTAATAATTGACATTGGACGCCCGTGTCGCGCGCATCGGCGCTGGTGTGAACATACTCAGCACCGTCGGCACCGGGTCGGTAGCCTTCCGCAGTTTTACTTTTCACTAGTTTGTCATAGATCTTCTTCGCTGCCGTGTACTCGACGGGTGTGTTTGTTTTTGTCCCCGTGGTCAGCGTTGCGCCGCGACGACCATAGGCAAAATGGACAACAAAGTTGTTGTTTTCAACTTCTTCGAGCGAAGCACTATATACTTTGTCGCTGCTTCCCTGTTTGAAATACAATGTCACTTTTTCAGCTTTCATCGATCCTCCGCGCTTGCTTTGAGCGCAATTTAGTGGGTAACGAATTCAATCCATCGTCTCTTAATTTGTATATAGTCGTTGCGATGGTAAGCATAGCCGGGTGAGGTGGCATAGACCCTCAACTTTTTCCAGAGAATGCCAACCTATGGTGTTGCTCCAAACATCTGCATCACCATACCATGTGTAAACTCATGCAAAAGCAATGTTAGCAGAATTCCTCCAAAAACCATGCTGACTTCGCGCAGTCCGAATTCATAACGCGCTGGCAGTTTGCCCAAGTTAATCGCTAAACTGAAAAAAATCAACCCCGAAAAACCTGCAAGGGGTAGGGCAAGAATTTGCAGGAGGATCACTCGGATCAATTTTTCTGGCATCCGCCAATAAAGAGTTTGTCTATAATCGTCCGGTAACGCTCCCGATGTAGGGATAAAGTCATTGTTCTCTGGCATAGAGTTACTAAATCTAAAGAGCGCTTTAGGTCAATTTGCACGGACTCGACAACCCGTTGGGAAATATGAACATTTTACAAAGTATAGCCGTCGATCGTGCGCCCGTCTTCTCCCCAAAGAGGGATTGGGTGGCAATGCGAGAGGGATTACGCAGTGGGTGTTCTCTCCCGAATGAGGTAGCGGGTAACTCTATTCGGATTGATTCATCTCCAGGGTAAGAAGTAATCATGAAGATGTAATTTGTAAGTAGTAAGTAGTCCCCGCATCCTGTCGAGAATGATAAGTTACAAATTACTACTCCTAAACCCGCAGATCAAGGCTAGCGTGTTTCGAAGATCACTTCAGGGTATTGTTCTGCTGGCCCATCCAGCAGCACTGCC
>Ga0105053_10012420_pt1 | contig 10252 bp, 12 predicted proteins | sample BON01_FD_78093 | JGI IMG/M metagenome (GOLD analysis project Ga0105053, IMG submission 78093) | Freshwater microbial communities from Lake Bonney liftoff mats and glacier meltwater in Antarctica - BON-01 | ecosystem: Environmental > Aquatic > Freshwater > Ice > Glacier meltwater | place: Lake...
GCAAGCAGGGCTGGTCTGTCATCGAAACCCTGATGAAACCGTCAGATCAGTTGATCGCAAAACTGCGCTTCGGTTGAATATCTGATCTCCGCCGAGGCACATCCAGTCATGCCGGGCAGTTACGAATATTTTATCCGGCCTGATTCATCGGTCAATCTTTATCACGGGGTGATCTCCGGTGGTCTGGACGCGGCGCTGCTCGTCCGCCCGCAGTTTCCCATTCCGAAATCAACCGGTTGGCTGACCCTGCGGCAGGAACCTCTGGTACCGATCGCCCCCAAAGATGTCGTGGTCGATGATCCCCTGCGTGTCATTCAGAGCCATCCTTTCATCCGCTATGACCGGAACCAATGGGGTGGGCAGATTGTGGACCGCTATCTGCACAGGAAAGCGCTGAACGTGCGGCAGTGGCGGGAACTGGATGCGCTGGATGCGATCGCAGGGTTGGTCAGCCGGGGGCTTGGGGTTGCCATCGTGCCCGACTGGGCGCCGCCTTGGCCGGAAGGGCTGCAATTGCAGAAGATCGCGCTGCCTGATGCAGGAGGCAGGCAGACCGGGGTTTTGTGGAACAGATCGGGCACGCGGATTTCCACGATTCAGGCTTTTGTGGAGGCGTGCCAGGATCGAAACGACGACATGGACCTGACGCATGACGATTGAGACCCAAATGGGTGCTGGAAAAGGCAGCGGCCACGCGTTGCACCGGGCCATATTTCCGTTCCGCAAGGTCAAAGTTCGGCCGCCGGACTTGCCGCAGGATCGGGATTTCGCGGTCGACCTGATGCCGACAACCATTCGCCATTGCGATGGATGACGCACGTCATGGTTTTGCGAAAGGGGCGATTTCAATGCCGTTTTCCTCAAGTGCGTGGCGCAGTTGCCGCGCGATGTCCACCGCGCCTGCGGTATCGCCATGGATACACAGCGTTTCAGGCTCGACAGGCAGCCGTTTGCCCGAGGTGGTGGGGATATGCCCGTTCACGACCATCTCCAGCACCTGATCAAGGCTTTGCTGTGGGTCATGGATCACGGCGCCGGGTTGGCTGCGCGGTGTCAATTCGCCTTGGTCGGTATAGCTGCGGTCGGCATAGATTTCGCAGGCGACCTTCAGCCCGGCCTTCTCCGCCGCCCTGTAGGTTTCCGAATAGGGCAAGGTGATGAACACAAGCGCCGGATCAACAGCATGGATCGCGCGCGCGCACAGCGCCGCAAGATCGGGGTCGACAGCGGCCATGTTGCCCAGGGCGCCATGGGTTTTCACATGTGTCATCGGGTACCCTTCCAATGTGGCCATGCCTTGCATCGACAGGATCTGGAAAATCAGCTGTGTTTCCAGATCCTCGGGCCGCTCTCCGGAAATGCGTCTGCGACCAAAGCCGTAAAGGTCGGCAAACGAAGGATGGGCGCCGACCGACACGCCCTTTTCCTTTGCCAGACGGATGGTACGCCGCATCACAACCGGATCACCGGCGTGGAATCCGCAGGCGATATTGGCGGTGGTCACCAAATCCAGCATGGCCGCGTCATCGCCGACAGTGAAGGCGCCAAAGCTTTCCCCCATATCGCAGTTCAGATCGATCTTCTGCATCATTTCTACTCCTGCCGTTCATATTCTTGTAAGATTTTCATCGGTAACGAGTTTGTCCTGGGAACCTTGAAAAACAGATTGACAGATCATCTTCGACTATTCCATAGTTCGTATACATCTGGTATACTCAAATCTCAACAGATATTGACCGGACCGATTTCACTGAATCAAGGAAGGGAATAGAATGAAACAGAGAAGCATCCGAACGTTCACTGCGGCCTGCGTGGCTTCGGTCCTGGCCACGGCCGCCTGGTCCGAGACAAAGTGGGATCTTTCGATTGTCTGGCCCGAGGGCAATTTCCACACCCAGAATGCGCTTACCTTTGCGAATGCCGTGAATGAAGTCACGGATGGTGAGGTTGCGATCACCGTACATTCCGGTGGCGCCTTGGGTATCAAAGGCCCCGAAGGCATGGCTGCCGTCCGCGACGGGATCGTGCCGATCGCTGAAATTCTGATGAGCCAGCAGGTTGGCGAGGCTCCGGTTCTGGGCGTCGAGACGCTGCCGTTTTTGGCGCCGACGTTGCCGGATCTGGCGCTGTTGCACAAATTCCTCCGCCCCAAGCTGAACGAAATCGCGGCGGGCATGAACCAGAAGATTCTGTATATGGTGCCGTGGCCCGGGCAGGCGGTTTATGCGCCCACCGCGATCAACACTATCGAAGATCTCAAGGATCTGTCAATCCGCGTGGTCGATTCGAACGGCAACGATTTCTTTGGCGCGCTTGGTGCCACCCCAATACAGATGCCTTGGGGTGAGGTTGTTCCATCCCTGGCCGCCGGCACGATCAAGGGCGTGACGACCTCATCCTCGTCGGGGGTGGACGGTTCCTTCTGGGAGTTCATCGATCACATGAGCACGTTCAACTGGCAGTCGTCGTCCAACTTCGTTTCGGTGAACCTTGATGCCTGGAACGCGCTGCCGCTTGAAACGCGTGACAAGATTGAGGAAACCGCTGCCGAGCTGGAAGGTCAATTCTGGATCAACAGCCGTGCCGAAGACGAAAAGAAGCTGGCGACCCTGGCAGAGAACGGCATCGAGATCAGCGCACCTTCGCCAGAGCTCTCAAAGGCGCTGATGGAAAAATCCCTGCCGCTGTGGGAGGCATTCAAGGTTCGCGTACCTGAATCCGCGCCGATCATCGACGCATATCTCGCCCTGCGCAACTGACGCCACCCGGCCCTGACCCGGCGCGCCCAGAATCCTGAGCGCGCCGGGTCAGGGTTTTTCGGGCCACGTGGATGGGTTGCATACCCGGCGACTGGATTGAAACTCATCATGTCGATCTTATCACCCAAAAGTTGCCACCGGACTTTGCGCGCAATCGATGGCCTGACAGACATTGGCGGCTATCTGGGGGCAATCAGCCTGCTTGGCATTCTCGTATTGATTGCCGGCCAGATCGTTTCACGCAACATCTTCAACCACTCGATCCACTTCTCATGGGATCTTGCGGGCTATTTCATGGGTACCTGTTTCCTTCTGACCTGTGGCAGCGCGATGAAGGCAGGCAGCCATGTTCGGGTAACCGCCTTACTGGAGGCTTTGCCCGGCCGTTTCGCGCGGTTGGTCGAACTTCTGTCCTGTGTCGTGGGGCTGGCGATCTGCGTCTTTCTGACCTCGGCGCTGATCGAGATGGCCTGGCTATCGGGGCTGCGCGGTTCCACTGCGGCCACCTCCTTTCGGGTTCCTCTGGTTTATCCTCAGGCGGCGCTTGCAACAGGGGCCGCCATACTGACGTTGCAATGCACCGCCCAGATTTTGCGATTGCTGCGCGGAGAGCCGATCGCCACCGGCTCGGGCCTCGAATAGGGAGCAGCGATATGGGAAAGGTCATCGGATCGACGCTTGGGCTTCTTGCGCTGCTGCTGGGAAGCGGTGTGTGGATCGGATTGGGCCTTATCGGCACGGGCGCGGGGCTTATCGCCCTATTCCGGCCCAATATGCCGTCTTTGAAACTTCTGGCGCAACAAACCTATAATGTCGTGATATCGCCGGAACTTCTGGCCCTGCCGCTGTTCATTCTGATGGCGGAAATCCTGTTTCGCACGAGGATCAGCGAGGCGCTTTTCACCGGCCTATCCCCCTGGCTGCGCCGCGTACCCGGTCGCCTTAGCCATCTGACCGTGCTGGGGTGCGCGATGTTCGCCACGGTGTGCGGATCGTCTGCGGCAACCACCGTAACGGTTGGCCGGATCACCGCCAAGGAACTGATCGGCCGCGGATACGACCGCGACCTCGTGATCGGCAGCCTTGCAGGTGCCGGGACATTCGGCTTCCTGATCCCGCCCTCGACGATCATGATCATCTATGGCGTCATGGCCGAAGAATCGATTATCAAGCTGTTCATCGCCGGGATCGTTCCCGGTCTGCTGCTGGCCTCGTCCTATATGGGGTATCTTGCGATCCGGGCCTGGCTAAACCCTTCGCTGGTTGGGGCGATCCCACCACGCACCACCTTTCGCGAAAAGATGTATGCGCTCAAGGATCTGGGGCCGCTGATCCTGTTGATGGGCGGGGTCATCGGGTCGATGTACGGCGGTATTGCCTCGCCGACCGAGGCGGCGGCAGTGGGCGTGGTTTTCTCGATATTCATCGGGTTCATGCAGAAAACGCTGAACCTGAAGGGCTTGTTTGTCGCCGCGCGTCAGGCCGCCGAAAGCTGTGCAATGATTGGCCTGATCATGATCGGGGCGATGTTTCTGTCCACGGTGTTCGGTTATCTGGGTTTGCCGCGATTCATCGCAACCGAAATCGAAGGCTGGGGCATGTCACCCTTTTTTCTGATCCTGGTGCTGCTGGTGTTCTACGTCATCCTTGGTACGGTGATGGAGGGGCTTGGCATCATCGTAATGACGTTGCCCATCACTTTGCCTCTGGCTTTGGCTGCGGGATACGACAAGGTGTGGTTCGGGATATTTCTGGTGATCGTCGTCGAGATGGCGCAGATCACGCCGCCGGTGGGGTTCAATCTTACTGTCATCCAGCGCCTGACAGGAGAAAGCATGAGCCGAATCGCGCGCGCAACCTTCCCGTTCTTTCTGATCATGGCGGCTTTCGTGCTGATCATCGCAATCTTTCCCGGCATAATCAGCTTTCTGCCCGATCTGATGCGTGGATAATGACACCGTGCCGCTGTGGTTTTCCAAGCTGCGGTCACCTCTGGAAAGTACCGGCCTGAACCATGCGCCTGACCCTACTTCCCTGCGGAGATTCTGCATTGATCCTGCAGCTTGGTGAAACGATCGATGCCGGGGTGAATGCCCGGATCATCGCTTTGGCCTCAAGGCTGGAAACCGCAGTCGATGCCGGTAAACTTGTCGGTGTGCTGGATATCGTGCCGACCTATCGCTCGCTCCTGCTGCGTTACGACCCCGAGCAGGTTCGCGGCGCGGCGCTGGAGCGGATGCTGCGCGACATGGGCGATGACCCGGCCGGCACCGGGGCGCCAGCCCGATACTGGCAGGTGCCCTGTCTGTATGGTGGCGAAATCGGTCAGGATATGGACGAACTGGCCGGGATGAAGGGTCTGACGACAGACGAGTTGATCGCCATCCATTCTGGCACAGATTATCGTGTCTACATGATCGGTTTTGCCCCGGGGTTTGCCTATCTCGGTGGCCAGCCCGAAATCCTGCACACGCCCCGCCTGCCAAAGCCCCGCCAGAACATCGCGCGCGGCGCGATCGGGATCGGTGGCCAGCAGGGCAATATCAACTCGGTCGCCGGCCCATCCGGCTGGCGTTTTCTGGGCTGGACGCCGGTACGTTCGTTCGATCCTGCCCGAGCCGAGCCATTTTTGTTTCGTGCCGGCGATCATATCCGTTTCCGCCGGATCGGCACGGAAGAGGCCCACGAACTGGAGGCCAGAAGCGTGGCGGGCGAAACCATCATCACGCCGCAGCAGGCGCTGACATGAGCATTCAAGTGCTTTCGGCCGGGCCGATGCTGACGGTGCAGGATGCAGGTCGATCTGGCCTGCGACATATGGGGGTTTCCTCTGCGGGGCCGATCGACCGCGTCGCCATGGCACTGGCCAATGCGCTGGTCGGCAATAATCAGGGTGCGGCGGTGTTGGAATTTGCCGGCCCCTGCGGCAGCTTTCGCAGCAACCGGGCGGTGCGGTTTGCGGTGACGGGGGCCGATTGTGCAATTCGTATCGACGAACGTAAGATCCTGCCTGGGGAAAGCCACCGCCTGAACCCCGGCGAGACCCTGACCGTCGGTGTGCCGGGTGGCGCTGTCTGGGCCTACCTGGCCTTTTCCGGCGGGATCGAGACACCGCCTGTACTGGGCTCGCGTTCGACCCATCTGCGCAGCGGCGTTGGCGGGGTCGAGGGGCGGTCGCTGAAGGCGGCTGATTTGCTGCCGCTCGGTCGCGACGACCCCGATGCGCCGTGTCTGCGAATCGCCGCAGGGCTGGATCACCGCAGCCTTGGCACGGAAAGGGGCCCGATCCGCGTGATCCTGGGCCCGCAGGACGGCTATTTCGCACCCGAGGTCCTGGCCCGGCTGACAGCGGACGATTTCACCGTCACCGCACAGCGCGACCGTATGGCGATGGTACTGGGCGGTGTGCAGCTGCCCGCGGCGCGAGGTCACGATATCGTCTCTGACGGGACGGTGCCGGGCTCGATACAAGTGCCGGGTTCGGGAATGCCGCTGGTGCTTCTTGCCGAAAGTCAGACCACCGGGGGGTATCCCAAGATCTGCACCATCGCATCTTGCGATCTGGCGCGTCTGGCGCAGATGCCGGTCGGTGCGCATTTTCGGTTTGCTGTCGTTTCCCGCGACGAGGGCGAAGACCTTTGGCTGTTGCAGCAGCGCAAGCTGCGTGTGGCTCTTGATACCCTGGTTCCAAGACCCCGGGATTTTCTGCACTCCGAATATCTTTTGTCCTGCGATCTGGTTGGCGGCATCTATGACCCCGAAGAGGTGGTTCGCCCCGTCCCGCTGCACCAGCAGGAGGCAGATACATGAGCGTGACGAAACACCTGGTCCATGAGGCCTATGGGCGGATCCTGTCGCAGATCTTCGAGGGGACGCTGAAATCGGGCGATCTGTTGCAGGAGGCCGTTCTGGGGGACGCATTCGGCATGTCGCGAACCCCGGTGCGCGAGGCGATCAAACGCCTTGAAAGCGAGGGATTGCTGGCCCCCGAGGGCCGGTTCATGCGGGTCCGCACCATGACAGTGGAGGACATTGAAGAAACGTTTTTCCTGCGATTGGAACTTGAACTTGTCGCCGCGCGCGCCGCAGTGCGGCTGCCGGCCGCGCAGGTCGACGCTATCGAGGCGCGGGTGCGCCAACTGATGGTTTCAGACCCTGCCAAGAACGATCTTCAACGCCAGACCGACTATGATTTTCACCGCCTTCTGGTGCAGGAATACGGAAATCCGGCAGTTGCGGCGACTGTTTCGACCCTGCACAGACGCACCTGCGTATTCGACCACACGCAGGTTCCCAAGCGTTTTCTGAAGGGCTGCAACGAGCATCTTGAGATTATCGATGCGGTGCGCAGCGGTCAGGCCGATGCGGTCGAGGATGCGCTGCGCCGGCATCTCGAAGGCGCCCGCGACGCGGTTTTCGAATGTCTGCGCAAATCGCAGCCAAACAGTTGAACGGCAACAGGTTTCAATATGAAGTGTCTGATCATCCAACCGATTCACGAAGCCGGGCTTGAAGCGCTGGCACGGGCCGGAATCGAGCCTGTGCCGTGCCCCTCGCCCGACATGGAAACCGTGGCGCAGCATATTAAGGGTATCGACGCGGTCATCACCCGCGATGCGGGGCTGAATGGCGCCGCGTTTGCCGCTGCCGACCGGCTGACTGCGGTGGTCGTCCATGGCGTCGGCCACGATCCGGTCGACCTTCAGGCCGCTGCACGATCCGGCGTGGTGATTGCGAACACGCCGGGCGCGAATGCCCGATCGGTGGCCGAGCTTGCTGTCGGGCTAGCCCTGGCGGTGGCGCGGCGCATCCCGGCGGCGGACCGTTCCGTTCGAAGCGGGCAGAGTGGTTTTCGCGAAGCTGCACGCTTTACCGAGTTGTCGGGAAAAACGGCGCTTGTTGTGGGCTGGGGGTCTGTCGGGCGCTGTACGGGGCGAATGCTGGCGCAGGCCTTTGGCATGCGGGTGCTGGTATATTCGCCGCACTCTCCGTTGGTTGAGGGGATTCAACGGGTGCAGTCTTTGGCCGAAGGGCTGGCACAGGCCGATCTGGTGTCGCTGAACACACCGCTGCGTCCTGAAACCCGCAACTTGTTGAATGCCGGAGCCTTTTCAACCATGAAGCCGGGCGCGATCCTGATTAACATGGCGCGCGCGGGTCTGGTGGATGAAACCGCGCTGCACGGCGCCCTTGCAACCGGGCATCTGGGGGGGGCCGGATTGGACGTATACACGCCCGATGCGGCCCAGGGGCCGCTGGCCGCTTTCGACAATGTCGTTTTCACCCCCCATCTCGGTGGCACGACAGAGGATGCCCTGCGCCGCGTTGCTCTGCAAGCCGCGCACCATGTCGTGGTTGCTCTGGGGGGGCAAATGCCCGAAACCACTCTGAACGCCGAAGTCTGGAGACCCCGCGAATGACTGTCCCCCCCCTGACGCCCGATGCGCCCGAAATTGCAGCCGAGGCAATCCGGGCTACCATCACGCGGGTACTGGAAAAGGTGAATGCCCTGTCAGAGGGGGGGCCGGGGTGGACCCGCCCTTCCTATTCCGATCTGGAAAGCCGGGCCCATGCCATCGTCGAGTCCGAGGCATCGGCCCTTGGTCTACAGGTCAGCCGCGATCACGCGGGCAACCTGTTTGCCCGCATGGCTGGGCGCAATCCCAGCCTTCCTGCGCTGTATTGCGGATCGCATCTTGATACCGTCAGCCAAGGCGGGGCCTATGACGGTCAGGCCGGGGTGGCGGGCGCGCTGGCCTTGGTTTCGGCAATGCGCGCGACGGGTGTGACCCTGCACGCCGATTTTGTCGTCACTGTCACCCGCGCCGAAGAAAGCGTGTGGTTTCCGGTGTCCTATATCGGGTCACGCGCGGCGCTGGGGCGGCTCTTGCCAGAGGATCTCAAGGCAACTCGTGTCGATTCCGGTCGCACCCTTGCCGATCACATGCGGGAACAGGGGTTCGACCCCGAGGCATTGATCGCGGCGCCCCCCCCTGACCGGGCGCGGTTTCTGGAATTTCATATCGAACAGGGCCCCGTTCTTGACCGCGCAGGCGAGGCTTATGGCATCGTTACCGCAATCCGGGGCGGCCTGCGCTATCGCAACGCCGCGTTGCATGGCACATGGGCCCATTCGGGTGGGGCGCCGCGTGACGGGCGCGCCGATGCTGTGGTGGCCTTTGCAGACCTGGTGATGGCGATTGACCGGATCTGGGCGAAATTCCTGGCCGAAGGGTCCGATCTGACGGTGACGTTCGGCCAGGTCGATGCGGCAACGCCCGCACATGCCATGGCCAAGGTTGCGGGCGAATTGGGCTTTTGCGTCGACCTGCGGTCAGAGGATGTCACCGTTCTGGAAGCCGCCGATCTTGCCCTGCGTCGGGAAACAGCGCGGATAGAAACCGAACGCCCCGGCATCCGCTTCGATCTGGGCGCCCAAAGCCGCAGCCAGCCTGCGCAACTGTCCCGTGTAATGGCAGACTGGATTGCCGGGGGGGCCGCCATGATCGGCGATTCCCCGCGCCGGATGCTGTCTGGCGGCGGGCATGACGCGGCGGCCTTTTCCAACGCAGGTTGGGACAGTACGATGGTGTTCATCCGCAACTGGAACGGCAGCCACTGCCCCGATGAAGGCATGGATGCGGCCGATCTTGCCCGCGCGGTGGGGGCTGTCTTTGCCGCCTTGTCGGAAAATACTGGGCCGTGAGCACGACGTCGCTGTCGCAAACTGCATATTGCCGTATCCGGGATGATATTCTCGAAGGCAGGATCGCCCCAAACACGATCCTGATCGAACGTGACCTCGCGGCATCGCTCGGGATTTCGCGCACGCCCTTGCGCTCGGCACTTTCCATGCTGGAGCGTGAACAGGTCGTCGAGCGTATGGCCAATGGCGCCATTCTGGTGCGCAAGATTTCGATCGAGCATCTGCTGGATATCATCCAACTTCGCATGATCCTTGAAAAAGCGGCGGCCGGTCGGGCTGCGGGGTTCGGCATTTCGCCAGAGCTGATTGCGGCGCGGGAAAGGCAGATGCGCTATCTGGATGGCAAAGCCGCGATATTCGCGGATTTCTGGCAGGACGATGGAGATTTCCACCGTGCCGTCGCGATGGCCGCACGGCTGACATTGCTGCCCGAACTCCTGACCGAACAACGCGTCATCGTGCGCAGCAGCACCATCATTCGCTACCAGATCAATTTCGCCGATCAGGCGCTTGAGCATCTCGCGGTCATTGATGCCATTGCGGCGGGTGACCCAGAGGCCGCCAGTGCCGCCATGCTCCACCATTTCGAGCTGATGCGGGCCCGTACCCTGGGTTGGCTCAGCCGGGAATGACTGTATGGGGTCTGCTACCGGAGAGGGCAGGGTTGTATCATACCAACCGCCGGTCCCGTTGACTCGAACGTGAGTTGCGCCGATGTCGTGCGTCTGAATCACTGTCCTGAGGGCAGGAGGATCAGATATGACGATAGCGATTACAAGAACGGACC
>Ga0105053_10012422_pt1 | contig 10250 bp, 9 predicted proteins | sample BON01_FD_78093 | JGI IMG/M metagenome (GOLD analysis project Ga0105053, IMG submission 78093) | Freshwater microbial communities from Lake Bonney liftoff mats and glacier meltwater in Antarctica - BON-01 | ecosystem: Environmental > Aquatic > Freshwater > Ice > Glacier meltwater | place: Lake...
AAGGCGGGTTGGCGCTGGAACGCCTCCAAGGCCTTCCTGCGGCCGATCCGGGGCCGCGCCAATCTGGAGGTCTGGACCGAGGCGATGACCGAACGGCTGCTGTTCGAGACCGCCCCGTCCGGCCAGCCGCGCTGCACTAGCGTGTTGGTGCGCCGAGGTGGCCAGCGCCTGAACGTCATGGCGACCGCCGAGGTCATCCAAACGGGCTACGCCGTCCCCTGCGCGTCTTCCGTCGCGCGACCAAGTCACTGTATAGAAGGTCAACGAACCAGACACCCATCTACACTCATCCGCAGTCGGCGAAGTCTGCTTCCACAACTGGCTCAAAATTCAGTTGGCACGGTGGCTCAGATTTGCTTCGGTGCAAACAGTACTTCGACTCGCGCATCTCAACGGGCAAGCCGCTGTCGGCCTGTATGCTCACGAGGGCCGCCGTGTTGGCGCCGCTCTTGTCGATCGTGACCTTGTCGAGCACGCCGTACAGGTCGATGGCGCGTTCGAAGAACGCCTTGGCTGTGGGGTAATCTCGCTTGGTGCGCAGTAGGAAGTCGACGCTGTCGCCATCGCGGTCTACCGCGCGGTACAGATACTTCCACTGCCCACCGATCTTCACGTAGGCCTCGTTCATTCGCCAGCTTCTTCGACCCACCGGGCGCGTGCGCCGGCAAAATATCGCCGCCAGCGCCGGCAAGATCTTGATCGACCAGCGATGCAGCGTGGAGTGATCGACGAAAACCCCGCGCTCGGCCTTCATCTCCTCGACGTTTCGAAAGCCAAGCGGGTAGGCCGCGTACCAACGCACGCACACCCGCACAACTTCGAGAAGGTAGTGCATCCGCTGAACCGCTCCGTCCGCGCACGGGGGGCAGCGCTTCGATAATCTTCGTATGGTCAGACTTCATCGGCTGACCCTAAACAGCCCGCGCTAATCGCGACATAAGCTCGGTGATAGCCTATCTCAAAATGGGCCTGCCTTACGAGTCCGATCAGTATGAGGCCAGTTCCGTCGCAAGATCCGACGCAGTCCGATGACAAGCGATAACATGCTGCTGAGTGGACAAGGTCAGGAGTGGCGGATCCTCGCGGTCGCATAAGCCGGGGAGTGCCATGGGGCACCGATTAAAAAAGGGACACCCCGTCTCAACTAGCTTCACCTCCCGCGCGATGCCGGCGGTGGCCTCGCGGCTGCGGACTATATCTTCCAGCCAACCCTTCCTGAGCTTCGGTACGGACGCCAGCAGAAGCCGTGTATAAGGATGATAGGGCGGCGCCAGTACGCTCGCCGTTGGGCCTTGCTCAACCACTCGACCGGCGTACAGAACGACTATTTTATTCGCGAAGCTCGCGACGGTCGAAAGATCGTGACTAATAAAAACATAGCTGAGTCCGAGAGATTCGCGCAGGCGAGTGAGCAATCGAAGAATAGACGCGGCAACCAGCGTATCGAGCGAAGAAGTCACTTCATCGCAGAGGATGATGTCGGGACGCGCCGCCATGGCACGCGCTAGGTTGACCCGCTGCTTCTGGCCGCCGGACAATTCGCCGGGATATCGGCTGACGAAGGAACCGGGCAATTCCATCATGTCCATCAGTTCACGGACCCGAGCCATCCGCGCATCCCCGTTCATTCCCATATAGAACTCGAGGGGCCGGTTGAGAATGCCGGCAACTGTCTGGCGTGGGTTAAGGGCGACGTCTGGCATCTGAAACACAATTTGGATTCGGCGCAACTCTTCCTTTGACCTACCTCGCACCACCGGGGCCAGCACCACATCAGCAAGCTTGATCTGGCCCGAGACAGGCGGCAACAGGCCCGCGATAGCGCGCGCGAGAGTGCTCTTGCCGCAGCCCGATTCACCAATGACACCGACGACCTCTCCTCGTTGCACAGACATGCTGACGTCGCGCAGAACTGTCGTCCTGGCATCCGATCGGCCATACGCCGCAGTTATTCCGGACACATCGATAACAGATGTTCCAGGCGCTGCATGCTCCACGACGCCGGAACTGCCCCTATGTGTGACCAGCGGTGGCGGCTTGACAGCTTCCAACAAGGACCGCGTATAGGCATGCGAAGCCGACTTAAGAATTTGGTCGGTTGGCCCCTCTTCCACGACCTCGCCGCGATAGAGGACCACAATCCGGTCCGCGATCTGAGCCACCACTGCCAGATCGTGGCTGACATATAGGGCTGCGGTTTGTCGCTGACTGACGATTTCTTTAAACGCCGATAGCACTTCGATTTGCGTCGTCACGTCGAGTGCCGTGGTCGGCTCGTCAAACACGATGAGATCGGGGCCGCACGACATCGCCATCGCTGCCAGAAGACGCTGCAACTGTCCACCGCTGACTTGGTGAGGATAGCGCAGGCCGATCCGATCGGCGTCGGGCAGGCCAAGTTTAAGGTACAGCTCCCTCGCTTGGATCAACGCCTTATCGCGAGACATCAGGCGATGAATGTGCAGTCCCTCCGTCACCTGCTCATCGATGGAGAGGGCAGGATTAAAGGCTGCCATAGCGCTTTGGGCCACGAATGACACCTTTCGGCCGCGCAGTTGGCGGCGCGATTCCGAGTCAAGCGCCAGAAGATCGATACCACGCAGGGCAATATGTCCATTTGCTATTCGGCAGCCGGGCCGGGTATAGCACAACGCGGCAAGAGCACTCGTTGTTTTGCCAGAACCGGACTCACCGATAAGCGCCACAACCTCGCCTGCATTGACAGTCAGACTGACGCCCTTGACGATCGATGCATAACGCCCGCTGGGCTGCCGCCCTTCCACCCATAAATTGTCAATTCTCAAAACTTCCGTCACTAGAGATCCGCCTTGGCGCCATAGTCACGCACGAACGAGTCAACGATCAGATTGACGCCAATGGTGAGCGAACTGATTGCCGCTGCCGGCGCGAGAGGCGCCATGGACCCTCGCAGCAAACCCGAGATGTTTTCGCGAACCATGGCACCCCAGTCAGCTAGCGGCGGCTGAACGCCAAGACCCAGAAAACTCAGAGCGCTTAACAAAAGAATCGTGAAAGTGAATCGCATACCAAACTCGGTGGCAAGTGGAAACAAGGTATTGGGCAGGATTTCCGCTCTCATGATCCACCATGTCCCCTCGCCACGAGCCCTTGCCACTTCGACAAATTCAGTAACGGAAAGGTCCACCGCCAGTGCACGCGCCAGACGGAATACACGCGTCGCCTCGATCAATCCCACAACAGCAACGAGCACGGGAATAGACGACCCAAGAGCTGTAATCGCGACGAGAGCCAGGATGATAGACGGAAAGGCCAGCAAAGCGTCTATGCCGCGGCTCAATACCGTATCAAGCCATCCGCTGCTGAGCGCAGCAGCGAATCCCAGTACAAGACCAACCACGAACGCAAAAACCGTCGTTATTAGGGCCAGTGCCAGAGTCAGGCGCGCACCGATGAGTAAACGCGAGAAGACGTCGCGGCCAATATAGTCGCTCCCGAGGAGAGTAATCTTTCCGGCTGGTCCATAGCCAAACGTCGTTACCAGCTTTCCCTCCTCAAACGGCGCAAGGGAACTTCCTACCAGCGCAATCAAAATCCAAAATCCGACGACTACAACGCCAATCCACGCGGCCGCGTTCATTGTCGGTCGCTCTCGCGGGAGCATATCAACTGCTTCGGGTTCTGGCGTCACTTGGGATTCCTGAGGCGAGGGTTAGCAAGAATGGCAACCATGTCGGCGACGAGATTCAGGCCCACGTAGATTGCACAGAAGATGAGCGCGCACGCCTGCACCACGGGAATGTCGCGCGAAGATACGGAGTCGACCATGAGCTTGGCCATTCCGGGATAGGCAAATACACTTTCGACGATGACGACTCCGCCAACCAGATAGGCCAGATTGAGCGCGACTACATTAGCAATAGGCCCGATCGCATTGATGAGGGCATGCCGAAATACCACCCGCCATCGGGTCGCCCCCTTGAGAACTGCCGTCTCGATATACGACGAGCGCAGAACGCTCAACAAAGAAGCCCGCGTCATGCGGGCCATGTGCGCCAAAACAGCGAATGTGAGGGTCAGCACGGGGAGGATGATTGCGCGCAGTGTCTCCCAAAGGGTTTGGCTGTCTGACAGGTAAGCAATTGCCGGCAACCAGCCCAGCATTACCGAGAACAACATGACTAGCAAAGAGCCGATAAAGAACTCGGGCACGGATATTGCACATAACGCGGCAATCGAAACGAAACGATCAAGTATGCCGCCCGGAAACATGGCGGACAGGAGACCGATAAGCAATGAAAGTGGAACGGCAATCGCAGCTGTCATTCCCGCGAGACGCAGACTGTTGCCCAGCCTCTCACCGATCAGGCCGGCGACCTCTCGTCCCGATTCTGCGGTACCAGCTACATCGCCGGCAAGCGAGCGACCGAAGTCGCCTTGGAGCGCTCCTACCAACCAGTTGAAATAGCGGGTGTGGGCGGGGCGATCCAGCGACATGGACTTACGGATAGCGGCGACTGATTCCGGCGTTGCCCCTTGTCCCAGCACCAACTCGACGACATCGCCCGGCAGAACTTCTGTGCCCACGAAGACCAAAACTGACGTTATCCACAGCGTGACGATGCCGAGCGACAAACGACGGATGAGAAGCGACGCGACCTTTGGGAGCGAGGTTTGCCCAGCCTTCGACGGTGAAGCAGACTCCACAATTGCATGCATACAGGGGGCCGACTACCGCCGTCAGGCATCGAGCCAAACATCCTCCCATTGCCAGCCGCCCATGGCTCCAGTCGGATATGGCTTCAGTCCCTTTAACTTTCTCGATACACCGTCCAGAAGATCGATGAACGTTGGAATGATGGCGCCGCCGTCATTGCTGACCATTGCCTGCAGCTGGCAGTAAAGCTCAGCGCGCTTCGCGTTGTCGATGGTCTTGCTGGCCTGACCGAGAAGATTGTCGAAATCGGCCCGCTTCCACACAGTCTCGTTCCATGTCGCGTCCGATTGGTACACAGTCGACAAGAAAATTCCGGCCGTCGCCCGCATATTCCAGCTACCGGTAGAGAACGGCTTCTTCATCCAAATCGCATTCCAATAACCTTGTGCAGGTTGACGAAGAACCTGTACGTCAACGCCACCCGCTGCGGCTGTCTCACGATAGATGCTGGCCAGTTCGACACCGCCGGGGTTGGCATCCGAGCAGAACAGCTCAAGCTTCAAGTTCGACTGACCAGCCTTCTTCAACAACTCCTTCGCCGCTGCCGGGTCATAGGCGCGCTGGGGGATCTTGTCGCAATAAAAGGGATAAACTGCCGAGATTGGCTGATCGTTACCAATATGGCCAAACCCGTTATAGACTAGGTCGAGTGTCCGCTGGCGATCGGCTAAAAGCTTGAGTGCCATCCGCACATCCGGGTTGTTGAACGGTGGCTGGTTCACCTGCATGATCAGGTGGGTGTGATAGCCAGATTTGCTGCGGAATGGCAAAGCCGTGGATGACTTCTGAACCTGTTCGGCCAACTTGGCATCCAGCGCTTCGACCAAATGAAACTCGCCCGACAACAGGGCATTCACACGCGCTACTGGATCCGGCACGCTAGAGGTCTCGATCTCGTCGAGATACGGTCGTCCTGTCTTCCGATAGTTTTCATTGCGTGACAGCGTAGTCACCAAGCCGGGCTTAAAGCTCTTCAGCTTATACGGCCCGGTTCCGACTGCTTTGTCGAAGTCGGTGAAACCGTCGGGAATGATACCTGTGTGATAGCTGGCAAGTATCGCCGGCAGGTCGGCATTTGGCCGGGTCAGTTTGATGCGCACGGTCGTGGCATCAAGCGCTTTCATCTCGTTTGCGTCAATGTCACCCATGGCTGATCGATGAGGCGAGCCAACCGCAGGGTCAAGGATGCGTCGCAAGCTATATACCGCATCTCTGGCCTCCAGCGTCTTGCCATTGTGAAAAGTCACGCCCTTACGCAGCTTGAAAATCCATTCGTCGGCATCCTTGTTGACTTCCCACGATTCGGCAAGATCACCGACTGGCTTCAAGTCGGAGCCGGTCGATGTGAGCCCGTTATAAAGCTGGAACATACGGGCGTGGTCGCCGGCATGACCGGAGCGAGCCGGGTCAGCCGTATCCTTCGGGCTGCCAGTCTTAAACGCAACCTTCATTCGGCCACCCCGCTTTGGCGATTGAGCTATGCTCGGTCCGGCCACGCCAAGGACAGTTCCAGCCACCGAGAGCGTCACTCCCATACCAACAGCGGACTTCGCAAAATCCCGCCTCGACATCTCTGCGGCGTTTTCAGTGCAGCGCCCATCGTTATCTTCGCTCATGATTCTTCCTTCGCCTAGTGTTGACTGACAAACTCTGTTCACCTAGCCTACTGCACCGGGTGCAAGATCCAATTCGGCATCCGCACGCCCCAATCGCCGGCCGAGAATTCTCAACCGACTATGGAAATCCGTTCGATTGACATGCGCCTGCCGGATGTGCCTGAAACTCGCACCGTCCGCAAAGCCGGTACGGCCATGAAGAACACGGTCGTTGTCAATCAACATAAGATCGCCGGTGACGAGCCCGATACTTAACCGGAACTCCGTTCGGCCATAAAGTTGCGCAAGCTTGGAAAAGGCCGCATAGAACGGCTCGACCGCATCTTCGGGCAGTACCAAAGGCGCGGCAACCCTATCGTTGAAGCGAATGCCTATCACGTTCCCGGCGTCGTCGATATTGATCATGCGCGAGGCAGCTTGTACATCGACTTCATCGGCATACAAGCGGCGATAGGGAATGATGTGACGGCTTAGTAGATCGAACGCGCCGGGGTCTTCTCGACGCAGTGCTTCGGCCACTTTGAACCCATCGACATAGGTAGAAACCCCTCCGTCTTTGGGATTGGCCTGTATGCAATGAAACAGTATCAGCCCTGGCGCACGATAGCGATAAGGCTCATCCGTATGCGGCATCAAGGGCTGGACCGAATTGGCAATGCTCTTCTGCTCCGCCGTGCGGATAATATCGAATACGCGACCGAAGTTGGTTTCTTCAATGTAGCCAAGAAGAGTTGCAACGTTCTCCAACTCACCGACGACAGAAGGCACGTGTCGGATCAGCACCAAGCCGTAGTCCCGCAGCAACTCCAACATTCTCAAATGCCCGTTGTCTCCGGCGGTCACTTCGGAATATGAAATTTCGGGGAGCTGATTCAGCGTCCCATCCCATAGCTTTGGCCGATGCCGTCGCCTTGCCCGCTCCGCAGCTGAATAGCAATTGCGTCTTAGCCAAACAGCCTGGTACTGGCTCTGGTGATGGCCGGGCTCCCACGTGATGTTGAGGTTGCCTGCATCGTCCAAGCCAACGGTGGCCGGGGCCACATCGGGGGAAATGTCGGAAACGCGCAAATAGCGAAAACCGATAGCCGCATTGCCGCATGCGACGCAATGGCAGTTGTCCCGCAGCCAGATGTGATGGAACAGGCTTTTATGGCCGTCTGCCCAATCAATCACGATGCCTCGCGTAGCACGTTCGACTCGGAGAATGTTATGACGCTCGCCCCCTTCAACTCCTTCATCTTGGTTGACGGGTGCGGGATCGGCTGAGGGCAAATGCTGCATGATGGAAGATTACCTGTTATCACTCATACGATTCTTTGTCTGATCCGATGAATATCTGACGATGGGGGTAGCTGTAGCAGCACTTCAGGCCATTGCCCCCCCGGCCATAGTCAAACCATAGTCGCCACGCCCGAATTGTCGGCCGAGAATCCGCAACCGGCTGCGAAACACTTCACGTTCAAAATAACATGTACGAAGATGGCGTCGGCCAGATATGCCAGATCGCCCATGCAACACCCTATGATTGTCAAACAGAAGCACATCGCCCGGAGTGAGCCGAAAGCGAATTTCGAATTCTGGACGGCGGGTCAGTTCCGAAAGTTTTCGGAATGCGTCATAGAACGGCTCAACCAATTCCTCCTGAATATCCAGCGGAGCGATCGGTCGATCGGCGTAGCGAAAACCACTGATCTCACCCCAATAGTCAATGCTAATCATGCGTGCCTCGTAACGAAAATCGACGTCGTCCTCGTGGTACCGGCTGTATTGCTGTGGCACACGGCTCAAGATTTCAAAGGCTCCGGGATTCTCTTTACGTAGAGCGTCCGCGACCTTAAACCCGTCGACAAGTATGGAATCTCCGCCAACTGAATCTGCTTCAATGCAATGAAAGATTCCGAAGCCGGGGGGTAAATCGCGGTAGGGATCATCACTATGAACGCTCAGATATTCCGGCGTGTAGGCCAGGATCTTGGGTGACGGCTTGGTGACGACATCAAGGAAGCGACCGTAGTTGGTTTCGCGGATGTAACCGATCAATTCCGCAAGCCGCTCGATCTCGTCCGGGACGGGTGCCGCCCCCTTAATGCGCGCGATACCGTAATCGCGCAATTGCTCCAGAACCTGCAAGTTCCCGAGATTGCCGACTTCGATGTCGCCGCGCTCGAAAACTGGCAAGTCTTTGACGTAATTGGCATCCCAAAGTGTGGGGGTATGTCGGCGCTTGCGGCGCTCTTCCGCAGAATAGCAATGGGCGCGAAGCCATCCCGCCTCATATACCGTTACGTGGTCGTCTTGCGGCCACGCCAAAACCAAGCGCCCCTCGTCGTCCAGACTAGTGCTCTTGGGCACGATGTCTTGAGGGATATTCACGACCACCTGAAGTGTCTGGTCACCCAACTTGTTCCAGCACTTGTCGCAGCGACAATTGTGCCGCAACCAAAGCCAATGGAACCGGCTGGCATGACCATCATCCCAGGCAACCGTTACGGCTCGCTCTCCGGCAGTTACCTCTCTGGGTATTGCAGAGCGACGTTTACTCGGTGGGTCGGGGAATATCGACTGCGTTTGCACGACGGGCTCCTTGGACAATCTAGCGAAGGGCATCAATGGCGCGAAAACGGCTGGAACCCCTCTTTTGCAACCTCAGTGTAATATCCGAGCTCCGGTGCTATGTGCACAGGAACGACTATTCATTGACCGCAAGCGACCCAAAGCCTTAATTTCCGCAGGTCGAGTCAGCGATATGGCGCAAATTTCCGAGTCAGATCTGAGGTCGGTAATGGCGCTGGGGAACGCCCAATAGCGTGAGGAACTGGCGCTGCAAGTCGGTGAGCTGAACATCAAAGACCTGAACGGATAACGGTTCTGGTATGGGAACGTAGGCCCCCGGGCGCAAAATATTCCTTCGGCAATCGCCTGCGAGGTCAATGAATGCGCAATTCAAGCAGATTCGCCGGAGGGACACGGCGCAGATGCTCGGGATACTCGCGCGCGCACTTCGCGACGCAAGTTTGATGCCCTGATTGCAGACCAATACGATGCTCTGATGCACCGGTGCCGAGTAAATGCGTCGCCCCTTGATATTCGATTTGGTCCGTGTCACAAAGAATGCCCGACTGGTGCATGACGCACAAGTGCCCGAGGTCCACATAGCCCCGGTCCATGACGTAAGAGGTCCCGCCTCGATGGGCAAGATGTCCAACACATTCACATCATGCAGCAGAGTATGGGGCCAAATTGCCGCCTTGGGCGAGCGAAACGACGGTGCCCAATCGAACAGGCTCAGGCACAAATCGATGGTGCTGCTGACCAGCGCTTAGACGTTGCCGCGATGTTCACATCCAGCCCCAAGTCCTCCTGGGCGTAGAGCTTTCGGGCACGGCGAATCAACACCGGGCCAAGTCGCTCCAGACGCGCCAATTGCGCCGCTCGTTGGCATCGGCCAGCGTTGAGTGACGCACCGCTTGGCGAAGTCCCATCCCATAAAAGCTTGGTCGGGTTCGCTCCAAGACTTGCTTCGATATCGCGCAAAGATTCTCGCCACGCGCGAGCTGGGCGTAGGCCATGATGCGAAAGTGTTCGGAGCACGGCATGACCATGGCGCGGGAGTCGCCCGCATAGAGCGCCACGATGCGTGAGAAGCTTGTCCACGGTACAAACTCCATGAGCTGAGCAAACAATGTCTTGCCAGTGTTCAAAGCTTTGTCCCCAGGTTGTCAACCTAGGGAAACTACCAAAAAAAAGGCTTCAAATTTCAAATCGGCACCAAACAAAATCGCCCGCAAAACGTGTCCTACCGGCAAATCTGCTTGAACCGCGCGTTGGCTGACTTGGCGGTCGATTGCCGACGAAATAATTTGCGCGCCGGGGGGCTTACGTTCTTAACCCAGAACCGCTACGCTCGGCGGCATGCAAGAACCGCTGAGCTACCGACA
>Ga0105053_10012424_pt1 | contig 10249 bp, 18 predicted proteins | sample BON01_FD_78093 | JGI IMG/M metagenome (GOLD analysis project Ga0105053, IMG submission 78093) | Freshwater microbial communities from Lake Bonney liftoff mats and glacier meltwater in Antarctica - BON-01 | ecosystem: Environmental > Aquatic > Freshwater > Ice > Glacier meltwater | place: Lake...
CGCGCTCCGCACGCGTACGCACACGTACGCGTGGGTTTTCAGTAATATATATATATATATATATTATAATATATTATATATATAATTATATATATATATATATATATATAATAAAAAAATTCAAGGCTTGCTGACAAGCACGGGTTAACCGGAACAAAAAAAATGCCACCGCCCGCCCCGCGCCCTGCCCCCGCCGCGGCCCCCCGCCGGCCGGGAGCGCAGGCGAGCGGGAGCGGGAGTATGAAGGTATGCGGGTTAACCCTTAACCCTACCTCGGGTTAACCCTAACCCTTAGCCCGAATCTGGATTCGACGGCTCACGCACACGCCCGTTTCTTGTATACCGCAGGGGGGGCGCCGACGCCGTGCTCGCGCTCTATATACGCATCGTCGTGCAGTGAGTGGGGCCGTTGACAAAGGGTGTGAGAACTACGTCCCCACCTCTCACGCGCCCGTTTCTTGTATACCGCAGGGGGGCGCCGACGCCGTGCTCGCGCTCGTGCTGCCTAGCGCCAGGGTGGAGGGCCTCCTTGCAACTCGCCAGCAAGTCGGAGCGCTCTGGCGCTGCTGGGCCGACGAGGGCGACGCCGCGGACGCACCGCGCACGGCGGTCTGCGAGCTGCCGGTGGGCGAGTCGAGCGCGAGCGCGGGCGGACATAACGGGATACAGCTCGAGGGGCCAGAGGCGGCGGAGAGGCTGCACGCCGCCGCGGAGATGCTCAGGGGCCAGCCCCAGCGGGCGGCGGCCGGCAGGCGGCGCAGCGCGCAGCGCGCCGGCAGCGGCGCTGGGGCTTGTCGCAATCGGTGTCGCCGCGGCCGCTGTTGCCGTGGCGCTAGCTCGCCGCCAGCGATAGGGGCGGCGCGAGGCTGGACTACTATGTCTCGGCGAAGACGTGCGGGTGCGTGCATGTGCATCAATGTGCCTCCCTGCCAGACGCTGTGCTCTGGCAGCGCTTCCTATGTCCTATGTGGTCTGTGGTTGTGCGTACGATGATGATGTGCATATGCATTGACTGCGTGTGCGTGTACGTGTACTGAGTGTACTCCCCCAGGTATATTCTTATGATATTCTTATTTTTCGGCCGACGCTGCCTCTAAAGGCTACAAGGCTAAAGCTCGGTGTGTATGTAGGCCTGTGTGAGTGCTAAGGGTTAGTTATCTAACACTTAGTGTTATAATACGATTTTAGATCCGATTTGAGATGGCGAGATTGAGTGTCGCCAATTCCCGGGGGAATCTGACGGAATATTTAGGCTGATTTCGGGTTTAGAACTAGAACCAATCTCAACTCTCGGACGATCTCGGATTTTAGAACACAACAAATAAAATTTGTTGTCGCGATCTCGGAGTAATCTCGGGAATATTTGATATTTAAAGATATGATATTTGATGCCGCGTTTGTGTACGAGCGAGCTCGGAATTACCACATTTTTCGTACGGGTTGTGTGTAATGTATTTTCCCGATCTCGGAATATTAAGGTCCGAGATTGCTCGTTTAGATCTCGAGCAACTCGTTTAAATCTCGAGCAATTCGTTTTTTTTTGAGTCGAGTAACGAGTGCTCGTATTTTTTGCCATTATCCATTATTTTACCATTACATTCGGAATACATACACTACGCCCGAGGACGAGGAAGGATCCTGTGCATGCACAACTTCGCGTTTGACGCGATACGCGTCTCTGTGTAGCACACACATGCTCGACGTACACAAATTATGTTGGTCAGGTGCCGTTTCGGTAGCAAAAATCAATGAACCATCAATGAACTCACACAAGAAACACAACATCCATACAGTTTCGACACGCAGCCTCTATAGACGAATATTAATATTATGACTTTCGATCCGTAAAACTCGGCTTCGTGCCTGACCTGTGGTGTGCACAGATGTAGAAGGATGAGGCCGTTTGGGCAATGTGCTCCGTCAAGAGCGAACTTCGCTTTTGCGTTCCCCCTCCCCTTTCCTGCTACATCGTCGTCCGACCCACACATAATACGATACATACAGTCATTGTCGGGCATTAAGAAACCCCACCATTAAGAAATGACGCGTTGGGTTCCCAAGATTTTTTTAAGAAATGGTGCATTGGAGCTCAAGCTCAGCCAGGGGTAAGCTTTGCGTGCCTGAGCCGGTAGGCGTCTAAGAAATGGCTCCATGTGCATGCCAGGGCGTCAGGGCCAGCAGGGGCAGGGGCGGCGGGGGCCGGGGGGCGGTGCGAAGTAGAAGTAGAAGTAGAAGTAGGAAGTAGGCGGAGCTTACTCTTACTCTTACTCTGATAATGTCTACTGTTATAACATCAATTACGGTATATAATTTTATATTTATTTATTATTATAATAACACACACCTTTTTTTTTTGGCTGTGTGCTATATGTGTTAGTAGTGTTAGAAATTATATGTGTGAATGCATATATATGTATAATATTATTATATATTATATTTATTTATATATATCTTATATTTAATTATATGTTCCAAAAAATTACGCGGGGACGCGGCTGCGGATTAAGAAATGGGAAACGCTAAGAAATGGCGCGTTGGGCTCTGGGGCTCTGGGGACACATTTCTTAATGCCCGACAATGACTCTATAGTAGTCTAGGCTACAACAAAACTGGGGTCGTTTCTAAAGATCTATTCCTAGCCCATGGCTGTTTTCTTCGGCTGGCCATGCACTTCGTCGGGGGACGCGACGCCTTCCAGACGCGCCGCCACAAATATGGTTCAGCTCGAGCTAACAGGGATGGGCCGAGCACGGAGTCTGCAGGTCTGGTCAAGGGCGGCGCTGCAGAACATGGCTTCCAATGCGACCTCATACTCGTGGCGCGAACTTGAGCATGCGCAGAAGATAGGGCGAGTCCCATCCGCGTTGCAGCTGACGGACCCGCACGAGACTGCAGACGAGGCGTTTGCCGCTGAGCTGTCCCGGTCAACGCGCGGCTCAGCCTTTCTGGCTGGTGTGTCTGTCAATCATCACTGCGCTGTGCTCCCCTCCTATGGCATTGTGATTGTCGCCTCCTCGCCGCCCGTCATTCTCGACCTCGCCGGGGGTTGCTGCCGTCCACAGGCACCCATACAACGCGGACAGCTGGTCCAAGCTCACAAGCTTGCTGCTGGCAAAGCCCCACCCCCGATGTGGGCCCGGAAGGGCAGCCTGCTCGCATTGGCAAACGAGGTCACTAACCGGACTGTGGTGCACCGATGGTTGCTCCACGTGTTCCACTCGCACTCCACCACGTACTTCCATTCCATCGCCGAGTGTGGCTACAAGCTCATGTGGTCGCTTCGGCTGCTTCGGACCCACCCCCAGATCCGGGTCATGCACGCCTCAAAGTTCGTAGGAGCGTTGCTCGAGATCCTTGGGCTGCCAGACCGTGGCTTCCAGTCACCACACCTCCAACCCGCTTTTGCCAGGCGCCTCTCCATCCCGCCGTCGCTCACGGCCGACTTCGGGCGTTATTTAGGCCCAGCCATGCGTGCTCTCGCAGGCGCGGTCAGGGCTCCATCCGGGCTTCGGTTGGCGACTAATTCCTCACCGGTGCCCAGTGCGCCTACAGTGTTGGTCGTGCGTCGGGGGGCGGGGAGAACAGCCGGCGGACGAGCAATGCTCAACCACGATGAGCTGATCTTGGGTCTGCGAGAGCTACTGCCCCCTACCGTAATGCTCAAGGAGTTTCCGTCGGAGGGACTGCCGCTGGCGCTCGCAGCAAGTGCGTGGGGACAAGCGCACGTCGCCATCTGTCCACACGGCGCCGGCTCCACGAACATGATATTCATGCCGCCCAATTCTATCATCTTCGAGATCCTGGCAGAGGAACAGAAGGGAAGGGTCTACAAGGGACTGGCGGCATCCCTAGGCCATCGCTACTTCAACTGCGTATACAATAGAACCGCGGCACGCGCCCGCTCACAGCTCGGGTTCGCTCGCAATGCGCCATACACGTCATTTGTGCTCGACGTCCCGTGGCTGCTGGACCTGATACGTCAGTCGGGCACTCTGGAGGCACTAGCCCCGCCAGCTCATTCTCCTCGCGGAAGACTCTCCTCGCCAGCTCGTCCTCCTCGCGGAAGACTCTCCTCCTGGCTGCCAAGTACACCGACCTGGATTCCGTGGCGTGGCTGAGGATAAGGGAACGGTTTGATTTGGCTGACGAGTACTGGGCGGCCTTGTACTTGCTACCCCTCTTGGAGCGCGCGGGCAGTGTGCCTCGCGTCGCGCTCGCGAGCACGCTGGGAGTTGTCATAGTGCGGGAGACGCTCAACCCGGCTGGCATGTACACTGACCCGCAGTTCATGGCGTGGCTGAGGATAAGGGCACGGCTGGGCTTGGCTGACGAGGACTGGGCGGCCTTGTGCTTGCTGCCCCTCGTGGAGCGTGCGGACAGTGTACACAGCAGGCTCAGGTGACATATCCTGGCACGAGGGGCAGGGGCGGTCGCGTCGCGTGGGCGTTGGCGGGTCGTGTTGTGGTACTATGGGGTGAGGTGTCGCAGGGTGGAGCGGAGGGGCGTGTGGGGGTGCGTCCCGTGCTGTGAGCTGTGTGGTAAGCTGCGGTATTATGGTGATTGGCGCTGTGGCTGTGGCCACAACAGCTGTTGGCCGCGAGTCACACCTGGCTGTACACAACAGGGCTTGGGGTTTGCTGTGTACGTTGGGTTAGTAACCCGAGGTCGCACTACATACAACTGATGTCGCGCTGAACAAACGATTCCACAACAAAAATAATACAGATATGCGACCAACACCGCATCCCTATATCTCTATATATTAAAAATGACCCCGCCACCAAAAACGCAAACAGCCCCATAACATAACACTGAAACACACTGCTGCCACGATGCCGCCCTGCACTCACACCGCCACACACCAGGCCCCCAACCCCAACCAATCACATCACCCCAACTCACCACTCGTGTACCCCAAACTAATCTCCACACGCCCGGGTTTACCCCAAACCAGAACCAGAACGCCGCGCCACAGGTCCGCCATCAGAAGAAGAGGTGCGTGGCGCTGCAGAAGCGCTGCATCACAACGAAGGCGGCGGAGAGGAGCGCGCTGTGGGTTAACCCGATGACGTGTTGCCTGTTGCTGTTGAGCTGTTGCTGTTGCTGTACGCTGTATGCTGTTGATGTTATTAGTGTTTGTGGTTTAGTGTTTGTGGTTTGTGGGTTGTGTTTGTGGGCATTATACAGTGGCATTGTGGGTTGTGTTTGTGGTGGGCGGGGGTGGAAAGCCCTCACCCTCACCCTTCACCCCCAGCCCTCTCACGACCCTCTCAGCCCTCAGCCCTCCGATACCGATAGCCGGGGCGCCGCCGGCCCTCCCTCCCTTAAGCCTCAACCTCAGGACTGTTACTGTTTATTATTTTTGCATTTGCATTGTTATCTAGACTAGATCTGCTAGATATAGCATCTATAGCTATAGCCTATACCAATAGCCAATAGCCTACCTGTATTATTATGTATTATCTGTGTAATAATTCATAATCTAGCCCACCGATTTTGCTGATGCCATCATCTGATGCTGATGCTGATGCAGCAGCAGATCCACTGACCACCGACTGTAATAACTGTGTACTGTGTATGTGGCGGGTTAACCCGACTATTAATTCTGTATTATTATAATTTTATCAGAATTAAAATTTCTGTTGGGGCTGAGGCTGAGGCTTGAGGGATGAAGTAGCAAGTAGCAGTGGACTCCTATATTTCTTAGAGGGGTCGAGTGCTGGATTGCGAGAGAAGCGGAGATACCGGAGGTGGGGGTAGTAGAAAAGCAATGGACTCCTATCTTTCTTAGAGGAGTCGAGTGCTGGAGTGCTGGAGAGGGAGATACCGGAGGGGGAGGGATGGATCAGCAGCGGACCTCTTCTTTTCTTAGAGGGGTCAAGTGATGGAGTGTTGGAGAGGGAGATACCGGAGGGGGAGGGATGGATGGATCAGCAGCGGACCTCTTCTTTTCTTAGAGGGGTCGAGTGCTGGAGTGTTGGAGAGGAAAATACCGGAGGGGGGGGGGTGGATCAGCAGTGGACCTCTTCTTTTCTTAGAGGGGTCGATCGAGTGAGGGAGTGTTGGAGAGGGAGATACCGGAGGGGGAGGGATGGATCAGCAGCGGACCTCTTCTTTTCTTAGAGGGGTCGAGTGCTGGAGTGTTGGAGTTGGAGAGGGAGATACAAATACCGGAGGGGGAGGATACTGGAGAGATATAGTTTGAATAGAAATAACTGTTCTAATATATATATTATATATAATATATATATATATATATATATATATATATATATAATATATATATATAAACTATAATTATATATATATACCGCTCTCTCATTATCTCCCTCCCCCTACAGTTACAGTATCTCTCTCTTCTGACATTCCAGCATCACTCGAGACCCCTCTAAGAAAGAGAGCAGTCCACTGCTGTGTTTTCCCTCCCCCTCCGGTATCTCTCTCTTCTAACATTCCAGCACTCGACCCCTCTAAGAAAGAGAGCAGTCCACTGCTGTGTTTTCCCTTCCCCTCTGGTATCTCTCTCTTCTGACATTCCAGCACTCTACGCCTCTAACTAAGAAAGAGAGCAGTCCACTGCTGTGTTTTCCCTCCCCCTCCGGTATCTCTCTCTTCGCTGACATTCCAGCACTCGACCCCTCTAACAAAGAGAGCAGTCTACTGCTGTATTTTCCCTCCCCCTCCGGTATCTCTCTCTTCTGATTCTGACATTCCAGCACTTGACCCCTCCAGAAGAAAGAGAGCAGTCCACTGCTGTGTTTTCCCTCCCCCTCCGGTATCTATCTCTTCTGACATTCCAGCACTCGACCCCTCTAAGAAAAAGAGCAGCCCACTGCTGTGTTTTCCCTCCCCCTCCGGGGTATCTCTCTCTTCTGACATTCCAGCACTCGACCCCTCTAAGAAAGAGAGCAGTCCACTGCTGTGTTTTCCCTCCCCCTCCGGGGTATCTCTCTCTTCTGACATTCGACATTCCAGCACTCAACCCCTCTGAGAAAGAGAGCAGTCCACTGCTGTGTTTTGTGTTTTTCCTCCGCCTCCGGTATCTCTCTCTTCTGAGATTCCAGCACTCGACCCCTCTAAGAAAGAGAGCAGTCCACTGCTGTGTTTTCCCTCCCCCTCCGGTATTTCTCTCTTCTGACATTCCAGCACTCGACTCGACTCCTCTAAGTTACTCTAAGAAAGAGAGCAGTCCACTGCTGTGTTTTCCCTCCCCCTCCGGTATCTCTCTCGTCTGACATTCCAGCACTCGACCCCTCTAAGAAAGAGAGCAGTCCACTGCTGTGTTTTCCCTCCGCCTTCGGTATCTCTCTCTTCTGACATTCCAGCACTCGACCCCTCTAAGAAAGATAGCAGTCCACTGCTGTGTGTTCCCTCCCCCTATCCGATATCTTAGATACTCTGACATTCCAGCACTCGACCCCTCTAAGAAAGATAGCAGTCCACTGCTAATAGTCGACCCCCCCTTCCGGCATCCCATCTCCATCTATGCTCATGGTTAGGGGTTAAGGGTTTAACCCAGCTTTGCCACCCACTCGGGGCCAACTGGGAGCGCAGCATGGCAGACAGGAGCGAGGTCCAACAGCCGCCCGCCAAGGAGTGGGTCTCCACGCGCGCGCATAGCCTCAAGATGGCGCCAGAGCCACACTCCGACCAGCTGTGGGACACGGCGCCGCAGTGTGGCGGCGTCGAGGTGAGCAGCGGCGAGTGCGAAGTACGACCACGCGGTGGAGAGCTCGACTCCAAGGACCCGCGCCAGGTCAGTCGGGGACGCGCCCGCGCCTAGTGCGTCGGTCGCAGAAAGGACTCACGGCGCGAGTTTGGGGACATCCTGCCGAAGCCGAGCGGCAGTCGTGGTCGTGGTCAGGTCAACCAGCCCAGCACCCTTGGCAGTGGCCCACCTACGGCCGTTGAAGAGGAACCCCCGCGTAATGGCGCTGCTCGGCGACATCAGTCTGCCTTCACTGCTAATTTTGTAGGCTGGGGGGACCAGCGCCGCCGCGCCGTACCGCCAAGCCCGTGCCTGTTTCAGTGGCGTCCAGATCTCGCCACAGACGTCGGAGAGGCCCGCCATCGTTGATGGCCGTCTCTCTAACATCTCAGGAGAGCCATTTTGCGCTGGGAGGCTCGGCAGGCTTTTTGTTCCGGATGGTCGACGTACTACCTACACCACGTCTGCACCAGGCGAGGGCGATGCTCTATGCTCGTGAACCACTCAAGAGCATATATATCCGCTGTTGCCCATCTCGTCTTCTCCGAGATTTAGAATTTCAGGAGCCCAAGACCACGTTCTGGATACGGGATTGAAGAAGCGGCGCCTGGCTGTGCCATACCTGGTCACCCACACAGTGCTGGTCCACACATGGCAAGTAGGCACTTGGGCACACTAGGCCATCGGGGCCACGCTCGAGTCCATCGCCCATCGCGCCATGCGATCATGTGGCCGCTCTTCCCTGAGCGCACCATGCACCATATTTATTCTGCGTGTCAAAGTAAGACGTGCGCCTGTGGGGGATGGGGGGTCAGATTACGAGGGGTTGTAGGCACCAAAAGGTAGAAGCTCGCAGACCGCAGACCATGGCCCAGGTCGGTCAGAAGCGTGCTTGGTCGGAAACCCGTGATGACAACCTCCTTGCCCAACTGCATAACGGCGTGGAGGGGTCGACGGTACTCGAGAGGGCCTGGTCCAACAAAACGGCAAGACCTGTTCCCTAGCCTCGCTCAGCACCATGGTCAGCAACCTCCAATATCCAAGTTCATCAAGACCAGCCACAAGAGCATCGACTGACTGCTACATGTCCTCGCTGGCGCTGCGCAAGTTCACGCACCTGGAGGCTAAGGAGGAGGCCAAGGAGGAGGCCAAGGAGGAGGCCAAGGAGGAGGCCAAGGAGGAGGCCAAGGAGGAGGCCAAGGAGGAGGCCCAGGAGGAGGCCAATATGTGGAGGCCAATGAGGAGGCCAATGAGGAGGCCAAGGAGGCCAATGAGAAGGCAGGCCAAGGAGGCCGAGGCCGTGGCCGAGTTCTTCAGTATCACTCTGGAGAAGCAAATTGAAGCTCAACGGGGCGACGCTCCCGGTTGGTCCAAGGGAACCACCAAGGACGCTCTCACGGCACTGCGGCTGTTGCCATCCAACCTAAGCACCTTCAAATTGAACCAGGAACAAAACACGGAATTGAAGCGCAACTCAACAGTCAACAGCGGCGTTGTGGAGCGCAAGATATCGAAGGTCAGTGTGGTGGCGACCACCGACCGACCTTCTTCTGGACGAGGCTTGCGCTGTCATCGACAGCGCGAACAATGCGCACATGCTGACGCTCATTTTGGCGCTGATGGTCGTCTCCGGTCGACAAACCGCCGAGATAACCAACGGCAACGGACATTCGACGGTCAGCTCGACCAGGACCACCACGCGCCACGCGCAGTTCACGGGACAGCTCAAGACGCGCGGCAACGCCGAGACGTACACCATCCCGCGTTGCTCGTTCCGTTCAAGACATTTATCAAAGGGTTCAAGGCCATGCAGGCGCATGCAACGGAATGAAAAGCTGCCCAACGACGAAGCCAAGGACAAGTACCAGTCGATTCTCTCCAAGGCTTTGCGCTCTTTGTCCAAGCAGCGCGTCCTCAAGAATCTGCCTCATCACCTGACTGACACCACATGACCTTCGTTCAATTTACGCAGCTATCGTCGTCTCCGTCTTCGCACATGGCCAACTCACCATACCTGGTGTGGTGGAATGAGTGTTGGGGCATGGCACCATCCTTCCCGCCTTACATTGCGTTGCCGGCTCCCCAAACAAATTGAACATATACAGGGGGCTTTTCCATCTCCAAGGTGTCTTGGGGAACATAGTCCTAACGCTCCTAACCCGGCGGCCCCTGCCGGGAATGGGGGGGGGGGGCTTGGCATCGACATCAGCAAACCACCAATCAGCATCCGGCTAATGGCACGCTCGGACCCCGCCAACGCACCAAGAGCCTTCACCCCGGTGCCAATGATGCTACACAACACACCCGCGGGACCCCACTCAGCCAACCGTATACGGCCTTACCATGGTGGGATGGGAGATCCCAGCCTCGCTACAGACACACGACAGCTACTTTCTCAATCATACCCACGCACATACCCACGCCAATCGGTGTCCAATCTCTTGCTCCTGCAACGAGCCCTCACCCCACCTGGCTGCAGGGCACAAACGGCCATCATGCCCCTAATGACACCCTTGCCAGCTGCACTCCGCCAAACGCACA
>Ga0105053_10012430_pt1 | contig 10246 bp, 11 predicted proteins | sample BON01_FD_78093 | JGI IMG/M metagenome (GOLD analysis project Ga0105053, IMG submission 78093) | Freshwater microbial communities from Lake Bonney liftoff mats and glacier meltwater in Antarctica - BON-01 | ecosystem: Environmental > Aquatic > Freshwater > Ice > Glacier meltwater | place: Lake...
GGTCATTATGCCAGAATGATTTAAATAATAATATAAAATATTTTTATTTTATTATAACTTCCTCCCTTACACCGTTGATTGCAGATTTTTACGACCCATCAGAGACTTTTCGAATAGGGTCTGACTAGTGGGCGCAAGCCCGCATAGACGCTGAGCACATCTTTAGGGGTTGGATCTTTACTTAGATACTTGCAAGCGTGAGTCATGACAAAGTCACGCTCTTCCGCTAAGGCTCGTGGTTCCAGACAGTGCGAATCGAGGGGCGTATCTGTGGTGCCGACAACGACATGATCGTACCATGGCACGGCAAAGAGCACACGCCCGTCTGCCGTCTTGGGGATCATGATGGCGGCATTGCCAGGCAAAAAACTCTTGGGTAGAACGATATGAATTCCCTGACTGACGGCGATAATCTCGGGAGCCTTTGGTTCGTCCATCTGACGCAGCGCATCGACGAATACACCGGTTGCGTTGATGACAGACTTGGCTTTGACGGTGAAGGTTTGGTCGCTTTCCATATCGTGAATCTTCACTCCGCTGACGGCGTCATTATCTTTAACCAGGCCGACGCATTTCGCGTAGTTGACCATACAGGCACCGAGCTCCTCGGCCGTTTGCGCAAGATTGACCGCAAGGCGGGAATCGTCGAACTGACCGTCGTGGTAAATCACGCCCCCGACCAGACTTTCTGTTTCGATGGTGGGGATCATTTCGACGGTTTCGCTTTTACTAAGATGCCGTGAAGGCGCTAAGCCGAGCTTGCCCGCGAGTTGGTCGTAAACCTTCATGCCGATGCCATAGAACGGCCCCTGCCACCAGGAGTAGTTGGGGATGACGAAGGCCTGTGAGCGCACAAGGTGAGGCGCGTTTTCAGAGAGGCGACCACGCTCGCGCAGTGCTTCTAGCACCAGCGAGATATTCCCCTGTTGGAGGTAGCGGACGCCACCATGGACGAGTTTGGTCGAGCGGCTGGAAGTGCCCTTAGCAAAGTCAGCCTGCTCAAAGAGAGCGACGCTGTGGCCGCGGGCAGCGGCATCGAGTGCGGCACCGAGACCAGAGGCGCCGCCGCCGATGACGATGACGTCGAAGGTGGTCGCAGTTGCGTGAATTCGGTCGAGAGATCTGGAACGTTTCATAAGTATAGGTGTTGAATTATTAAGTATTTATTTAGATAGAAGTTTATTCGTCGATAGGGTCTTCCCATGCTTTGGCTCTTTCCACGGCTTTATCCCAGCCCTTGCGTAGCTTGGCCATTTCCTCGATCTCACGTTGTGGTTCGAAGGTGACATCTTTGACCCAGTTCTTAGCGAGTTCCTCCCGGCTTTCCCAGAAGCCCACGGCAAGACCCGCCAGATAAGCGGCTCCGATCGCAGTGGTTTCGACGCATGTGGGGCGCAGGACGTTTTCGTTCAACAGATCGGCCTGAAACTGAAGCAGCGGTTCGCTCTTGGAGGCACCACCATCCACACGGAGCTCGGTCAGCGGGAGACCGCTGTCCTTCTCCATGCAGGTGATCAAGTCGGCGCTTTGAAAGGCGATCGATTCCAACGCAGCGCGACAGAAGTGTGCCCGGTTAGCACAGCGGGTAATACCGACGGCGGCACCGCGGGCATAGGGATCCCAGTGCGGGGCACCGAGCCCGGCAAAGGCAGGCACGAGATAGAGCCCGTTTGAGTCTTTGACCGTACTGGCTAACCAGTCGAGCTCCTGTGCGGTACGCACAAGCTGAAGTTCATCGCGCACCCACTGGACGACGGCACCGCCGATGAAGACGGAGCCTTCGAGTGCGTATTCGGTTTGGTCGCCAATCCGCCACGCGACGGTGGTGAGGAGATTATTTTTGGAGCGCACAAATTCTTCCCCCGTATTCATGAGTAGAAAGCAGCCGGTGCCGTAAGTGTTTTTTGCCATCCCCGGCGTGAAGCAGGCCTGGCCAAAAAGCGCAGCATGCTGATCGCCCGCGATCCCGGAGATGGGGGCTCCGGCTGGATAGAGGTTGTTTTCGACATAGCCGTAAACTTCGGAGCAAGATTTGATTTCCGGTAGCATGCAGCGTGGCACACCGAAAAGCTGGAGCAGCTCGTCATCCCAATCGTCGGTCTCGATGTTATAAAAGAGCGTGCGGCTGGCGTTGGTCAAATCGGTGACGTGCACTTTGTGCCCCGTTAGTTGCCACACCAGCCAAGAGTCGACCGTGCCGAAGAGCAACTTACCATCCTTGGCGCGTTGTTTGGCCCCGTCGACGTTTTCCAGAATCCAGCGCACTTTCGTTCCTGCAAAGTAAGGATCGAGACGCAGGCCGGTCTTTTGGGTGACCATCTCCTCCATACCGTCCTTCTTTAACTGCCGACAATAGTCGGAGCTGCGGCGGTCTTGCCAGACGATTGCATTATAGACGGGGCGCCCCGTTTCCTTATCCCAGATGATTGTCGTCTCACGCTGGTTCGTGACACCGACGGCAGCGATATCGTCGGTCTTTAGATCAGCCCGTGAGAGAGCTTCGTTGGCGGTTGAGCTTTGACTCGACCAGATCTCCATGGGGTCGTGCTCGACCCAGCCCGGCTTGGGGTAGATTTGTTGAAATTCCCTTTGAGCGGAAGCCACAATATTGCCTCCGTGGTCGATCACGACTGCACGGGAACTGGTCGTGCCTTGGTCAAATGCGAGGATGTATTTTTCTTTAGACATATGGTTATTCTTTTTTTGAGGTTGAGGGGACTTAGATATTTAAAAGATTGAAGAGCTGGGCACCGGCGACTCCGCCGACGATGGGTGCCAGCACTGGAACCCAAGCATACCGACCAACAAAGGGCCAAAGTAAGTGCTCACAGCAGTCGTCCAGGCCGCTTCATTACCCGTGGCACCAAAGGCGATTTTACCGATGGCAAGCACATCGAAAACTAGCACCGCTCCGATCATTGCACCGATCATCTGGGCGACAATATAGCCGAGCACTTGGCTGAAGGGAAAGGCTCCTATGGACGCGAGCGCCACCGTCCCCGCAGGATTAATATGCGCACCAGAGACGCGACCCACTGCGTAAACGGCAAAGGCCACCGCTAACCCCCACCCGAGGGCAATGACAATCCATCCGCCGTTTTGACCCTTGGATTTGTTAAGGACGACGGTCGCGACGACACCATTTCCGAGTAAAATTAGTAGCGCGGTGCCAATGCATTCAGCGAGATAAGAGTTCATCAGGGGTATGGGGATTTGGGGTTTAACTAGACGAGGTAGAATTTAATAAGTATGTATATTGTGTTTTCCAATTCCCCATTAAGCGCCTCATCAATAGATTAATCGAAAAAATAAATCCAGAAGAACGCCATAAACTCGTTTTAGAGAAGCTCGAAGCGGAGGGTTCGATCAATCGCAAAGAGGTGGCGCTGCATGGCCTCATGCAGCACATCGACGTATCGAGATGCGGATTGCGGCCAATCCGCGCTACCAACTTGAACCGTAACTATTTCATATGACTTGGGAAATTGTATTCACTCTCGTTCTGCTCGTCATCATGCTGGCAGCCTTTGCCTGGGAAAAATCCCGACGGAACTCACCGCCATGTCGGCCTTTGCCCTGCTGCTCGTGCTGGGCTTGCTTCCGTCGAAGGATGCCATGGCGGTCTTTTCCAACGCGGGGCCCATCGCGGTCGGCGCCATGTTTATACTCAGTGCCGCCCTCGAAAAATGCGGCGCGATCGATCTGGTCGCCAGCGGACTGACGCGCTTGCCCAAGCTCAAACTGGTTTTCGTCCTGCCGCCGCTCATTCTGGTGGTGGCCGTCATTTCCGCCTTTATCAACAACACCCCGGTGGTGGTGGTTTTCCTACCCGTCGTGCTCAGCCTCGCTCGCCGCATGGACATCCCGGCTTCCAAGCTGCTCATCCCCCCTCTCCTTCGCGTCGATCTTCGGCGGCTCCTGCATTTTGAGGCTCCCATTGACGGTTGAAATACGGATCATAAATATCCCAGTCGGTGGGGCATCGCACCACCGCAGAGAATGGCTTTGATCGACATTTTCTTGGTTCCAAGCATGAGCTTTCGTGTCGTCACGATTTCGATCTCCAGATTCACCGCAGCGACGGCATCCACCATTTGCTAATCTATGCAATTACACCGTTGAAACAAACCAATCAAACCGTGGAGGCCAGCCGACAATCCTTTTCACGAGCACGTGGCTCCATTTCCAAAATCTCCCGCATGACGTTACGATAATCGTCACGCACCGTGTCCTCACGCTCAACTTCACCAACTAAACAAACGGGCAGACCTAAAGTAACCGAACGTGGCACCACCACTTCGTCCCGAACACGTGCATTAAAAATACGAACATCACTGGCCACGACGCCCCGTCCTTTTGATTGGTTCATCCGCATCTGAGTCCGCATCTTAGCCGAACCAATATCCACGTTACTCTTAATAGAGTTAAAGATCACACCACACTCAACCCACAACACTCATAAAAAAACGTAAAACAGCACCCCCAAAACTACGTAATATGCGCAGGCAGTCAGACCGTCATCGAGTGGATTATTCACCCGATTGGAGAGATCAATAAAAAGACGCCGTAAGATATTAGATAATATGATCGATTTCATACGAAGCTTGCCTAAACGCGCGGTCATACTACAAATCCTACAGTCGATTACGTACATTCCTTTTACTGCGGGGATCGGGATCTTAATCGACGACATTCTCCGCAATGAATTACTGAACCAGGAACAGCGCTACCTATACATTGGCATTTATGCGCTGGCTAATTTACTACTCTGGCCGATCCACGGTTGGTTTACTGTTCGGGCATTTGCCCGAAGCCAGGAAGTGGTCAGAGCGGTGACAGCTCGGCTCCGACGGATGCTGGTCGACAAGCTCCAGAGCATGTCACTCAGCTTCTTCACACGTCGCGGAGCTGGCGCACTCTCCAACCAAGTATCCGCCGCGTCCGCCAACGTATCACCCAACTCAATCTGCGTGTGCAACAATCCGGCGAAAATTTTTCTGAGCGTGTTGTCGAGTTCATCGGCGGCATGCGAGCGACAAAAAGCATGGGCAACGAGGAACTGGTGGCCGGACAAATGACCCAAACCATCGAAGCCCTCCGCTCAGCAGGTCTCGAGGCTAGCGTTTCGATGCGTTGGGTCTTAATGCTTATGCAGTTCATCGGTGAATACCTCGGAGTGATCGTATGGTGCGTCGGCGGAATACTCTTCATCCAAGGTCATTTGGAAATCGGTGCCTTGGTCGTGTTTGCTTCGTTGCTTGGATTTGTGCGCGGTGGCTTTCAGGCATATTTCGGTGCCTATGATTCCTGGATGCAGGCCAAGCCGGGGTTTGAGGGCGTACTCGCCATTCTAGACTCCGAAGAACTCGAAGGTTTCCGTCAACCTAGACGAGCCGTGCTCAGCTCCGTCCGTATCGAGATGGAAGCGGTGAATTTCCGCTACCCCGGCGAGGATCAACCCTGGGCGCTGCAACATATGAACCTCACGATTCCCTCAGGTCAACGCGTCGGCTTGGTGGGCGAAACCGGAGCCGGCAAAAGCACTTTGCTCGATCTCATCATGGGGTTCTACACCCAAACAAACGGACGGCTTTTATACGACGGTCAACCCCTTGAAGAGATCGGGCTGCTCACCCTGCGACGCTCGATCGCAATCATGGGGCAAGATGCCTTTTTATGGAACACCACCGTGCGCGAGAATATCCGCTACGGACGGCCCACCGCGAGCAATCAAGAAGTAGAGGAAGCGGCCCGTCGCGCCCAGGCTCATGACTTTGTTCTAAAACTGGATCATGGTTATAATACCAGTTGCGGCGAGCGCGGAGGACGCCTATCCACACTCCGTGGCGTCGACCGCGTCCTTGTCTTTAAAGACGGTACCATAGTGGAGGACGGCAGCATTGCCGAACTCATCAACCGACCGGGCGGGCACTACGCTCGGCTACATGCTCTTCAGTCAGGCGTGATCGAAAACGAATCCAACGAGTGAAGGCAATTCGCTGAAGCTCTTTGGGAGCAGCGCTGCACCCTTACTCGTGACGCAGTGCGGTGATCGGGTCGAGCTTGGCGGCGCGGACTGCGGGGTAGATGCCAAAAATTAAACCAACACCGAGACTGATGCCGACCGACAGCACCAGACTCCAGAGTGTCACCACGGTCTGCATACCTGCGAAGTGTGTGATCAACCACGGTAGTATGACACCTAGGGCGATGCCGAGGATACCCCCGAGGGATGAGAGCACGGTGGTCTCGATCAAAAACTGACCAACGATCTGGCGGCGCTGGGCACCGATCGCGCGGCGCACCCCGATTTCGCGGGTGCGCTCGGTCACGGAGGCCAGCATGATATTCATAATTCCGATACCGCCGACGAGGAGTGAAATGCCAGCAATCGCTCCGAGCACGATGTTGAAGCGCTGCTTGGTCGCTTCGGCTTGGCGGAGCAAGGCGAGCGGCACGCTCATGGCGTAATCATCTTTTTTATGAAAGCGCTTCAGCATGGCCAGAATCGCATCGGCGGTGCGCTCCACATTTTTTTCATTATCCACTTCGGCCACGATTTGGTGCAGCTCGACCATTTCAGTAATTCGGCTACCGCTACTCATTTGGATAATCATTTCTCCAAAGCGTGCGCGACAGGTACTGAGCGGGATATAGGCATCAGTTGGTTCATCGGGGGTCTGCACACCGCTGCTGGCAGCTTCGCTTGCGACGATGCCGATAACTTCGAAAACGTGTCCGCCTAGGCTGATGTTCGCACCGATGGTATTTTCATTGGCCAGCAAGCGGCGTGCGCCGTGCTCGGTCAACACACAGACCGGTTTGGCGAGTGCCACATCTCTTGCATCAAAGACCCGCCCCGCCATGTGCGTGCGCTCGACCAGATCAAACCAGGCTTCGGTCGTGCCCACCACCCGTAGATCCATCGCGCGGTCTCCGATCCGAGCCGTCTTGCGCAGTTGACGTGCGGGAGCGGTCCGCAGGATCGTGGGGATGGTCTCACGCAGACGCTCGTTATCGGCATAAAGGAGTCCATAAACGCTGACGCGCTGGTTTTGATCGTTAGAACTGAGATCGGTGCTCGGCTTGACCGAGTTAATTAAGATATTGCGACTGCCGAGCATGCGAATTTGCTCGATCGCTTCCTGGCTGGCCCCCTCGCCCACGGCGAGCATCGCAATGACGCTGGCGACTCCGAATACGACGCCCATGATGGTCAGGCCACTCCGAAGGCGGTGAAGCCAGAGGGTCTTAATGCCAAGAAGGACGTTTCGTGTTAGCCGCAAATTTCGCATGGTGCTTTAAGATTCGATCCGGTCGATCAGTCCGTCTTTCATGTGCATTTGATGGCTGGCGTGGGCGGCGATGTCGTCTTCGTGGGTGACCATGATGATGGTGACCCCCGACTCGTGCAGCTCTTGCAAAAGTGCCATGATCTGGACGCCGGTGGCCGAGTCGAGATTTCCCGTCGGCTCGTCGGCGAGTAGGATCGCGGGATCATTAGCCAACGCTCTAGCCACGGCGACTCGCTGCTGCTGCCCACCGGATAGCTCGGTGGGCCGGTGGCCGAGTCGATCACCGAGCCCCACACGGTCGGCCAATTGAGCGGCGCGGTCACGGCTCTCCTTGGCGTCCCAACCTTGGTAGTAGAGCGGTAGCTCAATGTTTTCCTGCACCGTCATCTGGGTGATGAGGTTGAAGCTTTGAAAAATGAAACCAATCCGTTTCAAGCGGATGTTGCTGAGCGCATCGTCATCCAGACCACTGACATCGCGGCCTTCAAGGTGGTAGCTCCCCTGAGTGGGTCGATCGAGGCACCCTAGCAGATTGAGCATGGTGCTTTTGCCAGAACCGGAAGAGCCCATGATGGCCCAAAACTCACCACGCTGAAATTCCGCAGTGATACCCGCGAGCGCATGCACTTCATTGTCGCCCATGGTGTAAACCTTACGCAGATCTTTGAGCCGGATAATTGGCTCTTGAGCAGAGGAAGTCTGAGCCATCCTAGCCTGAATACCGGATGGACGCGTCATGATCCTTGCCTGTCTGCTTGCTTGATCCCTGGCTTGGCCTGCGGTTCCTCTGTCACTTCTTTGGTCGGCGCTTCAAATTCCTCATTGCCACGCTCGGCTTCGGCCAGAGGCGGATTGAGCAGCACCTCCGTGCCGGCCTCCAGCCCTGAAATAACACGAACCTTACGGTTATTATCCAGACCCACTTCGATGACCTGTGGCTCTGGAACACCGTGCCTGCCACGAGTATATACCGTCGGCTTATCATCCACCCGCAAGACTGACTGAAGGGGCACGGTGAGGGCTTCCTCATAATAGGCGACGAGGATGTCCGCCTTACAGGTCATCCCAGATCGTAATGCCGGGGACTCTTCATTGACAATCAGTTCGGTCTTGTACTGTTTGAGGTCGGGATTCCGCCAACCGCCGTCTTCAGGCATGACCGCGATAGAGCTGACTGTGCCGGTAAACTTTACACCAGGCAGCGCGTCGACTGTGATGTTGGCGATCTGACCGATTTTGAGCTTATTCATCATCGATTCATGCACACTGATCTGGGCGCTCATTTCTTTTGCGGTGGGAAGGTAGATCAAATCCTGGCGCTCGCGAACGCTCAAGCCCTCTTCCAAAGTGCTCGCATTCCAGCGATTGCCCTGTGGGGCGTAGACGACCATGCCTTCGTTCGGCGCAAGTATCCGACAATTCTCGATTCGTGTGCTGAGGTCTTTAGTCGTCACCTGCTGACGCTGGACCTCCGCTTGCCGCGCCGAGAATCGTGCGTCTGCCTGCGCGATGTTGGCGCGCGCTTTACGTTCGGCGCGCTCCAGAGCAAACTCGGCCTGTTCGACATCGCTCTCTAGCTGAGCAATTTGCCTATTATAAGTATAGGTCTCCAGCAGTTCCTTTTCTTGCAACGCAAGCTCGAGATCCATTTGTGCGCGCTGCTTGGCCAGTTGATCACTCTCCAACTCCGTCTCGGAAATGTAGCGCTTGTCGTAGAGTTCCTTGGAGCCATTTAAGCGATCCTCAGATTGTTGTAACTCCGCACGTGCCAAAGTGATTTTTGAATTGGCTCTCTTTAGGCTCATGGTGAATTCACCTTCCTTATATTTGGCGAGATCCTGCTTAGCGAATTCGAAGTCCAGTTTAGCCTGCGAGATATCCGCCTCGGCTTGATTTTTAACCACCGCCAGATTTTCCCGCGCGGCAATCAATTCCGCTTCCGCATTATCCAGTTTGATCTCCTCACCGGTCAGCTGATCCTTCAAAGCACTCGAATCCATCTCCACCAGCAGCTCCCCTGGCTGCACGATGGCGCCCTCCGGTTTCAGAAAGATAATCGTTTGCTGGCCTGGCACCTTGCTTTTAATCACGACGCGATTGCGCGACTCGATCGTGCCGGACTCGCTGATACTGATTGTAAAAGGCTCATAGCTGGCGGTGTAAGTCAGGCCAGCACTGGCGTCTTCATCGGATTCGTCGCCGAAGAGCTGCGATAAAAGGAAAAGAAGAAAGAGGGCACCCAGTATGCTACCTGCCAGCATCCATTTACGTCGGGGTTCTTTAAGATATTTGGGTATGTTCATAAAGCGGGTTTGTCGATCGTTTCGGGGCGATATTCTTGCCAAAGTCCGGTTTCATCGACCTCCAGTAGCCCCAAGTTACTTTGCAATAGAAGTTCGGATACTCGATAGTTCACCAAGGCGGAGGTCAGCGCATTTTGGGCGGAGAGCAAGGCTTGCTGTGCTTCAAGAACGTCCCGTATCTCGGCACGTCCCAGTTTGAGTAACAGGCTGGTGCTGTCCACACGCCGCTGAGCCAGAGCCACCGCCTGCGCTTGAATCCGCAAGGACTCTCTCGACTCTAGCATGTCGCGTAGTTGGTTCCTGACATCCAGCTTGATCGAGTCTTCCAGTGCCTGCAGATCGCGGACCGAGCGCTCGAGATTGATCAATTGGTTGCGATAAATGTTTCGCTCTGCGGTTCGCTCCAAAGGGAGATCCAGCCGGAGCAAGGCATTGTAGCTAGACCCTATTCGAAAAGTCTCTGATGGGTCGTAAAAATCTGCAATCAACGGTGTAAGGGAGGAAGTTATAATAAAATAAAAATATTTTATATTATTATTTAAATCACTCTGGCATAATGACCTTTCGTTCTATAGAAAAGAAAGTATGTCAACCTTCGAGCCACATCCACCCACCCACGAAATCCCTCGGTGCGATCACCTAATCCTA
>Ga0105053_10012435_pt1 | contig 10243 bp, 10 predicted proteins | sample BON01_FD_78093 | JGI IMG/M metagenome (GOLD analysis project Ga0105053, IMG submission 78093) | Freshwater microbial communities from Lake Bonney liftoff mats and glacier meltwater in Antarctica - BON-01 | ecosystem: Environmental > Aquatic > Freshwater > Ice > Glacier meltwater | place: Lake...
CGTCGCCTCAAATTCACATGGATTTGAGCACATAGACCCTCAATCAAGGGTTCTAAACTACTGTTTCCAATAATAAAAGCAATTAAAATTAAATCAGAGTGTCACGCATGACTGAGTTATCGCTCACCACTGTTTTTGTGTTTGAACACTGGGAACCGAAATAAGGATAACGCAATTATACATGAGAAAACACACGGTGTGTTGTTCGCTTCAAACGAGTACTTCAAATCCATATTCTAGAGGGAACTCCCCGCAAACGGTACCAAGTTCATCAACAAGGGGCACCAGACCTGTGTGGCCCAACTTTCCAACTAATAACCGGGTACACCCCCATTCTTGACAGCAGATCGCAGACCAGTGCACTTAAATGACAGAGACCTAGACCTCGCGCGTCACATACCAGATTCAGGGGAATTGTTGATACGTCATCATCAGGGGCGCGCGGCAAGCGGAGGGGCTTTAGCCCTGGAGCCGCCGCGCGCCCCCTGGAATGGACCAGAGTCATGCGGATCTTTGCCCGAGGGGAGCTCCCCTCGCGAATGAACCCATGACACTCCCCTATCGCTGGACAGCTTGGAGAGTGGCTCGATGGGGATCGAGGAAAGAGCGGCGGTTGTGGTTGCGCAGTTCACGCTCCTGCGCCGTGCCAGGAAGGTGCGGCCGAATGCGACGGCGGGTGTTGAGTGCACTGCTACCTTGTACTTCATCCATGCGGATCCGGCGCCGAGTCCGCTGCACATTGAAAAAGGCCTGGCATCGCACCCAGGCCAGCATGTTGAGGCGCCGAATAAGCGTGAAGAGTAAGCCCATGCCAGCGACGACACAGTGCTTCGAAGTGAGGTGGTCGTTCTGGCTCTCTAGACGCCTCAGCGCCCCCATGCAGACTCGGGCCTTGCCATGCCCGTTGCGCAGGGAAGCGTCTGGCTGATAGTGCTGCCTGATATAGACCATACAGGCCATCCACCTGCCCCGCTGCCAACAAGGCGTCCCAACCCTGCAGTAGCTCTACAAAGTTGATGCCAGTAGGATCGAGTAGCCCCTGCAGATCCAACACCGTCAGGCATCATAGCGATCAGACAGGGGAAAACAGAGCATGTCACAGCACGGAGACGCACAACACCCCATGAAGTCACGACAGAGAGACAACAAGACAGCCACATGAGGACGGGCTGACAAAAGCAGCACAAGGAGGCCGAGTCATCACCCGAAAGGCCACGATGACGTCGCGTACGCGATCCCAGCCAAAGTCACTCAGCACCACAATGTCAGGCTCTGCGGAAGCGCAGCTGAGCACTGCAAGCTAATGATATCGAAAGGGCTGCAACGGATACAAGGCCATGTGTGTAACACCACAGTCTCAGCAAGTACGCATAGCAAGTCGGGTATGGCAGCGTACCAGGGTGGTGTCGTCACTATCAGTGTAGGTATTGTCATCATATTTTTATTTGTCACAAGTATCAATTCAAACATATATCTAAACAATGCAACCTAGACCGTTTGAAGAGTGGATTGAAAAGGGACACCAACAAGACGCCAACCTGTGCGGTGCCTGTGCACGCCCCACAGACGAACGCTCTTTGACAAGGGGAGGAAGGGGGTACAACCAAGGCTAGTTTGTATACTTTGCCAAGGCATGAGTGGATGTGGAGGGTAGCTCTGTCCTTAGCGGCTACTGAGGCGAGGCCCAGCAGCACGTGCCAGACAGGTTGTTTATAGCCAAAGTAGAGATGGCTATGGGGCGCAGGGGTGTTGGCGGGAACGAGGTGGGAGTGAAGTGTGGTGGCATGCAAAGGTGTTGTGAGGGTGCGAGGCCGGGTGTGAGGTCTCGGCGGAGCATGAAGCAGGTAGCGGTGAGTACGAAGACAAGCAGAGTCGGCGCTGCCGCGCGCCAATCGTAGGTGTCACCACCGCGCGCCCATGATTGAGGAGGGGGGGTCCCCCCACAATGCTCGTGGCCTGTGAAAGCTGACACGATTGGGTTGATTAATTAATAAAAGAGCAATTTGTGCCAGAATCGCTCTGTTATTTACTTGAATTGTTCTGTTATTTACTTCATTTTCGACTGGGACCGCTGTTTTATTGATTTTAAGGTCTTAGTCGCAAAGACAAAAAGCTTATTTTCGTCACGAACATTTCAATTAGTACGGGAAATCAGTAAGCAAAATCAGCCTATTGCGCAGCGGCATGATCAGGCTTTTGTAAATACCGAACTTGTGCACAGAGTCTCAATACTCTCACGGTCACTGTGTCCTCGTGACCGTGTGGTCGACTGGCGTTGAAAGACAAAGAAGCAGGGGGTATTTGTACAGTATTCCTATGGTGTGCACGTTCAAGTTAAAAACAACCGTCGGCGAATCATGATGAAATGATAATTTTATTGTATATATTGTTCAAAGACTTTGAAAACAACATCATCAGTGGTGTTCAAGTTTTTGTGGTGTCAATTTTTGTGGGGTGAACTCTTTTCAAGACGATCTTGTGGTATTTTTGGTTGTGCGCAACAGCGTGTAGTCCACTAAGCGCATGCGTGCGGAGGGCTTGGTCTGGCGTGGTTTCAAGTTTCAAGTTTTGAAACCTGAGTTTATGATGTGTATAGCACGCTGTAGCGATTACACTGGAGAGGACACTCAAATTCGAATACTTAGGGTCGAGGAATGCATCAGTCAAATAATTTGAACCCACTGACAATTTGAAAATCGTTAATGTGTTTACTACTGAGATTCTGTTACAATTTTTTAGTAAAGTAGTTAACGCGTAACTTGAATACAATCACGATCAGCGGTCCCTGTGATTGCGTAACTTGAATACAATCACGATCAGCGGTCCCTGTGCTTCCCATACGGCCAAGCACAGGGACGCACCTCCCTGTGCTTGGCCGTATGGGAGTTTTAAAAGATGACTACGGGTCAGAATAGTATGAAACCATCATATACACATGAAAAGCCCTCATCGTAATAGCGATACAGCGCCCACTAACAAAATCTGCCGCCGCGTGTCAAGTGAGCAACTTGACGCCCACGAACGAGATCTTGTCACGAATCAGAACGTTTAGTTTAGGCCCTTTTCCCACGAACAAGATCTGCCGCTGCACGTCAAGTGAGCAACGCCCACGAACGCCGAGATTTTGACACGAACAAGAACGTTTAGTTTAGGCCCTTTTAGGTCAAAAATTTCTTTTGTTCAAGACAAGATCTCGACCGTGGCCGTCGCTCACTTGACCCGCGGCGGCAGAATCTTGTTCGTGGGCGCTGTATCGCTGCAACAAGATTGGAAACTTGATTGGATCTATGTTGAGTACGTGGGGATTTGTTTACATCCTGTTGCGTATTGAAACTCGCGAAACAAATATCTGTTGAAAGTCTCTGTTGCCAGTGCATACATTGTACCTCCTTGATGTCATTTGCAGTACGTGTGCGTACTAATGGATTACATTGACAGTTCCTCCCAATAACGAATAGAGAACCCCCCATGGGATATCTGTCGACGTCAGGTGAATGACCAAAAAACTCCCCGGAAAAGGTTCCTTTTTTTCTTTCTGTCTTTCGTGGGTGGCGAAAGCCCAACTTAATAACTTAGAAAGATGTTGAGTGTCGGAGGAGTGTCTCCGTAGACTGATGAGCAGTCTATCAACCCCTCCAAAAGTGAATAAGTAGTCTATTTGCGAGCTTACAATGTATAGACACCATACTCAGAAATATACTGATACGCAAAGATCCAAAAACGGCTTTTGGGGGAAAGCCATTAAGATCTTGCTATTGCCCACCCCCTCACCCCGACCCAAATAAAAAAGAATTTTAAAAAAAAAGAATGAGGATATGAGAAAGATGATGTCTTGTCTAGGCGTTTATTTTCCAAAAAAACGGTAATTAAAAATAAAGTTAAGTATATACATATATATATATATATATATGTATGAATATATATATGTATATATATGTATATGTATATATATATATATATTGATTGATGTTGCTTTTATTACTTCCTAAGAAATAGTTTAGTAGCTTTGCTTGAAGCTCTATTTGCTCGATATATATATATATATATATATATATTGATCATTGGTACAAGTTTGTACCCCGCCTAACATGCGGTCTTGTGAACGTGTGCTAGCGGCCGACTACACTTGTATATTTCAGCATAGACTTCCTCCTGCCCATCATGCCATGCGTGCATTAGGCCGACCCATGTCTCTGACTCTTACTGTCTTCTCTGTACTGCCCTTTTGGCTTTGATGCCTGCCTTCCTAAGAATGTCCTGGGCTCAAGGCCGTTTCCGAGTCCAAGATATGCTGGCGCTCAGTGACCAAAAACCTGACGATGGCATCGTGATTCATGATGAAGATTTTCTGCAAACCTTCAAGATCTCGAGGAGCAAGGTGCAGCAATGAAAGCTGTGGGACAAGACACCCAGCTCGTGGCAGCCCACAACAAGGGCTTTGGGAGCGCTGCAACTGTCCTCGGGCGGAATGCACTCTCGGGGACTGAGCGAGGTGAAGCAATGAAAGCTGTGGGACAAGACGCCAATCTGGTGGCAGGCCACAACAAGGGCTTTGGGAGCGCTGCAACTGTCCTCGAGCGGAATGCACTCTCGGGGGCTGATCGAGGTGAAGCAATGAAAGCTGTGGGACAAGACACCCAGCTCGTGGCAGCCCACAACAAGGGCTTTGGGAGCGCTGCAACTGTCCTCGGGCGGAATGCACTCTCGGGGGCTGAGCGAGGTGAAGCAATGAAAGCTGTGGGACAAAACGCCCAGCTCGTGGCAGCCCACAACAAGGGCTTTGGGAGCGCTGCAACTGTCCTCGGGCGGAATGCACTCTCGGGGGCTGAGCGAGGTGTAGCAATGAAAGCTGTGGGACAAGACGCCAAGCTCATGGAAGCCCACAACAAGGGCTTTGGAAGTGCTGCAACTGTCCTCGGGCGGAATGCACTCTCAGAGGCCAATCAAGGTGCAGCAATGAAAGCTGCGGGACAAGACGCCCGGGTCGTGGCAACTTACACAAAAGGCTTGGGGGGCGTTGCAACCGTCGACGGGTGGAATGCACTATCGGGGGCCGAGCGAGGTACAGCAATGAAAGTTGCGGGTCAGAGAAGTCAGATTGCGGGTGCACACAAGAGGGGTGTACAAGGGGTGGGCACACCAGGGGAATATGCATTGATCACACCAGCGCAGCAGCATGAGATGATGCGGCTTGTTCATGCTGACCATAAGCAGACCCAAGATCAAAATTTAAATGAACAGGGTATCTTATCGTCTGCACAGATCTTAGCCCAGCGCAGAAAAGAAGGATTGGGTTTACTGGTATCGGTGATGCGACGTATTGCAAAAAAGAGTGACACACAGACACAAGGAACTCAAATCGAAATTGATACTGCCCTCGCTCGTGGTGCAGAGCCGTCAGAGAATGACGGGCACAAATCATTGAAACAAGCCCACAGCATTGTAATAGAGTTCAACCAAAGACTCAAACGGGACTGCCTTATGAAATCAGCGGGTCCCTCTGTGCAGAACAATGAGAAACTTAGGGTGTACCTGGAGTCCAAGGGCATTTCTACGACGGGCGGTCTGGTCGGCGAGAAAGTTTCCGAAACTATGGACCGATTGGACAAACTGCTGCAGAAATACAGATTGTCGCACAAACTTAATTTGATTCAAAAACTTGAACCACTCGACGCCCGAGCATTCGCGCTTTCGAAAATTGCCGCACGAAACAAAGTGCAGACCCGCTCGCTACATGCAACAAAAAGACCATACACAGGAAGTATGTGTGTGTGTGTGTGTGTTTTTTATTTTTTATTTTTTATTTCCAATTCATGAGGGGAGGGTATGGGGAGGGGGAGTGACATGACTCAGTTCATTTTTTTTCAATCTCTTTGATTTTAAAGACTGTACACTTCTTTTTTTTGTCCGTGCCACATGCTCAAAAAAGATGCTGCGAAATGTTGCGAACTCGGTGTCTTTTGATCTCATAGACTGATTTCGATTGCGGGGTTGACTAACAAATAAGGGAGCAATTTGTACCAGAACTGCTCCCTTATTTTGAAATTTCGTCTCCTTATTCCAGGGCCCACGAACAAGATTAGTACGGAAAATTGGCAGTCAAAATCAGTCAATTGTTTCTTGCTCCTCTTGCTGAGGTTGGGGTGGGGTTGGGTATTTATGGAACGAACGCGGATTCTCAGTGGAATCAAGTTTACAATGCATTTCATCGAATTTTTGGTTGTGGAAACGAAACGATTCGTCGGTAGTTTTGCAAACGTGATCTTTACGCGGCAAACCTGCGGCCATCGCTCGAGCAGGGCTGCGGAAAGAAAACGCTGAGCGCTAGGAAATTATTTTTCCGAGCGAATGTGCTGTATGTACCTAATATCAAAATGTAGAGGAGAGTGAGATCTGGGTCTGTGCTGTTTTTGGGTACTTGCGCAAAGAGAACCACTGTGCAATGCCAAATTCCGATTTTTTCTGTGGGCAAACCACGTTTTTTTCCGGAAGTCGCCATTGCGCAGCGGTTTTCTTTTCGCAAGTACAAAAAAAGTGCACAGACCTAGGTCTCAGTCTCCTCTACATTTTGACATTAGGAACATATAGCAAATTCATTCGGAAAAACAATTTTCTACCGCTCGTTGTTTGCTTTCTGGAACCCTGCCAGGCTGCTCGAGTGCTGGCCGCAGGGTTTCCGTGTCAATATCACATTTACAGTACTACCGACGAATCGTTTCGTTTCCACAACCAAAAATTCGATGAAATGCGTTGTAAACTGGATTCCACCGAGAATCCGCGTTTTTCGAGAAATACCCAACCCCACCTTAATTTCTAATAAACACCCTTTTTTATTTTTTTGGGTTTGGAATCCACAAGCTAGCGCGCCAATTAAATCAGAAACGCACACAGATTCAGATACAGTAATAAGAAAGCCCAGAAGCGCCTGGCTCGAAGGCACTCCCTCAATGAACCATAGAATAAATGGCAAACGCATACACATGTAGTCAAATGAAAGAGACATGAACAGAATACACTCGAAGAAACACGGAGCATGGACGAAGAACACACTGGAACAATAATTGGTTAGTATTGAATGGATGCAAGTCACAATTAATTAATTAATTAATTCATGTTGATGTGTTTCTTTATACATTTTATTGAGTAATCAAGTTATTTTAATTTTATTGCCGGGCATGGTGTAGACCTCCACACGTGAGCGCGTGTTGAGGTGGATGCGATAGATACGAAGAAGACGTGGTTGAGCAACGCACATAATGGAGGGGGTAGATACACACAGAATTTTACTTTTTAAATATGAAAATGGTATGTGTGTGTTCATATGAAGCGCAGACACGTTTGGGTTGAGGAATACGGACCCTTGAACATGGGGTCACGAGTGTGTAAACCTCGGGCGACATTTTAGGAGCAGGTACATAGAGACGTGTTATAATTGGAACATACAAATTACAAGGGGTCATCACAGAATAGTCGAAAGATATATACATATGAATATGGCCTTACATGTGTATGAAGATGGAGGAGGAGGGAAATGCGTATATATTTATAGATGTACATACGCAGGAATTAGAGAAAGGAAGATGTAGATGAAAAAGAAGGATAGGCATATGGGTAGGGGTATGCGTACATCAATAGGCCCCGTGACGTAGGTGTCTATTAATTTTGTACAAAAAGGAAAAAGCAAACAAAAAGGTGGTTATAGAACAGAACGTTTTTTTTCTTAATCTAAGAGTGTTTATTAAGGAGTAACCCCAGCAAGAGGAGTAAGAAACATCAAAATCGAAAGACACCCAATTCGCAGGCACTAGTCGACTGCACATTTGCAGACTGCGGTGTAGCCGACTTCGCCTTGTTGTTCATGTTTGAGGGCGCTGCGCTGGACCCTTGTCCGCCGTCGTGGCGCTTATTGGAATCCTGGTCTATGTCGCTGTCTGACGACCGCTTCCGCTGGGGACCCCGAAACTCCTCCATTGTCACTTTCAAATTTTCGAAAATAACATCGTTCAGTGCCATACCCACCTTCTGCACAAGTGCAAAACCCTCCTTTAACAGATCCATTGCAAGTGCTTTTAGAACTGTGCGTAACTTTTTGCTTCCCCGCACACTCCTGTGCGTGGACTATGCCTGGTCTTAAATATGTACAATTGCCCTTGTCGGGCAGTGCCAAATATAAAGAGTAAATTTGTATAAAAGAAGCCTTGTGCTTCGTGTAGTGACAGTACAAGTTATCACATAGAACCATGATGTCCGCCCGCGACATTGAACTACAGAAAGGCCGAAGATACAAAGCTGAGGCAAAGCGACTACGTGAAGTTAGTAATGCTGAATTTTCAAGAGTCATGAAACCATTTCAAGCCCACGCGCACGGGCCGGCTGTGCAAGGGCCGGCTGCACAAGGGCCGGCTGCGCAAGGGCCTGCTGCGCAAGGGCAGGCAGCGCAAGGGCCGCCTGTGCCCGTGCCGGCTGCGCCAGGGCCGACTGTGCAGGAACGAGACATGATACGTGAAGTTAGAGATGCTCAATTGTCAAGTGCCATGATGACCCTATTTCAAGCCCAGACGCAAGGGCCGGCTGCGCCAGGGCCGACTGTGCCGGAACGAGACATGATACGTGAAGTTAGAGATGCCCAATTTTCAGGTGCCGTGATGACCCTATTTCAAGCCCACGCGCAAGGGCCGGCTGCGCAAGGGCCGCGTGTGCCCGTGCCGGCTGCGCCATTGCCGACTGTGCAGAAACCATTTTGGAACTGTACTCATGTGAGAGAACTGGAAGCACACCCCGACATTACCCGGCCTGAATATCGAGTGGGCAGTGTTATGGAGATCACTGATGATGTTCATGCACTGCTTGCGCAGTACATAGGATGTGTGTGCATGATCAAACACATATATCAATTCCTAAGTGGTCCACAGTCTTGTTTCATGGGGATGGTCGTTTCCTTCAAAGCAACCACCCCTACCGCGGAGGCAGAGATGGCCGCAGTGGTGGACTCTTATTTAGACTCCATAACAAAACAGGCAATGCTCACTCATGGTATCATAATCCAACCTGGAGAACTTTTCATTGGTCGGAAACACTATCTCAAAACATGCCTCATGGGGACATCTCTTTCGAGAATTGGTAATCCGGAATCTTCCAAGCGCAAGCACGAAAAATGTGACAGCACACATGCACCGCAAAAAAATCAGGCACCAATTCGCCAACAATATCAAGACGCTTTCGACCTCTTGCTGGATGCGGACAAAGACTTAGATGCGATCGAACAGTTGACTGCGATGCAACAAAGCAACGCTGGCAAGCAGCCCGTGCCCAACGAACAGGCGCCCGACTCCGACGACGACTCCGACGACGAAGAGCCCGGTGGTCTGGAAATCGACGATGACTCTACCTATTAGCCGAGTGTTAAACACGTTTTAATACACGGCAACTCACACACTTGACTCGTGACGACACACCAGCCCCACCCGCGCGCCCCGCGCAAACTCGGCAACGTCCGCGTCCACCTGCAGGCCCGGCGCGAGGCGGCACCGCCGCCGCACGCACTCGCGCAGGAAGCACCCGGGCAGCAGAGTCATGCGCAACCGCACCTTCAAGGTCAAGGTCATCAAGTTTGTGCTGGCCCGGCTGAAGTAGCACTTCCGCCTCGAGCAGCGCCGCAGCGTGGTGCTCGACTTCCACGGCATGCCCGAGGTCGTCGGCGGCTCATACAAGCTGCCCGAGCTCTTCCAGGCACACACGGCGGAGCACCCGCTGCGCCGCGGCGAGTGCGACATCAAGGGCCCGGACTACCTCCCGCACCGCGGCAATCTGGTGCTCATCTCGACTGACGGCGACTTCATCCCGATCCCGCTCATCCAGCTCGAGACGCGGCGCCGCGACAGCCAGTCGCAGGCCAACGTGTTTGTGCACCGCATCAAGGTCAAGACCTCCACGGCGACGCAGCGCGACGCGACGGGCACCAACCGGCGGGAGTTTGAGTTTGTCGATATAGGGGCGCTCTTGCAGGTTCTCGCGCACGATCTGCCGTGGACAAGCACGCCGGCAGCCTACTTCGCCGCGCTCGTCGCCCTCGGCGGGTGCGATTTCAGCATGAATCTGCCGGCGCTCGGGCCCACCAAGCTGTGGGCCGCGCGCACCAAGCTGCGCGACAACCCGATGCGCGAGTGCGCGCACCTCGTGACCGCGCTCATTGTCACGTACAAGCAGATCCTGCAAAACAAGTGCGCAGGCGCGGGTCCCGAGA
>Ga0105053_10012438_pt1 | contig 10240 bp, 10 predicted proteins | sample BON01_FD_78093 | JGI IMG/M metagenome (GOLD analysis project Ga0105053, IMG submission 78093) | Freshwater microbial communities from Lake Bonney liftoff mats and glacier meltwater in Antarctica - BON-01 | ecosystem: Environmental > Aquatic > Freshwater > Ice > Glacier meltwater | place: Lake...
AAACGATTAAAAATTTATACCACGCGCCCCGACACATTAATGGGCGTCAGCTGCCTTGCAGTGGCTCCAGATCACCCGCTGGCCAAGCAAGCGGCCCAGCGCAATGTCGATATACAAGCCTTTCTTGAAAGCTGTCAGGGCGTACGTATGGCAGAAGCTGAGCTGGCCACCATGGAAAAACGCGGTATTGATAGCGGCATGCGTGCCACGCACCCGATTACGGGTGAAGAAGTGCCAGTTTGGATTGCCAATTTTGTGCTGATGCAATACGGTTCAGGCGCGGTCATGGTAGTTCCTGCCCATGACCAGCGTGATTGGGAGTTTGCCAAAAAATATCAGTTAGCGATTAAGGAAGTCATTAAGCCCAACGCTGAACAAGTTCATGATTTCAGCCAATCAGCATTCACCGGCGATGGGGTTTTATTTAACTCAGGCGAGTTTGATAGCTTATCCTCAGAAGAGGCCAGGAAAGCGATTACCCTTCACCTGGAAGCAAGTGATATGGGGAAACCTACCGTTAATTACCGTCTTCGCGATTGGGGTGTTTCACGCCAACGCTATTGGGGTGCACCAATCCCCATGATTATCTGTGAAGAATGCGGCATTGTTCCAGTACCGGAGCATGAGCTGCCGGTAGTCTTACCTGAAAACATTGATTTATCCGGTAGTGGCTCGCCCTTAGCTCGTTGCAGTGAATTCCTGCATACCACGTGCCCTAAATGCGGACAGGATGCTACCCGAGAAACGGATACCTTCGATACCTTTGTTGAATCATCCTGGTATTATGCACGCTTTGCCTGCAAAGGGCAGGAAAATGCGATGCTTGATGATCGTGCTAAATACTGGACGCCGGTCGATCAGTATATTGGTGGTATTGAGCATGCGGTCATGCATTTATTATATGCACGTTTTTTCCATAAATTAATGCGTGATGAAGGATTGGTCAATTCCGATGAACCATTCAAAGCCTTGTTGAGCCAAGGTATGGTTTTGCGTGATGGGCATAAAATGTCCAAATCGGTGGGCAATACCGTTGATCCCAACTATCTCATTGATACCTATGGTGCTGACACAGCGCGTTTATTTATCATGTTTGCCGCCCCACCTGAACAATCATTAGAATGGTCAGACAGTGGTGTTGAAGGTGCACATCGTTTTCTGAAACGTGTTTGGGCCTTTGCTTACTTGCATCAGAAATTGTTTATTGAAGTCAATGAGTTAAGCTCAGAAAATACCAGTTTCAACTGGCATGGGTGTAGTAGCCGTTTAAAAAAATCGCGACTGGTTGTGCATCAGATTTTGGCGCAGGCCAGTCATGATTTTGAGCGTCACCAATTTAATACGGTGGTTTCAGGATGCATGAAACTCTTTAATGAACTGTCCGCTTACTCGGTTGAAACCGAAGAAGATAAATGCTTTTTACATTCCGCCTTCAGCATCTTGTTGCGCCTGCTGGCGCCGATTACACCGCATATTTGTCATTATCTGTGGCAGCAACTTGGTTTTGAAAAAATAATTATTGATGCCCATTGGCCCCGAGTGGATAAAAGTGCTTTAAAAACAGAAGAAGTAGAGTTCGTCGTGCAGGTTAACGGCAAGCTCAGAGCGCAGTTCACGGCAAATACTGATACAACTGAGGCGTCGTTAATCGCGATGGCAAAAGAGCAAGCGTCATCGTTTCTGGTGGATAAACCCGTAGTGAAATCAATCGTGGTCGTCCATCGCCAACTGATTAATTTAGTCGTGAAGTAATGAGCTTGTTGATAAACAGATCTACCCTCTACCCGTATATCCTATGGCTATTAATGTTAGGTATGACTGGTTGCGGGTTTCATTTGCGCGGCATGGTTGATATGCCGCAATGGCTGAATAATGTCGCTATTATCAATGAAGGGCCGCAGGAACTGAGTTCTTTCGTGCAGGCACAACTACAAGCTTATAATATAAACGTAAGCGATGATCCAGCTTTGGCTAGTTATTGGTTGTTCATGCAACGTGAAGCTTTTCAACAACAAATTACCAGCGTTAGTGCCAGCACTACGCCACGACAGTATCAATTAATTTATACGGTACATTTCAAACTACAAACCAGACAGGGTAAGGCCATAATTCCCGCCGGGCAAGTAGTGGTAACTCGCCAAATCACAGTGAACAGTGACCGAATCCTCGGTTCTGATGAGGAAGAAGAAATTACCAAGAAAGAAATGCGCCAGGATGCAGCTATCCAAATACTCAATCGCTTGGGCCGAAGTTCATTATGAGTGATCTGGCTCCCATGAATCACTCACTGACCGCGACTTTTTATGCTTATTAAAGCTCCGTCATTAGGTGCACATTTACAAAAAAATATGCAGCCAATGTATGTATTATTAGGCCAGGATCACTATCTGCTAAATGATGCAGCGCTCACGATTAAAAGTGCGTGGCGACAACGCGGTGAAAGTGACGAAAAAACCATACACATTAACAGTACGGCTGATTGGGCAAAGCTTATTGAGGAAGCAAACAGCTACTCATTATTTACTGAGTACGTCTTGCTTGATGTGCGCTTTGATAAAAAAACTATCGATGCCCTTGGTAAGGAAACGCTAAGTCAATATTTGCTAAAGATTAATTCCCGTACCCTGATTATTCTGCGCGCCGCCAATATGTCCGCAAAGCAATTACCATGGCTTACCAGCCATAATTTGGTCTTGGCGCTACAAGTGTTTCCATTGAGTGCACAGGCTTTGCAGCAATGGATATTAGCGCAATTGCAAAGTAAGGCAATTCGCCATGATCCTCAGATACCCACCCTGATCCATCAATATACCCAGGGCAATATGCTTGCCTGTGCTCAGGTCATTGAAAGACTAGCGTTAACCTGTACTGTGGATGAAGTATTAACGGCCAAAGATGTAGTAGCACAATTAGTCGATCAATGTGACTATCAACTCTATGAGTTGGCAGATGCCTGTTTGACGGCAAATACTGAAAAAGCCATTCATCATTTACGCCAGGCAAATAATCATCATACCGAGCCCACTTTGATTTTATGGTTACTGGCGCAGGAAATTCGTCTGTTAATTCAGCTTGCACACCTGCAACAACAGGCAATCCCATTTAATACCGCTTGCAGCCAGCTGAAAATATGGCCGCAACGCAGTAAATCCTATCAAATGACCTTAAGCCGCTTGTCACAGCCCAGGCTTTACCAATTATTACAAACTAGCCAGCAACTGGATGAGCGCATAAAATCAGGCCATAATCAGCAAATATGGCAATTATTTGAGCAAATTGCCCTTGCCTTATGCTTAGGTGATAAACACCCAGCTTTGCTGATTTAAAGACCAACCTGGTTGATTTTAACCTCTTGATCACGTATATTATCGACCCTTATAGCGTCTGTTGGCCAAGATAGTAGACATGGTAACAGACGCTAATCAAGACTTTACCCATCCAAGTCTGTAAAGCCAAAAGATGAGAACGACATTGCTGAAAAAAATAGTTATCCCTCTATTATTGCTCATGGTAGTCACTACAAGTTTTGCTGAATCTCGTGAAATTGCGCTAACCATCGATGATTTACCTTTTGTCGGCGAGAGTAAAAATTTTCATTTAAATATGATTATTGACGCGGTGACCGCTAATGATGTGCCTGCCACCGGTTTCGTAATTGCTGGTAAAATAAGCCCGGAAAACTGGGCTATGCTGCGCCGGTTTCGTGATGCGGGGCTGGGCTTGGGCAATCACACTCTTTCCCATAAAAATCTGAATAAAGTCAATACCGAGACTTATATTCACGAGATTGATGAAGCAGACAAAATTTTATTACCGGTACTCACCAAGCCCAAATATTTTCGCTATCCCTACCTGGCAATGAGTAAAGGGGATAAAAAGGAAGAGGTTCTGGAGTTTCTGCAATCTAAAGATTACCGTATAGCACCGGTAACCATTGATAGTAAAGATTTTATCTTCAATCAACTGTTACTTTCGGTCAAAGAAAAAGAACGACGTGCTTTTCTTACCGTATTAAAGCCTTGTTACCTTAACTATATCTGGCAACAAACCTTGCAGGCTGAGGAACATAATCGCCAGGCCCATAAGCCTTCCCAGCCGCAAATCTTACTAGTGCATGCAAACCTGCTTAACGCCTATGTTTTACCGGATATTATTAATCTCTATAAAGAAAAAGGATTTACATTTATAAGTTTGCAAGGCGCCTTAAAACCAGTGGCCAAACAAGCTACACCCAAGCCAAAAACGATGCTTAGCCCTATTATCAATACTATTGATACATTTATGGCTTGGGATTAATTAGCTTTTATCGCCATCATATGCCTGTCTGTGCCAATCCTATTTTTTTTGCAATTGCAAAGTGTCTTCAAGGGCAGACTGATCAGATAATGCTTTCTGCGGTGCTGGCTTAAATATACCTATGGGGTAAAAACGGCTGTCAGTAATTTCAGGGATACGAGCGGAAAATTGCATCCCCCGATTTTGTTTAACAGCGCATGCGTGTAATACCGGGCCATAAAGAAAACTACCTGGGAACTTTTGGCGCATAAAATCAGACGCTATTTGGCGCTTTTGGGCGTCAACAGGAATATTTACCGCACTACCAGACACATGCTCATGGGCATGTGCGGCTTCATTATTATTCATTACCGAAAGAATAAAATCGCCATCTTGTCGAATTTGAATCGGGGTTACGAATTCCATCGTTGGAGTTCTGCCCAAGCCCATCGCCTCCCAGAAAGAAATACTGGCAATCGCTGGAAGCCTAACAAAATCAAATCGTCTATGGCCACGGCGATCAAGAACGAACTCTTCATCAGCCTCTTTAACTGCAGTGTAGGGAATTAAATCAGTGAGCGGGTGTTTTTCATCTTGGCATTCTAATAATCCTGCTGTAACTGAGCGTAGTTGCCAGTTATCTCGCCTGGTAACAACTGAAACTCTATCATCGCTGGAAATAAAAGGAGTCAGCACCCCTGTTGTAAAAAAAGCTTTGTGCTGCAGAACACTGTCTACGGCTTTTAGTTTTTTCATCTCTTCTAATGCTTCAAGAAAAACATAATCTACTCTTACTGCTTCCAGGTAAAGGGTATTGCTGCTGGTGTCGTAAACGGCAGCGGTTAATAACATTTGCTTACCATTATAAAACCGGGAAGATTTGGATAATTTAGCCTGGGTTTGCTCATAAATTTCATATTCTACAGCTTGTAAAGGCAAGGTGGGCAGATCACCATAGCAAGTAGCTTCTACTGGTGAATGGATATCTTTAACAAAAACGACGCGTGGGGGTTGCTCAAATTGAAAACTGCTTTGCGCCACACGAATGCCTTTCACTTGGTCGCTTAATATGTCCGGTAATATATTTTCTTTCCATACGGTCATTAAATTAATAAGCATAAAAATTACCTCATTAGGTCATAAATTTACATTGTCGGTGACATCCATGCCCTGGGTTTACACAATAAACTGGCTTCTAGCCAACTTCAATAATAATTTTACCCCATATCTCGCCTGCTTCCATGATAGCGTGGGCTTCCTGGGTGGCTTTAAGCGGTAATATCTGCGCAATTTTGGTGCGTAAAGATTGCTTCTCCAACATGGAATTGATTTTAGCTGCGGCGTCTTGTGTTTCTTTAAGCGTGGCATTGGTAATGGCAAAACCACATATTGATGCATCTTTGGTATACAACTCACCAACAGGTAATACCGCTTCGCTGCCAGAACCCGCCATTAAGATGTAGCGGCCTTTTGCTGCTAATAGTGGCAGCATCAATTTGAAATCATGGATGCGCGAAGTATTCCAGATAACATTGACACCACCAGGGGCGATGTGCTTCAAAGCTGTTTGGATATCTTCTTTATAATCAATCACTTCATCGGCTCCCAGGGTATAGCAATACTCTGTTTTTTCTTTACCATGGGTGCTGGCTATTACTTTGGCTCCATAAAATTTAGCGGCCTGAATGACTGCAGCACCAATATTACCTGCCGCCCCGTGGATATAAAGGATGTCATTTTTCTGCAATTTAGCTTCACGTTCCAGGCCCAAGATTGCAGTAAATGCCGAATGAAACCCGGCGACAGCCTGGATTGGATCAGCCTTTGGCGGTAGAGAAAACAGCGTCTCCCCGTCCACCGCCAACAATTCGGCAAACGTACCCTGGCGTTGATGAATCCCCTGACAGTTAGACCATACTCGGTCACCGACTTTAAACTGCGTAAGCTCTTTACCTACCTTCACCACGTCTCCACAAAAATCGCGACCGATAATAAATGGTTTGGGCATAGCTTGCACATATTTGCCCGAACGGATGTAGCAATCAACATGGTTTACGGTGGTATAGGTAACACGAACTAATACCTGATGGGCGGAAATTTCTGGAACTGGTAAATCACCAATAATAATACTATCAGGAGATCCTGTTTGCTCGATAAATGCTGCCTTCATAGCCTACCCCTTTCTGTGAAAAGATTACCTATAAAAAAACGAGCCATACCATCGGCATGACTCGTTTCTAACACTCCCTGCAATCAGGGTTTAAACTGGAGGTGGACCACGCTTACCCATTAATCCCATAACCAGGAAAAACACAAAAATAACCAGGAAGATAAAGAATAATATTTTGGCTATGCCTGCCGCGGCAATTGCAATACCACCAAAACCAAACACTGCGGCTATGATAGCAATGATGAAAAATAATATTGCCCAACTTAACATGTGCCTCTCCTTAGTAAAGTTTCCCTTTGGGTTACAGCCCTATAGGTACGTTACCCAACAAAACCAGTATTAAAAAGATTACCAAAATAACGCCTATAATACCTGATGGTCCATACCCCCAGCCTCTACTATAGCCCCACCTTGGCAATCCTCCAACTAACATTAGGATCAGTAAAATCAATAATACAGTACCTAACATAGCAGTATCCTCCTTGAAAAAGTCTCTATTTAATTATAGAACATAATTATGTATGTATATTGATTCATAAACCAGTTTTTAACATATGCTTAGTGCCTTTTGCCATCAGCCAGCGCTCCTGCTGCACCTTTACCGGATAGATTTTTGCCACTACAATCATATTCACACCGCTATGATCCTACTCTTGGTTTAAAATTGATTGAATCGCCTGCCCTAGTAATGATGAAAGGTTAAAAAATTGCATAATTTAGTGATATATGGTGGCAGCTTTGACCCGGTTCATTACGGGCATTTAAAGACAGCGCTTGCGGTTCAGCAAGCATTGAACTTCGATCGTTTTCTTTTCCTGCCCTGTAAAACTCCGCTGTTAAAAAAAACCACCATGGCATCAAGCGCGCAACGCCTGGATATGTTGGCATTGGCATTGCAGCCGTATCCACGGTTTGCTATCGATAGCCAGGAAATAGAGCGTGATACACCCTCTTACATGGTAGACACCTTACAAAATATCCGCAGACTTGGTGGGCAAAACCTTGCCATAACGCTACTGATTGGTATGGATACATTCTTGCAATTACCGCAATGGCACGCTTGGCAACAATTAATGGATTTAAGCCATCTGCTGGTGATCCACCGTCCAGGCGCTGTCGAGAAAGCAAGCATTGCACCGGTATTGCAGGCCTTGTTGATAACGAGGGAAACACACGATAAGAAAGAGTTGTTAACACAGCCGTATGGAAAGATATACCGCTTGGATGCCGGCCAATATGACATCTCATCTACTTGGCTGCGCCAGCAAATTAACCAGGGGTTAAGTATTGAAAACTATGTGCCTGCAGCAGTCAATCAATACATTAAGGAGCAGGCGCTATATCGATAACATGCTCAGTTTTATCAAATATTTTTACATGTTGGATAAGATCGGGGGTGAAGGTGGAAAGCCAGCTAACCATGGGATCAAATTGAGCATAGAGTTTTGATTGCGAGCTGTATTGTTGATGCGGAAGCGAGGTCATTTTAATGACTACCATCATCAGGGCAACAATAAATACCCCGCGCACAAAGCCAAAGCCTACCCCTAAAACTCTATCAGTACCACTCAAGCCAGAGCGGCGTAAGATAAAACTTAACAAGGCATTGAATAATCCGCCAACAATAATCGTGGCTATCAAAATCCCCACAAACGAGACCGCTCTTCTGGCGGTGCTATCCTGAATATAAGGTTGTAACCACGGGTCAACCGCTTGCGAATAGGTGTATGCTAGCCATATGGCTAAAATCCACACGCATAAGGCAATCAGCTCTTTAACAAAACCACGAAATAAGCCGGTAAGAACCGATAACCCTATTATTGCAAGAATAACATAATCAACCCAATGCCAAGACATAGCTTAACTAACCCTTGTTTTAATAATAAAACCATTCAATTGCAACTTGGCAGATAATTGTTGCTGTAAATTCTGGGCTTGTATTTTCTGCTTAAGCGCACCGACAATAACCTTATATAACTCACCATTTTTATTACTGATTTTAGCGTAGCTTGCTTTGTAGCCATTGGTTCGTAATGATTTAACCAACGAGTTTGCATTTTTTTCCTGGGAAAATGACGCAAGCTGCACCGCATAGACGTCTTTTTTTAGTGCTGGCCGTTGCCGTTGCACTGCAATTTTTTTAGCAACGACGTCACGTTTATTAAGTTTAGCGGCTTGCTTGAGCACCGGAGCCACAAGCAGTTCTGCTTTAGTCAGGCCTGGATTTTTATCCAGCGGTAAAATTTCGCCTATGACCCTTGCTTTTACAGTCTGCACCAGCGGTGCTGCTACATCTGCAGTCGGAATTGCCACATGAACGATTTTTACGGTTGTAAACATCGCTTTTTCATCCTTAACAACCACATTCGGCAGCGCCGGTTTTTTCGGCAGATGTACGGATAAGCTGACATTATCATCAAAACGGTAATTTGATTTCTTCATCACTGCTGGTAAAAAGATAACTGCAATGGCAACAATAACCACCACCCCGATTATGCGATGTTTAAGGCGCTCATTCAGCATCAGTTTCATTATAATATCTCCTGCTTGGTATGATTACTTTCTGCAGCCATGACAGCACTTACCATCAGAAAAGAACCATATACTACAATTAAATCGCCAGGGTTAGCCTGTTGCATAGCCTGGCGATAGGCTGCCGCAGGATCTGCAAAAATGTGCGGGGTTGAATTAAGTACCTGGTCAAACACAGTCGTTAACAATGCCTCACTACTTGCACGCTTGCCCTGCATCATTGCAGGATACCAAAAATCAATCAGGTTACGCATGGGTTTTATTAAACCTGAAAGGTCTTTATCTTTCAATGCTGAAAATACTGCATGTACCGCCTTTTTGGGCTGCTTCTCAACAAATTGGGCTAACAGAGACACTGCCTGTGGGTTATGGGCCACGTCAAAAATCGTCGTGATTGCATTCTCTTCAACCAGTTGTTGTCTTCCCGGAATAGATACCTGACGCATGGCTTGCTGCCAGTGCGCCGGGGTGACTGGAAGGCGTGGATTTAAATAATAGCTTGCCATAATAGCGGCAACAGCGTCTTGGTGATTAATAGCCGGTATACTGACTTCTGCCAACTCATTATGCTGGTCAAAAATATGTATCCTGTCCCCGATAGTCTTATAGGAGTAATTTTCACCAAGACAATGGGGATAGGCCTGTAATAAGCGAGCATAGTCCATGATGCTTTGTGGTGGATTAGTGTCGGCATAAATAAAAGGTTTATTGGCCCTGAGAATTCCCGCTTTCTCATAGCCAATGGCCTCAATGGTATCACCTAAATAGTCCTGATGATCCAAATCAACGGTGGTAATAATCGCCAAATCGGCATCTATAATATTCGTCGCATCCTGGCGCCCGCCCATCCCTACTTCCAGAATAACCACATCCAGCGCCTGCTGTTGGAAATACCATAAAGCCGCCAGGGTAGTCATTTCAAAATAGCTAAGCTGCTCACTACCAGGCAGTTGTTGTAATACTATAAAAGCTGCACATAATACTTTATCGACTATGGGCTGATGATTAATACGAATGCGCTCATTAAAAGCCAATAAATGGGGTGAGGTATAACTGCCTACTCGATAGCCAGCAGCAGTATAGACAGCTTCCAAGGCGGCAACCGTTGAACCTTTACCGTTGGTACCGCCAACCGTAATGACTACGGCCTTTTGATTGAGCACGTTCAGGCGGGCAGCAGCATCTTGTATTCGTGATAAACCCAGCCTGATTTCTTGCTGATGACGATTTTCCAGATAAAACAGCCATTGGGCGAGGGTAAAA
>Ga0105053_10012439_pt1 | contig 10240 bp, 12 predicted proteins | sample BON01_FD_78093 | JGI IMG/M metagenome (GOLD analysis project Ga0105053, IMG submission 78093) | Freshwater microbial communities from Lake Bonney liftoff mats and glacier meltwater in Antarctica - BON-01 | ecosystem: Environmental > Aquatic > Freshwater > Ice > Glacier meltwater | place: Lake...
TGGGTTCTCCACGTAGTTTAATGATAGCTTTGAACTTATCCGCCGCACAAACTGGCTTTTTGAAATGGATGGTTACTCATGTGTTTTTACAACCCGTGTAGTGTTCTCGCTCCTCTGCAAAAAGGCCATTCACCCACGGAAAGGTATAGAACGCCAGCCCCCACGCCGCCAACGCACCGCTGATCAGCCGTAGCCACCAGTTGAACGTACCCAGGTGATCGCCTGCATAAAAACTGGGAAAGGCGTTACCAGTCAAGACCGCCAGCCACGCATTCGTATCGCGAAAGCCGCCGCCAGAGACGCCGAAGATCATGTCGTTGGCAATATGCGTCAGCCCGTCAAGCGCGAGGGGGGCCAGCGCCAGCAGCAAGACTTTCAGGGCAATCGGCGGCATGGCTGGCTTAAAGCGACGCAACACCGCGTAGACTAGGCCAAAGACCGGGGTCAACGTATAGAAGCTGATCATGCGGTCGCTCCACGCCACCTTCCAGCCCATTGCGGGTGTCCCTAAAAAGAGGCGCAGCCGCCATTCGTCGCTATATGGATAGACCTGGTTAATCTCGGCCAACGTGTAGGTTAGTTTCGGTCCAAACAAAAACCAACTGCGCTGCGGCAACTGGTGGCAGAATGGGTTGTAAAGCCAATAAATCCATTCACCAAGTCCAGTCCAACCCGCCGCCATTGCCACCGGGGCCAGAAAAGGCACGGTCACAAAGAGCAGCATTGGCGTCAGCACCAGCGCCAGCCAATGGCGCAAAAATCCGCAGACCAGCCAATCCGCCCACCGGGTCGCCGTTGAATCGGGTATGGGTTGAGTCGTTAATTTCTCAGTTGCTTGCATCAATCACCCTGCTATCCAGCCTCCAAAGCGGCGAACTCGTTTTCTGCTTGCGGCGGGTTAGCCGTTGCGCGCCGCTGGGCATAAAAGGAAAGAATATAAAGCGCCGTCAACAACACAGCCAGCGCCCCTACCTGGGCCGCACGAATGCCCAGCAGCCAGGTGGAAGAATTGGCGCGAAAGGCGGTTACAAACAGTTCAATCGCACTATACAGCGCCACAAAGCGCCACAACGTTTCGCCCGGCCGCGCCGACGCCTGATAGCGCCACAGAATGACCAGCGCGATGAGCAAGAGCGCCATTTCGTACACTTGCACGGGGTGGCGGATATCCAACCACAGATCAATGCCCCAGGGCAGATTGGTTGGCGCGCCATAGTCACTACCCAACAAAAAGTTGCGCAGACTCACCATGGTCAGCGCAGCGCAGAGGCCAATCGCCGCTGCATCCGCCACCTGCGCCATGCCAATCGTTTTGCGTCGCAGATAAAAAAGCGCAGCGGCGGCGCCCGTCAGCAAGCCCGGCCACAGCGCCAGCGTGCCGGGCCGGATCGAAAACAGGAGGACGGGCGCCTCCAGATAGACCGGATAGTAGCGAGCCGCATAGCCTAGCCGTGCACCAATCAACCCGGCGATCAACGCAACCCAGGCGGCGTTGTTGAAAATCTCCTGCCATTGCGGGCGTTGCTGGGCGGGCGCGGTTCGCCCAATCGCCCGCCCACCCACTTCCGCGCCCAGGTAGAAGGCCAGCACGGCAAAGAGCGGTCCCACTGGCAGTGTAAAGCCCAAAATTCGGATCACTGGCAGCATAGGTTTACTCGACAATCTTGTTAACGCCATCCAACAACATGGCGGTGTCCATTGGACCACCCACCTTGACATCCTGAATCCGCCCTGCGGCGTCGATGAAGAAGGTGGTGGGCATGGCGCGCACGCCGTAGAGGGAGCCCACTTCCCGGCGCGTATCCAGTAGAACAGGAAAGCTAAAATCGACAATTTGCTGTTTGAAACGATTCACGGTGGCTGCGTTTTCGCCCTGGTTGACACCTAGTAGCATCAAATCACCCCGCTTATACTTTTGCCAGACCTCCTCCAGTTCGGGCATCTCGGCGCGACAGGGGGGACACCAGGTTGCCCAAAAGTTGACGATCACCGGCTTGCCACGCAAGGACGACAATTGTACGGTGCTGCCGTCGAGGGCAGTCAGCGTAAAATCCGGCGCCAGAAAGCCGGTCATCGCGACTTCCAGCGTGTTCTCCTGCGCCAGCGTGTCGAGCGGCGCCCGGCTCAGATAAATCCAGAGGCTGCCCATGACCAACGTCGCCAGCATGAGCCTGCGCCAGGCGGTGGGCGAAAACGGCGCCCGTTTAGGTTTACCTTCGATCATCGCTCTATTTCTCCTCGCTCCGGTGCTTGCCGACCCACATAGCCGCCCCGGCGCGCAATCCACAGATAAACAAGCGTCAGCAGCCCAGTTAGACCCACCGTCACCCCCATCATCGTTGCCACTGAAACGCCGGGTGGCAGACCAGGGTGGGTTTGCAGGGGGCCGAAATCGATCCAATCGTTGAGTAAAAACCAACCGCCCAGCCCCAGTGCCACCCACTTGGTCAGGCGGGTATAGCCCAGCAAGAACAGCCCTTCCAGCGCCATCACCGCATGGGTGAAGCTCATCGCCACCCCTTCCAAACTGACAATGCCACCGTTGGCCCAATAAAGTGACCAGAATGCGACCGTCCAGATACCATACTTGATCACGCCAAAGGCGGCAAAGGCGTTGAACCACGGCCAACCCGGCTTGCGCCACAGGACCAACACCAGCGCTGGCAACACCCAAAAGGTGCTGAGGGGCGAATCGGGGATGAACGGCCACAAATACCAGGGACTGCGTGCCAGGTGGCCGCCATACCAGTAGATCAAGCCGGCCACCGCGCCAATGCCGTTGCCAATAAAGATGCCAAGCACCACTAACGGCGAGAGCATAAAGGTTTTGAACCAGGCGTACAGCGTGGTCACTGCATTGGGCTTGTCTAGGGTTGCTTGCATCATTACATCTCTTCTCTACTGATGCACTATCACCAGCGTGCCAGGGTTTTCATCCGAACTAATCAGCCAACCACCACTCTCCATCGGTGGACCTGCCCAATCAAAGAGCCATTGGGCATCGTCGTTGGTCATGTTGATACAACCCCGACTCATCGGTTGGCCGAAATTGTTGTGCCAATAGGTACCATGAAAGCCGTAATCTTTGTAGAAATACTGCACCCACGGCACATCTTTCAGGTAATAATAATTGCCAGCCGCACGGTTGCCGCCCGACATATCTTGGATCGGCGTCTTGGCCCAAATGCGAAAGTTGCCAGTGACGGTTGGTGTACCCGGCAAGCCGGACGAGATCATAAAACTATTTACAGGCGTTGCTCCCGCATAGGCTACCACGCGCTGTTCACTGAGATCGACATCGATCCATTTTTCGGTGGTCGTAGGCAAGTCCGTATGCGTGTGATAGCCGTTTTCACCAGTGCTTGTATTCACTGCCTCTGCTTCGCCCGTCACGGTCGGAATGACCAAACGTTGACCGGGCACAATCAGACTGGCATTCGCTAGATCGTTCGCCTGCGTGATGGCGCGCTCGGTAACGTCGTACTGAGCGGCAATCATCCCTAGATGCTCACCGCGCTGGACGATATGCACGCCTTCTGCTGGATTAGCGGATATGTTGGTGACAGGTCCCTCATCAACCCCACCCACCGTCTCCACGATCAGCGATTGGCCAGTATAAAGGCGCTGGCTGGGTGATATGTGATTCAGTTCCGCTAACCGCGCTAGCGTCGTTCGATAGCGGACGGCCAGCATAGACAAGTGGTCACCCGCGCGAACGACGTACGTTGCCGTCGCGGCCTCATCAGGCATGGCCGCCGAATCGGGCAAAGCCAATGGCTGACCTACCCAAACAAAGTCGGTGTCGCTCAATTTGTTTAGACGGCGCAGCGTTTCTGTATCTGTATCATACCGAACGGCGATCATACTCAAGGTTTCGTCTGGCTGGACGATATGGATAGTACTGTGCGCGATTACGGTCGCAGCCGGGTGCAATGCAACCACCACAAGCAAGACCAATTGACATAGCAGCATGAACAGGGGACGTGAGATTTTTATCATATCCCTCCTTTTGGGATTCTACAAAGCAGAGCTTCGTAGGAGCGGGGTCCAGACCCACTCCTACGATCAAGGTGCTCGGCTCTGTCTATTCGTTAGACCAGGCTGTCTGCCATTCTTCCATTTGTGTGATCTCGGCTTCTTGCGCGCTAATAATATCCTCGGCCAGCGCCTTAATCTCGGCATGTTCGGCCATCGTCTGCGCCTCTTTGGCCATGTTGATCGCCCCTTCATGATGCGGGATCATGGCCTCGATAAAGCGCAAGTCGTAGAGCTTGTCACCGGCAGCTACTGCCATCGTGCCCATGTCCATCCCCATCCCTTCGGTAGCAGCAGCATCGGGATACCAAGCTTGACGCCACTCCTGCATCTGGGCAATCTCCGCTTCCTGGGCGGCAATAATGGCATCGGCCAGGTCCTTGATCTCCTGTTTGGTGGCCTCGGTTTGTGCCTCTTTGGCCATAGCGATCGCCCCTTGATGATGCATGATCATGCCATCGATAAAGCGCAAGTCAAAGGGTTGATCATTGGTATCCATCGCCATGTTGTCACTGGACGCGGGTGGCATCTGTTCCATCATTTGGTTCATCATGCCCGAATTTTGGCACATCGCCTTGCAGCTCGCTGACATGGCGCCGGCCCCCATACCAACGCCCATCATGTCTTGCATTTCTCCCATCATCTGCATCATCAGCCCCATCATCCGCATCGTGTGACCCCTGTCGGCGTTCTTCATGCCCATCATGTTGGTCATAGGCATGGTATCCATCATGGACATGCTGCCGGTCATGGGCATGCTGCTCCCCATTGCCCCCATATCCATACCAGCCCCCATCATGGTCTGCATCTGGTTCATCATCTGCGCCATCATCTGGCTCATATCTGCGCTCCCCATTGCCATCGCACGCGTCATGGGCATGCTGCAACTCATGGGCATCGTGCCGGTCATCGGCATTGTACCCATCATCGGCATTGTACCCGTCATCGTCATCATGCCGGTCATGGGCATGCTGCAACTCATGGGCATGGTATTCCCCATCATGTCTTGCATTTCACCCATCATCTGCATCATCTGGCCCATCATTTGCATCGTGCGACCCATGCCAACGTTCTTGATCGCTGGCGTGTTAGTCATGGTCATGGTATCCGTCATCGGCTGTGACGTACCCACCAGCGCCCTGGCGTCGCCCGCCTTCGCCAGCACTCCAGCCGGCTGGACCCCCGTAAAAGCGAGAAAAACCAACATCAGCGTAAGGGCGATGACCGGTACTCCAGCCATCCCTAGCATACGTTTTTGTAACATGTTCCTGGTCTCCTTATCCTATCAACCTAACAATCACGATCGCAGTTTGCGTTTGCAAAGGCGCTGAAAACGGATTACGTGCGTACCGACACGGCACGCAACCCCTACCAGCGCCCTAAACACCAATCATCGGTAAAATTTATTTGATTTATCTAAGCCATGTTTGTCTTCTACTGTTTGTTGCCGATAGAGAGCTTGATCTGGGTACGTAATGCGTCGGCACTCATCTGCCCCATGAATGACCAGAGCCGCTTGCCATCCGGCGCCACAATCACATAGCTGGGATGGGCGCGCAGCCCATAGGTTGCCATCGTTGCCTTGCCCTTCTCGGTGTTAGCATCATGCTGTTCAAAGCCGATGCGTCCGGCAAATTCAGTTTCAAGCCCATTCACGATGGGCTGCATCTCTGCTCAAGGCAGTCAGTTTTCGGAATAGACATAGATAAAGGTGGTAAGGCCACCGGCAGGCCCAACCGGTGCGATGGGGGTTGACGCTGCCCCACCGCAAGCGACCAAAGCCAACAGCGCACCGATGAGCCCTAACGCAAGACTGATATACCGAACAATCTTCATATGAAATTTCTCCTATAGCCATTTAACAATGCACTCAGCGCGGTCAACACCACCACCACTATCCTATGGTTGGTAAAAAAATGTAGAAAGCACTACCCTGCTTCTGCCCGGACGGCGGACTCTCTGCCCAAATCTTGCCGTGATGTGCCACGACGAGTTGGCGGGCAATCGCGAGACCCAGTCCGGAGCCGCCCGTTTGTCGATTGCGCGAAGAGTCGACGCGGTAAAACCGGTCAAAAAGGTGCGACAAATCAGCTGACGCAATGCCAGCGCCACTATCGGTGACGGCAAGATAAATGCCCTCCGGCTCTCCTGTAAGAGCTATGCACACCTCACCGCCTGGGGGTGTATACCGTAAGGCATTGTCGAGCAGATTGCTCAATACTTGCCCCAGGCGTTGTACATCCCCCTGAATCGTGGGCAGCTGGCTGTTAATGCGCAGGGACAGATTGCTCTGTCGGGCAACAGCCTGGGATTGAAACGTCGTCACGATCCGTTGGGCCAATGCTGCGACATCCACTGGTAGTCGTTCTAAGGCCAGATGACCCGCCTCCGCATTGGCCAGCGTGCGCAAGTCCTCCACTAACCGATTGAGCACTAACACCTGTTCATGGATAGAGTCCAGATGCTCCACCGTCAAAGGAAAGACGCCGTCTTGCAACGCCTCCACGGTGCCCTGGATGCCCGTGAGCGGCGTGCGCAGTTCGTGGGCGACATCCGCCATCAGATGGCGGCGCAACGTCTCTTGCGTCTCCAAGCTGTTGGCCATCTGGTTAAAGGTGGTGGCAAGTTCGCCGAGTTCATCTTTACTGCGTACCGGCACGCGCACCGTCCGGTCACCGCTGGCAATCAGGCGGGACGCTCCGGCCAAGGCAACTAATGGTTGGGTGATCTGGCGCACCAACAAAGCGGCCAGGAGTAATGCCACGACACCAGCGACCAACCCGGCCAGCAACACTGCGCGCGTGACAGCGACCACGACCGTGGCACTTTCAACGTCGGTGGCGCGCATCATACTCCCTTCGACGAGGAGCGTCCCTACCGGCTTTTGGTTGACGACCAGTGGCCATTGTTGCACCTGCGAGGCAGACAACGCGGGACCGCCCACCGCGCCGGTGGTATCGATGACCACCTGGCCCGCCGTGTCGATCACTTGCATATGGTTGTTGAACATGCCCATGATATTGCCCAGCATGCCACTCATTTGCCCATCGGCGGCCGCATCGATAATGGCCGGCAATTGTGCTTGGACGCCTGACCACGCGTTATGTTGGCGATATGCTTCCACCAGCATTGCTTGCAACTGATCGGGTCGGATCATGTGCTTGTTGACCATAAAATGAGCGAACTGCGTTGCCGTCCCTTGCCGGGTTAACACGACCGTAACAATGACCCCCACCCCAATCACGAGGGCAAAGGCTCGGGTTAGCTTAAACCACAAATGATCGGTTATATTGTCCATAAGCGTTAGCGACCTACGCTGTGCCTGGGGTTGTAGGCGGCACAAACCGATACCCGATGCCATGTACCGTTTCGATAAAGCGACTGTGGCGGCCGGCATCGCCCAACTTCTGTCGTATATTCTTGACGTGGGCATCAATCGTGCGCTCATAGGCCGAGACATCGCCGCAGACATTCTCCTGGCTGACATCGAGTAACTCCCCACGCGTGAAGGGACGGCCAGGATGACGCATAAAGTAGTGCAGGAGATCAAATTCCGTGCTGGTCAGCTCTACCAGCGCACCGGCCAACGTTACGGTGCGGTAGGTGGGATCGAGCCGGAGCGCACCCAACGCAAGCACCTGCACAGGCGTCTGTTCTGCCTGCGTTTCCAGACGCCGGAGCGCCGCGCGCGCGCGCGCCACTAACTCGCGGGGGCTAAAGGGTTTGGTGACATAATCGTCGGCACCCATTTCCAAGCCCACGATGCGCTCCGTCTCCTCCACGCGGGCCGTGAGCAAGAGGATATACATACGGGCAAGCGCCGGATCGCTGCTGCTACGCAAACGCTGCATGATCGCTAACCCATCCAGGCCGGGGAGCATCAGGTCTAGCACCAAAAGCGTTGGTTTTTCCTGTTGCGCCAGCGCCAATCCCGTGGGACCATCGGCGGCGGTCAAGACGCGATAGCCTGCCTGACGCAGATAGCTTTCGACGACTTTGCGAATTTGATGATCATCTTCGACGACGAGAACTGTCGTGCTCATGGCCTTAGTTTGCGTCCCTATCAGTGTACTCTCTGCCGGTCGGGGTGCCGATTACTTTTTTCCAAAGATGACCCAACCGAGTAGGATGCCAAGCCCCAGCGTCAATAACGTAGGCAGCCACAGCCAACTGACGCCGCCCATCATTCCTTGCCCCATGATCCCGCCGCTCATCATCGTCCCGGTCGCCATGCCACCCCCCAAAAAGAGAAAAAGCAACACCACGACGACGAACGCAAGGATGAGCGCCGTATTGCCTGTTTGGTTCATAAGATTCACCTCCTGCACAATCCGTGCAACTCGCTTATGCCTTGATCAAATAGTTGCGCATCATGCCCATATCTTCGTGTTCCAAATTGTGGCAGTGGTACAGGTACAGGCCAGGATAGTCGGCAAAACGCATGACCAACTTCACGCGCTCACCGGGCATGACGAGCACCGTATCCTTCCAGCCGTCATCGACAAACCCATCTTTGACCGTCTGCCAGTCTGCCATCTGAGCCACCGCCACTTCCCGTCCTACGACCTGGAATTGCACCCCGTGCATGTGGATTGGGTGCGCCATGAAGTCCATCATGCCACCACCCATCATGCCACCACCGTTCATCGTCCCGCCCGTATTCATCGCATTGACAAACTCCCATACTTCCAGGTTATCAAACTTGACGGTTTCTTCTCGTGTGACGGCTTCCATCTCGAAGGTTTTGCCATTCAGGGTCCAGTTCATACTGCTCATACCGAGCACAATCTGGCGTGGCTTGTTGCGGTTGACCGCATCTTGAACACGATAGGGTTCCAGCGTCGAAAGCTTTGCCGGCAGCGCAAGTGGTTCAGCTTCCGCCTTGGCCACGCGCACGGTCAGAATGTCAAATGGTTCGCCATTGGGTAACGCCGATTCCCCGCCCATCATGCCTGCCTCCACGCCGGTGTAGGCCAGGCTTTGCAACTTTAACTCGGTTCCGACCGCTTGTTTGCGCAAATCCACCCATAGCTCGACGCGCTCCGCCGGCGCCAGCATGACGTAGTCACGTTGCACTGGTTTTTCCAACAAGCCGCCATCGGTGGCAATCACCGTCATGGGCAACCCATTACTCCACGCCAACTTGTAAATACGGGAGTTGGAGCCGTTGAGTAATCGCAGACGATAGACCCGGGTGGCGAGTGACAAATGGAAATCAGCTTGCCCGTTTACTAAGAATTTGTCACCCAGAAAGCCCATCATCCGATCCATCATACTACCCATGCGATTAGACACGTAGGCAAACTGCTGGTTGTCATCAAACAGACGATCCTGGATCACGAGCGGCAGGTCAGCATCACCTTGCGGCAGAGCCAGCGCCGCCTCTTCGTCATCCGATACGATAAAGAGACCCGCCAGTCCGGCATTGACCTGGTAGCCCGTACGCCCATGGGGGTGGGGATGGTACCAGTACGTACCGGCGCGGTTCTTCACCTCAAATTCATAGACATAAGTTTGGCCAGGCCCCACCGCATCTTTGGGATGACCATCCATCTCTGGTGGTACGATCAGGCCATGCCAGTGAATAATGCTGTCCTCTGGCAGGTCGTTTTTGAAATGGATGCGCACCTTCTGGCCTTGGCGGACGCGGATGATCGGCCCCAGATAGGCATTGGGGATGGTTTGCAGTACGTTTGCAGCACCCTTCAGCACTTCACCGCGATACGTCCAAACCGTAGTTGGCGCACCAGAGAGAATCTGCGCCGTACTTTGGGTTGCGGTCAGCGCAAGCTCGACATCCGGCGTAAACGTGGCGGACGCTGACGTCACCGCTTTGCCAGAAGGAGCGACTGATTGGGTGGTTTTCTGCGTGCTACAACCTTGGAGTAACACGGCTACACCGCCCGTAAGCATGAGGGTTGTACCCGCGGCGGCCCGCAATAAGGTGCGGCGACTGATTTTGCTGGAAGATTGATTCAACAGTTCCGACATACTGTCTCCAAAAATGTTTGTACACATCTCTAGTTTTCAAGTCAGTGACGAACAATCCACTCCCTCTACTATGCCACAGAATTGTGAAGGAAATGTGAACGAGTTGTGCGGATATTATTGACAGATTACCAAACGGGCCGGGCTGTTTCCCCACATTTTGTCTATCATTGCTTCATATTTCCTTCACAACTCTGGCGTAAGCTGTAGAGAGAAA
>Ga0105053_10012442_pt1:0-7500 | contig 10239 bp, 11 predicted proteins | sample BON01_FD_78093 | JGI IMG/M metagenome (GOLD analysis project Ga0105053, IMG submission 78093) | Freshwater microbial communities from Lake Bonney liftoff mats and glacier meltwater in Antarctica - BON-01 | ecosystem: Environmental > Aquatic > Freshwater > Ice > Glacier meltwater | place...
CGCTCTCCCCCCCCCCCCCCCCCCCCCCCCCCCCCCCCCTTCTCTCTTTCTCTCTCTTCCCTCTCTTTCTCTTCCTCTTTCTCTTTCTCTCTCTCTCTGTCCCTCTCTCTCTCTCTCTAGCTCTCTCCCTCTTTCGCGCTCTCTCTCTTTCTTTCTCTCTCGCTCTCTCTGGCTCTCTCTCTCTCCCTCTCTCTTTCTATCTTTCTCGCGCGCGATTTCTCTCGCTCTCGCTCTATATCTCTATTTGTCCCTTTCTGTCTCTCTCTCTCTCGCGCGCTATCTCTCTCTCACACACACAAACACACTCGCTCTCTCCCTCTCTCTGTCTCTCTCTCTGTCTCTCTCGCCTCCTCTCTTGCCTGCCTATTCGCGCCCAGCAAGCTCTCTTTCTCTCTCTCTCTCGCTCACACACAGACACACACTCACACACACACTCACACACGCACACACACACACACACACCTCGCACACACACACGCACACACATACACCGTCCTTTCGCAAATGCACACACACAACACGCACACACACACGCACACACATACACCGTCCTTTCGCAAATGCACTCACACACACACCACGCACACACGCATGGACACACATTCACCGTCCTTTCGCAAATGCACACACGCAAAGCACTCGCCCACATACACTCTTGAATGTATGTTTCCCAGGTTGTGTGCTATGTATGTGGAAGTCATTTGAGTGTGTGCTGTCTCGCACACCCTCTGGTGTATGTAAAAGATGTACATGCAAAAGTATTTTAGGGTGTGGTGTGTATAGAAGTCGTTTTCAGGTTGTGCTATGTATGTGGAGGTTGTTTAAGTTCGTGCTTCCTTGCACGCCGTGCGCTGTCTCGCACACCCTCTTCAGTGTGTGCGAAAGATGTATATGTGGAAGTCGTTTAAGGGTGTGCTGTGTGTATTGAAATCGTTTAAGGGTGTGTCGTCTCACATGCACCCTTAAGGGTATGTGTGGAAGTCGTTTATGGGTGTGCTGTCCCACATGCACTCTTGAGCGTATATGTGGAAGTCGTGTTAGGGTGTGTTGTCTCACATGCATTCGTTTTTGTGTTTCTTCACATAGTTTGAGGGTGTGCTGTCTCACATACACTCATTAGTATATATGTGCAAGTCGTGTTAGGGTGTGTTGTCTCACATGCATTCGTAAGTGTGTTTATTCACGTAGTTTGAGGGTGTGCTGTCTCACATACACTCTTAAGTGTATACGTGCAAAGTAGTGTTAGGGTGTGCTGTCTCACATGCATTCGTAAGCGTATATGTGGACGTAGTTTGAGGGTGTGCTGTCTCACACACACTCTTAAGTGTATATGTGCACGTCGTTCAGGGTGTGCTGTCTCACATGCATTCGTAAGTGTATATGTGGACGTAGTTTGAGGGTGTGCTTTCTCACATACCCTCTTAAGTGTATATGTGCACGTCGTTTAGAGGTGTGCTGTCTCTTTGCCTTGTCAAGATCACGTTTACATCACCACCGACGAATCGTTTCGTTTCCACAACAACAAATTCGATGAAATGCCCTGTAAAGTGGATTCCTATGAAACTCCGCGTTCGTTCGAGAAATACCCAACCTGACCTTAAGTGCATCATGTGCAAGTCGTTTAAAGGTGTGCTGTTTCTACTCTAGAGGCCTACACACACTCAAAAGAGCCCTGTACACATTTAAAAGAGCCCTGTGTACACTCAAATGAGCCCTATACACACTCAAAAGAGCTCTGTATACACTCAAATGCCCTTCAGAGGTGTGCTGTTTCTAAACAAATGGGTGGTATGCTCCACAAATCAAAATCACAAAATGTACATCAGAATTGACCTATGAGAACACACGTAGATGTACACATTGTTTCCGTCTTGTATACATATGTGTGCCGTCTTTTATATGTATGTGCTCATGTTCGCAACGTGTCTGCCCGTAGGTTTGTGGATGTGGATTCAGTCTATGTGTACAGGGTGGCGAAGATGCATAGGATGCCTTATCTTTTATGGGTCAATTTTCGCAAAAAATCCTATAATTACTGGTTCTTTTGAGGAAAGAGACCTGCAACACAAGGCATTCTATGCATCTTCACCACTGTGTATGTCCGGCACGCATACATACATGGAAGTCCCACCGATACATCAGATCAGCACTTTTCTTTTTTCTCTATACCCTGCACCCCACACCCTAAACACCAAACCCTAAACCCTAAACCCTGAACCCTGAACCCTAAACCCTAAACCCCAAACCCTGAACCTTAAAAAACAGGTGGATGCTCCACCAGGCACATCTGATGAGCACATTACAATTGCTCAGTGAACCCCCCCCCCCCACACCCAAACCCACACCCCCCCCCCCACTTTTCCCCTTTTCCTTCCTGGCGAAGTTATACGTGTGGGGTGGCAATAATTGAACTCCTGAAATGATATGGTCTATTCTGCAAAAGGGCCCTTACTAATATGGCTCTTTTGAAGAACAGGGCTCTTTTGCAGAAGAGACTTGGCATGTTAGAGAGAGAGGGAGAGGGAGAGGGAGAGTGGGGTGGGTAGAGGGAGAGCGCGCGAGAAAGAGGGAGAAAGAGAGAGGGAAAGTGATTTGGGGAGAAAAGGAGAAAGAGAAAGAGCGAGAGAGTGCAGCGAGCGAGAGAGAGAGAGAGAGAGAGAGAGAGAGAGAGAGAGAGAGAGAGAGAGACGCAGAGACAGAGATAGAGACAGAGATAGACACAGAGACAGAGACAGCGAGAGAGATAGAGAGAGAGAATGAAAGAATGTAAAAGAGAGAGAAGTGGGATTGATTGAGAGGGAGAGAGAAAGAAAATAGAGAGAGAGAGAGAGAGAGAGAGAGAGAAGGAAAAAGATACATATCGAGAGACAGAGACAGAGAAAGAGACAGAGAGAGAGAGAGCGCGAGAGAGAGAGAGAGAGGAAAAAAAAGACAGAGCGATAGAGAGCGGGAAAGAGAGAGAGAGAGTGAGAGAGAATGCAAGAGCGAGAGAAAGAGAAAAATATTATTTGCCACCCCGCATGTGATCGTAGGATCAGCGTAATGGTGTGCTGTTTCTACTCTAGAGCCCTACACACACTCAAAAGAGCTCTGTACACATTTAAAAGAGCCCTGTATATACTCAAAAGTGCCCTATACACACTCAAAAGAGCCATATATACACTCTTTAGTGTATGTGTGGAAGTCGTAAGATCATCAGATCCATTGAAATGTTTCAATGGATCCGTATGTTTATCCCCCACGCTGTGTTGGAGAGGGAGAGAGAAGTAGAGAGAGAGAGAGAGAGACAGAGAGAGAGAAATACATGTATATATATATATATATGTATATATATACATCAATGCCATGCCGTACGTAAACACATACGATCAGTGAGTTTCAATGGATCCGTATGTTTTCCCCCCACTCTGTGTCAGAGAGGGAGAGAGAAAGAGAGAGAATTTGTGAAAGATAGAGGAAGAAAAATATATGTGTATATATATATATATACATATATGTATATACATATATCATTGCCAAAGCCGTACGTGAACACATACGATCAGTGAGTTTCAATGGATCCGTATGTTTTCCCCCCACTCTGTGTCAGAGAGTGAGAGAGAAAGAGAGAGAGTGTGTGAAAGAAGAGAGCGAGAAATGCATGTGTATACATATATATTTACATATATGTATATATATAAATCATTGCCATTCCGTACGTGAACACAAAAGATCAGCACTTTACAATTGATCTGTGTGTTTTTCCTCCGCTCTGTGTCAGAGAGGGAGAGAGAAGGAGAGAGAGAGAGAGAGAGACAGAGAAATACATGTATATATATACATATATATACATATATATACATATATATATATCATTGCCATTCCGTACGTGAAAAGATAAGATCAGCGCTTTACAATTGATCTGTGTGTTTGTCCTCTATTCTGTGTTTTCTTTCAGAGATATGCCGATCTAATCTTGTATAGGTATATGCAAAGATTAGATATATCTATATGCAATCGCTGTTATGGGTACTATTCCTGTATACACACACAAACATACATACACACGCACACACACACATACACAAAACACACACACACACTCACTTATTCTCTTTCTCTCTCACACACACCAGACACATAGATAGATGCATGAATTATACACACAACGTGGGAGCGGAGATAGTGACACGCACGCACACGCACACACACACACACATACACACAAACGTATACGCGTAGGTGCATGAATCGCACATACAACGTGGGAGCAGTGATAGTGACACGCACGCACACGCACACATTCACATACACACAAACACAAACACGTAGATGCATGAATCACACACACAACGTGGGAGCGGTTATAGTGACGACACCGCAAGAAATGGCACTCTTGGATGTGCGCAAAGAAATTAACTTCTGCCTCAAAGCTGGTACGTGTGAGAAGAGAGAGAGAGAAAGCGAGGAAGAGGCAAATGGATGTGTGTATAGAAATTAACTTCTGTCTCAAAGCTTGTGTGTTTGACGAGAGAGAGAGACAGACAAAGAGAGAGAGAGAGAGTAGTTGGATGTGCACGAGGGAATCAGCTTCTGTTACAAAGCTGGTGTTTTCTGTGTGTGCATAGAGAAAGCGTATGCGCATATGCCTGCGCCTGTGCCTGCGCCTGTGCCTGCGCATGTGCCTGCGTCTGTGCCAAATCTGCTCGCGCGTTCGCGTGCACGTGCACGTGTGTGTGCATGTTTAGATATGTGTGCTCAGATACGTGTGATTGGATATGTGAGATAAAGGTTGAATAAGAGAATAGCACCCAAGAGAAGGGGCTTTATATCAAGAGACTTATTTAAACGACTAACCCCCAAGAAATTGACTTATTCAGAGACTAGCCCCCAGCAAATAAGAGACTAACCCCCAAGAGGAAGGGCTTTATACGAAGAGACTTATTAAGAGACTTATTAAGAGACGTCAATAAGAGACTTATTAAGAGACTAGCCCCCAAGAAATAAGAATTTCTCTTATAGACTTATTAAAAGACTGGCCCCCAAGAAATACGAGACTAGCCCCCGAGAGACAGGGCTTTATATGAAGAGACTTATTAAGAGAGTGGCCTCCAAGAAATGAATGTTTCTCTTATAGATATATTAAGAGACTATCCCCCACGAAATAAGAGTCGAGCCGCCATGAAATCTTTTGTGGTCGGGTCATTTTACTTAGTACTGATTCACCCAGTATTGAGTGTCAACACTGAGTGAAACTCGAAAGAAATTTTTCACTTAGTTTCCCTTGACACTGAGTGAAATTCAAAGTGAAATTTTCACTCAATACTGAATGGAACTCACAGCGAAACGTTTATTCTGAGTGAAACTTTCACTCAATACTGACTGAAACTCATGTGCATGAGTCGAGAAATGGAGTGACAGAGGTAGCTGCTCATGGAGGAGATCAGACTTTCAATACGTGGATCTCCAGATTATAAAGTTTTACCGTAAACTCTTTTTTGAGTGACAGGGACTCCGTTTATTCACGTGAAACCCTGTTTAAATTTTTGAGGATTCCCGAGAAACCATGTTTGACATGTACGGGGACTCCTGTGAAAACTTGTTGCAAATTTTGGAAGTCGTAATTATTTTTAAGTCCGATCTCCGCCGTTTGTGGGGGCCCACTGGAGGCAGAGGTAGATACTGGAACAGAGACAGAGAACGAGAGACAGATCCAGAAATGGAAACAGAAATACAAACACAAACACAAACAGAAATAGAAACAGAAATAGAAACAGAAATAGTGAGTATGTGAGTGGAAGTGTGTGAACACTCACCCATATGTATATGTATGAAATGATGGTGGAAGATGTGCGCAAAGGTCACGTATATATGCATGTGGATGACGTATATATGCATATGGATAGCGTATATATGAATTTGGATCATGTATATATGCACATGAATGGTGTATATTTGCATATCGATGGCGTATATATGCATATGGATAGCGTATATATGCATATGTGTATATGAGATTTGCGTATCTACAGGGTGGCCAAGACTCATAGGAGCCCCTAAGTTGCAGACCATTTTCCACAAAAGAGCCACTAAATATAGGTCACTTTTGCGGAATATGACCTATGAAGATAAGGGATCCTATGAGTCTTCGCCACCCTGTACCAGCGTCATTCCGTATATGTACATATGTAAGTGAAAATAGAAACAGAAATAGTGAGTATGTATGAGAAACGAAATGATACTGGTAGCTGTGCGCAAAGATACACACATGCATACATCCATGCTTTAATACATACATGCTTCCATACACACATGCATACATGCTTCCATACACACACACAAACGTACTTACATATATGCAAACATGCATGCATACATACATACATGCATGTATGTGCATGTATGTGCATGCTCATGTACGTGGGTGTGGGTGTGCGCGAGAGAGAGAAACGAGGGGTGAAAGAGTGTGCGCGCGCGAGAGAGAAGACAGACAAAGTGCGTACACGTACGTGTGCATGTCTGCAAAATGATTTATTGATTTTAGAGAAGAAAATGTCCCCCAACACACATGCCATTCTTTTTCACACGAGTGACACCCGCCCCCCCCCTCCCCCTCCTTGCTTGCACACAAACAGGGATCAAGATTTTAGGGATAGTAGAAAATATGGCTGGCTTTGTTTGCCCCCACTGTACGTGTCTGTCTATGCGTGTCTGTCTATGCGTGTCTGTGTGTCTGTGTCTGTGTCTGTGTGTTTCTGTGGATCTGTGGCTTTTTTTGCCCCTGCTGTACGTGTCTGTTTGTGTGTGTCTGTCTCTGTCTCTGTCTCTGTCTCTGTCTCTGTCTCTGTCCCTGTCTCTATCTCTGTCTCCGTCTCTGTCTCTGTCTCTGTCTCTGTCTCTGTCGCTGCGCCAATATCTGTGTGTCTGTGTCTTTTTCTATGTGTCTGTGTGTCTGCGTCTGTCCCTCGTGTGCCCCAACTGTGCGTGTCTATTTATGTGCCTGTGTGTCTGTCTATATGTTTGCCTGTGTTGCTGCTGCAGTTGCCCCTATTGTAAGTGTCTGTGAGTCTATGTCTGTGTCTCTGTGTATCTGTGTCTCTGTGTCTCTGTGTCTCTATGTCTGTCTCTGTCTCTGTCTCTTTCTCGGTTTCTGTGTGTCTGTGCCTCATATGCCCCCACTGTGCGTGTCTGTGTCTATGTCAAATATTTCTGTTCACGTGTATGATTGTTGATGTGTGGGTGCTTGGATATGTTGGCCCCAGTGGTGTGTGTTTTGAATGTGTGCATAAATATATATGCACGTCCGCCATGCATGGAACTTTCAGAGAAATGTTTTCGAGGTTGATTCCTACATCTTCTCACAACGTAAATCATGTACAGGGTGGCGAAGACTCATAAGATCCCTTATCTTTATAGGTCATTTTGCACAAAAGTGACCTGTATTTAGTGGCTCTTTTGTGGAAAATGATCTGCAACTTAGGGGATCCTGTGAGTCTTCGCCACCCAGTACCATCGCTTGCG
>Ga0105053_10012450_pt1 | contig 10233 bp, 9 predicted proteins | sample BON01_FD_78093 | JGI IMG/M metagenome (GOLD analysis project Ga0105053, IMG submission 78093) | Freshwater microbial communities from Lake Bonney liftoff mats and glacier meltwater in Antarctica - BON-01 | ecosystem: Environmental > Aquatic > Freshwater > Ice > Glacier meltwater | place: Lake...
CATGTATAGATATTTGTATTTGTATGTATGTCGATATATATGTACATATGCATGTATTCGTATACAAATGTACATATATATATATATGTATACATATATGTATATGAACATATTTATATATACATATATAAATAGATAAATATTTGTATATATATATATACAAATGTATATATGTACATATGTATTTATATATGTATATACATAAATGTATTCATATTCATATACTTATGTATTTATATCTACAATTGTTTATATGAACATAAATATATACACATCTATACATATTTTCACATGCTCATACAAGTATGCATATACATATATCTATATATATTCATACAATCGTCTTTATTTTCGTCTACAAATAAATTTTCTTTGCCATTACCACGTTCAAATGCCGCTGTGTGTCTTCTACTTGGTCATGCGCTGTCTGCACCTTGCGCAGCAGCGCCTCGTTTTCCTCCCGCGTTTTCTCCAACTGTTTCTCAACTTCTGCAAGTCGCACCAACTGCTGCTGCCTCTCGCTCTCGCGCTCGCGCTCGCGCTCGCGCTCGCGGTGTGCCTGCACTTCATGGTGCTTTTCCGTTTTCTCTGTCAGCTCAATGTGGTGCTGATCCCGCAGCATCCCTACCTCCGCCGCGTGCGTCAGCGCGACGTGGGCGTTGGTGCGCGAGGTCTCAGTTTGCTCGGATGTTTTCCATTCCTCAAGTGCAGCATTTTTTGTTTGTAAATTGGCAATCTCTGCGTGCTGCAGCGTCTTGGTTCGCTTTGCCTCCAGCTGCGCCGTCTGTAGCTCTGTCTCTGCATGGGTTTGTATGTGTGCGTGTCAGCGTGTAAATATGTGCATGCGCCTATGCGTATGCCAATGCTTGGGTCATCTGTATACAGATAAATATTCATGTACCTGTTCGTATGCTCAAACCGATGCATGTACATGTTCGTATGCTCAAACCAATGCATACAAACATGAACATGAATATTATGCTCAAACGGATTCATATATATCTACTACCTCTGTACCTACAAATACATCTTCAAATGAGAAGACGCAAATCGGACCATACAAGCCAAAAGCAATCTCCTGGTGTGTATATATGTGCACAAAATATGTACAGGTCAAACATAATACTTTACATATAGCAATAATACATATGATAATATTACAACACAATATATATATAAAAACCATTAGTCTAACCATTAGACGTCACAGCATATTTTTATGAACGTGAGAACGAAAAGAGGAACACCCCAAAACACAATGCTACCCAACATGTGCATTTTCAAAAGAGAGAATGCAAATTGGACCATTACAATCTCCCGGCATGTTCACAAACAAGAGGACGGAAAGAGGAACACTTCAGCAGGAAATTCTGCTTCGTCATGTGAACAGTTATATTTCCTCTTCGAAGGTTGAGTATCACGAGATTCGCACTACTCAATGCTAGGAAATGAATGTCTGCACCAACTGAATTACACAAAATCATGGTATGGTCACGCATATTTAAGTGCTGCAGTCTATTGCAGCTCTCATGCTGCTGTCTTATATATACACCCAATTGGATTTGAGTTTAGAATCTAGGGTTTAGGTTTAGGGCTTAGGGTTTAGGGTTTAGGGTTTAAGATGCAGGTTTTAGGTTTTAGGTTTTAGGGTTTAGGTTTTAGGGTTTAGGGTTTAGGGTTTAGGGTTTAGGGTTTATGTTTTGTCACACGTACCTAACTGTTGCATTCTATTTCGGCTTTCAAGCTGCTGTCGTTGCATTTTCGAGAGCGCCTCCTGGTCCTCAGCCTTATGTCGCGAATGGATTTCGTTGAGGGCGCGCTCAAGTTCTTCATACTGGGAGAGAGAGAGAGAGCAAGAGAGCGAGAGACAGTGTGACAGAGCGAGGATGTGCACACAAGAGAGAGATCGAGATCAACGCAAACATTCGCCTCTCGTCACACTGCAACGAGAATTGTCATCGTGGACGCACTTGTTCTCAAGGCAAGTTATCGAGAGAGCATATTTCGACTGGTTGTCTGCGCATTACTGCCGATCTATTTTTCAATTTCTGTATGTCTCTCCATCAAGTTACCTGCCACGTGACAGTCGCCAGGCGACTTGACAAGCTGCGATTCTCGTGCAGCAACTCGTCGTCACCCTTGCGCGCATTCAGCAACAATGATTCCACCTGACGAACGCGACTTTGAGCGTCTTCGAGCTGTGCTAGATGCAGATGCACGTCAGAATTTTGAGTAAAATCTGGAAAGCATTTCTTGTAAAATCTTGAAAGTTTTTTTTTTCAAAATAGGATCTGTTCCAAGGGCGAATGGTTCGACAGGACTGAGTTCTGATACCTGGAGTTTGAGGGTGTAGTTCGTATCGTCCAACTCTTTGTTTGTCTGATGCAGCTTTTGGTGCTGTGTCTGCAGTTGTGTCGTATCCAGATCCTGCTGCGCTCCTGTCAGCTTGAGCTGCTCGACCTGTTGTTGCAGGCGGGCGCGATCGAGCTCCACATCACGGTACTGTTCGCGAATTTTGTCTACACCCCACACCCGCGTGTCAGATTCATTGCGCAGCGCCTCAATCAGCGTCTCCTTGTCTTCGATACGATTTTGCAGCTCGACCTGTGCCTGCTGCATGCTGTCGAGCGCAGCACGGTGCTCGGCGCGGGCCTTCTCGAGCTGCGTTTCGGCCTTGACACCTCGCACATTGGCCTGGGACAGCTTTGACGTAATATCTGCCACCTTTTGCTTGAGCCGTGCTGTGTCGGATTCAAGATGTGCTACGTACTCCTCTTTCTTCACCGTCTCTCGCCGTGCGTTTCCATCAGAGAATCCGTGGATCGACACGTAGCTACCCACCCCGCCCGGTTTTTTGTGGGCACCACTAGACTGCTCCAAAGCCTGTATACGCTTGTTCAACTCTTGCTCCACAGAGTACGCGTGGAGGCGCCCAGCTTCCGCCTCGTCTGCAATTCTCTCAACGCAGATCTCGTATTCATCCTTGTTCTCCTTGCACATTTTGGCGAGCTTGGCAGAAGTTTGTCGCTGCACCTCCAGCTGGCACCTCATCGATTGCAGCCGTCCGGACATGAGCCGAGCCTCAATCTCTTGTTCCGCGATCACCATTTCGCGGTTTTCTGTCTCCCCCATCAGTCCCTCTCTCTCGTCCTGGTGGCTGGCACCGGGTGTGCTGCCCCCCCCCCCGCCCAACAGGCTCTGTGCAGCCTGGCCCAGCCCCTCTGTTGCGTCATGCTTTAATCGGCTATAGCTCTCGTAGCTCCGGACAGGCGTGTGGTCGGTCACCGACTCGTCTGCCCACTTGCTGCTCGCAAGGTGCGCTTGAACATTTGTCGTGGCCACGCCCTGCTGGGAAAAATCCCAGGCGCGCCTCACACTTATGTCTGAGGCTCCCGCCCGTGCCTGGGAGTCACCGAATGTCTGCGGCGTGGCGAGGGGCAGACGCGCGACCGGGGCGGCAGCGGAGAGCCCGAGCAGATCCCGATGGCCAGTCGGTGTCTTTCTGTGCCGCTCCATCAGCACTGCGTTCTTTCCCGCTTCACAACCCGCTTGTGAATCGAGGGTCAACCCATCCGTGTGCATCGGGCAACATCTTTTGTTGCGCCAATTTTCTTGGCGCCAATTTTTTTGTGGATCTAAATTCAGACTAGAATATTTTGAAACAGGAACTGGAACGCTTCCTCCCAAGCGTTGAGGCATCAATACAACGATGAAAAATGAAGAGGCTCGCACAGGGATCTAGGGATGCCATTGGCGGGCACCTCCACGAAGAAACCCACAATCATCATGGCGCCAAACTCTCGCGTTCGCTGCTGCAAAATACTCTAGCAAAATACTAGTATTTTGCTGCAGCAAACGCTTGGAAGTGAATCATAACTTCGCAAAGATGGAGAAGGAAGAGGCTCTCACAGGGATGCCATCGGCGGGCACCCCAACGAAGATTGTGGACGCAGGAGGACGGTCAATGGGCGCGCAAAAAAACGGCCCTGGTTCATGACCCTGATTGATTCTCAACTTCCAACAAACATGACCGAGATGGCTGAAGCAGGCCTGCGGGTGGGTGTGTTTGGGCCAGGAGACGAGGACGGGGGTGGGGCAGAGATGGGAGGGAGGGCAAAGACTGGGCGGAAAAGGACCAAGATGCGTGCGCCCCAGCGCGAGGGGTGGCTCGAGGTGTATGAGGAGAAGACGCGGGTGGCATTTCTCGAAACCGACAGGAAAGAGTACTCTCGCAAGTGGGTCTTGTTGCGCGACTGCTGGCTGTATCTCTACACCAACCAAGAGGATGTGATGCGGGGCAGAGACGCGGAGTCAGTGATATCGATTGATTTGCGCGGCAGCCTGTGTCAACGCCAGCCCAGACTGGAACGGACATTTTTTCTCGAGAGCAGCGCACTTTACACAATCCACGGCCACAAACACAAGATGCTCTTTCGCACTGCTGCTGAACAGGACGTGCAGGTACGTGATACCTTGCCCCCACATACCTAATATTACATTTCATTGTTGATTTGGTCGGTACTCACGAGTTCTTTTCTTGCCCATTTTTTTTTGGGCACACAGCCGTGGGTCACTGACGTCAACGAGTCAGCCATCTGGGACATGGTGCTGCGTGCTGCCGCCAGCAGCGTTTCGAAAAAATTGTCTGCAAGGGGCAAGACGAAGAGGGCAGGAGCAGCAAGCAGTGATACTGCCAGCGTAACATCGTCAAGGTCTGTACTGAGCAACAGTAGCGCGGGATCAATGGCAAGCTTGGCGTCAGTGGCTTCTTCCCACGCTTCTGTTTCTTCGCGTGCCTCGTCGCTGGCTTCTTCTATTTCTTCGTCGATCTCTTCACTCACTCGCTCCACCAAAAGCAAGAATGCAAAGCGCGGGCCGGCCCTTGACAGCGGGCCGCGCCCACGACAGCACACCGAACTGGAGGATTTGCCAGAAGACGAGCCCGGTGCTGCAGATACAGCTGAGGTTGACATGCTATCATCTTCTCAGGACGCATTGGCACACGAACATGCTGGAACAGCTGTTGCAGGAGGAGCAGGCACAGGAGCAGCAATGACAGATTCATCAACGGCAGCAACAGCAGAAAATAGCATTAAACACACACCCAAGCACACGCCCCGCACTGTTGGTTTGGGAGCGCCAGTCTTCGGGAAAGGTGCATCGGCTGCTGGACATACGTCTGGCATCAATACAGGCCTGAGGACTGACGGGCTGTCTCACTCAAATCCTTTGTTGCTTGGAAAATTGCAGGGTCTTGCCAACATCCGACCCCTCGAGTCGGTGGCACTGGCTCCTGCGGCAGTGAGCGAAGATTTGGACGACGACGAAGAGTTTGATTATTTTGTGCCAACCAACGTGGCGACACCACGATCAGTTGATTCGAAAAAGTCGTCGTCAAGTTCTCGACGTCAGCGATCTGCTGTATCCCAGCTTCCTCTGCCGCACACAGCTGGGCCTACCGCTCATGGCGACTGCTCAAGTGAGCACGCCCCACCTCCCAGGGACAACCGCACGGCACCAGACGCGCGCACACTATTGACGCACACGTGGCAAACTCATTCGAATCGCAAGCAAGCAAGCACGACACCAGAACAACACCAAAACAACACCAATGACGCTGCACAAGGCGCCACGTACACACCACTGCAGTCAGGAGTGTCTACTGTATCGGATAGTAGCGAGGAGGGAGAGCGCCGCGAACGCCAGCGCAAGACGCAAATTGCGCTGCTCACACAACAGACGCTGGAACTCGCTGGACACAGAAATCAAGAGCAAGCATACACTGCACCACGTACTGCAACGCACACTGCAACACACACTGCAATACTCTCTAGACACAGCAAGCAAGAGCAGGCACACGAGCGAGACAACGCTCAGGGAAGAGTAGCCCCGCAGTGTGCGCGCCAAGGCGAGTGCACCGTGGTTGGTGAGGTGGGCGTGGGGAGCGGCAGCGGAATGGGTGTGGGCTCACTATATCCCGATCCGCACCTGTGGCTGGGCGCAGACGGCAGAAACGTGAGCAACACGGATCGCAGTGCTAGTGTTTGTGGAGAATCCGAGTCTGGGTTTTCGGTGTTGGATGATGTCATGACCCAGTATACGGAAAGTGAGCAAGGAAGTGGCACCGATGATGCGGAAGAGGCAGAAATTCTCAAAAGTCGGCTCGCTGCTCGATCCACCATGTACAATGACGATGGCGCTGACTTGTGAGAATATCTATCAGGAGAGCAGTGTCGACGAGTCCGACAATGAGCGAGTGGAGGAGGAGCGCAAGCAATTCTTCAAAGAGGCGTTTTGTCTGCGCGGCAGCGACTCAGAAGATGACCTCACAGATGTCGACCAGCACCTTGAAGCTCGCGACATGTATGAACGTAGAATCGAGCGCGTGCGCCGTGTGCGCCGCTTCTACCGCCGCAAAGTCGCTGTCTCTTCTGTGCCATTCACGTGGGGCTCCGGTACCTTTCCCCCCCTTTTTTTTCCTAAAAATATTTTTTGCTTGATCTTGTTCCGCCTTTTTTTGCCGCTGGGAATTGAATTTGTCTGCCTGCTGGTAGGCAATGCGGAAAGAGCGCCCTTGGATTTGAATGCCGCAGGTTGCATGGTGTGGATGGCAACATGGCTGATTAGTGAGCATCGCTGTATATATATATATATTTATATGCATATATGTATACATGTATACATGTATACACACATATGTATACATATATGTATACAGGATTCCACTGGTGTCTTGGTCACGCCACGCACGTGGATGAAAAGTACCCGCGCTTGCTGCGGCCATTGCGGAATAAGGGCATCGTGCAGATGGCAGCTGGTGGCCAGCACGTAGCAGCTCTGTCGTCCTCGGGACAGATTTACACGTGGGGCGTGGGTATGTTTTCTGCACTTTTATCGGCACACGCGCCTGATTAAGTTGGTATCACCAACTCCAATACATATCAATATCAACAACTCAAATCAATATCGTCTCTTTGATAGCGCTCTTTTGCAGAAAAGACCTATCATTTTAAGGAGCCTACTAATCGTAGCCACCCCATATCACCAACTCAATCAATATCAGTATATCAACATCACCAACTCAAATATCAATATCACCAACTCAAATAACACCAATTTATTTGAGATGGTGATGTTTGTGATATTTGAATCGGTGATATTCAGATGACTCATTGCGTTGCTGACATGACGCATTTTCACACATACCAGGTATGTATGGAAGGCTAGGGCACGAAAGTATGCAGGACTGCAATCGGCCTACGTTGATGGAGGTGACGCGCAAGGGATGCCAAGCCGCGCAGGTCGCCTGCGGTCACATGCACACTGCCTTTGTGACCAAGGAAGGGCAGGTGTGGTGTTGGGGTATGGGGCTGTATGGTGAATTGGGACAAGACGACCGGTACGATCACTGGCTGCCGCACGAGGTTCACGAACTCAAGGGCGTCTTTGTCACGTATGTTGCGTGCGGCGAGCATTTTACTCTTGCCTGCACGGGTGCTGGCACAAGTTATTCATGGGGCAGGGGTAAGTTTGGGTGTTTGGGCCTTGGAGATCGCCAAGACCGCCTCCGCCCTGAGAGCATCCACGCCCTCTCGCGCGCGTGTATCATCAAAGTGGCGGCAGGCAAGTCGAATCCACTGGCGCTTTCTGACGACGGCAAACTGTACTCGTGGGGCCGCGGTAAATCTGGCGCGCACGGTCACGGGCATAATGGCGATGTGCTTGAGGCGCGCAAGATGCTCTTGCCAGAAGACCGTATTGTTATCGATATGGACTGTGGGCGCCATCACTGCGCAATGCTCACTATCAAGGGCGAGGCGTGGTGTTGGGGTGCGGGGCAGGGCTACGCGCTGGGCAACGGCAAGGAAGACGACTCGGCGCTTCCTATTCGCGTCAACGCGATCCGCAAATTTGTTATTGTGCAGGTGTCGTGCGGAGGTAATCGCACAGCGGCAGTGGCGCGGGGCGGCAACCTTTACATGTGGGGTGGCGGCACGGCAATCTCCGACCCTGAGCGATTTGCAGATCTCTCCAACCATTTTGGCAAACTGCACGTGAGCGAAGAGGGCGGCGTGCTCGACCCGCAGCCAGTCAAAAGCTTCTTGACACAGGTGTGTAGGGTTTGAGATAATACATACTATACCATGCAATAGAATACATAGGACTTTCTGACACCCTACACACCTGTATGGTGCAGCTGCGCGAGGACCTGTCGCAGCCCGAGCTCTTTGTTGACGCGCAGACGGACAAGCTGCCGCGTGATCTACTCAAAGCGGCGCTTAACGAGGAAATGTCGCCCAGCATTCTGCTGCATCTGCGCTTCGAGCTCGTGCAAGGTGCTGTGGAAGCTGTCGCGCTGTTTGGTCTCAAAGACAAAGTGTTGCGGGGCCTTCCTGGCATTCATCCTGACTGGATGCACTGCAATGAAGAGGAACACGTGTCTGGTGAAAATGATGAGTGGGCACGACGAGAGGCTGGCATTGGTGGGGGGAGTCACGGCTCGAGAGAAATTGTGCGGCTCCAGAGAGCGCTTGTGCAAATGCGCGCGCTGCACCTCGATACACAGGAGGCTATGCAGGTGGAGACACGCGTGGCTCAAGACGTGCTGAATCAGAGCATGGCTGCTGCACCCATGCTGGCTGGCCCCTCGCAGGAGCGGCATCCCTTGTCCTACTCTTCCGAACGCGCGCACACACACACTCGTGCTTCCCATCCTACAAGCCGCGGGCAAGGCGAGAGAGAGCACGAGAGAGGTAGAAGAGGTGATGATGACGGAACAGCTTCTATTGTATCAGCTACGTCGCGGAGATCAGCGCATTCCATAGCGTCTCTTGTATCTTTCACAGGCGGCTTTGATTTATCGGCTGCTCTTGAAAACACACAGCACGCGCTCTTCGGCGTGCCTGCGCCCAGCGCCTCGGCCGTTGCGGGAAAGGCGCCCTTGCCTGTCGCCGGCGCCTCTGTGCCACGATCCTTGCAGCAGCAGCAGACTCGAGGTCCTGCACACGAGAATCTATCCGAGTCCGGCAGCGCTCCTGTATTATTAGGTGCTATCGGCCGAGAAGTGGCTGAGCGGCAGGAAGGTATGGTGGCGAGCGGGGGGGTGGCGCAGGGGGGGGGAGCAGGGGAGGGGGGGGAGATAGAGAATATGTGGGCAGATGCTGAGCCAGATACGGTGTGGAGTGATGAGGAGGATCGAGCGTCAGAGATGGGAAGTTCAAAATCGTACTGGTCGACTGGACATCGCGCGCGTGGAGCTGAGAGCAGTGAGGCCGTCGTGCGCCAGTCGCTCACGCGGCCGCGGTTGCTGCGGCAGCTGCTGGAAGAGGTGGTGCTCGTGTGTCTGGGCGACGGATTCTCGATCGCGCTGTGCAACAAAAAGGAGGCGGGCTCTGGCGTGCTGGCAGCGCAGGAGCTTCGAGTCAGCTCCAAAGTGCGCCATCAAGCGCGCGTTGCGCAACGCGCCTTTGAGGCCCAGAGCAAGCAGGTGTGCCTCCTTCCTCTCTCACACTCCTCTCTCTGTCTCCTTCCCTTTTCACAGCCTTCTCTCTCTCTCCTTTCTTTATCTCACCCTTCTCTCTGAGTCCTTCCTTTATCCCACGCTTCTCTCTGTCTCCTTCCCGTCTCCCACCCCTCTCTCTGTCTCCGTCTGTTGCTCTATATTTCTGTCGTTTTTTCATTCTTTCTCTTTTCTACCGCCCCCACTTGTATTAACACGTTGATTGAGAGAGAGAGATAGCGAGCAAGAGAGAGAGCGAGAGTACGAGAGAGAGAGTACGAGAGAGAGAGAGTGTTTGTGTGTGCGTGGGAGAGAGAGAAAGAGAGAGAGAGAGTGCGTGTGTGTGTGTGTGTGTGTGTGTGTTTGTGTGTGTGAGAGAGCGGGTGCACACACAGAGCATGCAAGTGGACGCACGCACGGTGCGACCTCTCATACGCACATGCACACGCGCGCACGTGCACACACACAGATGAGGCAAATTGCCGAACGCTCTCAGACTTCGGCACGAGGAGGTGCAGCGTCGCGTCTAGAGTCTACAGGTAACGATCACCCGCCAAAGACTCACAAGCGTGACAAGGCGAATTCAAGGCACAAAAGGGGGGGGGCGCTAGGGAGTAAGGACACGACTGAAAAGTCTGATGTCACTGTGACTTCAACACCTGCCAGTGGAAGAGAGGAGCATGACTGCGGTGTCAGTGCCCCACAAACGGAACACCAAACAGAGGCGGGGAGGG
>Ga0105053_10012455_pt1 | contig 10230 bp, 12 predicted proteins | sample BON01_FD_78093 | JGI IMG/M metagenome (GOLD analysis project Ga0105053, IMG submission 78093) | Freshwater microbial communities from Lake Bonney liftoff mats and glacier meltwater in Antarctica - BON-01 | ecosystem: Environmental > Aquatic > Freshwater > Ice > Glacier meltwater | place: Lake...
CCGCCAACATCTCAATGCGAATCAATGAGATGGGCCTTATGAGGCCATAAAATCCCCAGCTTTCGCGGGGTTTTGCTGTTTCCGCCCGAACCTTGGAGACTGCCGCGAAGGCCAAAATCGGTCTCTGACCGGCTTTTGTCTCTTTTCACCCGAACCTCGTTGGAAAAGGTTCGGTTAGAAAAAATGGATGTTTTACAGTCTGTTGACGTTATTTGCCGACCGAACCTTTTGGGTGCGATCTTGGTAGGGGGTTGACCTTGCAACCGGTGGTCCGGTCATCTGTCCGCCACTGTGCAGCCGATCTTCCCGGCAATCGGCGTCATAGACGGCTGTGGAACTGATTGCGTGTTAGCAAATATGTTGTCGCCACCTATGCCTCCTTGAGCGCCCGGCTAACTCGGAAGATCTCTTGTTCAGCCTCCGCGACCCGGGCTTGAACCAGGTTCTCCAGCCTATGTTCCGTTTCAGCTGCGAGTTCATGAATTATCGCCAGACATCTCGATTGGGTCTTTGTGGCGACCTCCGTAAGCGCCTTCCCAACGTCGCCATCGGCCGAACGAGCCAGCCCACCAACAAGGCCGCTTAGTCGTCCGTCGATCTCATCAAAGAAGTGTTGAAGCGGTTTCAGAAAGTCGCGCCTCATTCCGTTGGCGAGGTCCTCACAGAGACGACTAAAGATTGCAGACCAAATGCGCCCGGCCCGCCGGTCCTCGTTGGATGCAAATTTAGCCAAGAGAGCAATCGCGACGATTTCCAGGGGCATCCCATACCGATCCGAAAGGTGGCGCGCCTGGTCGTCACCCATAAGCTTATGAATGAGCCCCTGCGCCTCAGGGTGCAGAAGCGAGATATCGCCGCGCATCAAACGTTCGGGGTCATCTCCCCAATCGATCAGTCGGACGATTTCACTTGGATCTGGGCGCGCTGGTGCAGGGCTCGACATCGATCTTATCGCACGACGATTAGAACGCACTCGCTTGGGAGTGGCAGAGCGCAAAGATTCCATACTATGGCTCAGACTAGCAACGCTCTCTCTCAGCATGCTTGGCGGGCTCAAATCAAAGTAGGCGCCATCGTCATATGACGCGGCAGACAAGCGCATGGCGCTTACACTTGACGCCGCCGGCAATGCGACCTTGCGCATAGTCGGAAGCTCAGACTGTGCAGTTCCGATCTCATCTACCAGCACCAGACTGGTTAGGTGAGAAACAATCCCCACGGATACAGCGTACTGCGCAGCGAATTCAGGGTTCGCGCAACTAACCACCAGAGACGCTGCAACTGCTGTGGCAGCTTTGGAAATCTCGGAGGATGCCTCAACACCGGATGCCAGCGCCCAATTCGCACGGATCTCTACATTGTTGCGCAGGCACAGGAGTTCGTCGGGCATATCGGTAACCGTGGGCAAAGCGAGTACGGGACGACGCAGAGCATCAATGGCCGCCTTCATGACATCAGCAAGGTCCTCTGCTGTCGCGATAAAGAGATCGCCTCCCGTCAGGGCCGCAAGATGCCCGATCCGTGCCTCAAGGCTGTCGGCCCCGATAAGGACAACGCTGATGCGCCGCCCACAGCGGGCCAGTTCGTCAATGTCGAGCCTATGGCTCAAACCGTCGGTCATCAGCAAAATATCTTTTGCGCTGGAGGATTTTATGACAGCCTTCAGGGCCCCACCTATCTCGGTGCCGCCGCTCGGCGGACAAAGGCGCTCAGCCAAGGACGCCAGACGATTTCTAGCAGTCGCCAAGTCAGATGCCTCGGCTTCGATAAGGCCAACTTGCCGGAACTGGGTGTCAAACTCCCACAGGTCGATCATGTCTGCCTGTGCCAGCTCCTTTGCCAGATTGGCGACACCATTGCGCGCAGCCTCGTGCGCGGAGAGCGAACCCGACGAACCCACTGCGCTCGCCATTGAGCCCGAGTGATCGACAAGTACTGCAAGGTTCAGCGCAATCTCGCCTGCAGATTGCGGGGTCAGCGTCAGGCTGACGCCTCGTCCAGCAGCGTCGTAACCGATGATCGGGATGGGTTCCCAAAGCGGCACGACCAGATCGATAGGCTCAGCGCTCGATACTGCTACGCGCCCTTCAGCCAGCTGCGCGCCAAGAACTTCGACCTGCCCCTCAGACCGAATTGCGACCATGACCGGTTGGGCCGGGCCACCTGTCAGCAGCTCATCCGCATCACACAAACCTGAGCGGCCATAGACATCACCGAGCGTCTGAGGGATGCGGAGGCTTGCTCGCCCGCCAATCACCGAAAGAGGCATCGCCCATTTTGTCGTTACCTTGATCTCTCCGCCAGGTTGAATGTTGGCCACGGAGATCATGTGAATACCTTTGAGCAGTTCCTCGTGAAGCACAGCGGATTTGCCGCGCGTTACAGCATCTTCGTAAACCTCACGGGCCTGGGAACGAGCCTGCGCCTTTGCGTGCATCTCGCGCCCTTCAATCTCGGCCGTCAAATCAAACAGCGTTGCATGAACCGGCACTGGGAACGTCAGAACGGCTTCGATGTTAGTGCTTTCTAAATTCCGGAACAGCCGATGTGTTGTCACCACTGCCAGACCAGCGGCCAATGCTACCTCATGATCCGTTGAGACCAGAGGGATCGGGGTCAGGCCGCGCTCAGTGATTGCATTGCCAAGGAAAACGGAGAGAGGGTCAAGCATCAGTGTCTCCTGAAGATTTCGATTGTGTGGATTTGCCAAGAGCGCGGGAGAGAACGTCACGCATGCTCTGGATAATTGGCTCAATGCCTGCGCCAGACGCTAACTCGGCCGGGTCGATCACGAGAGTGATGCCCTTGGCGATCGGAAACGGAATGCCGGCGGTAGCGCCAAGCAACAGACGGATAGCCGCGGGGGGGAACCCGAGCTCCTTGAGGCGCGCGTAACGGGTTACCGCTTCAACATGGTCTTCGCCGTAATCTGCGTTGGCCCGCCCACCCCGTGGAGGCGGCACGAAGCCCTCCGAGATGAGGTATCGGATCTGACGCTCAGCCGTCTCCGTCCGTTCTATGAGATCTTTAAGTCGCAAGGATAATTCCTTTCGACAAGATATTTGTAAATATGCCAGATGAAAGTCAAGCTGTTTTTACAAATATCTTGTCGAAAGCTGGTGCGACTAAGCCATCCCGCTCTTCAGGCCCAAAATCTGGCAATCAACAATGCCAAAACGATCAGTGTAATCCTCGGCCAAGGCGTCGGTAATGGCAACCCTGGCAGCAGCTGGGCAATCGCCATTTGAACGCCAAATTGTTGGAAGTGGCGATCCTTGATGGCGTCCTTCATGACGTCAGCTTCCACGCAAGGCTTCGCTCGGTGATCGGCGGCATTGGGCGAGCGGAGATCCGCAAGCGATAGCCTTGGCTCAAGCACCTGTTCGCCGATGGAGCCAAAGTCCGTACGCAAAAACAGAGGCTCCTTCTTGAGGAAGCTTTGCGCAGTCTAAAGCTGCTATTGTGGCACTGAGCGGTATGCTTTGCGGAGATCTCTCTAAGACGGCGACATTCATGAAAGTATCAACATGCACACGCCGATCCCAATCAGTCCCTGACCGCGACCCATTCGAGCTTGGATTTGTGGATCCTTGCAACAATATGCCCACCTGAAAATTGTTTATACTCAGGAGTTTGCCAAAAGATCATTTCCACTTCAGCGCCACCATCAATCGCGGCGAGATAATCGTATAGTTCCTCGATTTTCTTGAATGAGCGCCCATTGACATATTTCAGGCGATTTGCGGCCCTGACCTCGGATGCCCCAAGGTCACTTTCCGTATCGATGTCGACGACAACCAAGTGCCCTGCCGGATCTACTTCAGCATTATCTACCCGCCATGGCTCACTCAATATCAGCCCAGATATATTGATGGCTCGTTCTGACAGCGGATTAGGGACAATCCGGACTGGCGATTCCACGTCAAGCTCGAGGCCCGCGCGGTTAACTTTGACCCTAACCGGCTCAGCGGCTCCGCGAAGCTGATCAACCATCTGTGGGTAGGTTCGGATGGGCCCGGATCCGTTTATACCAACGATCCTATCTCCAGGTGTGAAGCCGCCGGTATGGGACGATACGCTTGCCACCGTGGGCTCCATACCATTTCGGCTTGTTGCAACGTCTATCGGCAGCATTTTCGTGCTCGCATCCTTACCCTGCAGCAGCAAATCTAGGACATGGCAAATGGGGGGCATAGGCTGGGCCAAGCCGACTGCCGCTGCGTTATCATCCTCTGAATCTTTGTAGCTGTGAGAATTGAGGCCAACCACCTTGCCGTCTGAGACGCGGATTAGGGGGCCACCTGAATTCCCTTGATTAATCGAGGCATCAGTCTGAACTAGCCTTTGGGGCGGAAACCATGAGATGCCCGAAACAATACCTCGTGATGCTGTGAAATCGAGGCCCCAAGGGTGGCCGTATGCGAATACAGATGCACCTTCGCTGGGCAATCCTGCGCAATCCATCTGAGCAACGGTAGTTGACCTGGGGATTTTATCCAAAGGTATGGCTAGCACCGCCATGTCCATAAAAGTATCTACATGGATGCGTTTGGCAGCAATAGGTTCGCCGTCTTTGAAAGCCAGCGTGATCCTCCCGGGCGATCTGGATGCAACGTGAGCATTTGTAAGGAACCAACCACGTTCCTTATCGATCAGAAAACCGGTCCCGCTAAAGTCACCTCGGTTGTCGGCGTTGAGGCCCACAGTGGTCTGAACGTTGACTTTAACGGTGTAGCGCGTGGCTTCCGCTAGTACTGCTTCGGGTGACGGCGCTCGGTCACGAGCGTCAGCTATTGTTGAGACTAGCAATACTGCGAAAAAAGATAAAAGTCCGAATCTCCGACTTGATCGATTTGGCGTCACAAGCATTCATCAATCTCACTTCGAAAAAAGGTATGAACGGGATACATCAGTGCCGCCTAAAGTTTGATGGTTTACACGACGAGGCAGATACAGCGAGTCAAAATGACTTAACGTACTAAAAAATGAGCGATCACCAACACTAGGGCGCTCAGCGTAAGCCACGGCCAAGGCATCGCTCATGGTGACTGGACCTTCACGCTCTCAAGCAGGGCTATCGCCGCTTGAACGGCCGCCTGTTGAAAATGCAGATCCTTGATCGCTGCCTTCATCACGCCTGCTTCGACATAGTTTGAGGCATCGTCGGCAAGAAGCTCGACATCTTCCAACAGCCGAAGCGCCTCGTGCAGTCTGGGCAGTGCGTTTAGATCCGGCGTGCCCAATAGCGCGATGGCCTCTTGATGCTTGCTCTTGGCCAGGGTCAGCATCTGGCTGATGTGTTCGACAGCAGCGTCCGGCAGGTCTGGATCAGTTGAGTTGCTGCCCGTCACCGGATCAATTCACTACCAATTCCGGCAAGTGCCGATCCGTCTCCAGCTTGAGCCCTACAGCCCACAGCGGCGTCTTTGTGTAGATCCGCCCCCGCTCGAGCCTATCGACCAAGATATGCTCCTGCAGTAGCCCCAGCCACACCAAGGGGCGTAGGACGTGGATGTAGAATGCGGATATTGTCCGGGAATGGGCAATGCCATCACGGTCTCTGCTCGTGCCATAAAGAACCTGGCACAGGTGATCGTCGCTGCATCCACCATGGGCTTCAACGTTGATGACGTTGATGAAGATATCCCAGTTGCCAAAGATGTTGTCGTCAAAGCGGCTATGCTGGCTGTGGTCGTAGCCATGCATGAGGCGCTCAGCCAAAATCGCCAAGACAGCTCCGGGGCGGTGTCTGACCTTTGTTCCCCACTTCGATATCTGCATCGCACCCTTGTGGTGGCGCGCCAGTTTCAGCCCTACGAGGAGATCGTGCAGAACGACCAATGGCGGGAAGTCGACCTCGTTGAGAACCTTGTTCATAGAATAGAGGTCCGCGGCGGTGTACTTCGGCCAGGCAAATGCCTCGGCTGCCCATTCCACAAAATAGCGTTTCAAAGCCTTTGATGGCGTCAGACCGATAGGTCCGTTGACCTCCATGTATTCGAGGGTCAGCAACGCGGCGCTCAACAGCGGCGAGAACTCGACCGCGAGATTTTCTGCTTCGGGAGAGAGAATACCGATCATTGATGCGGTGTGCCGCAAATGGGTGCGAAGACCAACCCCCGCAGTTGGGTGTCATTCTCGACAGGTCAGACTACCCCAAACACCGCCTGCTCCTGCTCGGTCCACGGCAGGTCCGCAATCGTGGCCATGTCCTTGAGCGACACCGCTGGCGACACGCGCGCAATCAACATCTTCTCCAGCACCGCGGGCGCCAGATAAGCCAACTTCAAGGTGCGGCGGATAAATGCTGGGGTCACGGCTTCGGACCGAGCGATGTCCTCGATGGTGGCGACCGCGCCGCTCTCCAGCTTGCGCCGCCAGCTCCACGCCTTGGCGATGGCCTTCAGCACATGCGGGTCGACGCCTCCGGTGTCTGGCACCATGTCGGCAGGCGGCAGGATCTTGGGGCGCCCGTTGCGCTTGCGTATGGTGAGCGGGATGAACACCCGCGTGGTGGTGGGCGCGCTCATGCTGCTTGTCTCTGTTTAGGGGTGACCATTTCGCGGATGACTGATCCGAGCCCTTCAGTGCGCAGATCGACCGCGAGGCCGTCGCTGCTGACCGTGACCCGCTCGATCAGCAGCCGGGCGATGCGCGCCTGCTCGGCTGGAAACAGAGATTCCCAAAGTCCATCGAACCCTGCCAGCGCGGTGACAACATCACGCTCGTCCATGTCGGGGTCAGTCCGGCGCGCAGTTTCCACTGCTCGTGCAACAATCTCCGGCGTGCGCAGCAGCGACCGGATGTGTTGGACCACGGCGCCTTCGACCATGCCCGCATTTAGCCGAACGAACCCATCGGTGCCTTCGCCCGCACGGTTCTGGATCGCATCCATCGAGGTGTAATAGCGATACAGGCGGCTGCCCTTCTTGGTCGCCGTCGGCGTCATGGCGATGCCGGTGGCGGTGAATATCAGGCCCTTCAGCAGCGCTGGGGTCTTGGCGCGGGTGTTGGCAGCCCGCTGTCGGGGGCTTTCCTTTAGGATGGCGTGCACCTGATCCCATAGCAGCTGGTCGATGATGGCCTTATGCTCGCCCGGGTAGCTGGTTCCCTTGTGGACGGCCTCGCCGAGATAGAGCCGGTTGCGGAATAGCTTGTACAGGAACCCCTTGTCGATCGGCTTGCCGCGCTTGTTGAGGGCGCCGTTCGCCACCAGTTCGCGCGTCAGCGTTGTGGCCGAGCCTAGCTCGACAAACCGTTCGAATATGCCGCGGACCGTGGCGGCCTCAGCCTCGTTGATCACCAGCTTGCGGTCGACCACGTCATAGCCCATCGGCACGAACCCTCCCATCCACATGCCCTTGGCACGGCTGGCGGCGAACTTGTCGCGGATGCGTTCACCGGTGACCTCGCGCTCGAACTGGGCGAACGACAGCAGGATGTTGAGCGTCAGCCGCCCCATGGAGGTGGTGGTGTTGAACGACTGGGTCACCGACACGAATGTCACGTCGTTCCGGTCAAACACCTCGACCAGCTTCGAGAAGTCCATCAGCGACCGGGACAGGCGGTCGATCTTGTAGACCACCACAACGTCGACCAGCCCGGCCTCGATGTCACTGAGCAGCCGCTTCAGGCCGGGGCGTGCGAGCGTGCCGCCCGAGATGCCGCCGTCATCGTACTGGTCGCGGACGAGCACCCAGCCTTCGGAACGTTGACTGGCGATATAAGCCTCGCAGGATTCGCGCTGGGCGTGCAGCGAGTTGAACTCCTGCTCGAGCCCTTCCTCGCTGGATTTTCGGGTGTAGATGGCGCAGCGCAGGCGGCGCTTTGGTGCAGCATCTGTCAAGCTGCGTCCTTCCGCTCACGCAGGCCGAAGAAGCGGTACCCGTTCCAGCGGGTGCCGGTAATGTCGCGGGCAACCGCTGACAGCGACTTGTAGCGCCGCCCCTGCCAGTCAAACCCATCCTTCAACACGGTGATGACGTGCTCGGCGCCGTCCCATTCGCGCACCAGCCGTGTGCCGATCACCGGATTGCGCGGGTCGCTGATCACCGATTTGCGGACCTTCTTGCCCTCGACCTCATCGGCCAGTGCATCAAGCAGCTGCCTGACTGGCTTGGAAGGTCCTCCGAAGGTCAGCCCCTGGATCCGGTAGGCAAGCCGCTGTTCCAGGAACGGCCGGCTGTTGTTGGGTGCCTCGCTGCTGAACAGCTTTCCCCATTCCGCCTTCAGTTCCCGTACCGTCATATCCTTCAGGGCCGCCAGCCTGGCCAGCACCTGCCTATTGTCCTCAACCTGCATCATCGTCCTCCATTCCGGGCTATTGCCCGGGGACGACTGACGCTCTTGGTGGCCGGGATAGCGAGTGAACTATCTCCCCGGTGGCCAGATATAGAACTGGACTGTTCGCGCATGCGCAGCACGCCTGCTGCCACGATGCGGCCCAACTCGGCGAGCCGGGCATCGGCCGAAAGTTCGCAGGGCGGCGCGGCGTTCGGACCATAGAGGGATGGCTGCATGAAACGTTCCGCATAAAAGGCTGGGCGTCACGGGACGCCGCCTATGCGGATCCATCCCCTGATTAAGTGAGGGGAGGATAAGTTGGGATATATCCCACGTCAATCGCCGCTGGGCTTCCAGCTTCCCGCAAAATGCAGGCTCGTCAGCGACGGCGCTGGAACAGGTTCTGGTGCGATCGAAGCACGATGCCGATGATGTTCACGCCCTCATCGCCATGGTGACCTTCATCCGGGTTGCCAATGACGATCGGCTCCTGGAACTCGGCGCGGGTTGATTCCGCGCGCAAGATGAAATTGGTCCCGTCGTGGTCGAGACGCTTGCAGGTCATTTCGTGCAAGTCATGCCGGTCGCGCTGGACGATGACGATGTCGCCCGGCTGGGGTTCGACTAAGCCAAAGGTGACCCGCAGGCATTCGAGATCTGAACCAGGCGGTATGATCTTGTCCATCGAATGGCCTTCCATCCGCAGCGCGAACCGCTCGCCGCCTGTGACCGGATTGGGCCCAACCTCAATAGAATAGCGGTCTTCTGCCGCCCAGTCGGTCTGTTCGCGCCAGACGCCGGCGGCGACTGCGCCAACCACCTCGAGATGTTGGGCCCCGCCGGTCAGACCGACGCGCGGCATCAGGGTGGCAGTCGACGGTACCAGCTGCGAGATATCCATGCTGAGCGCCTTGGCGAGGCCAAGCACCGTTTCCAGCTGCGGGTTGGCGCTCTTGCCGCGAATGATATCGCGCACCAGATGCGGGCTCTTTCCCGCAGAGGAAGCCAGCGAGAGCGAGCGCGCATTCCACTTCGTCCCGGGGCCTATGGCTGTTTCCAGGACGGTGCGCAGGTGCGCGATGTCGAAGAGAGGTTTCTCTGTCATGGCGCCTCATCTAGCACTGCGGGACAGTTCCCGCAATATGCATCCACAACGCGGGATCGGGATTGTAATGTAGGATAGGTCCCGTAATAATCGGGACATGACATCGCACCCGCTCCTCTCCGACATCGACGCATTCTTGCGGATTCATAAGCTCAGCGAGAGCGCCTTCGGCCGCCACGCGGTCAACGACTGGAAACTGATTCGCCAGATCAAGGCCGGCCGCCGGCTCTGGCCAGATACCGAAGCGCGGGTCCGCACCTTCATGATTACTTATCAGCCGATCCCGCGTCGGAAGAAGGCTGCCAAGTGAGCGGCGCTTTCGAACGCCATGGTCTCGACCATCTGTCGGCCTCCTCGATCAACCTGTTCGTGGCGCAGCCTGCGATGTGGGCGATGCAGAAGCTTATGGGGCGTAAGTCGACCGTCGGCCCTGCTGCCCACCGTGGCACTTCCATTGAGGCCGGTGTCGAGATGGGGTTGTTTGAGCCCGATGCCCCGGTTGAGGCGTGCCAAGAACTGGCGATTGCCCGGTTCAATCAGCTGACCGCGCTGTCGGGCCATCCGGGTGTCGACAAGGAGCGCGCCGCCATTGCCCCGGCCGTCGCCATCGGTCTGGCCGAGCTTCGCCAGTACGGCGTGCCCGAAGCTGCTGACGGCAATCGCCAGCACCGGATCGAGGTTGCCCTGCCGGGCGTGCCGGTCCCGTTTATCGGCTGGCTCGACTTCTGGTTCCCGGCGCATGGCATCATCGTCGATCTCAAAACCCAGCTGCGGCTCTCGTCCAAGATCTCCGATCCCCACTCCCGGCAGGGCGCGATCTACCATGCCGCCCACGGCAATGC
>Ga0105053_10012458_pt1 | contig 10229 bp, 6 predicted proteins | sample BON01_FD_78093 | JGI IMG/M metagenome (GOLD analysis project Ga0105053, IMG submission 78093) | Freshwater microbial communities from Lake Bonney liftoff mats and glacier meltwater in Antarctica - BON-01 | ecosystem: Environmental > Aquatic > Freshwater > Ice > Glacier meltwater | place: Lake...
GCTGAATGTGAGCGCGGTCTGGCCTTCGTCCCCGTGCTGCACCGCGTCAAGGTCGACGTTATTGTCGATGAGCCACCGCACGATGTCCACGTAGCCCCCAAAGTGGCCCCCAAAGTAGCCCCCCTCGCATGCCAGCATGAGGGCCGTGGTGCCATCGGCGCTGACCTCGTGCGGGTCGGCCCCGCGTTGGTATAACAGCATGACGTTCTGCATGCACCCAAAGCGGCACGCGTAGAGCATCGGCGTGAAGCCGTCGGTGTCCGCAGTGTGCACGTCGGCGCCTGCCTCGAGGAGCGGGCTCAGCGACTGCTTGCCCCACATTGCCGCGTACATGAGGGCGTTGCGACTGTATTGGTTGGCCGTGTTGACGTCGGCTCCCGCCGCGAGCAGCTCCCGGGTGCACGCGTTTGTATCGCCATTGCCAATGGGCCCGTAGTTGAGCGCAGTGCGTCCATCGTTGTCCCGTGCGTGCACGTCTGTATGGTGCCGGATGAGCAGCCGCACGCACTCGGTTTGACCCGCGTGAGTGGCCTCCATCAGCGCGATGCTCCCCACTTTGGTCCGCGCGTGCACGTCGGCTCTGTGGGCTAAAAGTAGCCGCGCACATTGGATGTTCCCCCTGCGGGCGGCGGCCACTAGAGCGGGGCCACTCGACCCCTGCCTGTCCACGTCGACACCCCGCTCGAGCAGCGCCCGCGCGCACGAAGGGTGGCCAAACTCGCACGCTGTGGCGAGCGCGTACAGCTTATCGCCGTATCCGGGCAGCGACTCCAAGGATACTCCGCTATCCGGGGGGACGCCGGCGTCCAGGGCCGCGGTGAGGAGGGCCATGTTGCCATTCAGCGCCGCGGAAAGCAGCGTATTGGGCGAGTGCTCCAGTCCGGCAACGGCTAGCCGTCGGAGTACCTCCCGGTCAAATGTCGACTTGGCCACCTGGAAGAGGGCGTCGTGGTCCCACTGCCAGTGGTCGAGGACCCAGACGACCACCTTGCACCGCCCCTGGTGTGCGGCGATCAACAGCGTGTCAAATGGGTCAAGGTTATCATTGTCGTGGACGTACAGATATCGCAAGGCGCGGAGTTCGCCGGCCGCGGCCAACTCACTCGGCTGACAGAGCCGCGCCCAGTCGACGCCGACCGGCGCGGCGCCGCGCGCGCCGTGGCAGGTGCGGCGCAGCCGGCCGAGGGCCACTGGCGGGAGCGCCGCAGCCACGCAGGCCTGCGCGTCGGCGTCCTTGCCGAGCAGTACTACATGCGCCGCTGTCAACATCGCACGACGGGGCGGCGGGCGCGTACCCGGGGGCAGGTTCAAGTTCGGGGTGCGGTGTCGGGCGCTGCCCCAAATTGACCGCGTAGCCCCGGGCGTTCGAGGGTGCACGCTGCGTTGACGCTGCGTTTCCCGGGTCATTCGGGGGTGGCCCTCGCCCCGACGCCGCCACCCGCACCGCGTCCCTCTTTGTCAGGGACGGAGCGTCAGCCCCGGAACTACTTTCTGCAGGACGTGCCACCTTCCCGAGCAAATACTTGGTCGGGGACGGAGCGTCACCCCCGGAACTACTTTCTGCCGGACGTGCCACTTCCCCGAGCAAATACTTTGTCGGGGACGGAGCGTCACCCCCGAAACTACTTTCTGCCGGACAAGCCACTTCCCGAGCAAATACTTTGTCGGGGACGGAGCGTCAGCCCCGGAACTACTTTCTGCAGGACGTGCCACTTCCCGGAGCAAATACATTGTCGGGGACGGAGCGTCAGCCCCGGAACTACTTTCTGCAGGACGTGCTACTTCCCCGAGCAAATATGTTGTCGAAGATGGAGCGTCAGCCCCGTAACTACTTTCTGCAGGACGTGCCACCTCCCCTAGCAAATACATTGTCGGGGACGGAGTGTCAGCCCCGGAACTACTTTATGCAGGACGTGCCACCTCCCCGATCAAATACTTTGTCAGGGACGAAGCGTCACCCCCGAAATTACTTTCTGCAGGACGTGCCACCTCCCCGAGCAAATACTTTGTCAGGGACGGAGCGTCACCCTGCAGGACATGCCACCTCTCCAAGCAAATACGTTGTCGGGGACGGAGTGTCAGCTACAGAACTATTTTTTGCAGGACATGCCACCTCCCTGAGCAAATACTGTGTTGGGGACGGAGCGTCAGCCCCGGAACTACTTTCTGCCGGACAAGCCACCTCCCCGAGCAAATACTTTGTCGGGGACGGAGCGTCAGCCCCGGAACTACTTTCTGCAGGACGTGCCACCTCCCCGAGGAAATACTTTGTTGGGGACGGAGCGTCACCCCCGGAACTACTTTCTGCAGGACGTGCCACCTCCCCGATCAAAAACTTTGTCGGGGACGGAGCGTCAGCCCCGGAACTACTTTCTGCAGGACGTGCTACCTCCCCGAGGAAATATGTTGTCGGGGACGGAGCGTCACCCCCGGAACTACTTTCTGCAGGACATGCCACCTCCCCGAGTAAATACTTTGTCGGGGATGGAGCGTCACCCCCGGAACTACTTTCTGCAGGACGTGCCACCTCCCCGAAGAAATACGTTGTCGGGGACGGAGCGTCAGCCCCGGAACTACTTTCTGCAGGACGTGCCACCTCCCCGAGGAAATACGTTGTCTGGGAGGGAGCGTCAGCCCCGGAACTACTTTCTGCAGGACGTGCCACCTCCCCAATGAAATACTTTGTCGGGGACGGAGCGTCAGCCCCAGAACTACTTTCTGCAGGACGTGCCACCTCCCCGAGAAAATACGTTGTCGGGGACGGAGCGTCAGCCCCGGAACTACTTTCTGCAGGACGTGCCACTTCCCCGAGGAAATACTTTGTCGGGGACGGAGCGTCAGCCCCGGAACTACTTTCTGCAGGACGTGCCACCTCCCCGAGTAAATACTTTGTCGGGGACGAAGCGTCAGCCCCGGAACTAATTTCTGCAGGACGTGCCACCTCCCCGAGCAAATACTTTGTCGGGGTTGGAGCGTCAGCCCCGGAACTACTTTCTGCAGGACGTCCCACCTCCCGAGCAAATACTTTGTCGGGGGCGGGGCGTCACCCCCGGAACTACTTTATGCAGGACGTGCCACCTCCCCTAGCAAATACTTTGTCGGGGACGGAGCGTCAGCCCCGGAACTACTTTATGCAGGACGTGCCACTTTCTGCAGGACGTGTTACCTCCCCAAGCAAATACTTTGTCAGAGACGGAGCGTCACCCCCAGAACTACTTTCTGCCGGACGTGTCACCTCTCCGAGCAAAGACTTTGTCGGAGACGGAGCGTCAGCCCCAGAACTACTTTTTGCAGGACGTGCCACCTCCCCGAGCAAATACTTTGTCGGAGACGGAGCGTCACTCCCAGAACTACTTTCTGCCGGACGTGCCACCTCTCCGAGCAAATACTTTGTCGGAAACGGAGCGTCACCCCCATAACTAATTTCTGTCGGACGTGCCACCTCCCCGAGCAAATACGTTGTCGGAGACGGAGCGTCAGCCCAGAACTACTTTCTCCCCAACTGCAGCGCTCCCCAACTGCAGCGCTCCCCTACCGCAGCGCTCCCCGACCGCAGCGCTCCCCGACCGCAGCGCTCCCCGACCGCAGCGCTCCCCTACCGCAGCGCTCCCCGACCGCAGCGCTCCCTGACCGCAGCGCTCCCCGACCGCAGCGCTCCCCGACCGCAGCGCTCCCCTACCGCAGCGCTCCCTGACCGCAGCGCTCCCCTACCGCAGCGAGTCGCATCGCTCCCCGCCGCAGTCGCAGCGTTCCGCATAGCGTTACGCTCATCGTTCCCCGCAGGGATGTGGTTGTCAGTTTTGGGTGAGTGTCGGAGAGGGGGGGTGAGTGGATGCAGATGGCGACCTCGCGGCCACCCGCGCGGGAGGGTGCTGACCCCGTCTCCCCCCTGATACTGGAGGCGTCTGCGGAGACGCTGGCTGATCTCCGGCAGGTGGCGGAGGAGCTTGCTAATTTGGCCAAGTTACACCAGGTGCAGACTGCGGCGCATTCGAAGGAGCTTGCTGAGCTGGCCAAGTTACAGCAGGTGCAGACGGTGGCGCATACCAAGACGCACCAGTGGCTGGCTGAGGTGAAGACGGAACTAGCAGAGCTCCAATTGGGTCAATCCCAAGCCAGTCACATTGCCACATTGCAGCTCCAATTGGCAGAGAAGGACGCGGCGCTGGCGGAAAAGCACGCGGCGCTGGTGGAAAAGGACGCAGCGGGGGTAGAAAGGGACGCGGCGCTGGTGGAAAAGGACGCGGCTTGGGCGACGGAGAAAGCAGCTTGGGCGGAAGAGAAAGCAGCGTGGATGGAAGCAGACAACGCGCGTCGTATGCGCATGTCAGTCCCGGTCCACGGAGGGGAGGAATGGCACGAGGTTTGCGTGGCATGGCTACGTTCGATTGGCCTACTTCCCACTGATACCCACCGGATTAAGAAATCCGCCAACGTTATTATCACGCTACCCGGTCGTCCGGACCTGCGCATACTGGTGGACTTCAAATCAGGCGCTCTGCACAACAAGCCCGCCGAGCTGACTAAGCTGGCAAGCGACTTCCACGGGCTGTCGACTGGTCCCACCAAATGCGACTTTGCCATGCTGATGTACCAAGAGGGGGAGATCGGGAGACTCAACGACAATGGGAAGCCCACGAACGTTGGTTACCTGGTTGATGCGCGCGTCTCGTCGAATTTCAGTGGCAGCGGTTGGGAGGGATGCCTGCGCGCGGATCGGACCTACATCTGCGACAGAACGACATTCTGCCAGGCACTGAATCGCATGATCGAGTCCATGCCCGGTGGGGCTCCGGCTTTCCAGGTCATGGAAGGACTGGTAGTGACGGCGCTTACGATATCGGCGTCAGTGCTCGATGCAAAGATTGGTGCCCTGGTTGTGGCGGCGGCTGCCGTGGGCGATCATCGTGGCGAATTCAACAAGTTGAAAGTGGTTCAAACTGAGCTGCAGAAATACCTCGCGGATACACAGGTGGCGTACCTAAACAATGCCGAAGACACGACAACGGTCGTGACCGTGACCACAGCCCGGCCCGCATCGAATATCCCGACGGATACCAAACGCTGGACGGGGTCCGTCGCGTTAGCCAATGAAGTTAGGGGTGACCGGCCGGCTCTCGAGCTGCCGAGGATGAAGAAGCGTCCTCGACCCTGGACACGCGCGGCGGCGTCATGGATGGCCGTGACGGTACCGCGGCTTTACCCCGGTGGGGTGGCGGGGAGAGGTTCGGTGGGGCGATGGAAGCGGAGGGGATGAGGTTCGGCGATGCAATGGAAGTGAAGGGAATGAGGGTGGAGGGGAAAGGTCGGCAACGGGTGCGATGGGGGTGACGGGGAAGGAACGGCGATTAGAGAGACAATGGCGGGACGGGACTCAAAAATTTTGTAAGTTAAAATGGCAAAGTATAATTTCCAATGTGGAGTTTTCAAATTAAAATTTCCAAGGTTAAAACGGAATTATCAAATAAAATTTTCAAAGTTAAAATGGAATTTTCCAAATGAAATTTCCAAAGTTAAAACGGAATTTTCAAAACGAAATTTCCGAAGTTTCTGCAAAAACTTGAGATTCTGCTGGAACTACCACATAAGTACTTTGTATTATAAACCGTCTGTGAAGTTCTGCATCGAGGTCCATCAACTCGGGTTAACCCGAAGCTCCGCGGTTGACCCGGTGCACCGCGTTTGACCCAGCCCACCGTCAACCTCAGTCTCCCCGTCTACCCGGTTCCAGTCAACCTCAGTCTACCCGGTTCCCGTCAACCTCAGTCTCCCCGTCAACCCGGTTCCCGTCAACCTCAGTCTCCCCGTCAACCCGGTTCCCGTCAACCTCAGTCTCCCCGTCAACCCGGTTCCCGTCAACCTCGGGTTAACCCGTCAACCCATTTTCCGCGTCAACCCGGTTCCGCTGGCGGGCAACCCTGACCATCGGAGACTATGGCGCTCATGGCAATGCCCGCGCTCCCGGTCATCCACGCTCGCTGCGGCGCGGCGGTCCAGTGCCTCAAGGATGGGTACAGCTTTGTGCCACCGGCTGGACTGGTCGGCACCGGCCCCAACGGCGCGCTCGTAATCTGCGACGTCCTTGCGTCGTTTAAAGAGCACGCGGCACTGATGTGCAACAAGCGCGCCACGTTTGTCAAGCGCGACGGGGTGGATGTACGCGGCTGGGACAGCCCGACCACTCCATCGTTCCTCGTGAGCAGGGGCATGAAGCCGCTCCCCCACCAGCCGATGCGCGAGTACCAGGCCAATGCAGTCGCGAGTATGCGCGACGCCACGGGCATCGCACTGTCGGGCAACGCCAAGCTGCCATGCGCCGCCGGCAAAACCATGGTTGCGCTTTCGCACCTCTCGCAGCTCGAGACGTTCGCGCTTATCCTCACCAACAGCGCGATGGCGAGCACGCAGTGTAGGGCGCAACTGGAGCAACTCTTCACGCTGCCGGATCGTGGAGTGCTCGTCCTGCAGGAGGGCGTCCAGTTCAAACTCGACGTCTTGCTGCGGTGCCACCCGGCCGTCGTCATCAGCACGTACCAGCTGCTCACGTCGGCCGCGGCGCACGGCGAGGACAAAGATGAGTTCCTACGCCTCCTCTGCGCGCTGCCGTATGGCTTGATCATCCTGGACGAGGCGCAGACGGCGGTCGCCGCTACATTCAAGAAGGTGCTCGACATCCGGACGATGCTCACCCTGACGGTCTCCGCCACATAAATGCGCGAGGACAACAAGATTATCGCGCTTGCCAATCGCGTGGGTCCGCTGCTCGTGGACATACCCCGGCTGACGCTCATCAAAATCGGCGCCATCCCCGATATTCTCCGCGTGGTGGTCTGCATCCAGTCCGCGACCGGGCACGGGGACAACGGCGGGGTGCGCGACCCGCGCAAGCTGGCGGTGGCACTGCGCTTGGTCGAATTCCACGTCGGTCAGGGCGACCGCGTCATCCTCTTCTGCGACCACCTGGATACACTGGCCGGCATATACGAGCTACTGGGCATCGCCCTGCTCCCCGGTTCGCACTGCCGACTGGGGCCCATCGACATGCACACGCCGGCCGCCCAGCGGGTCGAGCACCTGCAGGCCTTCCGCCAGGCGACACGGGGTGTCATCTGCCTGTCGCGCGTAGGTGACACTGCCATCGACCTCCCTGGAGCCAACGTGCTCATCCAGGTTGGGTGCGCCTCCAAGTCCACCAATCAAGAGGTGCAGCGGACGGGCCGCATCCAACGCCGCGCCCCCAGCGTTGTCTCGCGACTGCACATCGCACACACGTTGATGGTAGGGGGCGGCAAAGAGGAAGCAAACGCCACGTCCCGCAACGCGTGCATGGACGCCGAGGGGTATGTGACGCTGCACGCGCGCACCAAGTCGGCGCAGGGGTGGCCGTGCGTCGACCCCGGCGCGATCGGCGCAACCCTGGTCGACGACGATCGGTTCCTCGCCAACGCGCACCTGCAGCGCGCGTTGAGCGGTTGCGCGCCACCGGCCCGCGTCGCTCCGGCAGCGGGTGACGCGAAAGGCTGGGGCATCAGCCACCGGTTCAAAAAATCGAAGCATCGGTAGATGCACGCGGGGAGTGGGGCGAGGGTGCGTCGGCGATGGGCGGGTGTGGGTGTGGATGGGGGGGGGGGGGGGGGGGGGGGCGGGGGGGGGGGGGGGGGGGGGGGGGGGGGGGGGGGGGGGGGGGGGGGGGGGGGGGGGGGGGGGGGTGCGGGAGGTGCCGTTGGGGTGGAGCTTCGTGTACGTCTGAACGCGCCCGTTGGGGTGACAGTAGTCTGCTCCTCGGGTTAACCGAACGGCTGCAAGCGACGGTACACCGCCATGTAGGATGCAGTGCTGCACTCGTGTTCACGCCGCAAATGGTTCGCGCGAGGCGGGTGCGCGGCGTACATTCAGGACGCGTCGCACATTCTTCCTCCTATAGAGCACGAAGGAGTCACAGTGGCACCACGCCGCCCGGTGACAGCGCTCGATCACTCCGCGACGATCCCAGTCGGGGCGGACGCGGAGGGCGCGGGGGCGCTTTCCGCTGCCGAACCGCGCATTGGCGCCCAGGCAGAGGACTCCGCCCCGATTGCGGGTGGCACTGGCGAGGTGCAGGCCGCCGCCTCGACTGCGGGTGACACTGGCGAGGTGCAGACGGCCGCCTCGACCGCGAGTGACACTGGTGAGGTGCAGCCCGCCACCCCGAGCGGGGGTGAGGCTAAGCTCGCTACAAAGCACAAGCACCCCTGGCTCGAATTTCACAAGGCCAACTATTCGCGTGCGGGCGGAACTGGCGGCGGAGTCTGCGGTCGACATCAAACATGTCAAGATGGGGGGTGTGACCAGGGAGATGGGGAGACAGTGGCGGGCCAGGGGGGTGTCCGCGCCCGCCGCATTCCCGGTGGACGTGGCATGCCCGATGGACGTGGCTTGACCAGTGACACGCGCGGCAATGGGCGCTCCTCCGCGCCTTGTGGTCCGCCGTGTATCACGTGCTTGGACTATATTTTTGTATGCCGATCGACCACGGGTTAACCCTTAACCCTTAACCCTTAACCCGCGGCAGCTCATGCTGTACCCGTACGACCAGCGAGCGGCGTGGCCCGCCCTCGCCGCGCGCGCCGAGGAGCGCATGTCCATGCACTGGCCGGGCTTCGTCTCCGCGGCACCCACCGAGGCGGAGGTGACCATGAAGTACTTCGACGCCGACTTTGGCCACACCACCGACTTTGAAGACGTAATGGACCTCGACCCACAGGAGATCTCGTGCCCCGGCGTGGAGAAGGTCCTGTGTGACCAGGAGCTCGAGCCCGAGACGGTCCGCTGGTTCTTCGCCATGCTCGGGCGCTTGCTGTTCGACGTCGGGGAGCTTGACAACTGGCAGGTGCTGCTCTTCCTCAAGGGCGTGGCCGGCAGCGGCAAGTCGACCATCGCGCAGATCGTCAAGTACCTGTACGCCGCCAACCAGGTTGGCGTGCTGTCGAGCAACGCGGAGGCCAAGTTTTGGCTGGCGCCGCTCTACGACAAGAAGCTGGTCCTCTGCCCCGAGGCGAAGCGCGACTTTGGCATCTCACAGGGCGACCTGCAGAGCATGGTTTTGGGCGAGGAGGTGAGCGTCCCCATCAAGTACAAGAGCGCCGAGACAGTCACGTGGACGGCGCCAATGCTCTTCTGCGGCAACGAGATCCCCAACTGGCAAGACGCGTCGGGCTCGATGACGCGCCGCCTGCTGATGATGTGCTTCCGGCGCAAGATCAAGGCTGTCGAGCCCGGGCTACTCGAGCGCATGCGAGAGCGCATCGGCAGCCTGATACTGCGAATGTCCGTCTCGTACCTGCAGGCGGTCATCTTGTGCGGCGACCGGGGGGTCTGGGACATGCGCGACGGCAAGCCGATCCTCCCCGAGCAGATACTCGGCTTTCGACAGGAGATGATTCTCGCCGTCCAGCCGCTGGCGCACTTTCTCCTCGGCGCCAATGAGGTAGAGCTATGCCACAACAACCCCGCGCTCGACCTCAGCGAGACGTTCATGACCGAGGACGGCTTCGTCAGCCAGTTCAAGGGGTGGTGCAAGGCGACCGGCCACCAGATGCCCGTCTGGAGCCCAGACACGTATCAGTCCGTATTTGAGGAGTATGGCATCTCGAGGCTCGTGGACACGCGCGTCTACGAGGGGGCCGAGGTGAACGCCACATTCCTCATCGGCCTGCGCATGGCCGAGCGCTAGAGTGCAGGGGGGGGGGGCGGTGGGGCGAGCGAGGTGGCTGTCGGTGCACCGCGAGTGGCGGAATGCGCTATCGACCGGTCACCACAGTTTTGGTTTGGACGGCTGTGTGCAACCAACCTCGGCCACAACTTGGCTCGGCTTCTCAACGGTCGCCCGCTCATATCGGCGCCACATGGACATGACATTGAGTTGATGGACCTCAATCCAGAACTTCACACCAACTATAAACCTGTCACGAAAGTTTTTTTTCGGTAGAGCTATTCATGCATAATCAAGTTGTCTACCGTATTCGAAAACCTCATATTGGCCAGAGCTCAAGAGGCCGCGCCCGCATCCCGCACAGGTCGCCCTCGCGCTCTGAGCGATTCACAAGTCACCACATCGGCCGCAACTCGGATCGGCTTCTCAACGGTCGCCCGCTCATATCGGCGCCACAGGGACACGACCTGGAGTTGATGGACCTCGATGCAGAACTTCACACCAACTAGAACTGATTCCGCCACTTTGCAGTGACGCC
>Ga0105053_10012467_pt1 | contig 10222 bp, 11 predicted proteins | sample BON01_FD_78093 | JGI IMG/M metagenome (GOLD analysis project Ga0105053, IMG submission 78093) | Freshwater microbial communities from Lake Bonney liftoff mats and glacier meltwater in Antarctica - BON-01 | ecosystem: Environmental > Aquatic > Freshwater > Ice > Glacier meltwater | place: Lake...
CGAAAGGACAACACAAATCAAACGCTTTGTTTAGAGCCAATCTAAATTGTCCTTTTCTTTTGCTTCCTTTTTCCCGCATGCCACCGACCCTCCACCATTCCAAAACCCACAGGGTTGTAGTCACACACATAAAGATATTGCGTACCGCGCACTTTTTTGATCAATTGATTCATGTTTAACAGTCCCTTCCTTTACATAATCTGCAGAGAGCTTGACAACCGTGAGGCGTCATCAATTGCAGCTCTTTCCCGCCCCTCCGATGCATACCTACATACTTTCTTGTTCTGTTTCGCTTCATTTTTTTCAATCACTGTCTAATCATAATCCTCCATCACGCAATCCGAATCTTCAAACTACCTACGCGTTGCTCCCATTTCCACGCGCCGCACCACCCGTCATCGTCGTCGTCGTCGTCTGGTTAGTGCTAGTAGTAGTGTTGGTGGGGCTCACACGTGGACGGATTGGCGAACCGACAGCGGTGGTATTTCCACGGGCCGCGCCAGGGCTGGTAGCATTGCCGCTGGTACCCTCAAGCATGGAGATGTTAGTACTCCCTCGGGGAGGCGAAGGCGAGTTGGTGGCGTTGCCCCGGACATTGACCGTACCCTGAAGGCCTCGGAGCAAGAATTTGGAGCTCCCGGGAGCCTTCTTTGTCGTCGTCGCGTTATGAGTGCCAGTGGCCGTCGTCGATTCGTTACCAGCATGAGTCATGTTGCTGCGTGTGGCGGCGCGGGCCGTAGCCGTGGTGTTTTGCGTGGAACCAGGGCGAGCACCTGCTGTGGTGTTAGCAGCGGTGGAGGATTGATTGTCAGGTCGAGCTCCAACGGTGGTCTGCAAGAGCCGGTACAACCGATGCTTGGCCCCCCCTGCAGCTCCGCCTCGAGGCTTCTGCTGCCCACTGGTCGCGTTGCTAAACGTGCCGTTTTGAAAAGAAGACGTCTGATTCGCAAAGGTCCCATTTGAAAAGCTTTCGCCTCCAGTAGCTCCACCGGCACCGCCCGCGGCTCCCTCCTGCGTCGTGCTGCTGTTGGCAAATGTTCCGTTCTGGAAGCCTGCCGCGCCTGCACCCTGCGCTTCTTCAGACGCTGTCGCATTAGAGAAAGTACCATTTGCAAATTCCGGGTTGCCTTGCCCCTGCTGCTGCTGCGGAGCCGCCGCAGGTTGCTGCTGTTGCTTGCCGCGGGAGCGAGCTGTGTTGAGGAGAGGAAGTGAGAGGAAGTGAGAGGGTTGAAAGGAGGGGACGAATCTTCCACAAACAGCGCTTGACTTACCCAAGGCACGGTGCGAATGCTCGTCTGTCAAATTCACCACGCGCGGAGTCACTGGGTTGGCGGCAGGAGTCGTTTGATTATGTGCGTGACTGGTCGTGTTTCCCATGGTAGTTTGGTTTGCATGCGCGCCCGCGGGGGTGGACTCATTGCGCGCCGGCACGGTACGCGCGGCCCCTTGCAAGAGACGGAGCGAGCGGCGGGCAGCAGGGTCGACAAGGGTGGTGGTGTTGGCCGTCGACGTCTCATTAGCGTTGCTCGTCATGTTGCTGCGTGCACCCGGGGTAGCGGTCGCCGTGGTGTTTCCGGTAGTGGTCGTTGTGGTGTTGTAAGGAGGCGCCGTCAAGGGATCTTTGTCCTCCTCCACATGTTGGAGCTTAGGCTGCTGATGCCGCTTGGCCGCCGAAGCGCACAAGGCCAGAAGGAGGAGGAAGAGCAAGGTCAAGAGACGACGCGGGGCCATGGCTGCTTGCTTGCTTGAAAAGTGTGGGTTGCTTGGAGGACTTGCCTTGGTTGGGTTGGTCCTGTGCTGGAAGATGGACAGAGACAAGGGTGGGGAGGAGAATGAGTAAAGCATGGTCTGGCAAATGATTGTACGGCCCCTTCTAAGAGCAGTGACGGACGCGCCAGGGTGGCCATGGGGGCGTACAGCGCGCCAAGGATGCATCTAACAAAGCAAGCCAATATTTCGCAAGGAAAACAATGGAAACATGCACCAAATATTCTAAGGGAAGATCGTGCTTGTGATTGTCAAGAAAGGCACGTGCCTCGCAGCATGCTCCCTAATGGCGCACCAAACTTTGAGCGAGGGGGCATGTCGTGTGCCAACCTCCGCACGAACGCCGCCGCTCAACCGTCACTTCAATTGCCTCCCTCATCTCCCCAACCAGCCACACGTCTCACACAACCCACCCACAACCCACGACACAGGCGAATGATGGTGCGGCGTCTCCTCATCACGGCGGCCGCCGCGGCCTCCCCTGGGGCGCGTGTTCCCTTCCTTGCCTGGGCACACTCCAATATTTTCCCCACTGCACTATCTTCCCTTGCCTTTGTGCGGCCCCTCACCACCAGTAGCAGCCTGCCACCGTCGCCTTCCACAGCCAAGGCCAGCCGAAAACGTGCTCGGCCCGTCTTTCCCGAAGCACTCTCCTCCGTCGACCGCATGAAAAGTTTGAGGGCACAGGCACGCTTGTTGGAGGATGGCATGGAGGACGAACGGCCTCATATGCTCACCTCGGAACCACCCGCAACACCGCCTCCATCTACACCCCACCACGCCACCATCCTCAAATGGCTGCAGGAAGTGGTGATCGGCTACAAGCTTTGTCCATGGGCGGCCCCCGCGCTGAATTCCAACGCCATCAAGATCATGGTGCACCCCGAAGACGCAAATCTAGAGGTGCTCGTCGAGACAGCAGTGAAAGAGGCCTCCCTCCTGGCCAGCATGCCCGATGGGGCGGAGGGACGGAATCTGACGACGCTAATTGGCGTGCCGGGAGCAGCTCTGGCTGACTTTCAGGATTTTTTGGACGTGGCGGGGGCAGTGGACGATTGCCTGGGCGAGCTCGACCTTCGCGGGAAAGTGCAGCTTGCCTCCTTCCATCCCGATTACAGGTTCGCGGACTCCACCCCCGGGGCGGACGTGGAGAATTTCACGAATCGAAGCCCGATGCCTATTTTGCATTTGTTGAGAGAAGTGGAGGTGACGCGAGCGTTGGATGGGTTTTCGGGAAATCCCTCACGCATTTACGAACGCAACAAGGCAGTGATGCGGGAGGCGGGTGCCGAGAAATTACAGAAACTGATAGCGGCTTGTCAGCAACATGCACCACCATCAGCAAAAGAAGAGAGCTAAAGCAATAGAAGCAAAAGGAAGTGAATTCAAACAAGCAAAGCAGGAGAGTATGTTTGGATATTAAATCTCTTTTTCTTTTTCTTCTCATCTCATCTCATCTACAGAAAGACAGAATAATCTTCTTCAATCGTATTCCACTCACGTTCGGTCGGAGTCTCCTACCTTTCCTCTTTTCCCTACCTCCTTCTTGTTATATATCGACATGTACACGCCTCCCTTCTCTGCTTCTGCTGCTGTTGCTGCTGCTACTACTGCTGCCTCTCCCCTGCTGCTGCTCTTGCACGGGCTATTCCCATTCTCTACCTCCTCCTACCCGTATGTCTGGCTGGAAGAAGAGAGGGAAGACGCGTCTCCGCAATCGTCTCGACTTTCCCTCCAGCGTCGCGTCGCCACCCTTTCTCTCCTTTTACTATTATTACACTCTCTTTCCTTCTTGTTTCATGCAGCTCCTTCTTCTTCTTCTGATTGTCACCCGTAGCTTCCGTCTTTCGCAGGCTCATTTCTCTTCTCCTCATACTTCAATCTCTCCGTCCTCCCTCCCTTTCTCTCTCTCTCTTTCTTCTCGTTTGTGGGTAGCTTGGATTTGTTTGACTCTCGCTTAGATATTTGTGTCGAAATACTCTTTTTCTGACCTTGTTTTTCCAACCCCTTTCCATCCCTGCGAAAAGAAGGAATCGATTGATCTATCGGCAGGATCCCCTCTCTCCCTCCTCTCCCCTTCTTCTACTTCGAGGCACGACAAAGTAAGACCAAAAAGTCAAGAAAACGCACGTCTCCCCCTCCCTCCCCCCCTCCCTCCCTCCCTCCTCTAGTTGTAATTACGAGAGCTCGACCCCCCCGCCGCCTCCATCATCATCTTGAACTCATCCAGGGTAATCACGCCATCACCGTTCCTATCAATATCCCCCAACACCTCCCTCGCATTCTCCTCTGACCCCAGCGCCTCCACCAAGTCCTGAACCGTGATCTTCCCATCCCCGTTCAAATCAAAATGCATAAACGCCCGCTTTATATGCTCCTCCTTCACATACACACTCCTCTCCATCGTCGCCGCAATGAACTCATGATAATCAATGCTGGCATTCGCGTCCACATCCACCCCCAACATCAACCGCGCCACCTGCTCCTGGACGTTTGCCATCCCCTCCTGCTCCGCCGCCTGCTGCAGCTCCCCCACAGTAATCACCCCGTTCTTATCCTTATCTAACAACTCAAACGCCTTCTGCAAATGCCCCACGTCCGCCTCCGCCAGCTGCTCGGCAATGATCGTCAGCGCCACCCGCTTCAACTTGTTCATCCCAATAAACCTCCTCAAGCTATTCCTCAAATGCTCCGTCAGCGCCCTCGCCTTCTTCCCCCCGTCCTTCTCCTTCTCCTCCAACACCGAAAACCACTCGTGGCTCAACGCCGCCGCCGCCGTGGGCCTCTTGCGCGGGTCCTTGCTCAACAACTTCCGAATCAGATCCTTGGCACCCGTGGAAATCACATCCCACTCCGGGGAGGGGAAAGAGAACTCGGCCCGGCGGACAGAGGCGAAGATATCAGCGTCGGTATCGCCGTAGAAGGGCGGGTAGCCGCAGAGGAGGATGTACATGATGACGCCGATGGACCAGAGGTCGCAGGATTTGTCGTACATGCGGTTTAGGACCTCGGGGGCGATGTCTGCGGGGAGAGGAGGAAGGGGGGGAGGAAGGGAGGGTGAGAAGCACGTTGGGGTGGGGTTTGATGGAAAAGAGAGAAGAGCAGGAGGTGAGACCATTTTTGCAAGGACACCGGCCTTTACGCTTGATGTATTCAAAGACGAGGAAGCAGCACACACACAACACGCAATTGACGACTCGCCATCCACACACACACAAACACACCAAAAATAAAAAGTAATACAATAAAGATAAAATAAATAAATAAATAAATTAAAAATCAAGAAAATAATCAATAAATAACATGAAAGGTACTTACAATAAGGCGTCCCCACCCGCGTCGTCATATACTTCTGATCATCCTCAAACCGGGACAACCCAAAATCAATAATCTTCAACTCCGCACTCTCCTCCGTCGTCTTAAACAGGAAATTCTCCGGCTTCAGATCCCGATGGCAGATATTGTGGACCGTGTGGCAGTAGTCAATCGCATCCAAAATCTTCCTCATGATCCCCGCCGCGTCCTTCTCCGAGTAATGCCCCTCCGCGCTCTTAGTCTTAGCGATAATCCGATCAAACATCTCTCCCCCCGTGCACAGCTCCGTGACCAAATGCAAGAACTTATCATCCTCATACACATCCACCAACTTAATAATTTGGGGGTGGTCCACCGTCGTCAAAATATCAATCTCCCGCCGCAGTGAATCCAACCGCGAGACCTTCGCCTTCCGAATCGTCTTGATCGCAAACGCCTCCCCCGTCTCCCTGTTCTTGGCCTTCCTCACCACGCCGTAATGCCCATGCCCAATCTCCCTCGGGTCAATATCATACTTGGTCTTGATGTCCTTATTCCCCGCAGTCACATAGCCCGACGCCCCCACAGTGGCAGCAACCGTCGCCTTGACTGCTGCGCTCGGGCTGCCGACACCAACGCCTGTTTTAGCCGCCGCCGTGACCTTGACGGCCGGGGACTGCTGGTGCTGCTGGTGCTGCTGGTTGTGGTGGTCGCCTCCGATGACGGCGGCGGCGGCGGCGATTTGGACGACCTTGCCCTCGGTGTTCACGCTCTTGCAGGGAGGGGTGGTGGCTTGTTGCTGGTGGTGCTTGTCGGCGCTGTGTTTGTGTGGCAAGTTGGGGGAGAAAAGTGAGTTTTTTGGTAAGTGATTGACTGGAGGAGGAGAATGGAAGGCAAGAGAGCTCTGCGTGTGCGGTATACACGGTAGGGCCCCAGCAATGCTGCTTGCTCTCGCGCGGCGCGCCCGCCGGCATCAAGTGTGTGTGCCTTGGCATAAATGGGAGAGGGAGGGTCATGACACCTTGTTTGGATGAGGCTCCGCTGCTGGCATCGCCCGAGACATACAGGCAGAACATACTCACACGCACGCCGTCCCACTCTCCCCTCTCCTTTCCCCTTGCTCTCTCTGTGGCACCAATCACCCCCCTCCGCCCTCTTTTTATTGTGCCTACTTACGTGTGGCTGGAGCCTGTGCCCGTGGACTTGATCGACCCAGAGGTGTTCCCCATGGTTGCTGCTGCCCGTCCGTGCGTGGCTTCTTCCTCCACCTGTGTGTGTGTGCATGTGTAGGAGTGGGTGGGTGTGTGAGTGAGTGGGTGACGCTTAGCAGATGTGTGGGACGGGCCGAAGCCGTCCTTCAAGCAAGGGCTTGCATTTTGGGGCGTCGTGGCTGTCCACGCGTGGGCAGACGGGGCAGGGTGTATGTCCAGCAGGGATGGGAGGCACAATAAGCCCAAGTGCGGGGGCGATGTCGCAGGTGGTGGGACGAGGGACGGCAACGCCAGACGCGGCCTTTGGCCATCGTCGTCGAGGTCTCGTGTGGTCCAGATGGCGGCGAGTCGTGCAGAAGGACGTGGCTGGGGCGTCGTGGGTTGCTTGTGGGTAGGAAGCGAGAGAGAGAGTTCCTGTGGCGTGCCTGCCTGCTTGCGTGCGTCCTTCGTGGGAGAGGAGGGTGACGGTGAGTGGTGGATGATTGCGAGCGTGCACACAAAGGACACACAAGTAAGAAGGACAAAGTCGCGGAGCAACTTTTTGGGGGTGGAAAAGAAGAAGCAAGCAGACACGACGAGAGCGTCCCTGAAAACGACGACACCCAAAAAGAAGGAGCGAGGAGTGCGCGAATTTCTCTAAACGGCTGAACAACCACGCACGACGAAGGCCGTTGAGAGGTGTTAGGATAGATGAGAGAGATGCCGACCGCACCGCTTGCTTGGCTCAAGATATGGCTGCCGACCATTTCGGGAGGGGCCCCTTTCCCTCTTATGCAGGCAAGACACATGAACTTTGGCACACCAGTTGTCGACACCAGTACCATAGAGTATTGGGTGGTGGACAGGACAACACGACAAATGATAAATGGGCCGAGTTGTGTGCTTTGTTACCCCTCCTGTCACGTTGCTTGAGTATGCCTTAGATTATCTTCTCTTTGGGGGGGGGGATGCTGGTGCCACTGCCCTCTGTCGCACGCATAATGACGTGGTGTGAGGTTTTTGGGTTTGTCCCCCCAACCAAGCACGTGGTGCTTGTGTGGAAAGCAGACACACATGCAGGAGCAAGGGGCGGCTGCAACACAAACGAGCGAGCACGTGCGTTGTGCGTTGTGCGTTGGAGGCCCATGTGGCTCGTTCTTCTCACTGCATTGCCGTTGCCGTTCTCGCATGCCTCTGTCTCCTTCCCAAGGCACAAATCTACCCCACTCTCTTTCCATTTCACACACAGGATGGGCGAGGGGGTTTGTCCTCCAACCCCGCCCTCGCGGGCCCCTGATTGGTTCGCACGATCTTCCTAGGCTACATGTACAGAGCGAAGGCCCACTCTGTATGGGCTTGGCGTACGATCGTCCAGCACGCACCCACCCCGCCAATTTTGGCACCAAGCATCGATGCTCAGGCCTCCTACAATCCTTCAACCAGCGCGCCGACTCACGCACAAGCACACACAAAACATGCACACCACAGGGAGAAGCCGCAACATCTCTGCCATCCCCACGACACCGCCTGTAACATCGCACGCAGTCATCCCCCCGCCACACACGCGCTCGAAATGCAACGACAACGCCTCGTGGGCGGGGTCCTTCTGGCCCTCGCCCTTGTCGCCGCGCCCGTCGCCCAGGGCCTCTCGGACAAGTGGAGCAGGCAGAACATGAGGCAAGCAAGAGGCTTTGGTGATTGCAAGCCCCCTCTCTACCTGCCCGTGCAGGGGAAACGCCGTCTGACCAAGATTCAAGGTCTCTCCCCCTGCGAGCTTGCCAAGGTGGGCATCAAGATCTACGACGGAAATGACGTGATGAATGTGACGGATGCCATGCTGGCCATTACCCTCCCGCCGGGCACAGTGGTCGATGGGATCAAGGAAGTGAGCGACGAGCGGTATACGCGGATTTTCGCCAAGCAGGGCCGAGTCGGCCACGCCGGGCCTGACATTCTACGACACGCTTCGAAACACGTTCTTTTGGTTCGACGGCTACATTTCCCCCAGGGGCCACCGCAAATTTCAATTGCTCTTCCACTACTAAGAGGATGGCTGCCCCTCTACGCCAGTGCCAGCGACCATCACGCTGGTCTTCCAGTCCTCGCGCCTCGCCGAACGCGGCGTCCGTGCCTGCACGCGGGACACGGCGACGTTGACCTATCCGGTGCTGCCGCCGACGGCCAAGAGCGAGAAGATGAAGCAGCGGCTGGCCAACAAGAGGAAGCACGGGCTGCTTCCCACCCCTGTCCCCTTCGCCTGCGCGCCCACCGTCGGCCCTCTCACCCGCTCTCCCTCGTCGATCCCGACGGTGCTCCCCTCCCTTTCACCGACCGGCACGCCAAGCGCCCTGCCCTCTGTGGCACCGACAAAGCCAGCTGACACCGCTTCTCCCACAGCACGAACTGCAGCACCCACCACGCAGCCTTCTGCCATGCCCACTACTCAGCCCTCAGCCATGCCCAGCATGCTCCCCTCAAGTCCTCCCACGGGGATCCGAGACGAGACCGCGGACGCTCTCCTCCCCACCACCAATACAAACGGGATCTGGAGCAGTGCACCCACGTCTGTTGATGCTATTAGCGAAATTGTTCCCTTGACGCCTGAGGAAGTCCTGGCCGCCACAGGCATTCCCGGACCTTATCCAACCAATCTCTTTGACTATCCAGGCGCTCTTGCCCAGCAGCTGCCGACGGGAGATAATACCGCCAAGACCACAGCCAGCGTGTACTTTGCTGGCGGTGCCTTTGATGGGATGCTATTCAAGGATTTTGTTTTAGGTGGCTTCGATATGACGTTTTTATGGTATGTCCTCCAAGTGCCGCAAGCCCTAGCCACAACCTACACCCCCCAACTCAAGATGGTTGTCGCCAGCCCCTCCACTGGGAAATTCAGCACGTTTGTGTTTGAGGTAGGTGAAGGAAGGGAAGGAGGGAAGAAGGGAGGAAGGGCTCAGCAAGCGGGGTTGCTGAGGTTGGTGTGAGGTGTGAAAGGTGGGAAAGGGGATTTAATTTGCGCGTGCTGTCCTTTTCAGGTAGTTGTCATCGTCGCAAAAGGGGAAGGTGCCGCCGTCGCCTTCATTATTCTCTGATGCAACGTAAGCCCTATCACCTCTCATATTTCCCTCTTTCTTTCCTTTTTTCCAATACCCACATAGCCGACGTCCAACAAGAACACACAGCCGAGTATCACCCCTCATCCTCTGTACTACTTACCCCGAGTATCACCCTTACCCCCCTCATCCTCTGTACTACTTACTCATCAGACCATTCGACCCTCATTCCCGCTCTTCCGCTTTCCCTCCTCCCTCTCCAATCATTCCTTGCAGTAATGAATGTCCCCTTAGTTTTGTAGTTGTGACTGGAGGGCCCAAGAATTTGACGAACTTGAAATAATGCAAAGTGAATCAATATTACAAAAGAAGCCAATCAAATCCGGCATATCAATTCCTTTTTGGCTCATCTCCTTCCCATTACAATTGCTCCTTCTGACCAGGGCTCCTCTTCTTTGGAAGGGCCTGCCTTGTATTTGTCTGCTGCCGTGACCGTGCGCAGCGAGACTAGACTAGAGGTGGGGAGGTTGGCCGAGAGGAGAGCACCGGGCTTCATTTTCTTACCTATACACATTTACCTCGCCAGCCGCCGAGCTTGTTTGAAAGAGGGCTAATCAAACTATTAAAGGCCAGCCTGCTGCTTTGTTCAGGCCCTGCTAAATGGCGCGCGGTCTGACAAGAAAGATGGGCCTGAGCGGTCGTGTCTGTTGCCATGTCCGTGTCGATCTCAACAGAGTTGAGTTGCAACGTCATCGCGTCTAGAAGCCGCTTTCAAACTCACAAGCATCCAAAAAAAAAAGCCATTCCGAATTGCGTTGCCATGCACATACCAACCCCCACACACACCCTGTTCCTACATACACAAGCCCACAGGCAGCGGGAAGCCGTCTTTCTCGTCGGCGGGCGCCCGGGCCGCAGCCA
>Ga0105053_10012468_pt1 | contig 10221 bp, 4 predicted proteins | sample BON01_FD_78093 | JGI IMG/M metagenome (GOLD analysis project Ga0105053, IMG submission 78093) | Freshwater microbial communities from Lake Bonney liftoff mats and glacier meltwater in Antarctica - BON-01 | ecosystem: Environmental > Aquatic > Freshwater > Ice > Glacier meltwater | place: Lake...
AATCCGGAGCTGTGTTCAGCATCGGAAATCCCATCCACAAAGGCCTTGTCGATTTTCAGAAAGTGTAGCGGAAAGCGTTGCAAATAACTTAGGCAGGTGTAGCCGGTGCCAAAATCATCCACCGCCAGTCTGGAGCCCGTCTGGGATAGTCCACGCATTACTGCCGCCGCAGGCGATGTGTGATCGTCAACCAAACCTCGCTCGGTAATTTCAAAAATGATCTGGTTTGCCCGTATCCGGCCCCCGAGGATGCTGTGAACTGAATCGATGATCTGATGCGTCGAAAAATGTTGCGCGGCGAGATTGATGTTGATGTGAAGCTCCGGGTCAGCATCGAGCGTGTCTTCCAGATCCTCGGCGACACGTTCCAGCATAAGTGTAGTCATCGGAACAATCAGATCCGTCTTTTCCGCGACAGCGATAAACTCGCCAGCGGGTATCATTCCTCGCTGGGGATGGTTCCATCGCATCAAGGCCTCCGCTCCGACCCAACGGTTGGATCGCAAATCCATGATCGGTTGGTAGTGCACGTCCAGTTCGTCGTATTTGACGGCCTCGCGCAGATCTGCTTCCACGGATCGCGTCCGGCGCACCACGCGTATCACCAGGGTTGCGAGCAAAGCCGCGATAGCGGCGCCTGCAAGCGAAAACTCGATCGCCGTCCGGGCCCACTTCGATGACACGGACGCTGTGGGTGTCACCGCCACGGTGCTGATGGGATAGCGTTGCGATGCCGTAACACGACAGATGCCACCGTCGGTCCACTGGATGCTTCCCGCTTTTAAGAGATCGACATCCGGAGGAAGTGTGACCAGTGGTTCTCCGAATGACGTCAGCACGTCGGCGTCGCCATAAAGGATGAAAACCCGCGAGCCAACCTCGTGGGCATAGAAATCAAAAACCTGGTTAAAGATCGCAGGGTCGATCAACCCCTCAATCGCCTTATTAAGAGCAAATACAAAAACGACCTTAATTGTGTTGTCGACGATTCGGTTCGCCGAAGGTGGACGAATCACAAACTCCCCCGGTTCAGGAATGGGCCCGGTTTCTGCGCCAATAAGCGTGATCCTGGGATCCAATCCATCCTCGCTGGAGCAGATCACTCGGTCTCCGTCTCGAATCCGGATCGCTTGAATAAAACGGTTGAGGAAAACCGCCTGTCGCAAAGTGAAGACGGTCTCCGGTGTCATCTCGTAATTGGCGAGCGTCGCAACTTTGCATAGGGTGCCAGCAACCGAGTCGATTACGGTTTCCGCACGCACCAAACCCCCGGTTCTAATAAAATCCAAATCCCGCTCGAATTGCGCAGCACTTTACCGGAAGGCGTATGCGAGAAACAGGATTGGAGGAAGTAATCCGGCAATTACAACCAGGACGCAAAGGAGTTAAACAGCAGCCCTGTTACCCATTAAAAGGAGTGTCATATAAGCCTTTTCAGGCGATGAGAAGTCCAAAGAGCATGTCCTGCATCGCGAGCTGGAGATCCGTGAGCAGATGGAAATTCATTTGGGATTTTGATTGCCGGAAATGCTCTCGCAGATACAAGGACAGGAACGATGGAATGGAATACCAACTCCCGCCGCCTCGAACTGGTAACGCTGAGAAGCGCTGCGGCCCGCAATGCGGGAATTATAATTTTATCAATGGGGCTCAGTAGTTTTTCAGCTTGTAAGAAACCGGCGCCCCAGGCTTCCCCCCCGCCGACGGTCGAGGTAATCACTGTTGTGCCACAAGACGTCCCGATCACCAAGACATGGGTCGGCACCCTTGTGGGAGAAGTCAACGTCAGCATTCGAGCGCAGGTCTCTGGATACTTGTTGGAGCAGGTGTATACAAACGGTGGATTCGTTAACAAGGGAGATGTCCTGTTCCAAATCGACGAGAGGCCGTTTAAAGCTGCTCTGGAACAGGCTCAAGGGACTTTGGCCCAGGCGGAAGCGCAGCTCAAAGCGGCGTTGCTCACCGCTCAACGGTCTAACGAGTTATACGCCAAGCAGGTCATCAGTCAGCAACAATTCGATGATCAAACGCAGGCGTATTTTGGTGCCAAAGCCACCGCCGAGTCCGCGCAGGCAGGCGTCGATCAGGCGAATCTCAACCTCGGATTTACTCGCATAACGTCTCCCATAAGCGGCCTCGCAAGCATCGCGACCGCACAAGTCGGCGATCTGGTCGGGCCGTCCAGCGGAGTGCTCGCCAGTGTCACGCAAGTGGATCCGATCAAAGTGAACTTCTCCGCCGCCGAGCAGGAATACATCGCTTTCGTCGAGCGGTTTTTCACCAAACCCGGCGAATCACCCGTGGCCCAAATAGCTGCAAAGGCAGAGAGCGATAGGAAACAAATGACGCTCGTTCTCACTCTGGCCAACGGCGCTGTCTATCCGCGCGAGGGCCAGCTCATTGCAGTCAATAATGCAGTCACCGCTAATACCGGGACGATCGAATTGCAGGGGTCATTCCCGAATCCGGGGAATCTTCTGCGACCAGGGCAGTTTGGATTGGTCAGCGCAATCGTCCGCACCGCAAACAATGCCATCGTAGTCCCACAACGCGCCGTGGGGAATTTGCAGGGACAAAGCCAGATGGGCGTGGTCGGCGCTGACAATAAGGTCAAGATACAAAATATCACCCCGGGTGCTCAGATCGGGAGTGATTGGATCATCGAATCCGGAATCAGCGCGGGCGACCAGATCGTGGTCGAGGGGCTTCAAAAACTGAAAAATGGCATGGTCGTTAATCCTACCCCCTACACACTCACCAAACAGGAGGCCGTGTCGATCAAGGATCAACTGCCTGGAGCCGCGTCTGGAATTCCGAGCATGACACCTGCCGCGCCACTTGCTCCGCTGCCAACACCGCCGCCTGCCGAATCACCATCCGCTCCGCCTCTGGAAACGCCCGCTCCCGCCGGGGCACCGACTCCGATGGTTACGACTCCTGCCGCGAACTGATGATCTCCAAGTTTTTTATCGACCGGCCCATCGTGGCCATGGTTATCGCGATCCTTATGGTGATCGTGGGTGTCGTCAGCATGGTGGGGCTGCCCATCGCACAATTCCCAAACATCGTTCCTCCGCAGATCCAGGTCAATACGACCTATGTAGGCGCCGATGCACTCACAATCGAGAATGCAGTCGCGACGCCAATCGAGCAACAGGTGAATGGTGTGAGCGGAATGGAGTATATGTATTCCATCAATGCCAACACGGGTTCGATGAGTCTGAATGTGATCTTTGAGACCGGCTCGGACGCGGATACAGACCAGATCCTCACGCAAATGCGTTCCAGTCAGGCCATGGCTCAATTGCCGGATGCGGTGCAGGCGCAAGGAATCACCGTGCAAACGGCCACGTCGTCGCCGTTGATCCTCTACACCCTCGCGTCCCCCAATGAAACGTACGACGCCACATTTATCGCGAACTACGCATACATCAATATCGTCAATGAACTGAGCCGGATCCCTGGTATCGGACAGGTGAAGGTATTCGGTGCGGGACAGTATGCGATGCGGTTCTGGGTCAAACCCGACCAACTCGCGAAACTCAATGTCACCGTCCAGGAAATCGTCGATGCGGTAAGAGCGCAGAACACCGTCAACCCGTCCGGACAGATCGGTGGCACGCCCGTTCCCGAAGGCCAGGAATTTACGTATTCCGTCATTGCACAGGGCCGATTGGTGACCGAGGAGGAGTTCGGGGCCATCGTGATCCGTGCGGGAGACAACGGCGCAGTCGTTTACCTCCGTGATGTCGCCCGGATCGAGCTGGGCGAACAGTCCTACGCCGTGAAGGGGCGCTTTAATGGAAAGCCAGCCGCCGTCATTGCACTCTATCAGGAAGCCGGGACCAATGCGCTCGATGCCGTAAAGGCGTCCAATGACGTGATGGCAAAGCAGTCTGAAAGATTCCCTTCGGATCTTCAGTATGACGTCGCGTTGGATACCACCCTCGCAGTCACCGAGGGCATGAAGGAAATTGTCCAGACGTTGTTTGAGGCACTGCTGCTTGTCATCATCGTCGTATTCATTTTCCTGCAAGGCTGGCGAGCGACATTGATTCCGCTGCTTGCTGTGCCGGTGTCGCTGATTGGCACGTTTGCATTGTTCCCGATGTTCGGGTTTTCGATCAACACGCTGTCACTCTTCGGACTCGTGCTGGCAATTGGACTGGTGGTCGATGACGCGATCGTTGTGGTGGAAGCTGTCGAACACCACATCGAAAAAGGGCTCAGCCCGCGCGATGCAGCGCTCAAGGCGATGCAGGAGGTCTCCGGCCCCGTCATCGCAATCGCCCTGGTGCTGTCAGCCGTCTTCATTCCCACCGTATTTATTCCTGGCATCACAGGGCAGCTCTATCAGCAATTTGCTATTACGATTGCGGTATCTGTTATTCTGTCCGCCTTCAATGCACTCACGTTAAGCCCCGCGCTGGCAGCGCTTCTCCTTCGCCCGAAAAAAGAATCCAAAGGTCCGCTCGGTGCCTTTTTTAAATGGTTTAACCGCATGTTTGGTCGTGCGACTGATGGTTACGTAACGACCTGTGGACGCTTGATCCGGAAATCTGCGTTTTCGCTTCTCTTCCTCGTTCTAGTCGGGGTCCTTGGCGTCTTCATGGGATCAAAACTACCGGAAGGATTCATCCCGGAAGAAGATCAGGGGTATGCCTATGCGGTAGCGCAGTTGCCCAATGCCGCATCGCTGGAACGCACTAGCGACGTTGCCGCACAAATGGAAAAAGTCATCATGGCTTCACCCGGCGTTCAGTCCGTGACCACCGTCATTGGATTTAATATGCTGAGCCAGGTCCAGATGACTTATGGCGCGTTTTTCTTCATCACGCTGGACCCATGGGACGAGCGGAAGACGCGTGAGACTGGATACGGCGCGATTTTGCGGCGCTTGAACGGGCAACTTTCTGCAATTCCATCGGCCGTATCGTTTGTGTTTCCGCCACCCGCGATTCCGGGCATCGGCACTGCGGGAGGCGTGACATTTATTCTGCAGGACCGCTCCGGCAGCACCGTGGATTACCTGGCGCAGCAAACCGATACCTTCCTCGCGGCGGTCGCAAAACGCCCGGAGATCGACCGTTCGTCCACGACCATGCTCGCGGCGGTTCCGCAACTGGGAGTGTCCGTCAATGTAGAGCAGGTCACACTGCAAAAGGTGGACATTGACGAAGTCTATACCACCCTCCGGGCATTCCTCGGCGGCACGATGATCAACTTTTTTAATCGCTTCGGATTGCAATGGCAGGTCTATCTGGCCGCGGATGGCGAGTTCCGAACGACCATGGATAACCTGGGGCTGTTCTACGTGCGAAACCGCGATGGAGACCCCGTGCCGTTGTCAGCACTGGTCACCGTTTACAATCGCACCGGGCCGGAGTTCACCATGAGATACAACATGTATCGCAGCAGCCAGATCAATGCGTCGAATGCCGAGGGGTACAGCACCGGGCAGGCGATGACTGCCATGGAAGAGGTCTTTGCCGAGGTGATGCCACCCGAGATGGGCTACGGATATTTCGGAATGTCGTTCCAACAAAAACAAGCCGCAGAGGGGGTCTCGCCAGTAGCTATTTTTGCGCTGTCGCTGCTATTCGTTTTTCTCATCATGGCCGCTCAATACGAAAGTTGGTCCCTGCCATTCAGCGTGCTCTTGGGCACTCCCATCGCGGTATTTGGAGCATTCCTCGCGTTGTTCCTCAGACGCTTTCAGTCGGATTTCTACGAGAACGATGTCTATTCACAGATCGGGCTCGTAATGCTTATCGGATTGTCGGCGAAAAACGCGATTCTGATCGTCGAATTTGCAAAAATGGAACTTGAGAGTGGCAAATCTCCTTTCGACGCGGCATTGGCAGGAGCACGATTGCGATTGCGCCCGATTTTAATGACCGCATTTGCGTTCATCCTCGGATGTGTGCCGCTTTGGATCGCGACCGGATCAGGAGCCGTATCGCGTCGCATCCTTGGAACCACGGTAATCGGAGGCATGCTGGCATCCACGCTCATCGCGATCTTCCTCGTTCCTGTCCTCTTCTATGTCGTCGAAACATTGACGCTGAAATTAAAAGGGAAGCAGCATAAAAGCGCATCCGTGGAATCGACAATTCCCAACGCCACCTGATTTTGTAATGGCGAAAATCGCCATCGAACCCCTGGATTTACTAGCTTTCCAAGGGTTTCGACGACGATCTTAGTGAAGAAATCACTCCCCACTAAAAATTCCACTTGCCCGTCAGCTTGGAATCTGGAAAACTCATTAATCGTTACGACCCTATCGTCCAGCGGTTAGGACACCGCCCTTTCACGGCGGATACACGGGTTCGAATCCCGTTAGGGTCGCCATCTCTTTTTAGTCTGAAACCCTTTTAAATACAGGGTTCCAGGCTGTTAAGCCTCCCAAATCATTCGCCGCTATTTTTTGCCATAAATGGCCGTTTAATTCCGTAAAAAGTCATTTCATTGGCACCTGTTGGCACTCGGTCCCGACACTTCAACCGCAACCCTGCGCGAAATGCTGGTGAGAATCCGGGAAAAGGTCCGGCGGTCACTGGGCAAATCGACGAATCAGTCCCGTGTTTTGGGTGGGATGGCAAAGCGGTCGCACCCAATGCAAAATCAGCCGGGTAGCTTTATTCGCACCCTGATAGCCGGCTGGTTCGGTGCCACCACATTCGACGGATGGCTGCAAACGAATCGTAAATTGCCCGCAATCCTTCGTGTCTTCGTGTGAAGCAAAATCAAGAGGACGTAATCCTTTGATTCTTACCGGCGACAGCTCTGAGAATCAAAGCCCTGCGAAGCAGATGTATTTGATCGTGAGGTAGTCTTCGATTCCGTATTTAGAGCCCTCGCGGCCGAGTCCGGATTCCTTGATTCCGCCAAATGGGGCCATGGGATTGGAGATCAGGCCGGTGTTGATGCCCGCGATCCCGTATTCGAGGGCTTCCGCAACGCGCCAGGCCCGGCCGAGGTCGCGCGTGTAGCAATAGCTGGCGAGGCCAACATCAGTGTCGTTGGCCAGCGCAATGGCTTCGCTTTCCGTGGTGAAGCGGAAGAGCGGGGCCACGGGACCAAAAATTTCCTCTTGAGCGAGTTTCATTTTTACGGTTGCGCCGCCGATCACCGTAGGCTCATAAAACGTGCCGCCGAGGGTGTGTTTGTGTCCGCCGTGCAGGAGCGTCGCACCGTGTGACAGGGCGTCACTAACGAGTTCCGCAACTTTTGAAATTGCGGCATCATCAATAAGTGGCCCCTGCTGAACTCCGTCAGAAAATCCATCCCCGATTTCGAGCGCTGCAACCGCAGTGCAGAGTTTAGCGGAAAACGTGTCGTATATGCCGTTCTGAACAAGGACGCGGTTGGCGCAGACACAGGTCTGACCGGAATTACGAAATTTTGCTGCGATGAGCCCGGCAACCGCGGCGTCCAGATCGGCGTCGTCGAAAACGATGAATGGCGCATTTCCGCCGAGTTCCATGGTCACTTTTTTTACCGTTTTCGCACACTGCTCCATGAGCATCTTTCCGACGCTGGTTGATCCGGTAAACGAGAGCTTGCGCACGACGGGGCTTGCAGTGAGTGCTCCGCCGATCGCAGATGCATCGCCGGTGACCACATTGAATAGCCCGGGTGGCAGCCCGGCGCGTTCGCCCAGTTTTGCCAGGGCGAGGGCGGACAGTGGAGTTTGTGTGGCGGGCTTCAAAATGACAGCGCATCCGGCGGCAATCGCAGGTGCGACTTTGCGGGTGATCATCGCATTGGGGAAATTCCACGGGGTGATGGCAGCGCAAACGCCCACGGGTTGCTTAATGACGATGAGGCGACGGTCAGCGGACGGGGAGGGGATGACATCGCCGTAGATGCGCTTGGCCTCCTCCGCAAACCACTCAATATAGCCGGCTCCATAAATGATCTCAGCCCGCGCCTCAGCGAGCGGTTTGCCCTGTTCGCTGGTGAGAATCACTGCCAGGTCGTCGGCATTGCTGATCACGAGGTCATACCAGCAGCGGAGAATTTTCGAGCGGTCGAGGGCTGAGGTTTTCTGCCATTCCGCCATTGCAGCGGCTGCCGCCGCGATGGCCGATTGGGTCTCGGATGCGCCCATGATGGGCACGCTGCCAAGGATCTCGCCCGTGGAAGGATTGGTGACATCCGTGCGTAAGCCTGAGTCAGCCTCCCGCCATTGGCCATTGATGTAGGCGTCGAACTTCAAAAGCGAGGGATCGAAGAGAGAGTGCATTTAAGAAAATGTAGCACAATTTTCGGGCGTTGGCCCGTGGATTTGGCGCGGGAATTATTCTCCTGTGAGGGTGCGTTCGAGCGTCTTGGAGAGACGATGGAGCATCCACACTGCAAGATCATAGGCATCGCAAAGCGCGGATATCCGGGTGGCGGATTTTTGATCCAAATCGGCTGCGTGCGCCTTGGTTTCCCCCTTGGCTTTGACTGCCGCTGGATGGTTCTTCCGCGTTGCCTCACGGAATTCTGCCAGCGCAGCAGCCGTCGGTCTCTCCGTGCATTTTGTGGCGAGGTCGAGGAGTTGGCTCAAACTATCGACAACGGCTGGCACCGGGGTGTTGCCGGATTTGCTGTGTTCGACATCATACAAACATTCTCGGAAGTCGCGGACGGCTTCCTCGAGATATCGGATCACTCCAAGTTCCGATCGAACCAGGTGAATCCTATGGGCCTCTCCTTGACTCATTCGGCTGCTGGTAGCGACTTGTGCCAAGAATTGCTCGATTTCATTTGCGAGCGCAACAAAGTCAGCGGGCGCGGTGGATTCGTCAGAGGGGTTTCCATGGCGCTCCAGGGGATTCAATGTGAGCGACCCAATGAGCCTCGCGGATTCGTGCAAGGCAAGGTCTGCGGCTGTGCCTGGGTCATTCCATGCCGTGTCAGAAAGAAAGATCGGCTTGGTAAAAGCCTCCGCTTCGCGGTCTGGAATCCACCGTTGCAGGTGGCCTAGGATCTTACTGGTGAATGGCGCTACAAGGATCGCGGGAATCAAGTTGGAAAGCAGGAACAGCACCGCCAACTGAAACTGCAATGAATCAGGCGCAATCCATCGGGCGAGCGTCAGGGGCCCAGGAAGCCCAGTGGTCTCAATGAGGGTTAGGACGACCATGACGACACTCGTCCAGAGGCAGAAAATATCTTCGAAGCGGACCAACCTCTGTGATGCGCTGTCCAGATTCATCGAGAGGATGAAACGCAGTCCGATGGCTCCCAAGTTGCTCCCGTAAATGAGTAATGCCGCCTGCTCGATTTTAAATTCCCCCGCTGCGGCCAGTGCGATCACAAGCATTGCCGCACCCGTGTTCGACTGGAGGAGTGCTGCCGCGAGAATTCCCACTCCGAACGCGATCACGGGAGAACTTACCGCGCCCGTCAGCATCGCCTGAAACCATTCCTGGTTTTTCAGTGGCTCGGCACCCGCACTCATCGATTGTAAGCCGAACATTATCAATCCGATTCCAAGCAATCCACCCGCGACGCTGCGCCAGAGCGACTGACGGATCATGGCAGCGAGGATTCCGGTTGCACCGGTGAAGTATGCGACCAAGGGATGGATGTTGAGGGCGGCGAGGAAAACCAGCGCTGTGAGCCCAACATTGCACCACAGGATGACGGGTGCCGCTCCCGTAGCGCTGACAAGGCCGGACTTCTGCATCCCCGCCAGCACGAACGTGACTGCTGTGGCGCTCTGCATTGCCGCGCCAAATCCCACGCCAGTGACGGCTGCGACCATGGGCCGTTCGGCAACGCGCTGCATTACCTTCCTAAAACTACGCCCTGAGAGCCGCCGGAGGTTTTCGCCGACGAGCTGAATTCCAAGGAAAAACAGCCCGAGGCCAAGGACCAGTGAACTCAGACCTTCCATACCGGTATCCCTCGCCTATGCCTTTCCGGCAAAGCTTGAAAAGTCCACGTCGACAAGATCACCGATGCACTCGATCTTTATGTCGGCAGGCGGATACGCGGCCTCCACGTCGGGGTCGTGCGCATAGTGCCCCTGCTTGACGAATACCGTGGTCAGCTTGTCTTTCCACACGTCCTTCATTGCGGTGAGGATTCGGAGTTTGTCATCGATCATGACGTAATGTTTCGCTGGATGGAGCCGCTCCACATCGTCGAGGTTTTCCTCCTTGTGGATGAATATCATCACATGCCGGTCGATGGCCTCGAAAATCCCGGAACGCTCGATTTTCC
>Ga0105053_10012473_pt1 | contig 10217 bp, 12 predicted proteins | sample BON01_FD_78093 | JGI IMG/M metagenome (GOLD analysis project Ga0105053, IMG submission 78093) | Freshwater microbial communities from Lake Bonney liftoff mats and glacier meltwater in Antarctica - BON-01 | ecosystem: Environmental > Aquatic > Freshwater > Ice > Glacier meltwater | place: Lake...
ATGAATAGATTTGTATGTACCGATGTGTATTCATGGGCATAAACATACACACATGCAAACGTTCAGTGTAGTTCGTTTTGTCTTCCCTCCACAACACGTTTTCTGCCTTTCAGCACCGCACGCAAGGAATACGCGTAGATATAAACCTGTCGGAGAGGGGTGGCGTGAAGGCAGGTGGCCCACAGTGAGGGCGCTTGCCGAGGAGGAGAGCTCTCCCTGATCCCACTCTTTGACATCGCGATATATTTGGCGTGAAACAGTCTCGGTGGGTGTGAGTTCGTGGAGAGCCATTGGGGGTGGAGGATGCCAAATGGGATCGAGTTCCAAGTTTTGTCCTTCGAAGAAATTTGCATGGGCAAGAGTCGAAATTTGCATGGGCAAGAGTAGAACGCAAATCACTCTCTGGCGGTTCATTCTGACAGCGTGCGCTCTTGGTCACATCCGAACAGCGGCGTGCACCACTGGGCGCAGCGGGATCTGGGCGCTGCGCAGAGCTTGGCCAAGACTCTGTTTGCGCGGAGGCGACAACGGCGCCGCAAGCCAAGGCAACACAATGTGGATCGTGGTACATGGGGTGGAAAGCGATGCTGTAACGTTGGCATGGGAGAAGGTGGACGGTGCGCAATGCTATGAGGTGCAACTCAAGGTGGGCGAAGAAGACTTCAAGACTGTGTCTGACAAGCTCTCATCGACCATGGTCTCTTTCTGTGTTGGCAACTCCCCCCCACGTTGCGCGAGCCCTCTGTGTACAACCCATCGCACCCAACTGTGCCCAGCCGTGCATAGATGCATCAGCCTGCTGCTGATGCGTGCAGCACACGTGCGCCATACTGCACAAATTGTCTACGCTGAGCATGCAATTCCTTGGGCTCACATAGTTCCCACACGTGATTGGCGTGCGGCAGGTACGCAAGAAAAACTTGCAACCAAACTCGGAGCACCAAGTGCGAGTGCGAGCCAAAAAGGGCGAGGACTGGGGAGACTTCAGTCATGCGCTCTCGCTCACCACGCTCGGCCCCCACGTCAAGCGTCTAGATGCCCCCGCGGTTAGCCTGTACCCTTGTCATGCTCCTCCCCCCATGATTCTCCTATGTGCCCTCCAAATGTGTACGCAAACATGCATGCAGCAAATGGGTTAATAAATATTGTATATATCGCATGAATGTGCTTGCACACATGAATATCAGAGGAACGCACAGAGCGTCCGTGAGTGAAGACTGATAAACAGAGAGAGGAGAGAGAGGGCGACGGAGACATCGCAAGTGAGCATGTGGAGACGGGAGTGGGGCGCGTTGCGGCCGGTCGGGTGGAATCTCATTCTTCTTTTTCCTCCTTTTTGCTCGGCTGAGGGGTAAAGCCCCGACGCTCATATCATTTGGTGGGAACCCAACCCAGTTCTTTGCCAGAGTTGAGAAAGAGCACAACTCTTTTGGCTCTGCCGATAAGATTGATATTGTTTGGAAACGAACTACTGGTTCAACTATGGCTAGAATTCTGGCATGCGCACACACGTTGACGCACGCACCGGCAATGAGAGGTTGTGTCTGCAGACTTGAATTGTTTGGATTGCCAGTACATCACTTTGGACCGTGATATCTCTGTTGCTTCTTGAATGGTGTTCCGAGATGATACTGGACAGGCTTGGAAAACCAAATCATATGTACTCTCGCACTGTCTTGCCATTTGGCCGCCCTGCCTGGCGTGCTTTTTTTGAAACGGCCCAAATTTCTGAATAAACAAGCCGCAGACACGCCACGTGGCTCGAGGGCGGTGCATCCACACAAGTGTGCGTGTAAGAATGCAGATCATGTGCTAGGCAGTGGGTACTAACCTGATGAGTCGTGAGCACCAACGTAATAAATGATTAGGTTCTATCGGCCGACACCGAAGCCATCACAGTGAGCTGGACAAAACAGGAAGGAGCCGACTCATACTCAGTAGACATGCGGAGCGACTCAGGTCCCGCCTCTGTTGCCTAACCCGTCCTCACCACTCTGCATTCGCTGTCCTCACGTGCACTCTGCCGTCGCCATTTGTTTTGCACTCCCCACCTGTTTTGGTGCCCTAGTATATCTCGCTCCTGCTCATCAGCTCGTGCAATTGTGGTTGAGCTGCATTGCACCATAAATATCCCGGGATCTCGCTTGGGGAATTGGTGCTGGTGGGCAGAGGGCAGGCAGGTTGCCATGAGCATCGTGCGCATCCCTAGTGCCTCGAGTCTTGAGACGTTACTCTTGTACTGCACCCTACTCTTGCACCCAGCGGCTGCAGCCAGAGGAATCCGGCTTCAGGTGCACGTGCGCGAGCGACTGTTGGTGCGTCAAAAAGGCTCGACTGGACCTCAAGAGGCACACGTAGACTTGTGCGCCGTGCTGTGCTGCGCGGCTTGTTGCGGGTCTTGCTGCTCCGCTTCATCTTATAACACATGGGTCATCGCTGCAACAATGGCAGACAGCGGGTGGACCAGTGTGACGACGAGCCTGAAGAGTGAAGCAATGCGCAAGAAGAACTTGTCCGCTAAGGCCTGCTACTTTTTCAGAGTTAAGCCCAACATGGTGAAGGAGGAGGAGAGAGTAGACTACACAATGAGCCTGCCCTCGGCGTCGGCTTCGCTCGCACAGCTATCGCCTCAGGTTGCAGCACTGGTGGGTGGTGCAGGTGCGACGTTGATAAATGGCCGTGGCGACAGGATCTCGGCAGCGTCTCTTGCGGGCAAAGTGGTAGCAGGTCTTGCTGCAAATTATTCGCCGCTTTGTGTGCGCTGGCTGTATGATGCGCTGCATGCAACACCTCGATAACGTGCAGTCGAGTATCGTAGAGCTGTGTGTAGGTAGAGTCACCTGGCATCAGCTGCTCCTTCTGTCCGGCTTCTGCAGAGCGGAGCCTCACTTGCCCGCTCTGTACACAACAAGGGCACGCCACTGCCTCTCATATGACTTTTTGGGACTGGATATCTGTCAATGTCATCCTATGATCGTGTAAGCCAGCGTCCTGTAACATCTCAGGGTGATCTTGTTCAGCCAATCCTGCCATACGTGCCTCTTCATTGAGAACATTGATCTGAGTCCTCCTTTTCTCAAGCAGTCTACTGCTCTGCTTCATGGTGCGGTCCGTGCCGCCAGTTCACCCCGCGTCTTGCTCAGGTGGGGTTTAGTTTCGAACATTTGGAAGACTACTCTATTCAACCCACCTTTGCTGCTCGTGCACTGTGCTAGTTGCTAGTTTGCATGGCACATGACAAAGTGGTAGGTGCTGCTTGCATGCCACATGCCCGCGTCACATTTGCCTCGAGGCTGTCCTTGCATCTGTCCCTTGCGACTATATTGCATCTGCCCCTTACATGTGATGCACGTGGGCTTGCTGGTACTGCCTAAGGCAGGGACGAGAAGAGTGTTGTGTGCACTCAGCCTCTGCAACCTATCTCTGGCGCGCGGCGGCGGAAGGTGTCGAGATACCTCCGCCGCCTGCATCAGCCTGTTTCGGGCAGCTTGAAACTCCAAACTCCCCAACGCACCCGGCCCATACAAACAAAAACACTCGGTAAAAGACTTTAATAGCGAGTCATCTTGCTCGTGAGATGGTGGGCTGATTGGGCGGAGCGATGGGCCCGCCGACAAAGTGTGGGCAGTCCTCACATGCAATGCTCACAACTAGTCCTCACAAGCAGTCCTCACAAGCAGTCCTCACAAGTTGTTGTGCAGTGCATTACAAGATATTTTGTTCCATGAACTGCCCTGGAGTTACCAACCACACACCACACGGGTGGAGCCCGCACACAGCTGACACAATGGGGGGGTGGTGGCACACTTGGATGGGCAGTTCTATGCCGAGATGCAAAAGGCAGGCAAGCCATTCGAGGTGGTCTTCATGAGTTGTGACCGCGACCTCAAGTCCTTCACAGAATATCTTTCACACATGCCGGTATGAGCAAACTTTGACATACGGCGCTATGAGCTAAGAGCCGAGCGCTGTGCAACACTTGTCATACCGCAATACCTGTTATGCCGCAACACCTGTTATGCCACAACACACCACACCATACTGCAACACCTGTTATGCCGCACCATACTGCAACACCTGTCATGCCGCAACACACCACACCATACCAAATTTGCCTTGTGCTGCCGATGCTGGTTAGTTTCAAAGGAGCATGGAAAGCCTTCAAATCGCCTTGTAAGGTAGACGGGGTGCTCGCTATACGCCCCACACCTGCTGTGCAGAGTGCTCAGAGGCTGCAATTTGTAGGTAATAGCGTCTTCGGCATTGCAAGGGGCTTGATAGTAGTTTTTTGGCTATTTTGGCCATTAGTTTCTTTTCTGTCTCAGCCGCCTTGCTTCCTCACGCTGTGCATCTGAGGCTGGGATGTATCGTATCTGTGTCTTGATCGCATGTGTGTGTATGTGCAGTGGACAGCAGTGTCGTATGATGCAGCAGCACGCGAACAGGCGCTGGCCTCGCTAGGCGTGCAGGGCATTCCGCACCTTACTGTGCTTGGTCGCAACGGACAGACGCTTGAGACCAACGCGGTCCAGGTCATTGTGAAGGGCTCCCTCTGTTCCCCCCTCTCTGACATGCCCTCTGTTGCGCGCTCTCCTCTGCTTTCAAGACCACAAGCGTGCATGCTTCCAACACCAAACCTTGTCTATGTCCTCGTGCCGCTGTGTGTGGTGCCATGCTATGGTGCGCGGCTGACGAAACATGAAGCCGGACATTGACGGGGCGCTTTGTGGTGTATGATGGGGGATGCAGAAACAAATGTCATTCGCCAGTATGGATGCCTGGTTGGCAGGTCGTGGCGCCTAGCTGCCTTTTCCCAACAAGTTCAAGCGTGCTGCCTATCAACATCGGTATCCAGTGCTCACTCAGTGCCCTGCAGCTGTTCATTGTCAAAGACAATCCGAGGGGCAAACATGGCAGCAGGATGTTGCTTTGAGGCAGGATGCACTGGCATACGTGCACAACTTCTTAATGTCCTATGTGTAAACCCGAAACACTGTCGCAGGGCTCTCGACATGTTATCGAGTGCCCCAACCACAACGATTTGCAGGCTGCAAAACTACGCGCCACGCCCAGCGAAAGGTGTCTTAATGGGGCGCGCGACAAGCGGAGGGGCTTCAGCCCCGCGCTGCGTCCTTCCCTGGTACTAAACGAATTTGCGGGAATCCCAGCTTTTTCGCAGGAAACTCGATGATTTTCTCGGTAATCCCTGGGAATCCGTCGGAAATGGAATTTTTGTACCAAGAAAAGGTGTTTGTCGCAGGGCGCGTGTATCTGGTGCAAAAGGCAAATCTTTCCTCTTGGCCATCCTTGTCGCAAGATCGTATCACATCAATACTAAGCCTGGGGTGACTCCTAGATTGGTTTCGTCACCACTGCCAAATCGGGACTGTAAGTCATCTCACTACAAGTCATCTCACAACTAGCTAATCACAATGTATCCAAACGTGTGATCCATTCAACATGTGTTAGTTGGGAGGCATGGATGGTGAGAGTCGATGCCCAATGTCGAGGTTTTCAAATTCGACAAGAAACAACCAGTAACTTTGAACTTTAAAACCCTTGCAAACTGGCTTTGATTTTTGCCGCTGCTTCAAGTTGTTGTTGACAAAAGTAGGTCCCTTTCTCTTGTTCGTGAGGTAAGAGATGTTATTCAAAACATATAGTGGGTATCCCAAGGAGACACGGAAACAAAAAATAGAAATAAACATACATATGCCAGTGCACACACATACAGAGACACACGCAAACACAACCTCACCCGCACACACAATTACACATGCGTCACACAAGCCCAGGCAACACACAGTCACTCCTACACTCAACAATTTTGCAGCAGGCTGACACATACAAAGCGTCGATACCTGAGCTGCACACCCACTGTGTGCTTGCACACATCCACACAGTCACTCTCCATGGCGCTGATGTACGATCATCAGCACCCAGGCACCTTGCTGGAAAATCGATGTGTGTGCCGCGATTTTGCAGCAGGCAAACACAAGCAATGCATCGAAGCTCTACCTTCACTCCGAACCCCCGAACATTCACCCCCAAGACTCCTCTCTTCCTTGCTCACCTTACCTTCTTCCTGAGCGCCACTTCGCAGGCAACCTAATCTCTGCAGTAAACCAATCAAAAGAAAAAATGGCTTTTTTCTTCCTTTTTTTTCACTTCGCGTTTGTTTGGGGTGGACGTGGACGACGGAGTTGCGAAGGGCAAACAGAGCCTTGCGACAATAGAGCTGCGAAGGCAGCGCCGTGGGCAACCCGCACCGTTCGTACGCCTGTTGTGCGACAGCGAGGCGTCCGTCGCCGCGTCCCGTGCCGATTTTTATTGCAGACAGAGGACAATTTCATTTTGCAGACCCTGATTCGCGCGAATTCGAGAACGCAGCTGCCTACCGGCCGCGCCTCGTTCTGATGCGGTGAGCGTGTGCACAGGTGACTTGCGCACTGGCATCGCACACGTGTTGACACCGAGTCAACGGCTGCGTTGTTTCGACCTTTTTTTGTGGGAGCCAGTAATTTGCGAGTCCAATAATTGGTAACCGCTCGAAGCGCACTGATATCGTGGGTGCGTTGACGGCAAGGCACGATAAGGCTGACCAAGTCAGCATTGACGTCAGGTTGTGGCACAACGTGCTGCAATGGCCGTGGAAGAGCAGACTTCCGAAGTCGCCACGGCGCCTTCGAGCGACTCATTTACTCTTGCCGTCGGCAGGCACACTGCTGAAAAAAGGCAGGCACCTGATGGCGATGTCGCGGGCGGGGACTTTGGTGACCTTGGCGAACTCGAGGCTGTACATGTGCCTGGCGGTGTGCTGCCAGAGCCTGTACCAAATGCACACTGCGTGATAGTGGAATGCGATCCGGCTGTTAAGCTGCGAGAGGACCTGCTCCCAGAAATGACTGAGTGTTCAGCACATCTGTCTGCATCAGCGACTCCTGACAAGGCGAGGGATATTGACATGATCGCACAGCGCATTGGTGTTCTTCATGAGCATCTGCAGAAGTCAAATGTCTCTTCCCCCCCTCATTTGCCAGTCCTGTGCACTACAATGCACAACTTTGCCCGCAGAAGTGGACATGTTTGCCGTATAAGGCACATGGTGGTGTCGTGGATGCAACTCCGATGCCACCGCTTTCCACACCATGTTCCGATTCTCGTCATACTCACGACGCTCGAAGTTCAGATTTCTTTATTACTTACACCCTTTTCCCTCTTGTTTCCTGACCCCTGATTTTGAGTCGCAAAAAATGCAGGCTGTAGGCTGGGTGGTCTATTTTCTCCTCAGTACACCCCAAACATATTTATTACCAGTGTCAAATCCTTTTTTTGGAGTGGACGTCACCGCGGTGTCAACTCGAAAAGATGATTTTTTTCATTATCTTTCGAGTTTTGTGGCTGTCTTCCAAATTGAGCCTAAAATCCGGCTACTATGGATTTATGCGACTCAAGAGCTGGACAGAGCAATACAGGGGAAAAGGGTCTGTGTGGGATGGAAACCGGAACTAGAGAAGTCCGGACGTATGAAATATCAGTAGTGAAAGATCAGTCAGTGAACCTCGAGTGGCGCGCGGCGAACGCTGCCGCCCGCCCCTTGACAATGCCAAAGATTGCTGCGGGCCACTTGCGGTGGTTGTCATGCACCGGCGATATTAATACACAGGCAAACAGTTGTAAATACACACGTATTTTGCCCATAATGCGTGCCTCAGGTTGCGGGGGGAAACTATTACGTGTCAGGAGCGTGTGCCATGCTTCAACATACCAAACCTAGACTACATTAACATATAATGCACAACCTCTTGATCGCTACAATTTTTTGTGTACACCTTACTCTTTGTCGTGCGCCATGCTTTTGCTTTTTTCGTCGCGGCACTTCGTGCATTCGCGACTAATCGACGTTTTCTGTGCGCGACTTTAACGTTTCTTTCTTTTCCCTCCTGTGTGATGTCTGGCAGACGCATCATAGATCAGAACAGGTTGCTGGGCGGATTGCCTTGTGTCGAAGCATAGAAGATGTGTGGCAAGTGCTTCTACTCGTCTTAAAGCAAGGTTTTGACTGCGGCCACCCGACATTTAGCCTCTGGTCCAACCAGGACCGCACAGACTGGGAAAAACGCTGCAGAGGCTGTAACAGTGTGGAGATTATGGCTGAAATTGTATCTGAACTGGAGGAGCAGATCGGTGTAGATTCTTGTGATGAAGACGCGACGAACTGTGAAATCGGTGGTGCCACGGAAGGTGAGGACCGTATAAAAGCTGAGTTCGAGGTGGAGGAAATAACAGAGGATGCTGTGGTGGAGGAACACGCGCCAGCAAGCACCAGTCGCTATGGCAGGGCACGAGCAGTTCCGAACTTTGCGCGCATGGTAGACCCACTGGCGCAGCGTGCACACAACCCAGAGGCGCCTGCACCCAGAGCTGCGCCCAGCAATGGCGGTTCCGATGACATGCAGGCAACTGCTACTCAGAATATGATTGAATTGGTCAAAATAATTGTCAGCCAAGCTCCGAAGGCAGGGGCAACGATTGCGAGTCCAGCGGGAGGTGCGGTGTCGACAGCTGGCACAGGGCAGCAGGACAAGTATGTAGGGGTGCGCATTAAACAAAATGGCTATGGGGCAGTCATCAAGAAGAATCATAGCGAAATCAATTTGGGCACGTTTCCGACGCCAGAGGAGGCGGCACGAGCATATGATATGGCTGCTTTAATTTGCCAGGGCGACCGCGCCAAAGTCAACTTTCTCGACTCGTGGGATATAGTGCAACAGTACGACACCTCGGCCATCCGTGAGCCCTTCCGTGACCATCTCAAAGAGAGTCAGCGCGAGCACATGGTTTCAGTGCACGCTACTCATCAGCAGACGGCAGGACACGGTGTGCAGATGGACTTCACTCCTCTGACCTATGACGCTGCTGACACAAGCAAGCCGTCATCGCTTGGCCGTCTCCTCAATGACTTCGCAGACCGCTTCCCCTATGCTGCTGTGCGCGATCTAGATCCTGCAGTGTGGGAAGTTTTTACTGAGAGAAATACCTCGCTTTCATCGTTCAGCGAGTTTGGCAGTCAGCTCCTATGGCTCACCGTACAGGTTACTGATGCGGCCATGAGGGACAGCTGGGGCCTCCATAAGCATGGCTTTCAGGAGGGTTGTAGGACTAGTAATCAGGGAGACAAGTGTGTGGAGCTGCTCAAGAAGTTCGATCAGCATGGCATCGATTGGGATAAGGTGCATTTCCATTCCCGTCTTTGCGGTGGGTGCGCGGCGGTGAGGCGCTGCGCGTCAGGGTAGGTTCCAACGCAAGAGGGGAAAAAATGGGGCCCCATGGACAGGAAGAGTTGGCATGAGAAGATGGGGCTTCATCCCAGACGCTGCTGTGCGCCACCCGAAATTCAAAATTCTGTCCCTCGGACACCCTTTTCCCTCTGTTCCCGGACCCAGGAATTTTGAAGTGCACAAATTTGAGGCTGTTTGCCGGGTATTTGTAAAAGCGCAGAACACGCCGCAAAATCCCAGAAAAACGCCGATTTCGAATTATCGGCGGATCAACGAATAGTTGTCAACCCGCCGAAATCATTGTTTTTCCTGGGGTTTGTAGCGTGTTCTGCGTTTTGACACATGCTCAGCAAAGAGCTAAGAATTCCAGCGACTCTCAAATTTAGGTCCGGAAACTTTGGGAAAAGGGTGTGCGAGGGTCAGAATTTTAGAAATTCGGGTGGCACGCAGTGGCGTCCGCACCCAACATTTACTTCCCCCCCCCTGCACTTGGACCTACCCTGATAATACGCGGCAGCTTTGGTGCACCTCGCCACCGCGCGCCCACCCGCCCTTGCCCTTGGTCATTTTGCTTGCGACAATGCGTTCTGTTTTGCCTGGTTCTATGAAGCATCAGCTGCTCGTTGATGTATTCCACCTTATTATGCGAGTATCATATCTGGTGATGAAATGCGTCATGAAATTGGTGGTATGTGCAATGATGCAGGTGGGTTCGCTGTGGGAGATAGACGATGGAGATGGCGGCGATTTGGTGGGCAGGAGAGGCGGATTGAAGCGCAAGCGTGCTGGCGAGTGCGACGGTCGTGAAAAAATCGAGAATTTCTTGCAGCTGAACTGGCACATCTTGTCAGACTATGAGCGCGACGGCACAAAGGCCCTGCAGCTTGGCATTGAGCCTACTCTAGCCCTCATGCGATCACACAGACAAGCATCCAA
>Ga0105053_10012480_pt1 | contig 10215 bp, 2 predicted proteins | sample BON01_FD_78093 | JGI IMG/M metagenome (GOLD analysis project Ga0105053, IMG submission 78093) | Freshwater microbial communities from Lake Bonney liftoff mats and glacier meltwater in Antarctica - BON-01 | ecosystem: Environmental > Aquatic > Freshwater > Ice > Glacier meltwater | place: Lake...
ATATATATATATATATATATATATATATATATATATATATTTATATATATATACATATATATATATATATATATATATATATAAATATATATATATTGTATTCACCGGCCTGGAAGGTGCTTCCTATGCAGGTCGCCCACCTGAGAGAGACAACAAAAATAAAGAAATGTACACAGAGCCGCAAAGTATGAAGTGAGCAGGTGTGTAAATAATTATGTATGCACAAGATTACACTTGTACAATATCCGTGATGAAAGTCCCCCCATCCGCGTGTTGATCTGATGATCAGAACCCCTGAAATCGACAGGCACCTTGCTGTGCAACATGACAAAATTGGCACAGGCAAGACATTTGTGAAGATAACAGGTATCAGAAACAGTTTTCATATATACCCGTGCACTGGGTATGTTTGTAGGAAGATGCCGCTGCCTCGGTCTGCCCGCCCAAGAATGGACTAATCGCACTCTGGCCGGTTACTCCATTCTTGGGCGGAGGACCTCTTGATCATCAAAATTGTTTCGGCTGGCGCAGGACGGCCGCCCAAGAATGATTTCGGCTGGCGTAGGACGGCCGCCCAAGAATCGCACAGTGGCGAGATAGGAAAGTTTATTATCAGACAACCACCAATAGGGGAAGAAGATGAATATGATAGTGAAAACTCCTGGATCTCAGATGGGCTCCCCAGCAGCAGCAGAAGAAGCAGGAGAGGAGATGGCAGGTGGGAGGTGGGAGAGTGGAAAGAAGTGAAGTGCAAGCGAGATCGCTTCCAGGCAATACTAAAAAAGTTGGGAATTTCACATCTTCGAATCTCTCCAATCTCCTTCGAATCTCCTGACAATCTCCTTCAATGACCCATCAAGGTTGAGCCCAAAATTAAGGGCTGAAGGCGGGAAATCAACCGTACCTATCCTCCGCGGGGGTCTAGGAAGCCAGGGCGTGAGGAGGTTCAGGGCAGCGTAGGCGTGCAATCAGCGGGTGTCTGCAGCGCGTGGCGGTGTTGCAGATCTGCGAGCATCGGTGCAATCCGCGGCTGCAGCCTTCCGCCAGGGCCTCGACCTATTTTCGCTTTCTTGGTGCTTGGTGGTGCATCTGCGTGTCTGTGCGACGACTGGATTGGCGACGAAGAGTGATCGTGCCGGAACACGGGCCCTGGTAGACTGTCAACCAGACGCCGATCTTGGCGCCAAGGGCCGCCCAGATGGGCCTTGCCAAGAGCACCGCTTGTCGAGGGATGGCTGTAGATGAGACGCATGCACGGCGCCAGAGGCGATGCATCTCCGCTCTGACTGCCGTCGTGGTTTTCGCCGGACTGCTGGCATGTGGTAAGAGCGTTGGGCCTTGCAGCGCACACCCTCGCATGCTTCTGCTATTCTCCATTGCTATTTTCCTGCTGCTGCTCTTCTTTTCACTACTCCGGGAAGGGGGATGCGGCCGTGGCCGTGCGCGTTCTCGCCGCGCCAGCTGACCTGCACTTGGGTGTGTTTTGAATACTCACCAGCATGCTGAGGCAATCGAGCAAACGGTAAACTGCAAATTTCAGCTGACACCTGGTTTCTTCTTGTGTCCCATACAGCGGACGCCGGTCCTCGCGTTTCAAAGCTGCAGCCAACGAAGGGCCCGCAGATGGGGGGAACGCGAGTCACGGTTGTGGGCACAGGCTTTAAATCAGGCACAACAAAATGCCAGTTCGGTTCTTTGAACCCTTCCTCTGCCATTTACGTAAGCCAAACACAGGTTGTGTGTATTAGCCCAAGGTCGGACACAAGCTCAGGCCGCCTTGCGCTTGAGGTGACAACCGACAATTCGGGCGCGGCAGATACTTACAGCGTGGATGGTGTTCTCTTTGCATATCAAGGTGAGGTTACTCAATTTTTTTTGCTTTTTATAATGCGACAAAATCCATGCACAAAGCTTTTGCATCGCCCTTTCTTGTAACTGCTGTCGCCATTTTTGATGGTGGACCACACTCTCCGGGCGCGCGGCGGCCGAGCGCGAGGTCGCCGCGCGCCATTCCGGTTACCTTCACGCTAGGTGCATTTTTTGAAAATTAAAATTGCACCTACATGAAATTGTCTGCACCGATAAGAAGCTCGAAGAGGATGCCCGGGTTTGCGATGTATTCTGACTTCATATCGTGAATTCCAGCCACTCAATCGGTCTCGCAATTGCAGCCGTCAGCCGGACCGCAGTTAGGGGGCACACGCGTCACGCTATTGGGTGAGGGCTTCGCGAATGATGTAGACTCATCTTGCCGGTTTGCTACAGCTGCCAGTCTAGGTGCAGTAACGCAAATCGAATATGTTGCCTTTTCGCAAATCGTTTGCATCACTCCAGAGTCTGATCTGATCGGGCCAGTAGACGTGGAGGTTGCCAACAATGGTGTGGAATTTTCTGCCAACGGCGTGAAATTTCTCTTTCGAGCTGCTGAGAGCGTTAGCACGCTCGCGCCTACTGTAGGACCGACCACAGGTGGCATGTCAGTCATCGTGTCGGGTTCAAATTTTGTTTATTCGAGCGATTTGGTTTGTCAGTTCGGCAGCACAATTACGCCGGCGACGTATATTAGCGACACTAGTGTTGCATGCGTGGCACCATCAAACCCAGAGGGGAGAGCTGTTGTGGAGGTCTCTAACAACAGGATTGACTTTACGAGGGACGGGCAAGAATTTGAATTCTACCAAAACATGATTGTCACAAGTGTGGTGCCGCTTTTTGTAGCAGTAACTGGAGGGACGAAAGTGACGCTCACAGGACAATCTTTCACCGCGCGAAGTACCGCCCCCAGCTGTCGATTCGGCACAGACATCACTCCTGCCATTTATGAAGGGCCCAAATGTACACTTTACCTGGGGAATGTGTGCGCAGGATGGAATGCAACGTCGATCACTTGTTTCACGCCAAAGCATGATGCGGGCGCAGTACAGGTTGAGTTCTCCCTGGACGGAGGAAACTATTATACGACTGGGTTCGTGTTAATATACCGGAATCTTGACATTATAGACAAGCTTTCGCCGTCACGGGGCCCAGAGAGAGGCGGGACTAGCATTACAGTAACTGGTTTGTCATTTGTTGATCTCCCAGCGACTGCAGTTTGCAAATTTGGATCAGTTGTTGAGCCTGTCGTGTCGTTCCTGAATTCAACGATGATCCTCTGCGTCTCTCCGACATGTTCGATCGACACGCTGTGCCGAAGTGGGGTCAAGGTATTTGTAAGCTCTAATTCACAGGACTGGAGCCTGCCAGCGGAGGGAGTGGACTTTATTTTTACTACTCCTACATCCATTGTGGCAATCTCCCCAACATCAGGATCAACAGCAGGCACCACAAAGGTTTTGATCACAGGCTCGAATTTCATTGGGATTTCTGGTGAGTGCCTTTTTGGAGACGTCCCTGTTCCAGCGACGCCGGAGACGAGCTCCACTTTGGCGTGCTTAAGTCCCAAAAATAGCGAGGGATTAGTTACGTTTGAAATCATGGAAGATGGCTCGGATTCGACGCACTCAGGGCTTGAATTCTTTTACACAGCGCCTTTGTCGCTCCGCGATGTACGGCCATCGCAAGGTCCCACGAAAGGCAAAACTAAGCTCGCTATTACCGGTGCTAACTTTGGATCTAAAGGGCTGCAGTGCAAGATCGGAGAGACTGTTGTGGCTGGCTCGCTCTTTTCTTCTTCGATGATGCAGTGCACAACAGTTGCAAATTCTGAGGCCTTGGTACCCGTGCACATTTCAAACAATGGTGTGGACTTCGTCACTAATAACAATTTTTTCAGTTTTGAGGCTCCTCTGACGGTGTCGAAGGCTTCAGTTAATCGTGGACCGGAAACAGGGCAGAACCTCATCACAATCTTCGGACAGAATTTCCAGAAATCAGAGTCCCTTGCTTGCAGATTCGACGATGCGACGACAAAGATGCACATGCCTGCAAAGTATGTGACAGATTCACACATTTGTTGTTCTGCACCTTCTCATACGCCTGCGGTAGTGAAGATATTTATCACTGTCAATGGAGTAGATTATTCGACAGAGTACATCGAATATCAATATGACTCTTTGTTGCGACTACACTCTGTTCTTCCTTCTTACGGATCAACTCGGGGTGGCATGACGGTAACAGTTCATGGATCTCAATTTTTGGGTCCGTCACCGACAGCTATTGCGTGCAGGTTTGGTGCAGCTGTTGTTCGAGCTATCTATCTCACATCTACAGCAATTTCATGTTTGTCGCCTGCACAGGAACCGGGCATAGTAGAATTCTCGGCCGCGAATAATGCTCTGGATTTCTCTCCTGATATTCTGAGTTTTACGGTTCTCTCGGACGCTTTGATTTCACACATGGCACCTTCCAAAGGTCCAGTGCTGGGAGGGACTGTCATCTCGATCACAGGCAATGGCTTTGCTCAAAAGATATCAATGTGTTGTTTTGATTCCACACTGTGCCAATTCGGACAGGTTGTGAGTGATACCTTGATGCTGTGCACTTCAGGTGCACATGCTGCTGGAACTGCACCGCTTGAGGTGTGGGGAAATGCTGTTTCGAGTTCGAGTTTTTCTTTCGTCTTTAAACTGTCCCCGAGCATTGTGAGCATTGTACCGTCAAGTGGTCCCGAAGATGGCGATTCAATTATTTCCGTTTTCGGAACCGGCTTTGACCGATCTCATATGTTATCTTGCAGGTTTGGGTGCTGTATAGGGGTTACAGCAAGGTATCAATCGTCTACACTACTGTACTGTACCTCGCCCGCTTCATCCCCTGGAATGCAGGCCTTAGAAGTTGCAAACGATGGGTCAGAATATAGCATCAACGGAATCTTGTTTGAAGTGTTAGAGCAGCCTGTTGTCATTGGCATTATTCCTTCGTCCGGTCCTTCTGCTGCTAGTGTTGCTGTTACTTTATCTGGACTCCATTTCACATCATTGATCGCTGGCTGCGTTTTTGACGGGAGAGGACAGACTTCAGCACTTTTGTTGACTTCTACACACATTTCGTGTCTGACGCCAATTACTAGCTTTGGTGGTTTGTGTCAGGTGCAACTTGTTAGTGACGCATCGAACTTGGTAGATGGTGGTGCAGTGTTTGATTTCCAGGTTGGACCTGTCGTCACTGCTTTGAGCCCAAGCATTGTGTACGGCGACGGGGGATATCGTGTGAGCATCTTTGGCACGTCCTTTGATAGCACATTAAACTTCTGTCGCATAGGTTCTGCAGTCTCACCAACTGAGAGGATTAGCAGCACTCTCATCACTTGTTTGACCCCGAAGGCCTCATCAGGCGTTGTCCATTTGGAGATTGGTTCAGCGTCAATTCCAAGTGTCGTGTCTTCAGAATTGCTCATTCAGGAGCTACCGATTCCAACACGTGTCACACCATCTATTTCGTCTGACCTAGGTGGTGTAGTGGTGACAGTGAATGGCCTCAATTTTGTGGACTCCAAGATACTGGGATGCAAATTTGGTGAAGAGGCTGTCACTGGGGCAAAGTACATCACTTCGAGCATGATTTGGTGTACAACACCTTCGCACATGCCAGGCACGACGGTTTTGCAGGTTTCCAACAATGGATACGACTTTTCTCGCGGATCGCTCAAGTTTCAATTTGATGTTTCGGTGACGATTGGATCAATTTTCCCATCACGTGGACCGACATTAGGAGGAAGTGTGGTTTCTCTGGTCGGGGCAAATTATGACTCGGATGACCAGATGTACTGCTCATTCGGTATTTCTGGCGCTGTGACTTCATCTTTTCAGCGTGATGGAAGTGTTGTATGTGTCTCGCAGCCCATTTCGACGCCCGGCGCAACGGAGATGACGGTTTCCATGGGACCACAAATCCAAAAGTTCTTGTTTGACTACTTTCAGGCAGTCAATCTGCAAACCGTGGAGCCTCTTTCTGGGCCAACTATTGGTGGATACGATATTCATGTTCATGCGGATTTCAAAGAATTTTCTGATATCGCACTCGATTGTCGATTCGCAGGAACTTTTCGATCGATTGGCCGTAAAGTTTCGCCTTCAGAACTTCTCTGTCAGAGTCCATCGCATGAAATAGGCTTGGTTAGCGTAGAGGTGATCACGAAGGACAACGTTACCATTGCGACATTCTTTCATCGCTACGTGACTGGTTTTACTGCTACCTCTTTTGAGCCGTACTCTGCTCCAGAAATTGGCGGTACAATTGTGACAATTCGAGGCAGTTTCCCATCATCGCAGTGCTACTGTATGTTCGGAAACAGCGCTCCTCAATCGTGCAATAGCATCATCGACAACATCGTCACTTGCGTGAGTCCACCTTACACGGCAAAGACTGTGCTTCTTCGCATTTCACCTGATAATTCTGTCTGGACCAATGTTGGTACATTCCAATTTTTGCAACAGGCAAATTTTCAGGAAGTATTGCCATCACTGGGTGCGTGCGACGGTGTTTTCATGATTACCATGGTAGGCGCAGGATATGTTCCAAATGGAGCTTACAAGTGCAGTGTCGATGGTGAAATGACCGCAGCATCATACATCTCGGGTGAATATCTTCAATGCCGCACTCCTCTTTCTTCGCTGGGGTTACACTCAATTTCAGTTGTAGGAGCACTCAGCAGCACAGCAGTGGAGTTTACATGTATTGAGCCACAGCGAGTTGTTCGCCTCGTTCCATCTTTTGGCAGTCTCGGTGGGGAAACGCTGGTTCATGTGGTCGGCAGGAACTTCAATTCTGGAATGATCTGCCAGTTCGGCAAGGTGGAGTTGAATGCATCGCTCATCAGTTCCACTCAATTAGGATGCTTGTCGCCCAGGACTACAGGAACAACTCGCAAAGTTGTGGTTGAAATTGGAATTCGGCTCGCCGAAGATACACCACCCGATTTTACGAACGAGGGCCTACAGTTCCTTTATGAGCATGCTGCAACGATCGATACGGTAATGCCATCAAGAGGGTTTACCGGAACCGAAGGACAAGTTGTCACTGTGGTTGGTCATCATTTCGATTCTACGTCTGAGCTCAGCTGCAGGTTTGGCAAAACTGATTCGTTGGCAAAATTCATGTCGTCAAGTGTCGTTCTGTGCCAAGCTCCAAGCCGAGATAGTGGAAGTGTTACTGTTTCTGTCAGCAACAATGGAGTAGACAACACACCACCAAATCCGTTCTTCAACTTTGAAAAGACATCTCTTGCTTGGACAATCACTCCGACCTCAGGTCCACTTCAAGGTGGTACACGCGTTGCGATCCACTCCGAGGTACCAATGTTTTTAGAAGATGATAGGACTTATTGCTCATTTGGATCAGCGATCAAGGTAGCAGCGACATTTCACAACACTACTTTAGCGATTTGCACATCTCCTGCCTGGTTTCAAATTGGAACTCAAAGTTTTTCAGTATCAGTAGGCTCACTCAAGCTTGCTGGCCAAAAAGCAAATTTTGAGTTCTACGTAGATCCTGTCATCAGTAACGTAGTTCCTTCTCGTGGAAGATCAAAGGGTGGCAACCTGGTTACTGTGCTAGGCAAAGGGTTCCAATCAAATGGACTCATGTGTCGCTTTGGAGATTCTGCTGCAGCGAGTGTTGGTACACATTTTGTGTCCTCGACTCAAGTTGCGTGCTTATCTGCGCTGATGGTAACTCCTGGTATTGTCACACTAGAAGTCAGCTTCAACGGAGGACAGGATTACACTCGAAATTCGTTCCAGTATGTCTTTGAAGAAGATTTTGTGATGACTGGACTGAATCCTTCTCAAGGACCCGGTAAAGGAGATCAAGTGATTTCAGTGCATGGTCTCAATTTTCCGCACTCATCCGAACTGAGCTGTCGATTTGGACTCGATCGTCTTGTGACTGGTGTATATGTATCGTCAACGCTGGTCGCTTGCCCTTCTCCACCCACCTTCCCAGGAATGCTAACAGTGTCTATTAGCAGCAATGCTCATCATGATTCTGCCAATGGACTGCAATTCTACTCGTACGCTGACATTTCAAGTATTGAGATCAATCCAAGCAGTGGTCCAGTAAATGGAGGGAGTGTGATTTCGATCACTGGTGTTGACATATCTTCATTTGGCTCTTCGTTCAATTGTCACTTTGACGCACGTTCTGTGCAAGCTGAAATGCTATCTGATTCTGATTCCACTTTTTTCTGCGAGTTACCACCTGCAGATGGGTTGTTGGTAACGAAGTTTTCTCTTCTAGATGTGAAAGGTAGGAATATCAAAGAAGCGTCACTTGAATACTATTCAGCACCTACTATCGTTCGTGTGTATCCAACGATGGGTCCAATTTCTGGCGGGGCAACTGTGAGTCTATATGGAAGCGGGCTTCTCTCCTCAAGTGGGCTGATGTGCTCATTCGGAAGCAGGAATTCGCAGGCTCGACACGTGAGATCGATTTCATCAACATTGATTGCATGTGTCACTCCTTCTTACGAGACAGCCAGTACGGTTTCTGTGGAATTAAGTACAAATGACGGTGCTGATTTCACAAGTAGTGGGTTGCGCTATTCGTATGAGCTCGCGTCGTCTGTTACCACACTGAAGCCGTCTGGGGGCCAGATAAATCAAAATACCCTCGTTACCGTCATTGGCCAAAATTTCCGCGACACTGAAGCCCTGACGTGCGTGATTGGATTTCATTCGTTTGTTCAAGGAACATATATCTCATCATCAGCTGTCGTGTGCAGCATGCCAGCCATGGCTGCGGGAGTCGTGACTGTGTCAATTGCCAATAATGGTCAAGATTTAAGTGAAGGCCGGTTGACGTTTACCTGGGGCGAATACGTTCATTTGATTGCCATCAGCCCAAGTACTGGCCCTGTGCAAGGCGGGACGCCCGTTCTTATCGATGTAAGTGGTAAATTCGAATCGGAAGCATATATTCAGTGTATGTTTGGATCTGCTCGGGTCGAAGCCAAGTTGCTCATTTCAGGAAAAGTTGAATGCACCACACCTATCTCCCAGGAGTCTACTTTAATACAAGTTACACTGAAACAAAACAACAGAACCATTACGGGAACATCTTCTTTTCGATCGTACGTAGCACCATCCATCTCCACGTTGAGGCCCTCAAGTGGAAGCATTGATGGACAAATGGTTGTGAGCATTGTGGGATCAAATTTTTTGAGTGGTGTTCTGTGTCGTTTTGGTGAGCATCAGATCTTGAATGATCAAGTCAAAATGGTTTCGTCTACTTTTTTGACATGCCTCAGCCCTGTGTCGCATGTAGAGGGTATGGTTCAGGTTGAAATCAGTTTGAATGGAGGGATTGATTTCACCGCTAATGGAAGATATTTCTTCTTCGAGCGTGGCGCGCTAGCAAACAATCTCAAACCATCTCAGATCTTGGCAGGTACCAGCGGGCAAATTGTTACAGTAATGGGAGAAAATTTCGTCAACAGTGATTCTTTGAGTTGCAGGTTCGGACGCAACATTCTGGTGAAGGCAAGGTTTCTCACAACAAGTATGCTGATGTGCTCTGCTCCGCAATGGCGCGCAAGTACACTGACAATGAGCGTCAGCAACAACGGTGCTAGTTTTAGGGAAGGATTACCGTTAAACTACGTGGCAATGGATTTCAAAATTGATCTGATGCCTAGCTCGGGGCCAACGGCAGGTGGAAGCACCGTGACAGTTCTGGGTAACCTGTGGAAGTACGATTTGCAAAAAATAAGCTGTTGGTTTGGAAGACAGAATGCTATTGTTTTGAGATCCAAAAAACACATTGCGTTTTCTGTACCCAAATCTGAGCTTGCTGGCATTATCCAGGTAAATATCACTGCTGAAATTGACAATCTTCTCATCAGTAAATCATCGGATTTTGAATATTACTCCGGGATGACTGTAGACAGTATTGTCCCATCCAGTGTCAGCGTGTCTGGAATCACCCATGTAAGTATTCGAGGAAATAACTTCAAGGAAGATGGATTACAATGTCAATTTGGGGCATACTTGGTTGAAACGCAATGGATTTCAAGGGATTTGATCACGTGCAAAGCCCCCAAATTTTCGAATCCTGGTTATCTAGAATTCAACCTGGCAGTACATGGTATCACGGATTCGAAATTTCAAACACACAAACTCCAAATTATAGAGGACGCTGTGATACACCAAATTCATCCATCGTGGGCTCTGGCAGGAACGACCGAGCAGGTCATTACAGTAGTGGGACAGCACTTTAAGCAGAATCTGGCGTTGAGCTGCAGGATGGGAGTGAATGCCACAGTCACTGCAAACTATG
>Ga0105053_10012485_pt1 | contig 10214 bp, 9 predicted proteins | sample BON01_FD_78093 | JGI IMG/M metagenome (GOLD analysis project Ga0105053, IMG submission 78093) | Freshwater microbial communities from Lake Bonney liftoff mats and glacier meltwater in Antarctica - BON-01 | ecosystem: Environmental > Aquatic > Freshwater > Ice > Glacier meltwater | place: Lake...
ATTCGATACGACGATATTGCTATGATTTATGCGGGGAAATTTATTTGGTGTAGAATCAATCCCGATAATAACAAAGAGGCACGGGGAAGCAAGACGGACTTGGAGCACAAGCTGAGAATACTCGTGGCGACGATCCGAGAGAGCATCCGGCGCATTGAGGCAGAAGAGAACAGTGAGATGTGTGAGATCATCAAGCTTTTTTATTGATAATAAAACTAGTTATTAAATTAACAATTTGATTTCTTGGCATGCTGTGCTGACTGTTTTCTTAGTAGTTGTTCATGACTATACGGCAAATTAACGTATAAATCTCTCAGATCTTGTAAGAATGCAAAATTATTTTTTTGTGTATCCGACAAGTGTTCGCCCTCCGATTTCATGCGGATCAGAGTATCTCCGTCAATACGATTAAAGTAGATGTAATAGGCCGCAGCATTACTTTCTGCACTGAAAAGCATTTTCATGTAGCATCTGTGCGTTATTTCGTCACTAGAAAGGAATTCCCACGACTTGATTTTGGTTTCCTGATCTCCACGCGCAGAAACGGTCAAGGTGCAATCGGGGATCGATTTATAAATCAGCACGTCGTCTGGAATCTTGGTTTTGCTTGTCAGATAAAGCGAAATCTGTGTCACTGGCACGCAGTTGATTGCACTATGCGGTAGTTGTCTGCGATATTCGCAGTTGCTTTCTGCTGCGTGGAATTCGAGTTCTTGTTTCTTCATGTGTTCATCGACGAAACGTAGAACCAAATCAGTGGAAGCGAAACGAATGAGCTCGTAGCTCATGTCCGTACAGGCAACAGTTATTTCTACCCGTCCTGTCTCTTGGTTCATGTTTTTGAGATTACATTTGACCTCCATCACAACTTTGTTTTCATATTTTGCGTATGATCGAGCGATGGAATCATTCACCCTCAAAAAATTGGAGAGTTTGGCATCATGCTCAGGATCGATTTCTGGCCAACATTTTTCTATCTTGTAGATGGCATCATAATCTTCTTGCTTCATGACAAACATATCAGTGTGCATATATTCAGGCCTTTCTTCGAATACATATATAGTAATACAGTTTCATTTTACGGATAAACGGATAAACAACGACAGTTCTAAAATTGCGGCAAAGACACATAATTGAGTTTAAATTGCTTCGATTGATCAGGATTCATAAGTTTATTTTTTATTGATAATAAAAATAGTCATGTTGTGCGTGCTTGTTGGCGCTCACAAAAGTAGAGACAGACGAGTTTGCGCACACTGGGTATGATAAGGATGATGAAGATATTCGCTACGATGATGTTGTGATGATTTTCAGTGGTAATTGGATATTTATTAGGTTCAATGTTGACTCCAACAAAAAGGCGCGAGGGCGCAAGACAGACTTGGAGCACAAGCTGAGAATACTCGTGGCGACGATCCGAGAGAGCATCCGGCGTATCGAGGCAGAAGAGAACAGTGAGATGTGTGAGATCATCAAGATTTTTTATTAAAAATAAACTCTCGAAATATCGAATTTGTGTGCACTCCATGAAAAACAGTTTCAACGCAGACATTGACACACACACCAACGAGCTTTTTGAATTTTGTGCAAGTTTTCACGATCTAGTAGAATGTATTCGGATTTCTCAGGTATTTTGTTGAAACAGATGTTCCTGAAGAAATTGCTCCATGCAGTGTATCTCTCTGGACGGCAGACGTTTCCTTCATATAACATGTAGAGACTTTCGGGCTGGTAGTTGTTCATTTGGATTGTAATCTTGGACCTTTCAAATTCGAGTAAATCTTCATAAATTATCTTATCTTCCATTGGGTCAATTTTGACCAGATAATTAGACGGATATTCATCAATGATTTGTAGAAACATGAAATTTTCTAACGGCATTTGAGTGCTGATGCAAGAATCAGTAGTTTTTTCGTGCTGCATGTTGAAGACAAGAGTGTGGAACTGAGTTGTGTGGGTTTTGAGATTCATAGTGTATTTATTCAATAGATAAATATTTCCAAAATAGATTTATGCTGCTTTTACTTGTTGTGAAAACGATTGGAAAGAGTATTTGGTGTATTAAGGCAGAAGAGAATAGTAAGACCATCAATCTTATTTATTAATAACCCGAGAATGATGATTGCTTCTATTACTTTCAACAGTATTTTAACAAAAATAAATATGCATAAATCTATTTTGGAAACACGATTGCAAGGCCACAAATAACAAACATATGCCATTCACAACTTAAGCAGCACATTTATCATGGAGACTTATCGGATCAATATTTGCAAATTGCGCCAAAATGTATCATACACCCTGATCTCTGATCATTTAAGAACGAAAGACAAGACAATTGAGGAAACATTGGGTCATAATATTGAGATGAAAATGCTACAAAATAAACTCACTCGAATTCATAAGAATTCAATGATAAGAGATTACTTGTACAAAGATCTGGATGATTTTGTACTTCACGATGAAGTCCACGACTTTCTTGTCAGTTTTGGGAAAACACATCCCTATGTGCAGGAATGTGTTGAGGGTATGATTCGTGTAACACAGACAAAAATTTACAGTCTGTATGCGACTTTTGATAACGACCGCTTTCGGGATGACGAAATGATTGAAAACAAAGGCGAGTGGCGTGAAAACTATTATGATAGAGCATGTTCTGCATCTTCTGAAGCCAATCGTTGGCGTATCATTATTGATAAGGAAGTGAATAAAATTAGGTTGGCATTCATGGAGGAAATGGAGGACATGAAAAAAGAATCAAAAAGTATGAAACGCGAAGAATTCATCTTGTATCCGTCCTATTCTGAGTTCTTTGGAGAGAGTACCAAGAAAGGAGTTAATATGAAGCTGGCGAGAGACGAGAAGCCAACGTCTTCCGGAGTCTCCAAGAAACGCAAGCAGCCGCCGTAAATATTCATTGATTTAAAGGAAATTCAAAAAATTCACATTGTTTAATTGATTGAAAGATACAGCGTCAAAAAAAAATTTCTTCTCAAAAAAACTTAAATATGAAATCTATTTCTGAAATTTCCGTGGTTTCCAAAATAGAATAATATTAGTCATTAAACAAGATTCAGATATATTTCATGTCACTAAGTGAATCATGTCGATTGAGAGTGCACACAATGTGGAAGCTCCGATCTACAAGCATTTGTCTATGTTCCAATATCAAACTCCCGATATGTTTGCTCAGGATTCTGTCCAATACAAGGATCCTTTTTTGCGGACTTTGGATTTGATTTATTCAGTTAAGCCGTTTGTTGGGATAGATAAAAAGTTGCACCTCGATTTTTCAAACACGGAGGCAACAGTATGGTGTCTAGAAATGAAAAGATCGATTCTTGAATGGAAACGATCAAAATTTAATCATGATGATAATGATGAAATCATTATAAGTGCTTATGGAAGAATCAAACCAGTCGAACTTTTTGAATCAGGGCAAATCATAGAAGGCACGTTGGATGCAATGTTTGGCATCAATTATTGGTGTCCGACTACTTGCTTGCATGAGTTTATAAATCTTCCGTATTTAGACACGCTCGATCTCATGAACAAGAATGCTTTTATATATGATCGTGAAAACAGTGATGAGGAAAAGATATACGCGAATAAGGAAATTCTATGCAATCTGTTTAGAGAATCTCTTGAGAAGTGGCCGGCGAGGGACACGGCTTTTACGCAAGACGCAAGGAATTTATTTTTTGAAAAGAAAGTACATCGAGGTATTTCGAGTATGATGTATAAGGTGAAGCACTATTTATCCGACAAGTGCTGGTGGGGATATGACCATGAAAAATAAACAGAATTTTAGGAAGGATGATGATAGAGAATGTCTAATTGTGTTATAGGGGGCAATTTATGTGATGAATTTTATTGATATTGTACAAGACAAATGATGTAAGGTATCAAAGAAAGAAGAATTACGGAATACATGACAAATAGGGAGGTATTATCTCCAAGTGTATTGTATGCACATTGATATGGGACATACATACGTAAAATAATGAGTCCATATATGATAAAGACAAACCATGAAATTATGACGAGAATTCCCAATATATTGAAAATATTATAGTTGTAGTTTTCGTATACATGAAATGCATCGATTGCATCATAACCCCAAGATTCGAATATGTATTGACGAGGCTGAGGGGCAGTGAGTAGAAGGTGCATATCTTCTGGATGTTTATTCTTCAGATCGAAATCAATCTTCTTCCAGGCAATATATTGTTCGAGATCAAATGTCCAATTCGCAACGACAGCAAGAACTACAAACAAAGCCATTGTTATTATGAGATATGTGGAAAAAGTTCGCAACCATCTTGTGACAAGACCATTGGGTCCAACAGAAGAACTGGGGAAATCGGCGTCTTTGATGCAGAAGATAGTTGCCTTGTCCGAGTAACCTCCATATATCGACAAGGATATCAATATGACCAAGATTATAGCAATCGATGTGATGGATATCGTTTGATTCGCCATGTGAATGTTATTCATCATTGCGGAAAATGAAACTTATATATGAAAAGTGTTGTTTGCAATAATAAATTGAAGTTTTGGTCAATAGCGCAAACAAACTGAATTACAGGAATTCCAATACAATAATGTCGAAAATTAAGTTGGCGGAATCATAACGCCGGTCACAGAACTAAATTTTCTCTAGGAAAATGTCTCTGGTTCTTCAAACTTTTTCATTTGTAAGTGTGTGTAAAGCATAAATGCTATCACGAGGACCAACATCTTTGATTTGTCAAACCAAATGGGTTTCGAGACAGGATTATGATATGGAGCATCCAGAATGAAAATTGATTCCGATATGTTTCATCAAGTTTTTTGTTAAATACAAACCCCATATATATGGTCTACGCCAGATAATTTCCATTGGAATTTAATGAGGGTCGAGACAAAGAAATCATTTGCGAAAATAATGAGCTATATTTATTCATTTTGTGATACTGAAACGTCGTTTGTGTGAAGTATATATAGAGGCGAATTCCAAAATAAAATTGACTGTATGATTGTCTTTATTTCAATTTCTCTGTGTGCTTGATAGGAAAAAAAAATTCCATTAAGAGTTTATCTGATTGTATTAAATCTAAATTTTTTCAGGGGGTTTGAATTTATTCATATGTTTTGGCCTTTTCCGAAATCAGAGGGTTTCAAAATTGTATGGACATTGTTGTATATATATTATTGTTGTATCATCAAATAGTGAATTGACGTTAGAATGATATTCAACAAAAACGCAAGTCTGATAACATTTTTGATAAACGTATGTGGAACTTCCAATATACTCATTATCCTATATTACGTTGCTATAACGGAAAGGCTGAATTTTTTTGCAGATATTTGTCTTCTTCAAAAATTGTGGCCTCGAATTGTCTTATCAGCTGTATTCTTGTGTTTACCTAATATATTCGATCCGAGGGCAAAAACATCATTGCATTCCTGTCTGCTCTCGCTATATGGGACATTTGTCTGGTTTTTTTTGTTGCTAGATCTTACCCTTATGCAGAGAATATTGCTCCATGTTGAATCGGTCTTCATGTCACCTGTTGATGTCTGGAATAATTCCGTTGGTATGCATTCCGAGATTGTCATTTCGTTTTTTTTCCTTGTATTTTTCGCGCAAATTTTCAACAAAATCATACCTATGATAATATCTTACTGGGCCAATTCAAAAAAAAAGGGAAGTTATATGTTGCTCAACATCATTTTCTTGTTGTTTCCGATATTGGGTGGATTTTTTGTGTGTGAATCTGTGTACATGTTCCAACGTGAGAAAACCATATTCCACCCTGTCCAACTGAGGCATCCAATAACAACATTGTCAAGAAATTCAAGACGTTTTGTTGGCAACAAGAATCTTAGTATTTTGATTTTCATTCTTGATGGTATTCCCATGCGCGAGTTTTCGGCACATATTCCAGCGAAATCAAAGCGGACTTCCGAAAGATTTCGGAAATATATCGATACGAAATTTGTGAAATGTGTTTTATTAAAAAATCATTTTGCCGTGTCGAGCTACACACATGACGCCATGTATGCGTTACTACATGGAATCCATCCGTTGATTTACACTGACCAAGACCGTTCGAATTCGTCGAGCTATCCCGTTCATGAATTGCGCAAATCTGGGTATTCAACGGGGATTTTCCACAATGGGGACATTGGACGCGATAGTTGCAATGGAAAGTCTTTAACTGATAAGGGGGGCACACTCTCGTTTGACGAGACAATGAATTTGGAATCAGATACAGCAGTTATTGAAGCTGCTGTGAAGTGGGTGGGATTACAAAAATCTAAAATCTTTCTAGTTGTGTATCTCCAAAGTACGCATTTGATGTATGCGACTTCTGACTTTGAAAGAGTGCTAAAGAAAGGCCTAGAGGATGTTGAGATTGTCACGAAAGCAGCTGCACGGTTTTCTCCGATGACTTTCATCACAACGGATCACGGTGATGCAATACCAGGAGTGGATGGAGACTGCGGGAAAAAATGCAGTCTACATGGATATGGTGTACATGGTCATCATGCTACACAACAAGTATCTCATATACCGCTTTGGATTTGTCCACATGATGAAAATCTCCATTCAGAATTTATTCGAAAAGCTACAAAGTCAACTCTCACCTCTTCTGTGGACTTGATGCCAACGATCCTTGATTTGTTGCAGGTGACGTCTAATATATCGATCAAAAAATGGTCGAGTGGGAACTCATGGTTGGACAGCATAAGTCCTCCTTATGTATATTCGTGGTCGAATCTGTTGTGCGCTCGGTCTCTAGCGGTAATAACAGGTCAAGGCGCATATTATTTCAAACAAGACCCCCATATTATGTCAGTGTTTCGATATATTAAGTATTCAAAGTTCGAATTTCCTGTTGGAAACAAATCCGTTGAAAATATTGATAACATGTTGATTTCTACTTTGGTGTCAGAAATTAATGACGATGTCATCAGCCCAACTGTTGAAAGGAGTCAGATTCAAAAACGTTGAGGAAACTATATGACATATTCAGTTGTGACATGTTCGAATGTATTTGGTACTTATCATGTTGTACTGTCGGAATTCAAAAATTTCGAGGAAAAAAAAATCTGGAAAAAAATATTTTTTTTATAAAATTCTATTTTGGGACTTGGTCTTTATAAAGACTCTGATTTTATCCGAAGCACATTCACATTCATTTCCATGAACAAAACTGGCAAACGTAAATACGCCGAGGTCATCGACCCATGCCTGTCTCCAACTGGCGCACTTTGTCTTCAAGCTCAAGAAGTGTTTCATGATGATTTGAAGGAGGAACTGTATATTTTCATAAACGATTCTAGCGAGCCAGGAGACCTCCGCCAATACATGTTTAAGCTGTCTCCTGAAGAACTTGGCAAGACATATATTTTTCGTCGACTCATGGTGCTCATGACTCAGAAAAAGGAGGTCTTCAATGGAGTACATGGCAACTCGTTCGAAGGCATGGTTGGTCCGGCTGAAAAAACTGAGTTCTGCACGGTGAAAGGAAAATACATTGTCGTGCCTGCGCGCTCAAGTCAGGGAGATGAGGACAACGCGCCAGAAATGGAGGAAGGCGAGGAAACGGAAGAAGGTCAAAGGGACCTATTTGAGGAATTCATACAGTGCAGCCTTAAGCCGTAACACGCGTGGCCTCGCCGAGATTTCGGACACAAAGAGTTGGCCTCTGTCAAATGGACAGTAAACTGGCATCAGATTTAGGGTTCTGATTAACAATGTAGTTTTGATCACATGAGTCGGGAGAATTTTTTTGATGGAAATGGGGTATAATAAAATCAAACTTAAAAATTGGATTCTTTGATTTTTTCAATCAAGATGTATCGATATGAATTCAAATATACATTTTTTGGCACATATCAAGATTTGAAGATAATTGAAATAGATATTTCCATAATAATAAAATGATAATTTTTTTGTGAATGACGTGAAATTCTATTTTGGGCCAGAAAAATCGTCTATAAATCGAGATTTTTCCGAGGAAATATGTAACCAATTTGCCAGGATGGCACTGTCTGAATCTAGTCCGATGGAGATTTCATATGGAATCGATAAATATAATTATGGAGATCGATTGACTTACAAAAAAATTCGATATAATCCGCTACACGTTTTGTTGGCGAGCGGACATGCCACATACACAGACGTTAATGTAATCGTTGCAGAAAATCTATGCTTTTTAGCTGAGAAAACTCCACAGCAAGACAATATTATCTTATTTGACGAATGTGCTCTGCACTTTGCCTTGAGATACAATTGTACGGATGAAATTATCAAATTAATTATAGTCAAGTTTCCAAAGGCTCTCATGATGACCAATAGTGAAGGAATGACTCCGTATCAATGTTCATTCCAGCACCGCTGTCATGAAGGTGTGATTGCGATAATAATGCAAAATACAGTTCATTTGAGCATACCTGAGAGGTATTTCCTTTACACGCATGAGACAAACATGAAGGAATTGCTATTAGAAGTGGCGATTCGGAATAAGTATGGCAGTCCCATAGTTGATATCTTAATGCGTCAGACGATGCTGAGTATCAAATTGTCAGGTGTGAATATAATAACACATGAAAGGAATAGTGTAGAAGGTCTGCCAGATCACCTCATGCTCGACAAGCACGAATCGCGCCAGAGTACATGGTATATTACACCTTTTTCATTATTGGAAAGAAAACCAAATTTCGCCAGGAATGGGGAGGAAACACGGAGCACTATCAAAAAAATTCATATAGGATTGAATACGATCGAATTAGATGTCAAAACGCAGGAAGAGATTATCATTAATATTATGAGATCCGAAGAAGCTGAAAAATATTTCCACGAAATGTTGGCCTTGATAAAAAGCAATTGGTCCAAACGAATTATATATTCTTCTCTAAAAACATGTATGCGATACCAGACATGTATGCGAGGGCCAATCAAAACATTCAGTATGATTGCCACTCAGCTGGAGCAACATGATTTCACGTTTGATTTGGCTGTCGATGACGATGCAGAAAACGAACAACTCGAAGCCATGAAGATTATACAAAAAATTCTAGACAATAACGATCAAACAAATGATATGAAAATCAACGATATAAAAAATATCAAGAGAATACTACACCTGTTAAGTGATGCAATTCGTGCATATAAAATGACCAAGCTGGACAAAATAAATTCAAAGAAATACCAACATGAAGAAGCACAGCACGAAAAAAGGTTGGAAAAAATTGCTCATGAAAAATCAGATGCGGCTTCGAAAGATCTTCTGGCCCAAGAAGAAAAGGAAGAAATTGAAAAGTCAGGCCAATCCAGCACGAAAAAATGTCGTCGCATCAAGAAGAAAACTATAAATGTAATACTCAAATTGGGTCTGAATTCGGAAGGTGATGCTGCTGGGGCTCCAGAGTCTAAGAGCAATGTAACTTTTTCTAACGCATATCCACGTGAAGATTCAACCGACATTAAATCCGAAAAAAAATTGCCAACACCTACAGCTTCACATGACTTAATTCAAGAAAAGACCGACCGTGGCAATGATGAAGATATGAATGAATGCCTACTTTGTATGGAATCTCCGAAAACCACATGCTTCGTACCTTGTGGACACCTCTGCGTGTGTAGCGCATGTGCAGGTATAACGATGATATAATTTTTTTTGAGGTTGTATTTGTGTCACATTACAGTGATGATATTCTCCACATTTTCAAGATTTGGTTTATGTCACATTGCACTAACATATCTTCATATGTGGCAGATAAAATTATGAAGACATCATTGCCGGAATGCCCAATGTGTCGATCTTCCGCAAAGCTTACCGTGAGAGTCTATTCGTGAATGTATCGATCGACAAGAGGCCTGTGTACATTTTGTGATAAAAACGCATGATATTTTCGTTCGGTTTCAAAAATGATTTCGATTCAATATGATATTTTTGGTAGACAAAATAAATGGGGAAAATATATTGTCTTGATGTGAATATATACCTGAGGATTTTTTGGACAGAATACATGACAATTCTATTTTGGACGAGACAATGGTTATTTATACAGTTTGAAATTTGGTAAAGTCCAATCATGAATATGATTTCGGATACTCCTTGGAAATCTATACAAACAACGAATGAAAAGGAACTTTATATTAATTTTCATGATAGGGGAGTATTTGGAGTCAATGACATATACGAGTTGGAAACTAATAC
>Ga0105053_10012491_pt1 | contig 10212 bp, 15 predicted proteins | sample BON01_FD_78093 | JGI IMG/M metagenome (GOLD analysis project Ga0105053, IMG submission 78093) | Freshwater microbial communities from Lake Bonney liftoff mats and glacier meltwater in Antarctica - BON-01 | ecosystem: Environmental > Aquatic > Freshwater > Ice > Glacier meltwater | place: Lake...
AGCTGGGGGCGGAGAAGGAAGGGATTACGACGAGGCAGATGGAGTTGAAGAAGGCGTTGTATGGACGATTTGGGAATTCGATTAATTTGGAGAGTTCGTGAAAAAGAAAAAGGAGGGAAGGAGGTGGGAAGAATAATAAAGAAAATAATGCGAGATGCTAGATAAGCAAGGCGTTTTGGGAGGGTGTAGGTGGTGGTACGAATACTCTCTCAGTTTTAATGGTTCTTTTCTTTCCGCATTTGTTGTGTTTGATTATCATCATTTGGTTTTTGCTGCTCCTCATGCTGCTCGGGCTGCTGCTGCTGCTGCTGCTACTACTCTTACTGCTTCTTACTTATCACCAACTGTCCCCGCTCATCTTTCAAGACTCACCATTTCGACATTACACACGCACGGCAAACAAAAAACAAAACCCCTCCCTCCCTCCCTCCCTCCCTCCCTCCCTCACACTCCCAACACATCCTTCATCAACTCATACGTCGTAAACGTACGCCCCACCATCATATGCGTCATCTCCATACTACCCTCCCTCCCTCCCTCCCTCTTCCCTCCCTACACCCCCAACACATCCTTCATCAACTCATACGTCGTAAAGGTACACCCCACCATCGGGGTCACCTTCAACAATTCAGGCACCAACCCCCTATAAAGACCCCTCACCCCCTCATTCCTCACAATCGCTCTCAGTTCATTCCACGGCCCCACACTCTCCCCCGGCCGATGACACCCAGGATGCACCCCCAAAATCTGCAGCCTCCTCCTAACTACATCCATAGGGTAAGTGATCAAACTACTACAAATTCCACTCGTGGCCCCACACACCAAGCTCTCCGCAAAATGCGGCTCCTCCACCGTGGCCTCCATCACGTCCCTCGTCGGGTACTTATAATGAAAGATGAACTCCTTCATCGTGCCATAAATACAATAACTGATCGCTAAATTCGGCACAGCAACCATCAAAGTAGTACCCAACCCTCGATAAAGACCCCCCAACCCTTCCAAAGCCGCGATTTTTCGAAACGCATGCCCTATAGATCGATACTCCCTATGTGGCCCCTCATCTTGGATGGTCAATCTCGTCCGAATTAAATCCAGCGGATAACACGCACTACAAGCCACCCCCCCCGCGCACGCCCCAGCGACAAGGCGCGTAAAAGGCGTTTCGTTTCTGGGAGAGCCGTCCCCTAAAGCTTCTTTGAATTTTTCGTAGCAGTAGAAGTTGATGCCTGCGTAGGGGAAACGGTGGAGGACACTCGTGCCATTACCCTGAGGGAGGGAGGGAGGGAGGGAGGGGGTAGGGTGTGAGTATGAGTGAGTGAGTGCTTGGAGGAGCGAGCTAACAGATGAAGAGACAAGAATCAAATCTTGAACTTCGATATCAACCTCTTCTGATTGATCATCTAGCCAACCGCAACAAAATCCCGCTATACCAACCCTCCCTCCCTCCCTCCCTCCCCTCCCTCCCTCCCTCCCTCCTCTCACCTTCCAAAACGCCCAAAAACCCTCCTCGCGCATCACCTTCTTCAGAGCCGGCAACAACCCATTCGCATACTGCGGCCTTCCCCCCACATGCAAGGCACTATTCACTTGGAATAAGATCGTGAGCCGACTTAAAGGAGCCGTCATAGTCTTGGCTACGCAGCCCGCGACGCCCCCAGAGGCAAGCAGACGATAAGTGTGAGGGACGGCGTCCAGGAAGGACATATCCAGGGGGGTGGCTGATGTGTCTTCTGCCATGGTGGTGAGGGGGTGGTAGGGTGACTAGGGGAGGAGGAGGAGGTGGAGGAGGAAGAGGAGGAGGAGGAAGAGGAGGAGGAGGAGGAGGAGGGGCGGCGGAGTCGGCTAGGCGGGGGCACCGCCGCCAGACACAAAGAAAGGGACGAGGACGGCAACCACGAATGCGCAGCGAGCCCCTCTCCTTTGAACGCTTAAACTCTATATAATGTGCCGTGTAAGAGGGGTGTGTGTGTGTGTGAGCTCTCCTGCAGGTGGGGTGGAGGGACAGACGGCTAGCGGCATTCATTCCGCATTGCTTCAGTCGTGTATCGTACCTGATTGGTGGTCTAGCACGGACGCCCCTGGCCCAAGGCAGGCAGGCAGGCGGCGCACGCCGACAAGCTCCTTTTGTGCGTGTGGTGGGTTCTTGACTGGGCCCTGCACGCTTGCTGTGTTGGGGCAGAAGGGAAGGGTGTGCGGTGGAAGGAGCAAGGGTTGGATCGAGGTTGCTGTGATGATGATAATGATGAGCGGGGCCAAAGCAACTCCCCTTTAGCAGCTCAGCCCAGGCCAAGGCACGCGCAACGACAAGCAAGACGAGGACGCAATGCCTGTACGAGTGTGTAGGCGTGGAAAGTAGTGAGGGAGGGAGTGAATGATCAACAAGAGCAGGGGCATGGAAGGCAAGCAAAGAGAAGGCTGCTCGCGTTAGCTCGTCGCCGTGAAGAGACTGCATTTCGCTTGTCGTAAAGCTCTATAACCACCACGACACTCACATACTCACAACAACATCGTCCTAATCACAGGAAGGAGCTTCCCGTGCCACCTCTGCCATATCTTACAGGCCTGCCCACCAACGCAACCCCTCCCCCTCCCCTCCCAGCCTCCCCACCCCGCCCACCACCAGCACTCCAGAAGGACACGTCATGCCTCCCCCTGTCCCCCCCTCCAGTGCCGCGGCCGTCGCCTCTGCAGCAGCTGGTGCAGCAGGGCGCAAGGGCCGCCTTGCCCAGGCCTTTGGCAAAATGACGGTGTCGTGCCCAGCTCAGGTAAGGAGGGAGGGAGGGAGGGACGGCTGGGGGGGGTGGGGAGGGCGACTGCTGGTCTATCGAGAAGCTCACCAACCCCCACACACATCACCACCATACCATATAGATCCGCGCGTACGGTGCTTGCATCGCGGCCAAGCTGGAGGCAGGGGCACAGGGCGTGGAGCGTGGGGTGTGCGAGGCCGAATTCGCGGTGCTACGAACGTGCTTCCAGGCGCAGCTTCAGGCCCTTCGAAAAAGCGGCGGCGGAAAGAGATAATGCGGGAGGGGAGAAGATGAAGGAAATTGAAAGCGAGGCGTTGTATATATAAAAATAAATTGGAAGTGAATGATAGAATGAATGGTACTATTTTCTCATGAACTGGCGGTCGCTCAAGGCAACCTTTGCCTGCTCTCCTTCCCTCCCTTCCTCCCTTTTTCCCTCGATTCTCTCTCCCTCTTCCTCCTCCTCCTCGTCCTCACTCCGCCCGCGCCAGCACCACGGCATCACACGCGAACTTATGACTCTTCCACTTGGCCACCTGGCACGCCCGACCACAATACCATTCCGAATCATTACTGCAACGCCCGCACCTCTTGCTCGCCTTATTTCCACAGTTACTACACAACCCCCCCGTCAGCCCTCCCTCCCTCCCTCCTCCTCCAGCACCACCACCAGCAGCAGCAGCAGTACCAGCAGTAGCAGCAGCAGCAGCAGCAGCAGAAGCCACCACCTCCTCCACCCACTCACTACTATACACAGACGCCAGCCTCCTCAAATCCTCATCCTGGGCATCCCCTCCCTCCCTCCCAACATCTGCCTCCCCCCCCACCCGCGCCAAGCCCTCCCACACCTCTTCCTCCCTCCCTCCCTCCCTCCCTCCCTCCCCCCTACCTCCCGCCAAGACCGCCGCTCGGAGCTGCGCCACCTGCTCGACCAACAACAACCCTGGAGCCCCTCCTCCCCCCCTTCGTCTCTCCCTCCCCCCCCCAGCAGCGGTGGGCTCGGGTACCTCCATCAAGGCCAGCTCGTCTAAATATCTGCGGACGTCGGCCAAAACAGGAATTTGATCTAGGAGCGGTTCGGTCATATATTTCCTCAAGCGAAGCAATTGGTTTTTGCGATAACGATTGAGATGGGATCGTTGGCGGATGGAGGGGCTCGTGAGAAGGTGGAAAAGCATGAGCCATGCCTGCGCCTCATGTTTGGTCAGCAAGAGGAGATCTGCAGCGGGGACAGGGTGCCAGTGGAAGTCCGGGCCGAGTTTTTCCCAGCTGATGCTGCTGCTGTTGCTGTTGGTGCGTTTGCGGGTCCAGGGTGGGTTTTCGAGGAGGGGGATGAGGGAGAGGGGAGTGTCATGGGTGTGAACAAGGCGGGTGCCAATACTAAGGGGGAGGTCATCAATGTGCCCGCAGAGGAGACGGAGGATGCCCATAGCCGTGATGGCTACTTGGAAATCGATCATTCGAGCTTGTTCCGTCAGGCTCTCCTCGGGGTCACGCTCGGCCAATGCCGCCGCACGTGCCCTGACATCGCTGTCACCCCCTCCTCCTCCTGCTGCTGCTGCTGCTGTCGTGCTGCTATCGGAAAACACCCCACCATTAAGCAAAGCCATTTTCCCCACGCAGTAATCAACAAGGTCAACCAACGCATCCCCCACGGCCTCACACGCCCTCAAATGATACATTAACACCTCCAACAAATTAACCACAGTCGCCTCATGAAACAGCACAAAATACGCCCGCATCGTCGCCCCACGACTCACCACCCCAGGTATCACCCTTGGCCAGATCTTCTCCTTCCAGCAATCTATCAAAATCAAGTCCTGCACCAACGCCGTCACCTTGTCCTCCTGGGACACAAACGCCTCAAGAACAAACTCACCCTGGCACGCGTCCGGGCAGCGGGCCGATTGGTGCGCTTGGGCATTAAGCCGTTCCAGTGCCTGGTGCTGCCGTAGCCATGCTGACGAGCCCACATCTTGCAAGGTAAAGACACGCAGCCCCTTTACCAACGCCGAGGCCTCGCACTCGCTCAAGAGCGGCGAGAAGGGGGCGGGTGAGTCGTGGTGGTCTTGGATGGGCAGACGGGTGCTGCTGCTGCTGCTGCTGCTGCTGCTGCTGGTGCTGCTGCTGCTGCTAGTGCTGCTGCTGCTGGTGCTGCTGCTGCTCTTGCTGGTGCTACTGTTCTTGCTGGTGCTGCTGCTAGTCGAGGCTTGGCTCCATTCGTGCTTGGACTTGGGGATGGGCGCACGGAAGGAGGAGGAGGGGGGGGAGGAGGAGGAGGAGGAGGAGGGGGAGGGGGAGGAGGCCGAGAGCAAAAAGGAGGACGGGAATGGGGCGGGAAGCTCTTCAATCATCACCATGATGTAGTTGGTAAGCTTGACCAAGCGTCGCTGTGTCTTTTGGATGTGGTTTGGGTGTGTAAGGATGAAATTTGGTCGACGAAAAGAAGCAAAAGTGAAGTGAAAATGGGGCTCGCGCTTCCATCATCACACGTTGGCCACTGCGGCCCACCGGCCAGCGGCCAAGCGGCGTTGGACTGTTGATGCATTCCAATCATGCAGAGGCCGCTTTGTTGCTTTGTGGCCAGGCCTATTTAATCCCACGCTCTTCTCTACACACACATGCACAGGTGCCAAGCCATTCTCAAAAGGCGGGCGTCCCACCAAAACTTTTGTTCTTTTTTTGCAGCGCGTCCAAGCCCGTGTGATCATCACAAGCAGCACAGCAGCAGCACACACGTGACCATGACGGCCAGCCGCGCGGCCACCACCACCACCATCACGGTGCAGGCGTCCATGCGCTCCTTTCTGCAGGCGTCGGCCCTCCTGCTCCTCCTCCTGGTCGTGCCCACGGACGCCTTCTTCAGCCCCACCTCGCCCAGCAGCAGCAGCAGCAGAAGCAGCAGAAGACCCACGCCCACCGCCGCCTCCGCCACCACCCGTGCTACCACCACAGCGTTCCCAAAAAGCGCGGCATCGACGACCATTTGCTTTAGCGCCCGAACCACCAGCACAATCAGCAGCACAATCAGCAGCATCAGCAGCAGCAGCCGTAGCCCCTTCTCCTCCACCACCGCATTAGCCTCCTCGGCCCGCTCGACGGCAGGGTTTGGGGACGCCCGAGGGCGCGGTGTGCGAGATGATCAAGGCCGCATTGAGCTTCTGTGCAAGGCCGGGCCGGAGGGGGCAGCCTTGGGTGATTGTCCTTTTTGCCATTACGTGCAGTTGGTGCTTCGGTATAAGGGCCTGCGGTATCGTCTCGTGCCCCTAGCGCCGGAGGATAAGCCCGAGTGGCTGGTGGAGGGGTATGGGGGTAAGATGCCCTGTTTGGTTCATGACGAGGAGGCTTATACGGACTCGGCCACCATTACACAGTATCTTGAATATTTCTTCCCGGGCGAGGTCCCCCTGACGTTGGAGGAGGAGGACCCCGAGCTAGAGGAGGAGGTGAAGGCCGCGACTTCGGGTGTGTTTGGAGCCTTTGCCCGGTACATTAAAAACCTCGACAAGGCCCAAGACCCCCCATTACAAGCAGCGCTCTTCGCAGAGCTGGGGAATGTGGACGCGTTGCTGCAGAAGACGGGTGGGCCTTTTTTGGCGGGGGAGAGGATTACCCTCGATGATATGGCCTTGGCTCCGAAGCTTTATCACGTTAAAGTCGGTGTGGCTCAATTTAAGAATGTTATTATTCCCCCGGGGTTGAATGCATTGGCGGCGTATATGCGGCATGTGTTTGATATGGAGATTTTTCAAGAGAGTACTTACCCGCCTGATATCATTACCTGGGGGTGGGGTAATGCCCGGAAGTAAATCGAGGGAGGGAGGGAGGGAGGGAGGGGACGATAAGCGCGCATAAAGTAGTAAGGGGAGGAGTGTACGAAGGGAAGGAAATAACAGAGGTGCATATTTTGGAAGGAGCAGATGAACACGGGGTGGTTGACTTTCTTCTTTCTTTCCTTGTGTCACACCACACTTGGCACTTTTCGATGCTATTGTCGTTTGCACTGAGAATGGCCTGTTGGGCGTCTGTATACGGAAGCAGAAAAGGAAAAATCGCGCTAAGTTTTATTTCCTCTCCTACTTAAAAATTCCAGAGCACGCTTCGTTCTTCTTCGCCTTCCCCCACTGGTCGTTGTGAAAACCACGCCCCACACACCACGCCCACCCTCCCTCCTGCCGCGGCCTTGGCCTATGCCGGGGCCATCTCCCGCAAATTCTTTGACAACCCGATTGATATGAAGACGAGCACCACGATGAATATCAATCGGGTTGTCGATGAAAACCACGCCCCACACACCACGCCCATCCTCCCTCCTGCCGCGGCCTTGGCCTATCGTGTGGAGGCTATTGTCAGAAAAGGAGAGCCCAAAGCTTGTTGAGCACGCCCCCCCTTACTCGCGCGGGTTGGTTTCAGCCCGTAATGACGATGGAAACGAGGCAGCATAGGGCGGTGGTGGCGAAGATAGCACGGAGGTTGGTGGTCATGGTAGTGGTGGGGGTGGAGAGGGAGAGAGGGACTCGACGTTGAGGTCCAGTGCGCCGAGGGTGGCATCGTGCGCCGCCGGCACCGAGGCCGGCAGGGGCGGCGGTGGGACGGCAGCCGCGTTGTTGTCCTCATTGTCCTCCTCTTTGTCGCGGGCAGGTGCATTGAGCATGGCCGAGAGCGGGTCCAAGGTCACCTTTTGTGCGTGTAGGGGAGGGGCAGGAGGGGTGAGATAATGATGATGATGATGCTGCGTGCTACATTTCCTTGACTTACCTTGGACCATTCCAGCTTGCTGGGGATCGCCATGCCAGGCCACGAAGCTCCTGCTGCTTGCCTGTGCGGTGGTTGTGTAGGTGTGTGTCTTGTGTGAGTGCTGGTGGCATTAGGGACATTGCAGAAAGAAGAAGGAGTTGGCGGCCAAATTGATTGACCTCCCGGCCGGCCTTGCCCTCCCGTCTTTTTACCACACAAGCTAAGTCCGCCCGCCCCACGCCCTCCCACACAGGACAAGGAGAGGAGCAGCTTCTTTGCCTGCAGCATTTCCGGGCGGCCGGCGTAATTTGGCCCCGACATTTCCTGGTCTACCCAGCCTCTAATCTCTTTGCCTCCCCACCCACCCACCCACACTATCCACAAGACAGCAAATGGCGCGTGCTTAAGGAGCACTTTGGGCAGCGGGGCATGGTGACGGATGCCAAGCTGCTGCGGACCAAGAACGGGGGCAGTCGCGTAGCGTGGGGCCTTTGTGGGCTATCGGACCGAGGCCGAGGCTCGTGCCGCGCTGGCATTTCTCAACCAGACTTTCCTAGGCACGTTGCGGTTGGTGCTGGAGGCGGCCATGCCTTGCGGGAGCCAGTGCGTTGCCGAGGTCGCGGAGCAAAAAGGAGAGCTCTCGATTTGGAAACGACGGCAGCAGCAGCAGCAAGGCGGGTGGATGGCGAGCCAGAAGATGGAGGAGGGTGCTGGAGATGAGGCTACGGCGGCAGCGGCCAAGGCGAAAAAGCAGCGACGTGTGAGCAAGGATGAGTTCTGGGCTACGATGATGCCCCGCTCCCAGACCAACTTTTGGGGGAATGACGAAGTAGGTCAGTGCCGAAGGCGGCAGTCAAGGCGACCAAGCAGCAGCACCACCACCAGCAGGAGGAGCAGGAGCAGGAGCAGCAGCAGCAGCAGCAGCAGCAAGGGCAGCAACGAACCAAGGCCATGAAGGGGAACGATGAGGCATCACGCAAGCGTAATGCTACGGGGGAAGGGTCGTCGTTTGAGAGCGAACAGGAGAGGGAGGAGGACGAAGCGAGGAAGAGACGCGGGAGGAGGAGGAAGAGGGGGAAGAGGAGGTATTAGCACCTCCGGCGACGCTGGTGTGTGTCGCGTAGCTGTCGGATTTAGATTATTTGCGGTCTTAAGAGAAGAAGGGGTTAGAGCAAGAGGTGGAGGGGGCAACAGCACCAGCAGCAGCAGTAGTAGCGGCAGACGACGGAGAAGAAGGAGAAGGAAGTGGAAACGGAAGAGGAGAGCGAGGCAGAAAGCGGCAAAAACGAGGGAGGAGGAGGACGAGGAAGAGGAAGAGAAAGAAGACGCAGCGGGACCTGCGTCCATTATGGAGCACGGCAACGACACTGACGACGGCAACTCCAACCTCCCTTCCCCATCACCGTCCCGTGAGCTCCCCAAAGCCGAAGAAACCGGCCGGCTCTTCCACCGCAACCTCTTCTTCTCCACCACCCGAAGCAGAACGGATAGAACTACTAACGCTCCACGAGCAAGTCGCTCAAGTCCACCTCCCCCTCGACGATACCAAGCGGCCCAAGGGTTTTGCCTCCTTCCTCTTCCCTAAATACGCCTCTTCCTCCTCCCACGCAGTTGTTTGAGCTTTTCAGCGGTAAATGAACGTCATGCAACTCGCGTCGCGCCCCAAGGCCTTGGGATACATACTGGGAGGCGAGGCAGGGAGGAAAGAAAGGAAGGGAGGGAGGGAGGGAGGGAGGGAGGGAGGGAGGAGAGAGCAAGTGGACCTTACATTAGGTAATCGTTTGGTACAAAGAAAAAAAGTTAACAAGCGCAGGCATTTCTCCATCAAAATCGTTTCAATAAAAAGAATGAGCAACACACGCAACCGTCCTCCCTACAGCTTTCCATCTTTTCTCTGCCCGACATTGCACGAACCAACACTCCCACGAGTGCCTTAGGCACCCAGCACTATCCGCGGTGGGAAAACCTCAAACTTTTCTCGTTGATTGTTTTCACGTTCTGGTCCTGTCATAGAACGCGCGTGGATTGCGAGTGGCGATACAGCACCATGCATGCTCCGCTGTTCGTCTACCCCTGCATTTGCGCCCTGGCTGTTTGATGCAGTCAAAGCCACTCGCAAATGACGGAGGTCAAGAAAGGCATACCCCGCATTGACGGCGCACAGACACCCAGCTGGAATGCAAAGAATAGAAGGCTTTCAAGCAAGGCGCAGCGACAAGATGGATAACATCGTTGGACCTGTCTTCATAGGGAGACAGGGCCAATGTTGCTTTATTTGCAGGCGTGCTTGGACGACTGATTGCTGTATTACTCCTCATCTCTCATCTCAAGGGCTAGGTAGTGAAAAGATGGGCTAGGTGGGCGTTCAAAAAACCAAATGTGTACTTTATTCAAATCAAATCTGTACTTTTTGGGAATACTACTTGGTATTCAAAAAAATTACGCGTTCAAACACTCAAACACCACCACACCACACCTCCTCCGTCCTTCTAATTCTTCTCCTGCCAGCCCTGCCTTCTGCCTCCATCTCCTCACGACTATCCCTCTCGCATTGCTGCGGATATATTCCTGCTTTATTCTCACCCCCTCATCTCTCATCTCAAGGGCTAGATAATGCCATGCTCTTCTTGGTTTTCGGGGTTGTGTTGGGGCAACACGCGAAAACAAAGAAACAAGCATGGTCCATACGTGATGTGGCTTCCCCCTAAACAAGCTCAGGGATTGG
>Ga0105053_10012498_pt1 | contig 10207 bp, 7 predicted proteins | sample BON01_FD_78093 | JGI IMG/M metagenome (GOLD analysis project Ga0105053, IMG submission 78093) | Freshwater microbial communities from Lake Bonney liftoff mats and glacier meltwater in Antarctica - BON-01 | ecosystem: Environmental > Aquatic > Freshwater > Ice > Glacier meltwater | place: Lake...
CATAGGTACAACGACAATTCTTTTCCTGATTGGTCGGCCGTCATATGTTTCCATTTCCTCGTAACCCCCCGGATCGAGATCATTTTCTACCAAAACTCTTTTAGCGTCTTCAAGTGCATATGTATGGTCTCTAAAACTACTCGCATTTACACGTTTTCCAGTATAAAGAGCCGACTTATTATAGATACCCTCTTGCATCATACCGGTCGTTTGACGTGTTGGAAAACCAAGCGGACCAAAAACAATATCCGGATAAAGACCTTTGTTAGGTCCGCTTCTAACACGGAGAAGTTCTTCTCTTTTGGCCACCCGTCCAACGGTACCTTTTTGAGCATATCGAAGAGCCAACTTATCACCGGCTTGGTATTTTCTTGATCGACGCAACCGTATCTTTACCAGGATCTGCTGACCATCTCTTTCTCGATTAACTTCAATCGCCTCAACATAACCATCTTCGTCCATCTGAGCATATATCGAATTATTATATTGACCCTCCTTCTTGATAAGAACTTTACCAAGAACACAATCTCCTTTTCTAATGTAGCTATCTAGTATTGGGAAACCATTGTCACTGATATTGTTATAAATGGATGGATCTTCGTCCCCAGAAACACCTGGTCTTTGAAATTTTTCAATTGCCCCTGCAATTTGAGTCGGTTGGGAATATCTGATTGTTTTGTATGTAATGTAGGTTAAATTAAGCGTGTTTAGATAATCTTCTGAAATTACGACGGCATCCTCTTGATTATCCACGTTAGAATAAAGTGCTACAATGGCGGTTTGACCGGAAGGAAAAAGATCAAGTGCGGGGATCGGATAAATCATCGTTTCGCAGATAGGTCTGGTGGCTTTATAAAGTCTTTTGAAAGTGACATTAAATCTGATATGATAATTGATATGAAAAAAATTCAAAGCCTGTTTTGCCATACCCGCCTGAAAAATACTTCTTGCAGGCATTTGCTGGTTTATATAAGGACAAATATTTGACGAGACCGACAACATCTGATTTGGATCAACATTACAATGACTATAATTATGAATATAGATGTCCCCATACTCAATAAGCTCAGATTCCTTTTTCATCTCGTAAAAATTTTCAACAGAACAAGAAATAACTGTTGTTTCTTTTTCCTCTTCTCTTGGACCAAGAAATTCAATACAACCGGTTTTGATCAATTTTTCAATTGGCCAATTCCAAGCATTCAGCTCTTCGATGACTAATGTTTGATTTTTCCGGTTAACAACCAGATAAGGAGCTACTGGTCTAGAAGAGTTGCACTGGATATCGATTGTATTAAATTCTCTAAAACGATAAATTTCAACATCAAATGGAAGCTTTCCATTTCGTCGTAGAGCAATTAATCTTTCCTCAATGTCAACACTTCCATATGCAATATATCCAGCTGTCAACATAGCTATGCCATTCAGACATACAAGAATATAGTTTTCTTCTGATTGTGATCCGCATTCTGCTGATATTATTTTGGTGATTTCTTTCTTGTCATGAGCAATTGAGAATGTATTTGTAATTGCATTATGTTTCACATAACCAATAGCCTCGCTTTCTGGAGTTTCAATAATACAATGATGACATCTCTGTGTAGCTTGTACCTGACGTACATCTCGTTTACCGCCAGACATTGAACTTCCTACATTAGCATTATCCTTATCAATTTGAGACCACAATTGCAACGGAGTGTCTCGTAAAGTAGACTCTGAATAATTTGCTCTAACAAATTTAGTCCCATGAACTCCCCACGTAGATGTAACAAGACTATTCTCAAAATCGCTTCTAACTATATTCTCGCTTTTGTTTCTCAAGATTAAACCAAAAGAGGTATAATCAATCACTCCACCAACTCCTCGTGTTGTTCGACAGGTTTTCATTACACGATCAAAAATTGTCTCGAATAGAATTTCCATCGAGACACCAGGACTCTCAAAACGTTTTGAACTCCAAGAATTAAGATCATCTGGTTGAGTATTTCCAATAAAATATGAAATATACCTCGCTAGGATAAAAGAAAGCGAGGTTAGTTTAACTTTAATACGTTCATCTTTATTTTCGAGATAATCATAAACGGTCACAAAAAAATACTTTTCTAAACTATCCTTGATTGTTTGTTTAATCTCTTCAACCGGAGCTCGATTTCCACTCCGAAGAATATAGAGGTACTGATATGGATCTTTAACACTCTTATAGTCAATTATTGACTCGGTAAGAACATTTTTCACCTGACCATAATATTTCTTATCAAAAAACGGAAGAATATATTCGTCAATTACCTGTGCCGGTTCTATATCCTCTAATATTTTGTACATTATAAATATCGGTAAGTTAAGTTTTTCCTTTCCCTCTTCCCGGTATGTATTTTCATCTACCGGATCATCAATCAGAATACTATTCCATTTATTGGATGTTTTAAGAGTAATTCTACGATTGGTAGTGTATGCATGAATAACACCATAACGCCCCGTTTTTCGATCGACTTTAATAACCGACATATGAATGCTAGTTTTATCGATATTAATGACGGTTCGTTCACTTGAAATAATGAAATATCCAAAAGGATCACTAATACATTCACCAAATCTAACTAATTCTTCTTTAGATTTACCACGGAGATTACATTTTATACTTCCCAACATAATGGGAATATGACCAATAGTCAAATTACCCATTGTAGTTTTAGTTCCGTCAGCCTTGATAGTTATTACTGTGGCCTCGAGGCGTCCAGTATATGGATATTTCCTACTACGACAGTATTGTGGATAGATAAGTTCCTCTTTTCCATTGATCACTTTTTTGGGTGAATGAAGAAAAACATCCTTTATCATCACCTTGACACCGTCCGGCGAAACGAATGAACGTTTTTCGACTTGTTTTGGGAGAATGTTTGTTACCCAATTATCATAAGTAGAAATATTCGAATATGCCCCAGACAGGTGAAAAGCTAATTTTTGAAAAAGCTTTTCACCTTTAGTCAGATCAAAATCATCCATACTGTAAAAAATTTTACCATCTTTCATATAGCGTTGAAGAAAGCCGGCCATTTTAACTCGATTCTCTTTTTTCAAAACGATCAATTTCGTAAAATGAAAAATTAATATAAATTACACTATATTTAAATAATATGAAACTATCTAAGAAGTGGAGAGAACATAAATGGGAATTTATAGATTGGAAGATTGAATATCAAAAAATATTAATATGTATGATTCTCATACTTCCAATTCCAATCGAATTGATTGAAAAAGTACTGGAATTCATTCCAAGAGGAAATTTTATAAATGGTATACCTACATATATTTCAGGTAAAAAAAATAAAATAACAATCGATCTTAGAGGAATGAATAGGAAAGATGTTAGTTTAAATGGAATTCATTTCACTAATTTAAATATTAATTATTCAAAATTTGTGAGGTGTAAATTTGGCTCTGTTCAGTTAAAAAAGACAATCATATATGGCTGTACTTTTGAAGAATGTATTTTCAAAAGTGCTAGTATATCCGGGTGTCAGTTTTTGAGATGCACTTTTTTAGAATGTACGTTAAATTCAAATGACGCATATCACAAGACAACATTTTCCAATTGTATTATGGACGGTACACGGTTTAATCGTCTCAATATGAATTTTTTTAAGTTTATAGATTGTAGTATGAAGAAATGTCAATTTAGACAATCTTTTATGGATAATTGTAATTTTATGAGATGCAATAATCACAGAACATTATTTCACTTTAGAATGAATAATTGTCTTTTTGAGGAATGTGATCTTTCCGCATCTAAAATATCTGCACTAGACGTAATACGTCTTCAATGTATAGGGTGTAATCTTGAGAGTGCCATTTTAAGAGATATTGATTTTAGATGGGCTAATTTTGAGAAGTCAAATCTTAAGAATGCTGATTTTGAGCGGTCACTTTTCAAATTTTGTTCGTTTAGGGATAATAATTTAAAAGGTACAAACTTCTCCAATACTGAATTTTTTTGACCTCAACAATAAATGTATTGAAAAATCTCTAAACGTTTTCGGTTTTTCTCTAGCGTAACAACACAATTACCTTTTGAGCGATCATCCTCCTCCCGATTAAAATAGAAAATAGTCTCTCCCTCCGGTTTACCTTCCACAGACAGAATAGGTAGTGAAAAACTTTCCTTTTTATCCCGGGGTATCAATTCGAAAATTTTAGATAAATCATTGAAAATCTTTACACACATATTCTTAGCATCTTCGCCTCCAACACTCGGTAGAATCGGAGCGACTTCACCGCTATGAATTTTACGCAGTAACTTAAATAGCACATCCTGAACATCGTTCTCTAGAGGAAATAACCATCCCGACTTAATCTGACCATCTTCAAATTTCAAACCACTATTCCAAGCCCCGCCAATTTCTTCAAAACAATGACGAAAAGCATTATTGAAGTTTTCTGTTGTTAATAGAAATAATGCTTTTTGTGAAAAACGATATATTTTTAGAGGATGTTTATTTTGTCCGTTCAATATTAGTTCATATGTATGTTCCCAATGAAGTTGCATTTTAGATAAAATGCAACCTTAAACTTTTTTACTATATATATAAAAAGAGATATGGAAGGTAAGAAAGTATGTAGTTATAAAATTATCCCTCCCAAAACAAACCTAAATAAGATTACCATTCATACTAACTTTGGAGAAAGAAAGAAAAATGTTTATCCGGGAGACAAAGAATTGTTGTTAAAACGTGGAAATGATCCAAATGAACGTGTTGAAGTGATTGGTAAGGGAGCCAATGGAGAAATCTATCTTATATCTTGGGGTGGTAAAAAACCGGCCTCTATTGTTTTTAAATATCCAACCACCGATCCGGAATTTGAAGTCAATGCCGCTAAAAATATACTTGGAGATTATCATCATTTTGTTATCCCTTACCGAATAATTTATGATCAATATGAAAATCCATTTATAATCATGCAGGAAGCAAATGGAGATGTAGATAGTCTTTTGACTCAAAACAAACTCACAAAACGTTTCAAAAATCAGATGATATTTCATTATGTCGAGGCAATTGGAAAACTATGGAATCATAGTAAGATTGTTTTTAGTGATATGAAGACTCAAAATCTTTTATATCAATGTCACGACGACGGAATCAATTTTTATTTTGGGGATATCGGTGCATTTTCTAAGAATGGAATGAGAGAATATGATTATGAAGTTGAACCTCCAGAATGCAAAGGAGAAATTGATAAAAACTTTTGTCTATTTACTATTGGATTATTGATTATAAGTATTTATGAATTTGAGTATGACCGACCAATGAAGGACGGTCAAGGTTTCGAAGATCTTTTTTATCATCCAATTAAAGATCAGATTGATCTCCATATTGGAAATCCAATTCTTAAGAGGATGGCCAAAAAATTGTTAGCTCTAGATCCCACATTCAGGAATGAGAATTCTGTTAACACGGTAGTTAATTTAATCTTAGGTAAGTAGCATTCCACAACACATTGACTTACCATTAACAACGACCCCGTGATCATTAATATAAATTGTTTCACAAAAGACTTTCTTTGATAGAATAATATCATATATATCAATAATACGTCCCCTTCTTCTACAAAGCGGACATTCAATTAAAATGGTACGTTTAAATTTTCGATACCTATCGATACATGCAAAATGATATATATGACCACATTCCAATTCAGCGACTTCAATATTTAAATTATTTAAACAAATTGAACACTCTTCCATTTTATTTAATATGACAAGTATCTAAAATGACTTCTCTACCGCGAGATTCAAAAATAAAAGCAAAACAACGCTTAGTAATATATAGTGACAGTGAGGATGAAGAGGATTATCGACCTCCAAAGAAATTTAAAAGTAACGAGGAGAAGAAGACCGAATATGGAGCCATTATTGAAAAGATGATACTCGACCCTCATGTTAAAGCCAGTCTCATTTCTGACGCAATTACATATGAAAAGATATGTGATAGTTCCGAAGAAAAACACAAACAGCGTCGATATCTTGAAGGAATTACTAAGGTTCCCTTTGGGAAATATGTCGGGGCTGATATTAAACGAGAGGATAGTTTTGATAAAAAACGAGAATTTCTTGGAAAGATTAAGAGTAATATGGACAAGCATATATATGGTCAAGATGGGGCTAAAAACACTATTATTGAGATTATCGCAAAAAAAATCAACAACCCCGATGGAAAAGGAAATGTGATCGCATTGGCTGGTCCTCCCGGAGTTGGAAAAACATCACTTATTCGAGATGGTTTGGCAAAGGTTTATGGAGTTCCATTTAATTTTATTAGTTTAGGAGGAGCTCGTCATACTTCTTTATTGAAGGGAAGTGATTTTTCTTTTGTCGGTTCCACATGGGGACGGATTGTCGGAATATTGATGAAAAGTGGATGTATGGACCCAGTAATATTCTTTGACGAACTGGATAAAATTAGTATTAGCGATGAGGGTCAAGATGTGATTAGTTGTTTAGTTCACCTGACCGATCCCAGTCAAAATATAGAATGGGAAGATACTTATTTTGCAGGAATTCCATTTGATTTATCAAAGGTAACTTTTATCTTTTCATTGAATGACAAGGGAATGATACCAGAGCCGCTTTTGGATAGAATAACCGTTGTGAATATGAACGGTTTTAGTGAAAACGAGAAGATTAAAATTGCTAGAAATTATTGTATTCCAAGATTATGTCTCGATATTGGTTTCAATCAAAAAGAGATTATTATCTCTGATGATACGCTTCATATCTTGGTTAAAAAATATTGTCTGGAACCCGGTGTTAGAAAATTGGAACAATGTATCAGCTCTATTCTAATGAAATTTAACTTTTTCCACATGGTCGAATTGGGCGATAAAAATTATGATCCTTTTGGTCCGTACGAAATTGATCCGCATACAGCAAGTATAATTCTAGATCCAATCTTTGGTGCTCCTCCCGAAAAAGTTTCACTCGAAAAAGTCGACTTTAATCTCGACGAATAAAAGAATTTCTCTACAAAAATAGGATGAATATAGCTCCTGAAGAGATGTGGTTACATATTATTAATATGTTACCCTTAAATGATTTGGTTAGTTTTTCAGGTGTATCTCAATTGGCAAATATAATTTCAAAAAGAGTAAGGAGGTGGAATAAACTAGAAGCCATGAAATATGAGATCGGTATTTTCAGGAAACCAATCTCACTTGATCAAGTCAAAGGTTGGCCAAATATAGCTTTTTTACAGAGACTTTATTTTCCAGATCAGGTAACTATGATAAATCATCATAGTCTTTATCAGTGTTATGGTCATCTTCAGAATATATATTTTTCTATTCATAAATATCATCTTACTCAGAGATTTGGGTTACCCTCTGCGAAAAGAATTTATAGTTTAGAATATTCAGTTATGGATGATGATGTTATTCTAAAAGAAAAATCTATACCACATATCATTTACACACCAGAAAATTGGGATAATGAGGAGAGTCTAGACAAGATAATTATTCCAAAAAAGAGCATTCTTATTCGATATTCAAATATTATCGATCTATCTCCCTTTTCACATTTACATAGCATAAGTCTTGTTTCTTGTGACTGGGTAACAGATATATCTCCCCTTAAAAATATTCCGCATATAAGTATCACATACTGTAACATGATTACATCGATTGATCTTCTTGGTAAACATCAAAATATACTTCAGATTCATGCATGTTTAGGGATTAGAAATTATGATACTATTGGAAATATACCCAGTATAGACTTAACCTCGAACATTTTAACAACATTAAATTTTCTTGGAAAAGGTGTGAAAAATCTTATTCTTAAAGATTGTACGTTATTTAATCTTGATGATATTGGACGAGCTATAAATTTAGAAAGTCTAGATCTTAGCCAATGTACATATATTACAGATATTTCTCCTCTTTCATCACTAACAAAATTAAAGAGCTTGCAACTTCGAGGATGTACCAAAATTATAGATATTTCTCCTCTTTCATCTTTAAGAGAGCTTGAAATGTTGGATATTTCTCATACTTCTGTGAAAGATATTTGCCCGCTTATTAAAATTCTTCCCTCCGCCGCCGTTGACGGTCCTGCCGTCAACGGAGGAGGAGGAGGAGGAGGAGGAGGAGGAGGGAAATTAACCTTTTTGAAACTGATCAATTGTCGAGATATTGAAGTTATTCCCGTTGATCTTCTGAAAATTAAAATTTACGGAGATATCTAAAATGTGGTATATAATTATATTACTTATAGCAATTAGTATAATTATATGGATCTTTATACGAAAACCACAACAAAAATTTATTGCTGTCGGTAATGGAGATACCGCTCTTGCCATTTCATATGACGGTGAGAAGTGGGATCCTATCGACGGTGTATTTGGCTCTAATACTATCGGAACCTGTTTTGCCATTGTTAGAGGAAATGGAAGATGGGTTGCCGTTGGAAATGATGGTGATGATGAGGGGAACAATATATGGTATAGTGATGATGGAGAAAATTGGAATAATGCGTCTTCTACAGAGGAAGATGATAACGGAGTTTTTGGAAATGCTCATAACTCTTCCGGAAAAGACGTTCTTTATGCCGATAATTTATGGGTATGTGTCGGTGTTGATGGTACCGATTATACTAGATGTATTTGGTGGAGCGAGAATGGAACGGAGTGGACGGCTGCCATTGGAGATAATTTTGGAGAAGATGAAAATATGGATGCTTTGGTCGTTAAATATAACGATGGAATATGGCTTGTTGGTGGTAGTTGCGGAGACGATGAAGGCAGTCCTATTCTCTGGAGCGAGGATGGAATGGAATGGTATAGCTCTGATTTTCCAGATATCGATTTATTTCCGGCCGTAATCGATTTAGAATATAATGATGGTATATGGATAGCGATTGGATACAATGAAGATGGCGCTTGTGTGTGGTATAGTAAGGATAATGGCGAATCTTGGTGTATGGCTAGTTTTCCGTCACTTAGTAGCATCGAGAAGGTTAAATTTTCAAAAGATAAATTCTATGCCTATGGTAAAGAGGATAGCATTTCTAGTCTGGACGGTGAAACGTGGATGAGAGACGAATTTAAAAATGATTCCATTATCTATGGCAATAGAAAATATGTATCTTTCGGAAAGGAAGACAACAATATTTTGTGTTCTACCGATGGTAATAAGTGGAAAACAAATATCGATCAGCCATTTGGAAACAGCGCCTATTTATATGGATTGGTTTATGGTTAATTTATGAATTATTCATAAATTAAATACTAACAATGTTAGTGATATTTTCTGTTTTCTTTATTCGGTATTTGTCATAATCATCATCATAGAATAGTTGAATAACCTTTATAATAAATGTATCATATTCCCTTATTAACTCCTTTTTAACAATTTCGATTAGATAGTTAACCTTATCTTTCATATTAAATTTAAGTTTCACGCCTTTGTTTCTAACGATATCCGGATTATATCTAATAAATATAATGCTTTTTCCTCCAATTCCATTAACAATTTCATTGATTCGAGCACATTCGCAGCTATCTTCGTATGATTTATGTTGATTTTCGTCCACTTCAATGATAACACAATGCATCGGTAGCTCAAAATAAATATCCGGTCGTCTTTTTGAACACCCACCTAACATCGAAGATGAATCATATATAAATGGAGTTCTAATCTCTTTTCTAAATTGTGAAACGACAGACCATTCTTTTTTATGACTTCGAAATACGCAGTCCTTACATACAAATTTAGATTTTTCCTCCAGATCACACCATTTGCATAATCTTTTCAAAGCTATTTCATATTCTCGCGGGGAATGTAACATACATAACCGTTTGCCGTCTATTTCAAAATCAAATTCATTTTCACATTCTTCTTCTTCTCCATCGAAGTCGATGGAGGAGAAGGTACATTTATTTTCCAAATCTAGGTTAACCATTTCTTCTTTTTTATGTTTTTCACAGCATTCTTTTCGCTTACCAAGATATCCGAAAAGAGGAATATTTTTACATCCTCTTTGAGAACATTTATTCTTCGAAATATTTATCATACCTTGTTTCTTGTGAGTATCACAAAATAACATAGTTCTTTCTGAAGGGTAATTAAAATTTGGTCGTTTTCTACAACCCTCAAAAATACACTTCATGCTTTTAACGTCAATCATGTCTTCTTTAGAATGTGTTTTGCAATAGATACC
>Ga0105053_10012499_pt1 | contig 10206 bp, 12 predicted proteins | sample BON01_FD_78093 | JGI IMG/M metagenome (GOLD analysis project Ga0105053, IMG submission 78093) | Freshwater microbial communities from Lake Bonney liftoff mats and glacier meltwater in Antarctica - BON-01 | ecosystem: Environmental > Aquatic > Freshwater > Ice > Glacier meltwater | place: Lake...
GAAGGCATGCTAGAAACCAGCGAAGGATTGCCAACCCCCCCGACTGTACCTGTACCAAGGCCAATGATAATATCACTGCGGACAGAGCCACTGACAGCAGACGCGCTTGCAGGAGGGCTTCCTCATTGAATCTGTCAGGCCGAGGAGGACCTCATGGATGATATCAAGGATGTGTTCAAGGGTGTGACGAGCGGCGGTAAGGTTAAGGCTGGCATCAACGGTTTCGGCCGCATCGGTCGCCAGGTTGCGCATATAATGATCGAGTCTGACGACTGCGACCTCCTCCAGATCAACGCAGGGTCGGCCACGCCGGACTACATGGCCTACCAATACAAATTTGACTCTGTGCACAAGCGCGTGGGTCACGAGGTTGTAGTTGAAGGCGATGATTTGATCCTCAAGGGCAAACGTGTGCTCACCACACGCGCCAGGGAGCCCAAGGACATTGGGTGGGATAAGTCGGGCGTGGAGTATCTCTGCGAGTCGACGGGTGTTTTTCTCACTGAGGAGAAGGCCAAGGCGCATGTTGATGCTGGTGTCAAGAAGGTCATCTTCTCTGCACCCGCCAAGGACGATTCCCTGACCATCGTGATGGGTGTCAACTCTGAGATGTACACTGGCCAGACCAACTATGTCTCGTGCGCCTCGTGCACCACCAACGGGCTCGCCCCCCTCGTCAAGTGCATTGACGACAAGTTCGGCATCGAGGAGGGCCTAATGACCATCATCCATGCTATGACCGCCACCCAGGCTGTAGTCGACTCCTCATCCCGCAAGGACTGGCGTGGTGGCCGTGCCGCTTCTGGCAACATCATTCCATCCTCCACTGGTGCCGCTAAGGCATGTGCCAAGGTGGTGCCTTCCATCAAAGGCAAACTGACTGTCATGGCCTTCCGCGTGCCTACTATCGATGTATGTGTGGTCGATCTTACCTGCAGTATCAAGAAGTCCGCCACCTATGAGGAGATCTGCGCTGAGGTGAAGCGACGCTCCGAGGGCGACATGAAGGGCTTCCTCGGCTACACCGACGAGGACCTCGTGTCGACCGACTTCAAATCCTGGCCGGTCTCCTCCACCTTTGATGTTAAGGCCGGCATCTCGCTCAACCACAACTTCGTCAAACTTGTCGCCTGGTACGACAACGAGTGGGGCTACTCCATGCGTGTAAAGGATCTTATGATGCACATGGCTAAGGTCGATGCTGCTGTTAAGGCATGAATTGTTCTCAGCTGTCCTCTGATTCCTGGCGGGTGGATGACGCCAAATCACCCACACACCTACAGGCAACAGGCTGGGTACAGGCGAACTGATTATTTTTTTCGGGCGCGCGGCGGCGCAGGGCTTTAGCCTGACGCCACCGCGCGGCACACTAAGCTCCAAATTTCAGCCGGAGGACATGTGCACCTTCTTCCTTCCTCAAAATACGCCCATACCCCAGAAAATCGCTCAAAATTTCGTGTTTTGTTCATTGACGCCTTAGCAAGACGAGAACCACATTTTCCACACAAAATCGTGTTTCACTGGGTGGTTGCAACGCGTTTTCGCCCCCGAAAACAAAGTCAAACAGAACCCGAAAATCTTTTTATATTTGACCAAACGCCCAATCGTCTACGTCAAGTGTGCGATATTTGGAAAAATAGGGGTTTGGCGCCTGCCCATTGGCTCTATCCACACTCACCTACACATGTCTCCATCCTGGGTACGCGGAAGCGTCGGGCTGATATTTCAACGCCTGCCAGTGAACACACCACCCTTCTTCTTTCTTCTTTTCTTCCAATTTTATATATTCACGAGCGCTACTACTGCATCGGGCATTTGCGGCAGTATCGGGCTTGACCCATTGCTGCCGTGTCGGGTGCTCAAAACAGACTACGATTCCAGGTTTGAGGATTATCCCTGAAAACAAAAATTTGCAACGATTTTCTCCGAGGATTGTTTTCGCTTCCGCAGTTTCAGGGAAACATAGGCGAGAATGTCCCGTACGGTAAAATAAACGTACGGCCAAGGTCGTCGTCCGATGTGAATAGCAATCCAAAGCAAACACAGCGGTCGAACATGGGCTCAATACCAGGGAAACGTAGGCCCAAACGCAGTGGCGTAAACTGCAAGAGCAGAGACTAAGTCGAGAAGATGGCGAATATTCGGCATGATTTGAAAGAAGGTGCCTTTTCACCGCTTTATGTGGAACACAATAATAAAATAGGAAGGAGTCTTTTAGAGACGTGACGTGGAGGGGTCTTGTATGGACGTGACGTCTTATTCGTGACTGAAGTTATCTACCAACTTCCCGTGCTTCCTTTTTGGCATGACAAAATGGTTGGAAACCAAATCTATGACCGTGAAGCATGACGCAATCCAATATTATGATGGAGACCTGATACGTACAAGGCCTTTCCCGGGCCACTTCCAGTAGCACGCAGCGGCGATGTCTCTCCCCAGGGTTTTCGTCCCAGATGTCACAGTATTTTGTCTTTGGCCTGCCATTAGCCTGAGCAGACCTGAAAAAAACATCGGAAACCCTGGGGAGAGACAGCCCTTTCTTAAAACGAAAGAGTGACGGTCACAAAAACGACCATGAAAAAGAATTGGGCTGGCTGTCGCGATTTGGTTCTGTCACGGCTTAAGGTGGTGTGAAGGTCATGCGAGACTCGGGGCGAGGGTTTTCTCTCCGAGTCACGGCAGGTGTTTCACGCATTCTGCCCGACCCAGTTCATATTTGTCGTGGATCTCCAGTTGGGATTGAATGGTAACCGCCTGGCAGGATTCTTCAAGTCGCCTCCTCGTACAAAAACAAACAACGCATGTGGTCACGGTGACGTAGAGTCACGGTTACTGACTGTTAACTAGATTGAGTAATTGTAGTGGGGGAAGGGGGGATTTCCATTCGAATATTGTTTCAACTTGAATTTGCTACTGTCTAAATTGCGAACACGTTCTTTCAGGTGACCCCATGGGGTCATTCGATTTCTTGGCAGCCACGTCCCAGGTGTCAATTTCTTTTGCTTGCCATTAGCCTGAGCAGACGCTCAAAAAAATCGGAAAATCCTGGGGAGAGACCCGTGCCAGATAGGTCAAAGGCCCAAGTACTGACACTTGTTGTTTTAGTCTGTTGACCCCGCAATACGTGGTAGACCCCCAGTGCATCTCCTGACCAGAATATCACGACTCTAGACTCCTCTGGGAGTTTATGTCTGATTCAGATGCTTTACAGTAGGGTTCCAGGACACAGACTAGCAGGTAGAAACTGCAGTATGGAATTTGGCCGGTTTCTTGCAGTGTGCTGGGGCGTGCGGCAAGCGGAGGGACTTTAGCCCCGCAGCCGCCGCGCGCCACTCGCAGCACACCAGAGTTTATACGGAATTTTTCCAGAAAAACACTTTTTTTTTTCCCCAGTTCAGCCAGGAGGACCTGAAGGCAAAATTTGAAAATTGCAAAAAATCGCCCGAATCCGATTTTGGTGCAAAAAAAGGACATCGGAAAAATTTTTGTGTTCATCCGGCTGAACTCAAATTTTCAAATAAAGAATTGAGTCCATCCGGCTGAACTCAAATTTTAATCGAGTTCAGCAGGCTGCACACAATTTTGAAACAAATTGTGTGGAGCCGGCTGCCAGTGAACTCAAATGTTTTGCAAAAATACCCCACTGACAGCGATTTGGGCAGTTTCTTAATGATTTTCTGGATGATTTTTATAATGATTTTCTTCATGAAAATCTTCATTTTCTCTATGAAAAATCTCCATGATTTTCTCTATGATTTTCTTAATGATTCATAAAATCTCTTACTACAAAGTTAGAGTTTCTACGGGGGGTGTAGAAACTCGCTGGCTGGGGTGGCATTTCCTTAATGATTGATAGAAACAACACTGGCAGGCTGGGTGCTGGATTCATCAGTGTGTACGTAGAAACTCGCTGGCTGGGTCATTTCGGTGGTTTTTATGACCTGGAACCCTACTGTACTGTCAAAGTAGTGGAGGAAGATGAGGATTGAAGACAAAATACGGCAATAGTAAAGAAACAGAAAGACATGGCGACTAGTGTTCCCCATCACATTTTCCTTTTTTTATATAATTTAATTTCGGCCCAAGAAGGGAGAAATCGCACTGTGGCCGAACACACGTGTAGTAAGATTTAAATATTATGTTTCACAAAAACGAAATGAGTCCAATGATAAGGTCCAGTGGTACAGGGGCGCGCTGCTGCACGGGGCTTTAGCCCCGCGGCTGCCGCGCGCCACTCGAAGTTTGGACTTCCCGTCGGAGGGTTTGCGCATTTACATGGAGTTTGGTTTTTCACAGATTATTTTATTTTTTGTTTCCAGGTTATTACAATGGTCTCGATCGTGCGTCTTATCAACCCAAAAAACATGTTTTTTTGGAAAGCACGTCCGATGGTCGCACGATTGCGTCGCACTAATGCGTCGATCGGACGTGCAGTGTGCCCGAGGGGCATTTTCGGGGTGTTTGGCACTGTTTCGAGCGCGGAAAAACGAGGGTAAGAAGCTGCGAAAACAAAATTTCACCAAAAACAGTGAAAATCGAAAAAAAGATGGAAAAATCCTGGAAAAGTCAAAATCGCACCAAAAACAAGGCAGACCTACCAGTGGTGTGTGCGGCGCCGTGGGAGGGTTATGGGAGAGTTGTGTGCCTCAGAACAAATGGCAAAAACGTAAAACCACTAGCAATTCAGGGCTAGGCTTCAGTGGACTAAAATATTTGTACCCAGTAATCTCAGGAATAGTTGATCTACTACCTGCCAATACTAAAATGATGGCGATTGACATGTTCGTGGACGGCCCGAGCGCGAGTTTGTGGGTCAGTGTTGTTCAGTCCGAGTCTGATTCCCGACGCAGGACGGGCAAGGGCAGGCGGAGGTTATGGTCAGGAGGTGCGGAGGAGGAGGTGGTGCGTAGGGGGCAGTTACGCAAAGGTTGGTAGATACCTTCAGTCACGAATCAGACGTCACGTCCCGAAAGACCCATTTCTAATTTATTATTGTGTTCCACGTAAATTGAAGAGGCACTCTATAATCCAATGCCGACATTCGCCATCTTCTCGACTCTCTAGTCTCAGCTCTTGCAGTTTACGCCACCGTGACTGCGTTTTGGTCTAGACTTTCCCAAATTTCTAGGTCTCCAGTGGTCTGTGGTGGTGAGGGATGGAAGGGGGCAGTCCACGTGCCATCCTGTGTTGAATATGTCACGAAGGAGCTTTTAATCTTTGTCAAACGGACTCAGCTAGGCTCTGCAGCTGGCATACATGGTACTGGGTATCGTCTGCGAGAGGCGTATGTAGGGAAGGTTCGTGAACAGTTGGCGGATTTGGAACAGAGTTCTTTGAGAAACGACATTTTTTGGGGAGCTCGTTCTCATTTAAGCTCCGAGTGTTTGAAGAGAACTCACCGTTTTGTTCATTAAACATCACATGCACATGCTTCGTGTATAGGGTCACAGACGTTGACGGCGATCCCCCCGTCAAGTCTCCGCTGTCTGTGAAGGTGGGTGGGGGGGGGGGGGGGCTAGTTGGGGGGATGGGGTTGGGTAAATGGGTTGTGCGAATGTGGAGGTGGTCAGGAGGGCCCATGCTTTCTTATGTTGTTGGTCAAGTTTTGGGGGGGTGGAGCCAACAAGTATAGATCATTTTTGTGTCCGTGTGGGCTGCCCGGGCCCACGCCCAGAGATCGTATTGTCGTAGGTTGAGGGCGAACTTTGAATTGCTGGTTGAGAGAGTGGGGACAAGTGACGGCAATGATGGAAGGTGCTACACTCATTTCCAATGGATTGCTGGGGAAGGCAATCTATTTACATTAAAACTCTTGGGGCAGCAAAGAGGGGTGTGCGCCTCTACCAAGACCATCAATGCGTATATTCAAACGCACCTGCGTCGGTGGTCCAACATCTACCTGTGCCAGGTGCGTTGGATGGGCTGCGTAACGCAGGGCGAGGCGAAGAGAGGGTCGGCCCGGGTATTGGAAGTTGTCGGAAGGATGAATTTTTTTTTGGATCAAATTGACACGGACTTACAGTAACGCTACGCAAGTAGAGACTAGAGAAGACACTGTATCAGACATGTGCATCCAGACTTTGCGCGCCGTGGCACAACCAAAACTTGCCCGGGAGCAACCACAAATGTATCTGTACGTGTATTCATCCCTGCATCCCTGCACACGCATTTGCACGCATTCAGTCACAAGCTTCCGATCTCCTCGCGTATATGGGCGCTCAATTACCTATCGGTACAGCCCTTTCCCGAAAAAATGAGATTCGAAATCGTCATGATCGGAATTCGAAACTGAATCCTGCCTGTGAATGGTCAAACTTTATATTTCTGTTCAAATAAGCCGTTTGAAAACATACCTGTGATGATCATTCAGGATTCCGATTTGTAAGCCGTTGACCATTTCAGCTATTTCGAGTCTCTTCTAGCGAATCCGTCTTATCAAACACGACCATGTGTCCTCAATCGAGGGAAGGAAATGTGCACATTTCTAACGAATCTGCACGGGGTTGGTCACTCCGCGAGGCTAACGTCCAGGTGAGCTTCACAGGCGCACCGCATGATGGGCAAGACACAGTAAAGACACTGCGAACGATCATTTGGTACAAACGTGCTTGTATTAGGCAAACGACGCGCCAACTTTCTCTCGCCGTCTCAACCTCTAAAAGGGACGTCAACCAAAACGTCGTTACAGAACAAGTTCCGAACCAGAAAACTCTGCTCTAGAAATCAACCATGTCACCAACGTGTCCACAGTTCTTAGTGAGACCACAGTCTCAGATAGTAGGGTATTTCGCTCTTGTTTCCAGAAACGAGCTGCACAGATACGAATGATGGAGAAATCTTTCGAATCACGACTTTCCGTGATCCGTCAGGTCATCGATCTTGAGATTCTGTTTGCTGTGTCCCGACTCTTGCGGCCCGACTCGGACTGAATGAAATATGTATCCTGAAAACAATCCCTACACGTCATCGACTTTGAGATTCGCCTGGAAAATCCTGGATGTTCCTGGAAAATGTTGTCACGCAATCTCCTTCAAAATCTTCCTTCAACATACGAAAATAACCAAACTTCTCTGGCAATCTGTCAGACAGGTTGTCAATTGAGGGAGGACTCGAGAGGGAGGTGCACGAGGGCTAGTCTTGCCGCAACTTGAGAGTGAAGCAAGGATGCCACCTCGCCCAGAGAAGCTGCACGTTCGGGCGGGAGCCTCAACTCGAGAATCATGTGCTGGATGGTGGCCTGAGACGCCCCCTTCTCCATCGCAGAGGTGAGGAGGTGGATGGCTTGTCGCATGAGGTCTTCTGTGGCGGCAGGGGTCGCCTGCGGCGGGGGCGGCGCGCGGCTGCTTGAGGGCTGAGCCATCGCACGCAGCGGTTCGGGAAGCGGTGTTTCGAAAAAGAAAAAGTCACGAGGACGCTCCGTGAGATCGTCGGATGCAGCAGCATCGATCAGTACTTCGAGCCCGTTGAGGCCCACAAGTGAGTCTTGGCGCGGCCCAGTTGCTGCTGCGCACGAGCCATCTTCCTGGATAAAAATAGCGTGGTCCACCAGCGGGCCGTCGTGCCCCGACGACAATTTCCACAGCCGCTGCCACTTCTTCCACTTCGACGACCGCTGCATCGAGTCATCGACAACGTGCTCGTAAATCTCGCGTGCAAAGTAGAGGGGAGTGCCCACGGTCGACTGGCCCGAGGGGTCGGCTGGATCTTTGCGGATACCCACGGCATGCGGCGGCACTTTCGTGCCATCTGGTAACACCAGCGTCAACCACCGCCCGGCGTCTGCCTCGCCCTTGAGAAGCCTTGCTCCGATGAGCACATTGGTCAGTCTTGTCTGGCGCGCGTGGTCTGTCAGATCCGGTTGCTCCGACTTGCCCTTCCTCGGGCGTCCCCTCTTCTTTGCAGCGCAGCCAGGCTCTGGCGCTGGTTGCGCGCAGGGCACTGTGTTTGGCCCTCGCACTGGCACCTGTATGTAGGCAGAGGTTGATCGCTCGCCTGGTTCATCCTGGTCTGGAATGTACAGTGTGTCCTGACAGCCCTCTAGGCTTGGAACACGACCCTCGACTAGGCTCGAAGAAGGCGCTAGGATGCTGAATGCTCCCTCCATTTGCCGACCCAAAATGATTTGCAAATGGCCCCGAAGTACCTCTAGGAGCACAATCTTCGGTCAGGAATGCCAATGGACGACGCCAAAAAGAGAAGACATGAAGCAACGGTCGCTTCATTCGCCGAGGAGATGGCACTGTATCCTGCAGGTGTGGCGATAGAGAGCGATTGGCAGCGCGCGATGTGCAAAAAATGAACTCGTGTCAAAGTGCGAGCGACTCTGAGAGATAGAGGTTTGGGTCCAATAACACGCAGCGAAAGATCATAGTAGAACATCCACACATACAGGATATGTTTCATTTCGCAGATGCTGGTCTCTGTGTCCTTGACATGGTTATCATCTGCAGAATTGCACATAATGTACCTCACATAGAAAATGAAACAGACACCCACACACACGACGCGCACGCACACACACACACACACACACATACACACACACATGCACACACACACATATCCTCGCACACACACACACACACACACACACACACACACATACCCTCCCCCGATAAGGACGCACACACACACACACACACACTCACACATGGACCAGGTACACCACCTTCATCCGAGCACGCGAAATGGATGGGTGATTTTCTGCCATCACAGCCAGGAGGAAAAGGAGCATTTGGAGGCGCAGGCATAGCAGGTCTATTTCCGGACCCGTGGCTACCACAACCAAAAAATAATGAACACCAGTCATGGCTGAGTAGTTTCGGGGGGAGTGGGGCGTCTGCTGATCATACATGGAATGAGGTCTGTGACTTTCCGTGCTGCCGTACACGCATACAGTGATGCAAGCACGTAGGTGCAAAGAAAATCAGCACAACCAAAAGACAAAATCCCCCAAAATAATTGATAGCAGTCCTGGTTTCAAGTTGATGTGTTATTTGCTTCTCTGCATCTGCATGTCTCCATGTCTATATCTGCTATGGCGTTCCCCACCACTGACCTCTCCACGCACGCACCTTCTATACATAGGTGATGGCTGGACCATGCGCATATACTGAAGATACACCCAGACAAAGACAAAAAGAAAGAGCTGCCTGGACCGCGTGATCCACCCCCCGCCCCCTTTCATACGACAAGCAACACTTCGCCACGCTCCCCGGACACGTGGCGGCGAAGGGGCTTGGGCGCGCGGCAGTCAGGTGCAACATGCTGAAGCTGCCGCGCGTCATCGATAGGAGAGAGCCTCCCATTTTCCCTCTTGCATTTGGACCTACCCAGAGTGACGCACAGCAGCTTGCACTGCGCCACGCCACCGCGCGCCGGCCCCGAGCTGCAGCGCGCCACAAGGTCACGACCAATTTTGAAGATTTTCCCCTCGGGGGCATTTTGATCGGATTGGGATGTGACCAAAGGTCAGATTGCGACAAGGTTATCGCTCGTCGCAATCCACAACAAGGTTGTCGCAATCTGCGGGAAAGATCCGATCGCGACGTCGCAACTCGACCTATATTAAAAAGGGTGGGCGTCCCAATCAGGAAAACGCCAAAAAAATCCTGCTAGAAAAAATGGATTGGGACGTCCCAATTCGACCCAGAATGGAAAAATATCACATTGGGACGTCCCAACTCAATAGAGCTTTTTCGTAAAAGAACCCCAAAAGAGAGTTATACATATTTACTTATTCATAGGAAAGTTAGTCTTGAAAAGACCCCCTTTTCTCAGAAGTGGACGCATCTTTAATGCAGCTTTGGAAAAGGACTCAGTAAATAGTTGTCATGTGTCAACTTTTCAGGAATGGGGGTCTTCTAAAGACAGCTTCCCCAGAAAATGTATACGTGTGTATATGTTTACATGCATACATATATATGCATGTACATATATACATATTTAAAGGTATTCATATTTACGGACAGTTTGCCACAGCCTTCTTCAAACAATCTTCAAAAATAGTTATTTTCATACACAAAATCTCTTTTGAATGTTTTGCATAAGCCCGAAAAGCACTTGTCCCCATGACACATACATATATATTTATATATCTATATACATATATATAAATATATCTGTATATTTGTACATATACATATATATATATACATAAATATATATATATATACATATATACATATATACATATATATATACATA
>Ga0105053_10012503_pt1 | contig 10203 bp, 7 predicted proteins | sample BON01_FD_78093 | JGI IMG/M metagenome (GOLD analysis project Ga0105053, IMG submission 78093) | Freshwater microbial communities from Lake Bonney liftoff mats and glacier meltwater in Antarctica - BON-01 | ecosystem: Environmental > Aquatic > Freshwater > Ice > Glacier meltwater | place: Lake...
ATAGACGGATACAGTCATAACCCCGTTCTCGCACGTGTGCTCATTCGCGCCTGTCCTAAAACCTTCCGTTTCGAACCCAACTCAAATAGTGGGCAGAACGGCGGGTCTTGGTGGTTCCAATGCTTAGTGGGATTCCTTTGGCTGATCTTCGTTCGGATCTTGTGACAGTGTCACCGAGGTCAAGTGCGCATTTTTTCCCCTAGCTGGTATCACCGATACTGAGAGTCTTGCTTCGCTTGAGAGAAGCTTCTTCAAAGCAATTGGAATTTCTAAAGTGAATATGCAACTACTCTTGAGTACCTTCGGTGGATTTCCAAGGCTGTCCAGATTGTGTTCGGATCTGATCAAACGCGAACCCAGCGTGCTGGAGAAGCTCAAGAAACTCGATAACCTGGGCCTCGACACGTCCAAATTTCTCTTCGACGAGGTACTGAAGGAGTATGTATCGGACATGCGCGGTATGGTACTCTGGTTCAATTCTTTCCGTAAAAGCAGAGAATGGTTGGAGAATAGAGACCTTCATGACCCGTATACGCTCGGATTGGAGTATCTGAAGCGAATCCATAAGTTGGCTGTGACGGGTGATTCCATTCCGATCGGGCTCCTGTCTATGGTCACATGAACCTTCGAGAGAGCAAATCCTACCTAGACCTTAGTGCTACCAGGTTCTTCACGCTGAAATTTGACGAAGAAACTTAAAGGGGTGTTGTTGCGATTCCCCTATTTGCCCTAGACGACTTTGCACCATCAAGTTTGATTACTGATACCATCGCAACAACGTCGTACTCGTAGAGTTCTATGAAGCTTATTGCCATCCAAGAATGGGGAGCCGCCATTAACCAAGATCACTCAAAATATGCTACGGGGGTAAGGAAAGTATTTTGAAAATGCAAATTGAAGTTGCAAACGCTTTCAAATTTGACCAATTTTTGAGGGTTCTGGATTTTCGTATAAGTAGAGAGACTTTTAAAATAATTTACCTGCTCAGAAGGAGACTATTATTAGCTAAATTTCTCAAGAAACCCTTGGTCTCGCCCCTCCTTCGCTTTGAATTTAATAAACCAATTTTAATTCTGCATAATGCAACCTCAAGCGTTCTTTTGTACACAGGTCCGACACCAGTTCCAAAATTATCTTCTGTGGTCAGAAGCAAATTATTTGGAAGTTTAGATACATCCAGCCTGACGCCTTTGAGGCGATTGGAGAAAACGTCAAAGACATATGGTTTGGGAAATCCAAAACCCTCGAAATGGTCAAACTTGGAAGCCTTTGCATCTTCAATTTGTTTTTCCAAAATACTTTCCTCACCCCCATGTAGCATATTTTGAGTGATCTTGGTTAATGGCGGCTTCCCATTGTTGGAGACCATTTCGCGACTCCTGGTCTGATTGAACCATACCACAGGATTGAACATTGCACAAAAGTCATTGCTGGATTCACCAGGACGCAACAGGCAAAGCGTGTTTTCTTTGATGCCCACACGCATCCCCTTGCCATCACTTCTAGCAATTAATTTGGAAGACATGTCTCCATCGAACGTATTCGTCAGTGTCACTGGCAGGTTCAGTTCACAATTGATTCGCACTTTTGGAAACTTGCAATTCGGATTGCAATGTGCTCCAGGGCGTAGGTCCTTGACAGAGACCCGACAATCACCACGCGTATACCAAATGGCATTCCACTCACAACGTAGGCTGCGGATAGCAATAATCCATAGAACTCTACGAGTACGACGTTGGAGCGATGGTATCGGCAATCAAACTTGATGGTGCAAAGTCGTCTAGGGCAAACAAGGGAATCGCAACAACATACCTTTGGGATGAAGTATTAATTTCCAGCGTGAAGAAGCCGGTGGCACTATGGTCTAGTAAGGACTGGTTTACTTAAAGCTGCGTGCAACGACATTCAAAATCGTCGAACGGATCACATGGGTTCGCTTCAGATGCCTGTATGCGACATGTTGCTGCTTCGTTGATATTTAGTTCTTGATGGAAACAACACAATCGATTCCACCGGTGACTCTAAAGCATTATTTGCTCTCGTCGTTGTGTGATTACCGGCAGTTGCAGATATAATCAAGCTCCATATATCAATACCGCTTTGGTTATACTTGAAAACGAGAAGCACCAATGTCAAGAACAATCACAGGCGCAGAACGAACAAAAAATTAGAAGTCATTGTCTTACACGCTTTCTTCTTGCGCTTTATTAATTGTTTCAAATATTCAACATTGGCAGCAAGTTCTACATAATTTCAGGAGCTTTGACTTCTTTGTTTTTGCTCGTCTGTCTCTTCGAACTAATCCAAATTACCAGGACATCGGAATTTCTTGTCTAGACCTGTGTTTATACGTGGCGAGAGGAATACCGAATATGTGGTTCGAATCATTATCAGTTTCAGACTTCTAAAATGATTTTGTGAAAGGTATTGGACATGTTTTGGTTCCTTTTACCCTGGTTTTGGTGTCGGATGGGGTCTAGATACCAAGGTGCCATTGCAGAGATTTATGATAGGTATGCGAGGCCATTTTGGGGATACAGAGAAAGGCAAGAAAATATATAAAGTATTTTATGGACAATTCAATTACATCAGGAGCGATATACTGTGAATTCAGTGATTTCTCATAATTCTGTTCCTTCTGAGTACCGCACGGATTGGGGATGATTGTAGTACCGGTACATTGTATTGTTAAAAAATTGAAATTCAATCCAAAACAAGATTTATTCAAAGCAAAGCCTATGGAAACCTGCGACCAAAAAGTCAATAAGAAGTGAGAGTTCAAAAAAGAATTCATTTCATTGCGGCAATTCAAAAATTTGATGTATAAAGTATTTTTAAATGATTCAGTGGCTACTTCTTGGAAGGCGTTTGCAGGCCACATAGTTGTCAAGTCGAGGGATGCAATTAAATTACATTAGGAGAAATATAATGTGAATTCAGTGATTCCACATAATGTTCTTGCTTCTGATTACCTCGTGGATTGCCATCAGGCTCTTTTCTTCAACAAGATACTCTTGTTTATTAAGAAATTAGAATTTGATGGCTTTTATCCACTACTTACAGTGCTTTAAAAAATCGATTTTTGTTGTGTTTAAAAATGAGCAATTTACGGAAGCAATTATTTATACCACTAAAGAACTTTCCTCGCGAGGTTCAGAATTCGACAATTCAGTTTCAAGCTGTTGTATTCGTTCTAAAAGTTCTTCATTTTCGGCCTTTTGAAACTCTCTTGTATCTGTGAATATTCCATGGCCTAGTCTCAGAAGCCGCCAAATTCTTGCAAAAACAATGAGAGATAGAGCAGTCGCATCATCACTGTTATGAAGAGCTATTTCTAATACAAGAGCGGTTATGACAATGATGAAATCGATCATGTACAAAAGATGGCGAAAAAAATGCAATCTCATGATGCTTAAAAGGATGACAAGCTCCACTGCAAATATACCGAGTATCACAATACTGATTATGAACAATGCTTTATGGGCGGTTTCTACTGATTCAGGAATGGCTTCACATACTATGACGCATCCATCCCCTACTTGTGAGACTTCTCCATTTAACAGACGTGCACGTTGGGTATCGTTGTGACAGGTAGACCTATCCAAAACAACAGAACACGAAGGATAGTGTCCATCGATAAGCAGCTCAGCAACAACTGCTACAACATCAAATAACAACAACACCGCCAAAGAAACTTGCACTTTCTTCGAATGGGTCCAGCGCATTACTTTCAGTGCTGTTGAGTCCTTTCCATACAGTACGGTTACGTAGTCTACTTCATCCTGCTCAGATACAAACACCGTACGCCATCCACCCATTGTTAAACTTGGAGATGTCGACCGTGAACTTTCGATACTCTGATAGGTAGTCAGCGTAGAAATGCACTCGGGAGAAAGAAAAAACGAGTTTGAATTTTGATGAAGAATTGAATTGGTATTACGATGAGTCCTTGTTAATTAAAGTATGCCTCATGAGACGTCGGATTTCTTGGTCGATACTATTCAAAATCTTTATCTTTTAAGCATAATAAGATATTCGCACGAGTTTGTGTTTTTAACATTTTCGCAGGTGACGACTCGTTGTATTTCATATTAGAAATCAATAGTCTATCGTTTCCAGAGTACCATCTTCAGTGATTTGCAGATCATAGCGACGAGCTAGATTGACGTGTTTCCTTTGGTTAACATGAGCCACTACACTGTGATTTACATGCCCAGGTCCTTTCTCCCCATCTCCGTATATTGTATGGTATTCATCTAATGTCCTTTTCGAGACATTTTTATCCACAGCGTATGCGAGACTACCATCATTGAAGGAGGCCAGGAAATAGGTTCCGTACTTAGAAAGACCCAAATATCCATTAGATTTTGCAGATTCTCTCACAAGATGTCCAAGTTTATCTTCAATAAAATCTCCAGACCGCCATCCCCATTGTTTATTCTCAAGATTGTTACATAAGCGAGGACGCTGCAATGCAAAATTCAAGTAAAAGTTAGTGCGACATATATGACTGGTGTCAAACCAAAAGAATAATGGCACTGCAAACATATTGCTGTTTGGAATAGTGATCGTAGCATCTCGCACATCCATTTTGAAGTGCATGCCTGTCCTTCCGTATTTGCTGGTAGCAGTAACACCAAGACAAATGTAATTAACTTTCCGAAATGAAAATGTTTTCATGGAGGCAAGTATCTTCTCCAATCCGAATGGTCTACAACAAACTCTATCATGTTGAACTACCAACACATATGGAGTTGTGACGAGTTCCAGCGCTCGACGAACTGCTAGCGCAAATCCATGTTTGCGTTCCAAAACCAATAGTTCCGTGTTGAAAAAGGTATCATGAAAGTTGTCACGAGCATCGTCAATGTGGGTTTTTAACTTGAGCTTGAATTCGTTGTACCTGTCTGAAATGGACTGGTTCACTTTTCCGTATTTCGGTCTCAACTTTTCATATTCTGGGGCTATTACTTCCTTGTCACAAACTATTATTCGGCGACAGTTTCGAAGAGATGGTTCGTTTATTAAATAGCTTTTTATTGTATCTTCAATGAAAATTGTGTGAGGATTCGCCGACACCGCACTAGTGGTCACGATTATCGTCAACATTTTGAAAAAAAAATGAATTTGGCGACGAAAGCAGCGTTGGGGTTTTGGAGATTCTCACAACTAAGTAAGCAGGGAAAATTTGGATGCTTACTGGGACTTCGACCGGAAGAGTACGGCGGGGTAAGTACGATGCAAGACTTTGTTCATCAACTCATTAACGTCTCATAGGTAGGTTGCACGACTGCATGTAGCAACACATTAATGTTTTATAGACCTTGCGAATCCACGAGATCGAAGACGACCGTAGCTTGGTGTCGTATTGTCCACCTCAATGGCTTGTTGATAGTTCCACTGGTAGGCTGAAGCTTTCTTCTTGTATTGCTTTTTTTGACGAGATAAGCACCTACGCTGGCACCATGGCTTGGGATGATAGGTTCAGGCCTGGTGTGTCCATCAGCTTGAGTGGAAGAGCGACCCGACCTCTTGATTTTAATGGGAGAATATATGTGGAAACGCGAAGACGCAAGAGTGGCAAAACAATATCATTTGTAGACATTGTAGTTCTAGATGAGAATCAACGCGTGATGGTTAAAGGTCAGCATATTAAATTTATGCCGATGAGTTTTCCATTGAACCACATTTTTCATAAACGGCTTGCTCGCATGGTGTTTCCGATGATGCAGTATCGTATGTCTCTGCAGACAATGGAAGATCTTCCTCTAGTAGGGGATATCGATCACGTGTTCCCACTTTCAAATGCGAACTACAACGGGAATCAAGGTACCGTGAATTCCGTAGTAGATGTATCCCACGGAAATCCAATAGGGTCCATACACGGAGGCGCGGGAGTTATGTTACTAGAACACGCCACGCGATTTGCACTGAGTTCGAATTCAAAAGAGGAAATGAAAGAGCCGTTGGCTATTTCTGCGTCGCTCATTTCCGGCATCTCGACGAAGAAGAAGCAAGATGTCCAAGTGCACACTGTGATAAGTTCGGAAGATACGGGAAATTCAACTTTTGTGAGATCTCAATTATTGCACCAATCAAAACCGGCAATTGATTGCGTGTTGATGTATTGATCTCATCTTTTGGACTATTTACGGGATTAGATATTTCAATTATGTTTTATTTTAAATACGCAATTTGATTAACTGCTGAAGTAGTTTGATAGACGAGAAAGGGTTGTATTGATTTTCGAAACTGTGGCTTTCTTTTGAGGTTGCAATTGCTTTCGCATATGTGCAATTGTTTCTGCGAATTGTAAAGTATCCGCTTTAGAATCATACTCCACAAGACATCTAATGGCATCTTCTAATTGTCCGACACACTTGTACGTTTCCGCAGCATCAGAAATACAAGAAAACGCATCAGCCATTTCTCCTAGTTCAAAAAACATATTCGACGCCATTTCAAACATCAATGGCGAGGCATCCAGTCGTTCTGGACTCAGTGTATATGCTGTGGCGATCCCATGAATAGATCTGGCTTCCAATATCGGTGAACCAATCATTTGCGACTCTCTGGTTACCTTTTCGAAGATGCCAATCGCATTTTCTACGGCTACTAAATCCAAATCTTCCTCCTGGCTCGAATCTTCCAACAACAATAAACCACGAGCGATCAGTTGCCTCAGTTGGGCCATTTGCTCCCCAAGAGATGCTTCGTTTTCTCCTGCCAAGCAATCCACAAACTCGGCTTTTGTGTTGAAGGTGCTGATATCGATTCCTCTAGTCGAACACGAGTTTTTAAGCTCGTGGACAGATCTGGAAAGCAGCATTTTCTTCTTTTCTTCAAGCAGCATTTTACTTGCCAAGGCTTCTTTATCTGTTTCCAAGGTACTTTGATGTCTAAGAAACTGCAGCAAGTCGGCACGCGATGTGTCCTTAGTGACTTTATTCAAACCACGGGAGACGCATAGAGCACGCAAGCTGCTCATATCAAGATCCTCATACGCTTTTGAAGTTATCTCATCGTCTACGATGGTGGAGATGCGTTTGGCTTCTCTGCAAGCTTTATTGAGACCATTCACCCACATTACTGCTTCGGACATCGAGAGCGCTCTAAAGCAATAGGCCCTGGTGTCTGTTGTCACTGTAAATTCAAATTTCTTTTCCTGCAGCTTTGCAGGGTTGAGGTTTTCCTTGGCGAGAATGTACGAGATACCATCAGTTGCTAATCTGACTGGAATCGAAGGAGTAAGATCTACTCGCGATACTAGATCGAGAAAGAGTCTCGACTTGACAGGACTGTTAAACGTCTTGTGCCATGTTAAACTCATCTTCCATTTACGAGATGCTTCATCGTGTACTTTATGAATGAGGAACCAGCGGCGCTGCCACACCATCGGTGGATGGGGACTTTTCTTTTCCATGAAACCATGAATGTTCTCATCGCGGGATTCTTCTGCAAGATCGATTTGAAACTGGCGGTTCTCCTTTCGTTTCTGGGAGGCTTCCACAGAAAAATCTTTCGAAATCATTGCACTTAAAGTCCCTGCTCTCAGCCTATAGTGCGGTAAATCTGATTGAGAGTCCATTGAAAGTCTTTGAATTCGGTTTTGAGTTGGCTGCCAATTCATTTTCTGGCTTTTCTCTCGGTGGATTTTAGCTCTGGTGTTCCCAAGCAGTTGCCTCATTCGATCCTTCAAAGGATCAGCTACAATCAAGTCTGGCCAAAGGTGAGCGTACTGATTGTTCTTTGGGACTTGTTCACTCTCGCTATTGATATTACTGAATTTGTTCGCGATTTCTTTTTGTTTAAGCTTGAGACCAATCGATTGGCGAAGTTCCACTCCCTGCGATACCGATATGTCTCGTCTCAAGGATAAGCAACATAGAGCACATGTTAAAACTGATTTTTGAAGCAAATGACTCTGTTGAGCAGATATCGTTAAGACAGCGCTCGGAAAGAGAGCGGGTGACACTGCAAGAAGATCAATAATGTTTTTCCATGCAACGATTTCCTGTGCAAAAAGCTTCTCAGCAGATGGAGCAAAGTTTTCTACGCAATTCATCAGCTGTTCAAAGTCTAACTTTATATGGAACATCTCATCCATACCGATTCGAAGCTTACTAGTCATTGAATGAAGCTGGGAAGCCATATCTTTTGGTCCACCGCAAATTTCATTCAAAAATATACTAGGATCCGAGTACACACTGGTTGCATTCATCATTTGGCGACAATATATCAAAGATATCTCCTGAACTAATCGTTTAAGTATCCGGTTAAAATACTCAGGTAACAGCAATTGTTGTAGATCCGTTAGATAATCACACAATGTAGCTACAATACGGGTCATAATATTCGCAGCAACATCCCATTTCTCTGCCTCGAGATGATGTTTCGTAAATAATTTTGATGTTAGCAGAGCCTGCTCCAAATCATCTAGCACCATCTGCATCACCAAATCAAGAAACTGAAATGCCGCTTGGTCGTAGTGCACTCTTACAGGCTCCCATTGAACCCCTTCTTCGGAACCGGTTTTACCAATTTTTGAATTCTCAAGAACGCCAAGATGCTCGACTACAGATGAGCAATCATTGACCAATGCACAGAGAAAGGCCAGTTCGCCTTTCAGAGCCTCGCCACTTGACGACCTTTCAAGACCATAAAACAGATTCGTTTTATAATCCACTAGAGTTATAAGACAGCAAGACAAGACCGGGGCTATTAAAGGCTCGACTCCTGATGCTTGTGCCATGATGATTGTCTCGTTAATCATATTGAACAGATCCACTGGTGCACTTGTATTGACTATAGTACTCTCTCGGTTCGCTCGTTCCAAACAGCTCATTCCACGTGCGAAGTTGCTTGAAATAATGTTTTCGATCCATGTGCCCAATGTATCTTGCAGCTCATGCAAATACCGAGCGGCCATCTTCTCTACATTGTCAATCATCGAAAATTGAGGGAGCGAATCCCGTAGGTCGGCGTCATACCCAAGAATCTTTTCTAGGTATTCGCCATATGCTGTAATGATGTCCATCAATCTTAGAATATCCTGAGTTGTTAGGGCTTCAAAATCATCGCCACACAGAAACATTCCTATCTCTTGCTCGAATTTCAAATGATACATCTTTAATTTGGTCTGCAATATATCCAGTCTGGGACACTCACCAACAAGACATTGCGAGGCCAGATCATCCAATTCTTCAATGAGGCTGCTGCATGTTTGAGTTATCAAATTCAGATCATCACCGCAATTCGCGAACTTTTCATTCAGGTGATCTTGAACGTGCTGTATGTGCTCGACGTGATCCATGGTGTCCCATTGCAATATCCATTGTGGTGTCTGTACAACTTCCTCCTCGTCCTCAAAATCATCCTCTGTTAGAGATATCCGGTTACGCTTTTCCAGTTGGTGTTGGAGGATACTGTCCATCCAATCTTTCTGAAGATTATCATTGTCTGCCTTCATGATGTACTTTCTAAAACTTGTGTGAATGAAAATCACGTTTTTGTTGTCATCCATATCCATGGAAATGTGACACGCTGAATTCAGGAGAATACGGCCTTGGAAATCACCAAGAGAGGACGAATCTGATTTGTAGTAGTACAATGAGCCGTCAATCAGGCGGAAGTACCGAGATTGCCAAGCTTTGAACCTACTGGGAGATTGCTTACTAAGCCATCCTTCTTTAACACACACAGCAGTATTAGCCCAAATCGCATCCAAGCTGCTGGATCTTATTTGTTTCTTTCCGATTTCAGTAATCGCGGAAGAAACCACTTTCTTGAGCTTTTTAGATTTGGTCATCTTCTGCACCACCAACGGTGTATGAGACTCTTCTACAATCTTCTTTTCTTCAACTGGATTTAAAAGAAAATGTTCGTATCTTTGGTTGATGGCTCGGACCCATTCGCCCGCAGATTTCAAATCTTTGGCTCGAACATTAACAATGGTGTGACCAAAATTCAACTGGAATCCTCCAAATCTTCCCACTAGTGATGCATCTTCTTCCATGTCCGTGAGATCGCATGATGCCTTTAGTACCAGCATCTTCTGACACGAAAAGTAATTCAAATACTGATTACTCACGCAGAAATAACGTTTTTGCCACGTCCCCCATTTGGAAGACTGCTTCTGAAGATAACCTTGAATGACATCAAGTTGTGAAGAGTCTTGTGTCCAATGGGCATCCACATCGGCTC
>Ga0105053_10012505_pt1 | contig 10202 bp, 12 predicted proteins | sample BON01_FD_78093 | JGI IMG/M metagenome (GOLD analysis project Ga0105053, IMG submission 78093) | Freshwater microbial communities from Lake Bonney liftoff mats and glacier meltwater in Antarctica - BON-01 | ecosystem: Environmental > Aquatic > Freshwater > Ice > Glacier meltwater | place: Lake...
CACAGGGAGACCAGAGGGGTTGTATTGTCTCTGGAGATGGACCAGGAGTCCAGCAGGATTGAGTTGGTGCATGTGTGTGTCTGTGAGGGGGGTGAAGGAAGACTTGGGCGCGGGTTTTTTCTTCTATATTCTATACGGTATATACTATCTCCTATATGTCATATTGTAATTTCTATATTCTATATTTTGTGTACTATGTTGAAAGTGATTGAGAGAGTCGAGACTGAACCGTGACTCTTGAAAGTGATTGAGGGAGTCGATCCTGCACTGTTGAAAGTGGATGCAGGAGTCGAGTGACCGTCATGACAGGGAAAAGTGAGTCGAGTCTGTGTCCTTGGGAGGGAATGATGAGTCGAGTCTGATCTCTTGAGAGTGAGTGAGTGATTTGGGTCTGAACTCGTGAAAGTGAATGAGCGCTGGGGGTCATCTGGTCGAACGCGACCTGACTACTGATGTAATGAGACAACACGACACAGGTAGGTCGCAAGGCGACGGGAAAAAAAGAACAAAAATCTGGAGGATTGAACCCCGCACATGGCAAAAACATATGCTGGGTCGTGTTGTATCTTAAAAGATATGTAATACAAAACCAAAGACCCGGAATGGGGTGAGGTACGAACCCGGTATGGGGTACGACACAATATGTAGTATCAAACCACAGAACCCAGGATGGGGTGAGGCGCGAGGGCCTGAGGGCACGAGGGCCAAAAGCCCTGAGGCACGAATCGAGCCCGGGCCTGAGCTCTTGAAAGGGAATGAGTAATTTGAGTCAGAACTCTGGAAGGTGATTGAATGAGTGGAGTCTGATGAACTCTTATGAAGGTGAATGAGTTAGGCGTCTGTGGAGGCGGGTGTGAGGTCCTGTCGAAGATTGGTGTGGATAGCGGTGAAGTAAAAGACGAAAACAGTCGGTGCTGCCGCGCGCCAATTGGAATGCCCCCCGACGTGCACGGGTGGTGCAGAGGGGGAGTCTCCCCCTGATGGTTGTAGCCGAGCATAGAGGTAAGCTTTGTCGTGGATGTCGGATGCAGGTCACAACTCCGCCCTGGCCATTGACGCCTGGCAACACTCATCCAATATTGCCTTTGCGACTCACGTTGTTGAGCAGGGCCCACACGCGGGCAGAGGTGTCGACGATCACTCGGGAAGAAACACTGGTAGTGTGGGTTTTCGTGCATTGTGAGGTCATGCTGGTGCGCCACCGCAGTCGAGCTCCAGGAGAGCACGAGGGCTCAAGGCGCAAGGGCCGAAGGCGCAAGGGCAGAAGGTGTTGGTGTTTGAAGGCACGAGGGCCGAAGGCGCAAGGGCCGAAGGCGCAAGGGCCAAAAGTGTTGGTGTTTGTGTTTGTGTATGAAAAATGCAGGCGTCCACGTGTTTGGAGGCGAGCTCTTGCACCAGTCAGCGAAATTGTTGTTGTGCCCGCCACGAAAAGTCGTGACAGCGGCTCTTGGACGCCTACCGCGCAGGGCGGAGCAGCAGGCAAGGTGCAGCTGCTCTCCTCACATCTTTCAACAGGTGTTGCTTGCAGGCAGTGAAGCCTTGTGTGGCGGCATAACACACCAAAAACCAAAAACCAGTCACAGTGATTAGGTTGGGTCTTCGAAATCCAAGAAAGAAAGAAAAGAAAAGACATTACCAAAAACCAAGACATTAAGAAAGACAGAAAGACCTTAAATCAAGTTTTTACTTCATCATGCTTAGTTGATTGGGATTTGCAGAAAGGTACCACTTTTTGCAAAAAAGGAAATCTTTTTTTACCGCAGACCCAGGCTTTCCTGGTACAAATTTTAGTCAACTTTGGAGGGGAAAACAAATTGACAGGAAAATCAAAGGGACATGAGGAGGATCAGTGGATGAAAAACAACATGGACAGACGTGGTAACAATTTTCTCAGGTCTCGGGATTAATCTCAGTCGGACGGCAAAATAATTTATATGTAGTCTTATGTGTGTGTGTGTGTGTTGTTTTGTTTTATTAAACCGATATTGGGGAATCAATGAACGGTCCCGTGTGACAATGTCCTAGAAGACACCAATAGAAGAAAGGGCAAAAACACAACCACCCCAGACCGTTGAATTAACAGAATATGAAAAAGTTTAATATTGAATTTACGTGCAAAAAACCCCATGATGTCAGCGCCGAAAAGGATGTTGTTGAAAGATTTACGTTACACCTCTTGTTTGTTGAACCCCGCCCACGAAACGCACACTCTTTTCTTAGGGGGGGTTCATATATATGTTATCAGGTTTTCTCATTTGTAATAGATATAGATGTGTCTAGATATTGATGTAAATATGGATTCATGTCACTAATACACGCAACTATTTTTGTTGTGAGTATCTTTATCAAAGTGCACCATCACAGTCGTGTGGGGTTTGATAGAAGCTGATACCATCATCTTCATGAGTTGGGAGGGACGACTCTCACTTACACACTTAGTCAGCCGCTGCGCGGCGTGCTCGAGTTTTAACAAGTTTATTTCGGGAACTGCAACAAAATATATATTACAAACTGATGTTGCAGTTGTATGAATCCTCCTCCACAACAGGCATAGCTAAAACTGTGACTCCCACCAGACTCATCATCCCCGCTGCGTCGCACGGAGGAGATATTGAAATATAAATCATAGATTACGCAATTATATACCTGAAATTAAAGGAAATATTACGCAATTAGACAGCTCAAATTATAGCTTATAGAGTTTCACCTCAGGCTCATCAACCGAAGCGAACTCCCTTACCCGATAAACACAAGTGTTGATATGTTTGGCACGCGCATTCATGCCACTCCCTTTGACAAGGAAGATACATGCATTGCTATCTTGCGCAATGAACGTAGGCGCTGTCTGATCATGTCCTAGAAGCTCCATGATTCGCCTTAGATACACACAATCGAGAGCGTGTCACAGTGACACGCTATAAAACTCGCTCTCAGTGCTGCTAATGACTGTCACAGGCTGACGCTTCGACGACCCTGCTATTATTGCCCCAGCGAGCATGATTGCCCATCCGCTGACACTCTTGTGATCATCGGCTCCAGCGTCATCTGTATCCGCGCTGGCCGAGAGATGATTAGGGGCTGTCAGCACCCTAACTGACAACAGGCTGGGATCCATCATGTGTATCTTGTATGATCGGGTGCCAGACAGATATCGCAGGATCCTCTTGGCCGCTCGGGTGCCAGACAGATATCGCAGGATCCTCTTAGCCGCAGCTGGATGTGGGCCCTGGATTCGACATGACTCGTGACCGTGTGTGGGCTCTGGATTCGACAAGAACCTGGCGCATTGATTAACTGCAAAGCTGCAGTCCCCACAAGTGAACAGGTCAGATACATGCACGCCCCAATGAGCTGCTGATAATTAAGCACCACTTCAATATCTCTTTTATCCAGCGGCTGGCCCATGCCGCTAGTATCCACAGCAGCCAAGTGCAGATTTGTCTCACATGGAGTGTTGACAGGCGTGCAATCACTCATCTGAAACCTTTTGAGCACGTCATTGCAATACTGCTCCTGACTTAGCCGCACTATGCCCTTTTTACAATCCTGTCGACCATGCTGCCCAGAACCACTTGAGCTCCCCGCTGTCACTGAGATCAATTTTTTTGCTCATAGCAGCAATGAATTCCTTGTACATGGACACGATTGAAGATCTCGGGAATCTCATCTTTCGTGGCATGCACAACGGCTGTGGCATATCGACCATTGTCAATGAACACCAAGCACTATCTGTTGCCGCCTATGGTGGTGATCTTGCTCATATCGAATGGATTGAAGCTCATGTCTCGGACCGTGACAGTCTGACTGGCTGATGCGGGAAGGGCCAAATTGCAAGTAATATTCGCATGCATACAAATATTGCATGAACGCTTGGGTGCACTTTAGCTGCGGATTTACACCACGAGCTCCTGACTTGCTCAGCTTCTGCATTTTGTTATAACTTACACAGTGATTCATGCGTAAATGCGTAAGCTCCTTCAGTCATGTTAGATGCCCCAAACGCAGCCAGTGCCCTTCCGCTGAACAGGTAGTGCAAACACCCCACATGTTTCAATAAGCTCAATTGCCCCTGCCAGACCTGTCACTTTGTTGCTATCAGTGGTTTGATTGATGTTGCTGTTATTACTTCGTAACATAGTCTAGTAGCTTTGCTGGAAGTTCTATGTGCTCGACGAAAATGTGGTCACATGAACCGTACGTGAAATGTCAGTCATGCTGACCAATTTGTACTGCAGAGACGGGTCATAGTAGACGTCTTTCACAACTATCTTACTCAACTTTCCTGTCGTGTTGACCATTTCGAGGCACAAGTCTCCTGTGAACTTTATGGCCTGTGGTCCCGTAAGGCCCATCACCATTTTAGGTTCGGACAAACGTCTCACATTGACGAGCATTGATACATCATGAATCAATGTGGTACTAGCGCCAGAATCAAGAAACAGCTGTCCTTTTGCAAATCCGTTGGCTGCCTGCAGTCAGTACTGTTGGTGATTCTGTGCTATGCGCTTCAGCCCATGTCGAGTAGCATGGCCAGGAGATAACTCGATGCCCCAATTTTTGATAGCGTGCCGTGCTCCAATGGCAATGATTGTATGTGGACGGGGTGCCTGCGTGGAGGCCTGCTGCGTGAAGAGCACGCAGCATGCGAATAGAATGCACATTCCTGCTGTCGTCGCGTGCCGACCGCCTGCTGCAGGCGCCAACCACGTCATCACGCTACTGCAAGCTTGTACCAAGCGATTCGTGACTGAGGAGGAGAATCTACGAACAATGCTCAGACTCTGAACATGACCGTGCATAACATGATTACAATCTGGTGCGCAAGTGCTTCAGTATAATTTGTGCCTCGCAGCAGATACGCATCAGCATTGTTGTCAAACTGGTCGATGACGGTGTCACCATCTTCCGGTAAGCAAGTCTAATCATCATGGAGACAATCAGTCTGTCTGGGTGTCTGTGTGTCAGTCTGTGTGTGTTTGTGTGTGTGTTTGTATGGATTAGGAATAATGAGCATCTGGGTGGATGGCAAATTGGGACGAGTGCATGCTGTCATTTTGTATCATTGAAGTCTTATTCTGTTGCACACAGACATGTTACACCTGTGTGTGTGTGTGTGTGTGTGTTGTGTGTGTGTGTGTGCGTGTGCGTGTGTGTGTGTGTGTGTGTGTGCGTCTGTGGTGTGGTGTGTGGTTCCTGTGTGTTTGTGCGTGTATGTTTGTGAATTATGTCTGTAAATGCAACTGTTTGAGAGCAAGTGTGCGTGTATGTTTTTGAATTTGTTTGTTTTATCCTGGGGAATCTTGACTCTACGTGTATGTATGTGTGTGTGTGCGTGTGTGCACGCGTGTATGTTTACGTGTGCATTTGTATTGTTGTGTGGGTGCAGTGGGTGAGGATGTGTGGCCGAAACCTTTCTTCATGAGACATTGTGAATGTGCTACTGTCACGGTTGCCAAGCCAGCCTTTAAACAAACCATCATATCAGCATCTTTTACTGCCCATGTCACTGAACACAAACGTCATCAAGAACAAGAGATCTTTACAAACCATAGCACGTGTCCTGCTTTCTTTATTATACAATTGTAGGTAAGGAAACAGCAAAGCTTTGTTACCTGGCAGAAACGATTTTACTGGCCTCTCGTGAAGAGCACCATGCATGTGCAGTTGCAAGCACACACACAGCCGCAAACGGCAGTAGGTACCCTGCTTGATCATGGTGCATATCCACGACACAGAGAGTCATGCGCACAGCAGAGCAATTCCTGGCTTCGCTTTGTGGCAACACATTCACATTTACTATGTCAGACATCCTGCACATAGACAGCCCGCATATTTGCAGAGCAGCCCACGCATACACAAATGTGTTTGTAGCCACACTGAGGGTGAGGTAGGAATGGGTGCTGAGTTGCGCTAATTGTGGATAGCATAGTTCAAGGTGAAAATTAAAGGAGAAGGGCCCGGTGTGGCAATGTGGAAGCCAGCAAGAGTTGGTGTGTGCATGTATGCGTGCGTGTGTACGTGTTCTATGCACCAGGGCAAATATGTGCCAAATGGTTACTCACTTGCTGCAGTGCCAACCTCTCCAGAGGCAGCCACGGCATGCATACATATGAGGTGCATCACTATGATTGTTTCCATGAATATTGCTAATGTACGTGCACACTGCAACACGTGTGTGTGTCACGGTGTGTGGAAGTAATTAGTCGTCTTTGGATGTCTCATTTGATATTGCAGGTTCCAAAATCCAACAAAAATTTCAATTGGCAGTTGCTACGATGATATACAGAATGAATGTTCAAAAAACATATCGTAATGAAGTGGTAATGATGAGTACAAACCCTGAGTTTCAAGATTCTCCTCGCCAAATATTTTGTTTGTTCAGGGCTCTCTGGTGCAGAACACATGATGACGGCTTGTCAATGAGAAGGTACACTACTTGAGTTTTCAGATTTTCCTCACAACAAAGCCATGTTTGTGCAAGGCTGTTTTTTTGGGGACATAATGAGACTAAGAGTTGTTGCCTCCTTATGTCCTGTTTGGTCTAAGCGTATATCAGCGGCACAGACAGTCAATCACACAGAGGAGAACATTCACACTACGACACGCTGCAGCACACAGCAACGCACTGCATTCCACGGAGGTGCACAACCAATGACACCCACTCACAGACTTGTGTGCTATATATATAGTTTTGGAGTTTTATTGTAAAGAAGTGTTGGTGATCATACACACATCACACTGACATCTCGTTTGCATGCTTGCCAACTTCACGGTTCCGCGAGTGCATTTGTCTCGCAATATGTATAAACATAAACATATGTAATCATTTGTATGTATATATATATATTTACATAAGCATGTTTAATATATATATACATATATGTGTATGTTTATGTATATAAATATATTAAAATGTATATATATATATATATACACACATGTATATAGATTTATATATACATATATATTTAGACGTACATCCAAAAATTTCTCGCCCGCAGAGGGGATTGATTCTTGCTGCAAACAAAACAGCAAAATTTATGTGGATATTGCCTGGAAATCGCCGATTCAATTTTGCAACATCTCAGCACCCTCATTGTCCCAAAAGCAAATTGCACAAAGTCTCGCGTGCAGTGGGGGTTGTTTTAATCGAAAAACAAACACTGAAATGTGTTTGCAAATTTTCCAAAAATCGCAGATTCAATTGGTCATCACTTCGTTGTCCCAAACTCCAATTGCCCAAGTTGTACCTCATGTAGACATCAGAATAAATATCACATAGATTTCTATACATATACGTACATTCACATGGGAGACGTGCAAATTCATGTGTACCCATGTGTATTTATGTACGCACGTATGTATACAGATATGTTCTCCACCCATGCTATTTTCACGCGCGCATATTCAGAATCCGGATGTTATTATCGGCAGACATAAAGTAAAGGGAAAAGAAATCTGAGGGCAACCTTCAGTAGCTACAACAGTGTCCTTTTCTGAGCACGCCACATGGTCTTTTTCTGAGCACGTGGTGCTACACTGAGCACGCCTAGAGTCACGTTGCACACTACAACGCAGTGCAACACACTGCAACACATTGCAATGCACTTCAACTCACTACAACGCACTGCGCACTGCAGCGCACCGTTGTGCACTGTTGTGCACTGCTACGCACTGCTACGCATTGCAACACATTGTAGCGCACTGCAACGCACTGCAACACACGCCTAGAGTGTCTTTCGTCTTCACCTTTTCGCGACATTCTTGCCAAGTTCGACATCTTGCGACACACTACGACGCACTGCAACGCACTGTGACGCACCGCAACGCACCGCGACGCACAGCAACGCACTGCAACGCTGTACCATGAACTGCATCTGACTTTTTTTTGGTCGTTCTTGCCAAGTTCAAGGTCTTTCCAGTGCTTCACAAGAATGGATTCTAGGCACTACAACATACCGCAACGCACTGCCAACCATTGTAGCGCACTGCCACAAACTGCAACGCACTGCCAAACACGCCTAGAGTGTCTTTTGTCTTCACTTTTTCTTGTCGTTCTTGCCAAGTTCGAGGTCTCGCCAGTGCTTCGCGAGAATGCCTTCTATCAGATCCTTGATGTCTCCCTGGTGTGCATATAGACGTGAGCAGGGGAGGGGACACACAAATATACATATACAACAATGCAAATGAACCCACATACACATACTGTTAAGTATAAACATACATGCACATGCACATACTCATATATATGGATAGGTTTCTGTGTGTTCTCGTGTGTGCGTGCGTGTGTGCGTGCGTGTGTGCGTGCGTGTGTTTTATGTGTCTGTGTTGTTGTGCAATTGTGCTTGAATTGTCCGAATGTGTTATATGTGTGTGTGTGTGGGTGTGTGCGGGCGTGTGCATATGTATGTGTGTGTGTTGTTTTGCAGTTGTGAGCGGATTTTATGGGGGTGTTTATGCTAATGCACACCTGCGTGCGTGGTGGTATGTGCATATATATGCGTACGTGCGCCAGTGTGTGTGAGAGAGAAATTTTGTGCGTGTGTGTGTGCATTTTTGTGTGTGCATTTGTGCGTATGTGTGTGTGTATGTGTGTGCTGTGACATATCTGTTGTGAAATGTGTGGTGGGTGCATGCATTTGCATACATAACACTACGGGATCACAAGTGTGTAGTAATTCACACTCCCCTACATACCTGTATAGTAATATATTTTCCCCCACCCGTCTTCTTACATATCGAAGTATTATACACTAATGTAGATATGATTAATGCCTTTCTATAAAGTTGATAAAGTAACCTTCTCCTGCCGCATGTGCACCCTACTCTATTTATTGTTAAACATGCTTTTGTCTTGATGTTCTGCTATTTTGAAGCATCACCTTTGACAGTGTCAGAGTTATCATTGTCTCCACCTTGTGCTGATATGGTGCTTGCAAGTTGCAACACACTGCAACACACAGCAACGCATGCACCACAATGCAACACACTGCAACACACTGTAACACACTGCAAAGCTTGCATCACACCACGACACAATGCAACGCATGCAACACACCCCAACACTTTGCAACGCCCTGCAACGCCCTTGCAACACGATTCAACACGCTGCAACACACTACGATACACTGCGACGCTCCTGCAACACGCCACTACCTGCACTGCAACGCATGCAACGCAAACAGCACACGGCACCACGCTACAGCACACTCCAACACACTCCAATACAATGCCACGCACTGCAACACACTGCGACACACTGCAACACCCCTGCAACACGCCACCACCCGGGCAGCCTCCGAGTTATCACTGCAACGCACTGCAACACACTGCAATGAACTGCCACACATTGCAATGCCCCTGCAACCCGCGACGATCTGAGTGGCATCCGAAGTATCCCTGCAACGCAGTGTAACACAGTACAACACACTGCAACACACTGAGACACACTGCAACATTCCTGCAACACGTAACTACCTGAGCGGCATCCGAGGTATCATCGTCGCCACCTTCCCCTAACATAGCATTCGCAAGTTGCCCTTTCCTCTCTGCGATAGAATAGATTTTTTCGTCCACCTATATATATATATATGCACGCGTAGAAATGTATGTACGTGAATATATATGCGGATACAAGATACACGTAGAATGTGCAAGTGTGGATATGAAAATCATGGTTCAACATGCACACAGAGAATCATTATTGAATTGTGCATTGCGATGTATTCATACAGGGTGACGAAGACTCATAGGATCCCCCAAGTTGCAGATCATTTTCCGCAAAAGAGCCACTAAATATAGGTCACTTTTGCGGAAAATGACCTATAAAACTAAGGGATCCTATGAGTCTTCGCCACCCTGTACGCGATGCTGTGTAATATACACGAATATATATATATGCATACGTATATATGAATGTATGTGTGTGATCGTGTGTGTTTGTGTATTTCTCCTGCACATACCTGTAGTGTTCGTGTATTTAAATACACATACACACATTGCTTTGTCATTATCTCTATCTGACACACACACACACTGTGAAGGCAGACACTGCCGTTTATTCGTCTGTATCTCTCTCTGTTACACGCACACACTGTGCAGACACCAAATTTAAATGGTCACATGATTCACTCCGTCACATGGCTCATTCCTTCACACACACACACACACACACACACACACACACACACACACACACACAC
>Ga0105053_10012507_pt1 | contig 10202 bp, 9 predicted proteins | sample BON01_FD_78093 | JGI IMG/M metagenome (GOLD analysis project Ga0105053, IMG submission 78093) | Freshwater microbial communities from Lake Bonney liftoff mats and glacier meltwater in Antarctica - BON-01 | ecosystem: Environmental > Aquatic > Freshwater > Ice > Glacier meltwater | place: Lake...
AGATCCCGGCAAGGTGCAGATCGCAAAACGGCTGCGGACGGAAACCACGATGACGCTGAAGTGGATCGCCAATGAATTGAACATGGGCGTCTGGACACACGTATCCAATCTGCTCTCACTGGAACGACAGGTGCGGAGCAGCGGGTAAACAAGGCATTGCGTGCCGGGCGCGGTGCGGAAACCGTTCGACGATCACACCCGGATTCCGGACCGTCGTTTGGGATGGACGGTCTGTTTGGTGGCCGGTTTTTCGGTAACAGTTTCAGCAGCGTCCTCAACGGATTCCGTCTCGACCTGACTCGGTGCCTGGTTCTTGGTGAGATCGAGCGCCTCCTCGATTTCATCCTGACGGACGGCCAGTTCCTGATAGCGTTCTTCGCGGTCGAACCGTTCTCCAAGCCGGCCTTCCAGTTCTTTTCCACGTTTCATCGCCTCACCGATGGCCGTTTCCAGTTTTCCTGCGCGTTCCTCAAAACCGAGCACCGTCGTTTCCAGCGACCGGATCGTGCCCAGCGCCGTGTCCGTGATTTTGGCCGGGTATGAGTTTTTGCCGCGCACGATCAGTTCGGGGTCGCTGATAAAACCGATCCGGATGAACAGATCGAACCCGGCGATTTTGCCCACCCGCATCTCATCACCGCTGCGCTTCTTCAACGCGTCCGCGCGGCGGATCAACAGCTCTCCGGCGACTCCCCGGTTGGTGATGGTCCGGCCGTCGAGTTCGATGCTGAACTTGTCGGCGGAAATGTCCTCGCGGGCGGCGATGTCGAGTTGCAAATTTTTCAACCGGTCGGCGGAGGTTGCCGCCTCATCGCGGGAATGGCGGAGATCGCCACGGATGCGAAACTGTTCGTCCGCATGGGCGGACCGCAATCGCGTGAGGCGCATCAGTTCGGCGTCCACCTGCGCCTTCTCGATCACGAGCGGATTGCCGGATGCGATGGCCTTCACCTCCGCGTAGGTCAGCGCCGCCGAGTCCAGGTCTTCCAACCGGCGGACGGTCATGTCGCCGGTCATCACCTGGGCGATGAATTTGGCCTTCGTCTCCAGCGTCTGCCACATGTAGGCGTCGAACGATCCTTCGGCAACATACCGATAGACGCCCACCACCGGATTCGTGTTGCCCTGCCGCAGAATGCGACCCTCGCGTTGCTCGACGTCCGCCGGACGCCAGGGCGCGTCAAGATGATGCAGGGCGATGAGACGCTCCTGCACGTTCGTTCCCGAGCCCATTTTCTGGGTGCTGCCAAAAAGAACGCGCACCCTGCCCGCCCGGACATCCCTGAACAGAATCTGTTTCGCAGCGTCACTTTCAAAATCCTGAATGAACGCAATTTCGTGCGCCGGGATTCCTTTGGAAACCAGCTTGTCCCGCATGTCGGTGTACACGGAGAAACCTCGTTCCTTCGGCGTCGACAGGTCGCAGAAGACAAGCTGGGCCGAACGGCGTTGTGCGGAATCGAGCCAGACAGTGTGGATCTTCGCGACGGCGAGGTTCACCTTTCCGTCCGGATGGTCGCGGGCGGTCGGGTCCACCAACCGGAGGTCCAACGCGGCCTTCCGGCCTTCGGAGGTGATCTTCAGCATGTTGTCCACCCGTGGATCAACGCGGCCCCGCTTGAGCGCCTCGGCCCGTTGCGCGAGACCGGCCACGAGCTTCTTCAACTCCGGGGTGACCGGCGCGCCCACGATGACGGGGCGGTTGGATTCCATCGCGGGCACCGGCAGCTTCAACATCTGTGCGGTCTGGATGTCCGCGATCTGGCGGAACTGCTGCATCAGTTCGGGCACGTTGATGAACCGCGCGAACCGCGTGTTGAGACGGAAGCCCGCGCCGTCCGGAGACAGCTCCATGGCCGTGACCGGCTCGCCAAACGTCGCGGCCCAGGAATCAAAATGGTGCAGCCGTTGTGCGCGGAGAGCACCCATTTGAAGATAACGCTGCATCGTGAACATCTCCGCCATGCTGTTCGCGATGGGGGTGCCTGTGGCGAAAACGACCCCTCCGCCGCCGTTGATGCGCTGGACGTGGCCGACTTTCAGGAACATGTCAAAGGCGCGTTCCGAAGCGGTGTTCGGCAGGCCCGCGATCCGCGTCATTTTGGAGACGTAAAACAGGTTCTTGAAATAATGGGCTTCATCGACGAACAGGCGGTCGACGCCCAGTTCTTCAAACGTGAGGGTGTTGTCCTTCTTCCGGTCGGCCGCCAGCAGTTTCATGCGGGTTGCCAGACGTTTCTTTGCCCGTTCCAGATCTTTCACCAGACGGCGATTGCCATCGCCGGCGTGCTCGCGGATCGCGTCTTCGAGTTCACGCAGCTGTTCTTCGTAAAAATCCCGCTTCGTGCGTTCGGCCAGCGGGATCTTTTCAAAACCCGAATGGGTGATGATGACCGCGTCCCAGTTCCCGGTCGCGATCCGGCCCATGAGTTGACGGCGTTTGTTCGGTTCAAAGTCCTTCCTGCCCGCCACCAGGATGTTGGCTCCGGGATAGAGCGACAGAAGCTCGGTGGAGAACTGGCCGAGCATGTGATTCGGAACGACGAACATGGGTTTGCTGGCAAGCCCCAGCCGCTTCAACTCCATCGCGGCGGCCACCATCGTGTAGGTCTTGCCCGCACCGACCACGTGGCCGAGCAGGGTGTTCGGCGTTTGCAGGATGCGCCATACCCCTGCCTTCTGGTGGGGCCGCAAAACCACCGCCGTGCTGGCACCGGGCAGGGTCAGGTGGTCGCCGTTGAACGTGCGCAGCCGGACGTTGTTGAACTCGTCGTTGTATTTGCGAACGAGCCGCTCGCGGCGTCGATCATCGGACCAGAGCCAGCTCTTGAACCGGTCCTTGATTTTTTGCTGCTTGTCGCGGGCGGCCTCCGTTGCCGACGCATTGACGTGGAGCTTGTCCGTCGTGGGGTCCTTGTCGTGGATCGTCGGCGTCTTGAGGTTCAGACAGTCCTGGATGATGTCGATCGCACCCGCCCGGTCGGTGCCCCATTCGGTGGTGTTCGCCACCCGGCTTTTGGCGTGGTAGTCGGCGGTGACAAACCAGGTACCGAGCGCCGGAGAATGGCTGACATCAATGCCGGAGCGTACGTGAAGAAGCTCCTCCACGAAGGATTGCACATCACGCGCCGGAAGCCACGCGGCCCCGAGGCGTGCGTCAATTTCATCGGCGCGCAGATCGTCGGGTTGAACCAGTTTCAACGCCGCGACGTTTTCAAGAAACCGGTCGTCGGTGAAACGGGCGGCATCGGCGACGGCCAGTTTCTCGCGGACGTTTCCGGAGAGGTAGCCGTCCTCCGTTTCCCATTCCTTGGTGCGGGGATTCAGGAAGATCGCGCCTTTCAGTTCGGACAAAATGTCGTCGTGTGATTTCCCGAGCATCCCGCCGATGTGATCCACATCCACCCGGCCCAGCTCGTTCAGACACACGAGCAGCGCGTCCTTGGCGGATTCAACGGGGCGGACCTGCCTGGCATACTGGACGGTCCGTTCATGAAAGATTGCCGCCTTCCGTGCCGTTCCGGTTTTCTCATCGTAATTCTCCAGCGAAAGCAGCAGCGGCAGATCCGGATCGCTCGCAAACGCCCGTGAGTTGGCCCGGTTTGAAATCGGGCCGTGCCGCCGGACATAGGAATCGTAGACGTCGTTGAGGCGCGACCTCGCGGACGCGATGATTTCGTCAGGACTGCCGTCCGTCTGGGTGCGCAGACAATCGCGGACGGCATCGCGCACCCGGATCAGGCCGCACACCCGCAGACGCACCGTCCCGGACAGATCGGGCAATTTGCGAAGGACATCATCATCGCGAATGGCGACCTGTCCGTCCACGAGGGTGTAAGCTCCCGGCTTCACGAAATCGGGTGCGGGAACCGCCTCCTCCGGTGTCGCGTCGGGAACAATTTGTTTCGCGACCGCTCGGTACACCGCTTCCGGCAACGTTCCGACAACGTCCGACAGGGCCTGGCCAAGATCGCGACCGTCACTCACAAGGGTCGGTTCGTTCTCCCGGTACATGCGCCCGACCAGGCGCATTTCGCCCAGCATCATTTGCGGGTTGGCCACGTAGTATTCGTTAATGGGAATTTCTTCGCCCTGTGAATTCACAAAGATCGACGTGCCGGACCAGGCCGGGCCGGAGGGGGCCTCACCGTGCTCCAGCTTGCGAAGCATCACGATGTCCGTGGTCACCTCCGTATTGGCGATCAATTTGAAGGCGTCGTTGGGAAGCCGGACGGCCCCGAGCAATTCGGCGCGTTGGGAGAGATAGTCGCGAAGCGTCGGATTCGACTTGTCCATCGTTCCCTTCGTCGTTACGAACAGGATCAATCCACCCGGTCTGACTTTGTCCAGGGTGGCCGCGAAAAAATAGTCATGGATGGGAAAGTGATAGTCGTTGAAGCGCGGATCGAACGGCGGGTAGTCCCCAAAGGGAACGTTTGATATGGCGACGTCGTAGAATCCGTCCGCGAGTTTCGCCTCCTCAAACGGCTGATGGCGGATGTCGGCGTCGGGATAGAGCGCCTTCGCCAGTCGCGCGGTCAACGAATCGATCTCAATGCCGGTGATCAGCGAACGACCGTGCATTTCCTCGGGCATGAGTCCGATAAAGTGCCCGACGCCGCACGCCGGTTCGAGCACGCGTCCGTTCCGGAATCCGAACCGATGGAGCGCGGAATACATTCCCGCGATGACGCCGGGCGCGGTGTAATGGGCGTTGAGCGTGGTCGCACGGGCGGATTGATGTTCCTCTTCCGTCAGCGCTTCGGCAAGTTCCGCGCGTTCCTTTCGCCAGTCACGGTTGTCCGGATCGAACACCTGCGGCAGACCGCCCCAGCCGGAATAATTTGCGAGAACACCCGATTCTTCCCGTGTCGCCGGTCTCTGTTGCGATTCCAGTTCACGCAGCAGACGGATGGCCGCGATGTTCTGCCTGAATTTCTGCCTGGCCGATCCCTCACCCGGCCGCGCATCCGTCCCGATACGATGATTGGACGCGTTGCGCGACGGCTCTACGCGGTCTCGGAGGGAAGCAGGATGTACTTTTCGCGCACCATCTCCCAAGCCTGTCCGTGGGCCTGTTGGGCTGTCTGACCCCGGCCCATCAACTGGCGGCGAAGCGTGTCCATTTCGTCCTCCGTCGTCTCCTGCGCTTCCAGCAGCATTTCCCGCAGACGGCCTTGGGCTTCCAGCTCCCGGACCATCGCCGGGCGGTGTTCCCTCCAATGCTTTTCGGCCATCAATCCGTAGCGGGTCAACGGTTTCATAAGGAACATTGTTCGGCGCGAACAGGTCCAGTTGCAAATCATCTTTTGTGTTCCTTCGATGTGCGGCCATGGTTCACGCTTTTTGAAAGAAAATCCCGGCGCTCCCAGTCTTGACGGTGCGACCCGGTCAGGATTTGCGTCGCCGTCGCTGGCGAGGTTTCTTGACGAAGGCGTCGTCGTTGCAGCGACCCTTGTCCGGTCCGAGAAAAATCTCGTCGTACGTGCAGCCGAGAACATCGTGAAAGGCCTGGATCTGCCAGGGACAGGCATTGGTTCGGCCCGTTTCGATGTTGCCGATCATCTGCCGCGTCATGCTGTACGCGTCGCCGCCGAGGCACTGAATCTTCGCGGCCATCAACTCCTGGCTCCAGCGGCGCAGACTCCGCAACTTGAGAATGTTTCTCCCTATGTCGTTGGCTCCACTCACAACGCTCCTCCCCCCTTGGTTTCGCAAGTATCGGAAGTCAATCGCGCTGATCGTCCCGGTGCCGGGCCACCGGTTCCGCCAGCGGCGGCGGATCACCGTGCTGCGGTTGCCGACCCGGCGCATGAATCAGCAAAGCCAAAACCGGGGACGGCAGTTCTGATGTTCGGCAACCGGGAGACTTTCCGGGCCTCCCCAAGACACGGATGATCCGCATTCCTCCGAGCAACGCCAGGACGAGCAATACCAGGAGTGCCTCCAACGCGTTCATACGGATGAATCCGTCAAGTTGATCCAGCAGATCAAAGAGCCCCTTCTCCAACATTTTTGGTGAGTTCATAACGGCTGCAACAAGTTTGTTCACAGAACAGTTCATCCGCCTTCAGGAAACACGCGACGAGAAACCCCGCAAACTCCCATCCATAAACTTGAAGATGCCCGTCTGATGACCGCCTTCAGAAAAACAACTTCGCCGGAGTCACGACCGCTGACTGCCCCCGTGGCAGATTACCCTTTCCAACGAGCGAAGACTACCATCCGGCGCGCGTTCCTGCCAACTGTCAAATTAGACGCGTTGCCCCACCTGTCGCTGGCTGCGGTTGATCGCGCGACGTGCCTGGCCCGCCACCTGTGTCATGACCGATTCACGAAGATTTTCAGGCACGCTTTTGAGCAACGTATCGTACGCCTGTTTCAATTCAGGATTTCGATCAATTTCTTTCATGATTCCGTTTTTGATCCGTTGTTGCCGGTCGCGCTTTTTGACTTCCTCCAACACGAGGCTGCGCTCCAGCCGTTCTCGTGGCATGGCCTGGATGTACGCCCAGTCCTTGGCGTTCTCCTTGATGAACGCATCGATCTTGGCATCGACTTCAGGGTTGTTTCGAAACTCACGTGGGCCGTCGGTGGCGGTGCCCGAAGTGTTGCTGTCGTTGCCGTTTGGTGTCTTTGTTTTGGTGTTCATACTTTGTTGCTTTCTTGTTTTTGGTTCAGTGTTTTCGATCCGGTTCTGCCGTGGAAACCACCGTCGATCCGTCGGCGGGTGAATGTGAATCCATCGGTAAATCATTTGTGGTCGCGGGCTCCGCGTTCTCCCAGTCGAGCGGTTGAAGTCGGACTCTTTGCGCCGCCTCCAGTTCGTCCAGACGGCTCTCGGCCCGCGTCAGCTGCTCGTGCAGGAGTCTGTTTTGTTCGGACAAAAATTTCGTGTTCGACAAGGCGGCTTGGAAATCATTCAGGGCGCCGTTCAACGATGCCGCCTGCTCCGTCACGGTTCGTGTGATCGCGCGTTGTTGATTCAGTTCGGCGATCACCGCATCGCTGACGTGGGGAGCGCGATGGGCCACATTCGTCAACATCCTGTTTTCGTACGGGAGTGCGAACAATCCCAGAGGTGCCCGGAGATCCCATGCCGCCTTTCCTTCGACACGGTACACCGCGTGCGCCTCGTGCATCAGCAACGGATGGCCGGGATCGGCGTGTCGGGCGACGTGATAGACCGCGACCGTTTCCGGAAACCGGGTGCGTTCAACGAGGTCGCGAGACTCGGTCGCCGGCGGACGTTGCGTGACCGTCACGTTTCCGGACTTTGGTGTCGAGCAACCGGTCGCTGCGAAAAGGAGGACAATGAACAACAATTTCATGGCTGAACTGGGGTGGATGGTTGATGGGAAAACGGCGCGGAAGACGGACTCGGCATTGGGCGATACGGACCGCTCTCGCGTTCCGGGCCGTCGGTTTCAACCGGACTCGGTGTCGTTCCGCCAATTCGTGCGTCCGCCCGGTCGATTGTCTGGAGGACGTAGAGATAGAACTGCTTGCCCGACGGAATCCGAACGTAAAACCCGTCGCGTTGAATCGATTCGTAGATTCGCTCGGCGTAAACGGAGAGCACTTTCTCGGCACCCTCAAACGGGGCGTTGTTCAGGGAAGGGCTGTCGATGGGGCCGAAGATGGTCGGCTGCTTTTCGGTCAATGACTTGGCCGCACCGGACAGGAACGTCGCGGCAAAGAGTTTTATTTCAGCCAGATTGTCGGACTTGATGATCCGTCCGCGCAGTCCCGCGCTGCCGTCGGTAATGCCCCAGCCCACCAGATTCGTGGCAGATTCGAATTCCCGGTCCAGCGCGATGGCGCTCAGGTTCAGCTCCTCGCCGGACTGCCACACGAGCGTCCACGCCGTGCCGCTGGCGAGCCGCTCACGAACACGGTCCGACGCGGCGGTTCCGTGGACCTCCGTTCCCGCCGGTATGATTCGTCTCCCGGCGTGATAGATGTCCTCCGTGATCAGGCCGATGATCGGTGTGCGGACGGACGCGGAATCCACCGTGATGATGGTTTCACATGAAATCAGCCGTCCGAACGGCGCATAGTCCGGACTGAGCTGCCGGGGTTTCGGTTGCTGGCTCACCGTGTCGGCGAACAGACTGATCGGAAGCGGAATTTCCGGGGCCTGTTTCGCGGGCTCCCGAGCGGGACCGGTCGACGGAGAGGCCAGCGGTGGTGGATCTGCCTTCGGTGGCGGTGGCCGAAACGCCTCCATTGAACGCAGAACGGTCTCCACGATCTGCGGCGTGTTCGTCCGCGTCTCGGGGTCGAGGGGCAGGACCGCTACCGGGTACTCAGGGTCCACGTCGTTGCTTCGATTTGCCTGATAGAGAATCAGTGTCGCCGCGAACAGGCAGACAAAGATCAGAAGCTTGCCGCTTCGGGTGTTCACAAAGTTGATGAATGGGCGCGGGTTCATGGTGCAACCGGAGGTTGATTCGTGTCACCGGGTTCCGGTGTTGCCGGAATACGGCTGATCAGGACGGCGAAGTCGTTCTCCAGGGAAATTTCATTGCGACCGCCATCCGGAGTGCCGGTGATGGCGAAGTACGCGGTCGCATCCGACATCGGTGGCACCAGGCCCGTGGCGTCGCTGATCGACTGGTGATAGATCCGGTTGCCCACCCGAAGCGCGAGGCTGTCGGGACGGTAATGGATGGGCTCACCCAGCCTGTTCTTTATCGTGAGACGAAAAACCAAGGTGTCTTCGGTGTTGAAGCGATAGGCCTCCACGATCCGGATTTCATAGTCGCCGCAGTCCGTGATCTGCGGGCGCTTCTCGAAGGTGGCGAAATCCACGTCCATGACGGCTTCCGGATGCTGTGTTTTCAGCAGCGGAAATGTTTTCGCCTTGTCGAGAAGCGCCAGCAACCGGGCGGGCGACAGCACGGGCGCGGGCCGCACCGCGCCTCCGCCGGGTTTGTTTTCCAGGATCAGCGAATAGACTGCCACGGGATTCTCCTCCAGTTGGAACACGTAGGTGTTCCCGGCCCAACGCACGTTGACGTTGGCGGAGACCCCGGACGCCACGGCACGCACGCTGAAGAAGGCCGTGCCTTTCGTGTGGGCGAGCTGAAATTGTCCCGGCACCCGGGGATCGGTGGTAACGTTGGCGGCATCAATCGCGATGATGGGGCCGGGAAAACTGACGGTGGTCACCCGGTTTGTGGCGACCGGAACGACGTAGACCACACGGTCGTCGAGCGGAGCAGTTTCAACGGGTTCGCGTGGTCCGGCAAGGACCGTGAGCGGCGCGAGGAACAGAAGCAGTTTAGTGGGTGATTTCATAGCGGAAATCGGCCACGGCGGTCGGAAACCGGCCGTTCGTAGCCATGTTGGGGTTGCGAAGCAGTTTCAGCCGGAGCGAGAAAGGGAACGCTTCCGTAAAGGCCTTCTCCTGAAAGATGCCGCTGCGAATGACCTGCCCGGTGACGTGGACGAGCACCTCGTTTTCCCGTGTGCCCAGAATTTCAAGTTTCGCGATCTCCATTTTCTGATGAAGCTGTTTCGCCCGAAACTCCTTTGACTCGAGCGCCCGTTCGTCCTGCGCCTTCTGGAGGGCGGATTTCAGAAACATCTGTTTCAAAAGATCGGCATGATCGAAGTCCCTGGGGTTCCGCTCCAGGAAGGCGATGGCCGCGAGCGTCGCCTGTTGCGCGTGAAGTTCCTTCGCTTCCTGAAACTGAAGCAGCGGTGAAACGTAATAGGTGTTGGACGGGTCAATGATGACCACCCGTTCTCGCTCCTTGAGCGACCGTACCAGATGGATGCGATCAAACGTCGAGAGAACAATGGCAGCGACCGCGAGACAGAACCAGATCCACGGCAGACGGTCGTGCTGCGCGAAGAGCCGCGTCGGATCGAAGCCCCGACGTGCCCGAGGTAGCTGACCTCGACCAATGGTCGGCGTTGATTTTTTTTCAATGGTTGTGGAAGTCATAACGTTTGATTTCGGGATGCGGAAATAAGGTCACGAACAGCCTTGTCGCCCGTGATGTCGTCGCCCGGACGTCCTCGCGCCGAACGGGGAGGAAGACCGGACCCCGCGATGATGACGGCCCCGGCGCTGCCCATGCCGCTGCTGAGTGAGAGCGTGCTCAGGGTCGCCGCGATGCCCGCCGTCGCGGCCGTCACCATGGGTCGGCCCAGGGGTGCGGCCACCGCCGTTGCCGCCGCCGTGGTTGCGG
>Ga0105053_10012508_pt1 | contig 10201 bp, 7 predicted proteins | sample BON01_FD_78093 | JGI IMG/M metagenome (GOLD analysis project Ga0105053, IMG submission 78093) | Freshwater microbial communities from Lake Bonney liftoff mats and glacier meltwater in Antarctica - BON-01 | ecosystem: Environmental > Aquatic > Freshwater > Ice > Glacier meltwater | place: Lake...
AATTCGAAGTTTACAAAACCCTAAAATAAGATTAAAATTATATTTAGTCTTTCTTTTAAAAAAATGAAGGTATCTACTTCGAAACCATTTCAAATTACATACTCGCTTTTTCAACATCAATACCTTGGCTATCTATTTGAGTCCTATATTGTACAACTTAACCAGCGAGGTGAGCTTACCTATGCCAACCAGAACGTCTCTTCCAAAAATATAAAAGAATTTTCTTCAGGAATAAACGATGTAGACATTGAATTGGTGAAATTCATGGATGCCATTCAACAAGATACCATCCTAAAGAAATTCAATCCTAAGAAACTTAAACCATTTGATTATTTCGATAAAGTCTATGGCAAAGAGAAGCCAGATCTTGGTATGCAAGCTGCTATCGAAGAATATCTTAACAAATATCGAGGATTGATTTTGCCAAAACTTATAGGCAAACGTTTTTTCATCATGAGTGATGCTGGAGACCCCACTAAGTCAGAAGTAGAAGTAATGAATGAGGAGACAAAAGTCTACCTTAATTTTGATCGAAAAAGCGACCATACTATCTATTTTCCTATTTTGAAATGTGCAGGTGAAAAAGTAAAACTGCAGTTCGTGGGGGCACAATTGCTAAGTGAATCTCCAGCTTTTTTACTTTGTCAAGGAAAATTACACCATTTTGACGAAAACCTAGATGGCAAAAAGCTTCGTCCATTTTTTGATAAAAACAATATCCGAATTGAACGGAAAATTGAAAAAACATACTTTAAGAAATTTGTAGGGCCACTTATCGCTCAATTTAACGTTTTTGGCCATGGCGAAGGATTTACTATCACCGAAGAAAGAGCTGAAACAGTTCCTATAATTACCCTTACAGAAGTAGGTCAATCTGCCCAAGCTCTTGATCTTTTTGATACGCCTGCAAAAAATAGTGATTCCGAAGCAAAGCTGAATCTTGATCTGAATTTTGCTTATGGCAATAATATATTTAGGTTTGATAGCTTGGCGGCCAATGCCTATGTAAATGTAGAAGAAGTAGGTGATGGATGGGTGTTTCATAAAATCAAAAGGAACCTTAAATTCGAAAAAGAAACAATAAATCTTATTTCCGAATTAGGTCAAAACCTAGTACATGGAAGGAAAACTTTGCCCAAAAATGAAGGTTTTTCATGGGTTCAAAAAAACGCTACTAAGCTTGAAGAAGCTGGCATAGAGGTAAAACAATCCGCTAATGCTGAAAAGAGATATCATTTAGGTACTTCATCTATTGAAGTAAGTATAGAAGAGAATAACGATTGGTTTGATATTAAAACGAAGGTTCAATTTGGGAATTTTGAAATTCCCTTTCTACAATTAAGGGAATTAGTATTGGCAAATATTCGAGAGTTTAAATTGCCAAACGGGCATATTGCGGTTATACCTGAAGAATGGTTTATAAGGTATCATGAGCTCTTTACTTTGGCAGATATTGGTGAAAATGATGAGCTCATTTTAAAGAAACATCATATTAATCTGGTTCAGAACTTGGAAGAAGAAGGGCTTGCCACAACGGTGATTGGTCGTAAACTTCAAGGATTAAATAATTTTGAAAAAATAAAATCGTACCCTATCTCTAAGAACTTTAAAGGCAAGCTAAGACCTTATCAAAAAGCAGGATATGATTGGATAAACTTCCTGCGAGACTTTAATTTAGGTGGCTGCCTAGCAGATGATATGGGTTTGGGGAAAACGGTTATGACGTTGGCTTTTCTTCAGTCGCTAAAAGATGATGGCATTAAAAATCCAAATTTGCTCGTTATGCCTACATCTTTAATTTACAATTGGCAAAAGGAATCAGAGCGTTTTACGACAAAAATGAAAATCTTATGCCATACGGGTGGTCAAAGAATAAAAGACACCGAGCATTTCAAAGATTACGATTTAATCTTGACTTCTTACGGAGTACTTAGATTGGACATTGCATTTATCGAGAAATTCAGGTTTGAGTATGTTATTCTGGATGAATCTCAGGCGGTAAAAAATCCATCTTCTAATATTTCAAAGGCAGTAAGACTTTTAAACAGCAGGAATAGACTTATTTTGACAGGTACGCCGCTTGAAAACAGCACAATGGATTTATGGAGCCAAATGACTTTCATAAACCCTGGATTATTAGGTTCTCGAGCATTTTTTAAAGAAACATACCAACTGCCCATAGAAAAGAAAAGAGACCAAGCTGCTTCTAAAAAACTATATTCCAAGATTAAACCATTCATGCTTAGAAGGCATAAGTCGCAGGTAGCTACAGAATTACCAGAAAAAATAGAAAGTGTACAATACTGCGATATGTCTGAGGACCAGGAAAAGCTTTACGAGGAGACAAAAGCCTATTACAGAAATATGATTATTGATCATATACATGAAAAAGGCATCAATAAATCTCAATTAGTCGTACTTCAAGGCCTTTCTAAATTGCGTCAAATGGCCAATAATCCCAAAATGGTGGATCCTGATTATGAAGGAGACTCCGGAAAAGATTCTGATGTGCTTCATAAACTCCAAAGTGTTATTGAAGGAGGTTCTAAGGTCTTAGTATTTAGTCAATTCGTAAAACATCTAACCATTATTCGTAAATACCTAAAAGATAACAAAATAGCACATTCTTATCTGGATGGTTCTACTAAAAACCGTGAGGCTGAAGTGAATAATTTTCAAAATAATGATGAGATAAAAGTATTTCTAATTTCGCTAAAAGCGGGTGGTGTTGGTCTTAACCTTACGGCAGCCGAATATGTCTTTTTATTGGATCCTTGGTGGAACCCTGCTATTGAAGCACAAGCGGTAGATAGAGCACACAGAATTGGCCAGAAAAACACAGTATTTACCTACAAATTTATAAGTCGAAATACCGTGGAAGAGAAAATCCTAGCCCTCCAGAACAAGAAGAAAAGACTTTTTGACGAGCTAATTACTACCGAAGAAACCTTCATGAAATCACTTAGTCAAGATGACATTTTAAATTTATTGGAATAAATGCATTGAAAACAACATTTAGTATACTTTTCAGAAAGTACGTCCTATGTATCAGACCCTAATGTTAACAAGGCGGGGTGAGTAACTTCGTCAATATCCACCCCGCCAAATGTTCAATTAGCTGAACATTTTACCTCTCAAACATATCCGCCAAACCACCTATAACAGAACCACTTTCTTTTCTAGAGTTTCCTCCTGCAGGTGATAATCGATTAATTAACTTGGAGATTGGTAATGACTGAATCCAAACTTTTCCTGAGCCAGAAAGTGTTGCTAAAAACATTCCTTCGCCACCAAAAACCATGGATCTTAATCCACCAGCTCTTTGAATATCGAAGTTTAACTGAGGCTCATATCCCACAATACATCCCGTATCTATTCTAAGTGTTTCATTGTTGAGGGTCTTCTCTATCACTACCCCACCTGAATGTATAAACGCCAAGCCATCGCCTTGGATTTTCTCTAAAATAAAACCTTCTCCACCAAAAAGACCTGCACCAAAACGTTTATTAAAATGGATGGATATCTTTGTACCCAAGGCCGCACACAAAAAGGCATCTTTCTGAACTATCAAGGTGTTACCATTTATTTGAGCCAAATCTACTGCTTTTATAGTACCTGGATAAGGAGCTGCAAAAGCTACTTTTCTTTTCCCTACGCCTTTATTGGTAAAGTGTGTCATAAAGAGCGACTCACCCATTAATACTCTACTACCAGCTTTGAAAAGCTTGCCTAATATAGAGTCGTTTGTTTGGCTACCATCACCCATTCTAGTTTCAAACTGGATGCCTTCTTCCATAAATAGCATGCTTCCTGCCTCTGCAACTACGGTTTCTTGTGGGTCTAATTCTATCTCTACCACTTGGATATCTTCACCCAAGATTTTATAATCTATTTCGTGACTTCTCATTTCTTCTTTCTTTTTGGAGGTTCTACATCTTTTAGTTTTTTGTCGTCCACGTTATCGTTTAAGAAATTATTGATTTTCTCAACGTCGTACGACATCTGAATTTCACCAAACGTATTGATTTTGATATCAAAACCATCTAAGTCCTTATGCACTTTTGGCTTGTCATCGTTTAATTCTTTCTTCTTTCCCATAATCTAGTTTTGAATAACGTTAAGATAAAAATATAAAAAAACTCATCGCCATAACGTAAAATATGATGGTGAGTTCCTTTAGTGGATGAGTGGAGAATTGTCCTTAGAAATACTTCTTTATTTTAGAAGTCCTAATAACCGTTATTACTTTAGTCATACCTTTCAAATCTTACCTGTAAATGATTAAAAGATGCCTTTCTCCATTGATTAACTTCTTGTAACATACTTTTGATTCTTCTTCAGCGGTAACTTTATCTGGATTTAAAATGCAATCAATAATTTACTCAAATGTTATATTTCTCATTTGAGCACGCATTCTGGCATGATTGCTTAAAACTATACGCACTCAGCAACTGCTTTATTAGACAATAAAATACTATTGACTAGTGGGTAGTTTTTAGATGTTTTTAATATCTCAATACCAACTAAATTACCAGATTGAGATAAATCTACCCAACAATTTTCGCCTCTTTGCTCTGTTTCAAAAACTTCATCATTAGAAAGAGTGATGTAACATGCATCAACTTCAGAATCAAAACTTACTTTTTCAAATAATTTCATTTCGGTTACATCTTATTCTTAACATTTAAATCAAACATGAACCTAGAACAAGAAAACGAAAGAATTAAGTTCAAGACTTATTTACGCACCCAGTTTCCCTAGTGCCGAAGTGATTCGTAAAACCACTTCTTCTTTACCTAATATCTCGAGCATAAGCATCAAATCTGGCCCTTTACCTTCTCCTGTAATAGCTAAACGTAAGGCTTGCATCACTTTTCCCGGCTTAATTTCCTGAGCAGCTAAACCTTCCCAAAGGGTATTATGAATGGTCTCCGCCTTAAAATCTGCTACTTCCATTTCATTGATTAAACCAATGATTACAGGCATTCCTTGTTTAGCAATATCATTCCATGCTTTAGCAGCTATTTCCTCATCATAAGCATCTGGAGCAGTAAAAATATAAGGAACAATAGAAACAATTTCTTTGACAAAAATTACACGGTCTTTATTTAGTTTGACCAATTGAGCCGCTAAGGCTTTATTATTCAAATCTTCATTCACCATAGCTATAAGCGTAGCATCATCCATTTCCTTAATATAATGCTGATTAAACCATTTGGCTTTAGCCACATCAAAGCGAGCTCCCGACTTATTAATTCTTTCTAATGAAAATGCCTCCACTAATCCTTCTAAAGTGAAAATCTCTTGTTCTGTGCCAGGATTCCATCCTAACAATGCCAAGAAATTCAAAACCGCCTCCGGCAAATAACCGTCTTCTCTAAAACCTCTGGAAACAACGCCATTGACATCTTTCCATTCGGTAGGAAAAACAGGAAAATCTCCTATATCGCCGTCACGTTTGCTTAACTTTCCTGGCCCTTCTGGTTTTAACAAAAGAGGTAAATGTGCAAACTCAGGATGCTCCCATCCAAAAGCCTTATAAAGCAAGATATGAAGTGGTGCAGACGGCAACCACTCCTCCCCTCTTATTACGTGGGTAATGCCCATTTCGTGGTCATCCACAATATTGGCCAAATGATACGTAGGCATGCCATCGGCTTTCACTAAAACTTTATCATCAATAGTAGAAGAATGTACTACTACCCAGTCCCTAATGGCATCTTTAAAACGAATTTCATCTTTTAAAGGAACCTTTAAACGTATAACGGATGGCGTCCCTTTTTCTAATAATTCCTTGGTTTTTTCTGGACCTAAAGTGATAGAATTCTTCATTTTCATTCGGGTAACCGAATTATAAGAGGGATTATCCACCTTGGCCTCTTCCTGCTCTTTACGCATAACTGCCAATTCTTCTGTCGTATCAAAGGCGTAATAGCCCATGCCAGAATCAATCAATTGCTGTGCGTATTTTCCATAAATACCCTTTCGTTCAGATTGACGATAAGGTACATGAGGACCTTTGTTTGGGCCTTCGTCAAACGTAATACCTAACCAAGCCAAACTGTCTACTATGTACTTTTCTGCTCCTTCTACATATCTATTTTGATCGGTATCTTCTATTCTTAAGATAAGTTTACCACCATTCTTTTTTACGAATAAATAATTAAACAAGGCGGTTCTCACACCTCCAATATGAAGTGGACCTGTAGGACTAGGAGCAAAACGTAAACGTACTGACATCTTTTTTTATATAAAATTGGGCTGCAAAGGTACGTTTTTTTGACGTAAATGGATAATGGGAAACAGTAGTTTGTTAAGATAATACTTTTGATTTTTTCACCGCAAAGCCGCTGTGACGGAAAGATCTAATTTCTAATTTTATCGGCATTTTCAAACTAGAGATTGACCATAAGATTTAAGCTTGGAGGGCTAATAGGTTTTTGAACCGCAAAGCCGCTAGGTCACGAGGCTATTTTTACAAGTACTTTAAATAGCCTGTCTTTGTGGCTTAGCGGTTGCTTTAATATCAATTCATATTTACTTTATAGCATTTATACACTAAATTGCCTAGTATTCAACCTAAACCTTAGAAATGAAAAAAATACTACTCCTTTTACCACTTGCCTTTCTTCTTCAAAGTGCAGTTTCATTTAACGCCTCTAAAACGCCGAACATCGTTTTAATTTTTATGGACGATATGGGCTATGGTGATTTGAGCTGTTATGGAGCGAGTACCTACCGAACTCCAAATATTGATAAATTAGCTGCAGAGGGAATTCGATTTACCAATTTCATGAGTGCACAGGCCGTTTGCTCGGCTTCTAGAGCTGGATTAATGACGGGTACGTATCCAAATAGAATTGGCGTTTCGGGTGCATTTTTCCCAAATGCTGGGGTGGGAATAGCCGACGAAGAAACTACTATGGCAGAAATGCTGAAACAAAAAGGATACGCCACGGCCATCTTTGGCAAATGGCATTTAGGACATGAAAAGCAATTCCTGCCACTTCAGCATGGTTTTGATGAATACACAGGATTGGCGTATTCAAACGACATGTGGCCAGTTTGGTACGATGGTAAACCTGCCACAGGCACTTTTAAAGAACACTGGCCTAAACTTCATTTAATAGAAGGAAACGAAGAGGTAAAACTCGTCGAAACCTTAGAAGCTCAAGCAGAATTAACAACACTTTACACCGAAAAAGCAGTAGGTTTTATAAAACGAAATGCGAAGAAACCTTTCTTTTTATATGTGCCACATTCCATGCCTCACGTGCCAATAGCTGTTTCTTCGAAGTTTAACGGCAAAAGCGGTCAAGGTCTGTTTGCCGATTTAATGATGGAACTAGACTGGTCTGTTGGTCAAATCATGGCCGAATTGAAAAATCAAGGATTAGATGAAAATACGCTGGTGATATTCACCAGCGATAATGGTCCTTGGTTAAATTATGGAAATCATGCAGGCTCCACAGGCGGGTTAAGAGAAGGTAAAGGCGTGAGTTATGAAGGTGGTCAAAGAGTCCCTGGAATCATGAAATGGAAAGGGCAAATACCTGCTGGAATGATTTGCAATCAATTAACCTCCACCATTGACATATTCCCTACTTTAGCAGTCTTTACAGATGCTTCTTTGCCAAAACATAAAATAGATGGCATTAGCCTTAAACCTATTTTGGATGGGAATATGGATGCTAAACCTAGAGAGTTTTTCGCTTATTATTATCGAAAAAACAATCTAGAGGCTGTAAGAAAAGACCACTGGAAATTAGTTTTGCCGCATACTGGCCGTACATACGAAGGCTTTTTGCCAGGAAATGATGGTTACCCAGGACCTAATACAGAGCAACATGAAGAACCCTTAGCACTTTACGACCTCCGCCGCGATGTTGGCGAAGAATATGATGTGCAGCGACTTTATCCCGAAATAGTAGAAGAGTTACAGACTTATGCCAAAACGTTAAGAGCTGATTTAGGTGATGACATTACTCAGACGGCAGGTGCCGGCAGAAGACCTTTAGGAAAGTTGAGGTAATTATTGTAGCTCACAGTTTAGCCTTTAAATCTGAAATTGCCGCTTTACCAATGAACTTTTAAGAAGTTTTCCATTTTGATTTCCACAACAATCGATTTCGAAAACTTTTTGCACTTTTAAGATATTTCTTGAAGGTCAAAACCATGTTTATTTTAGCTAGTTTCGCCTAAACTATAAGGTTAAAAGCGATGAATGAAGGAATTGTAAATGGTGTGATGTTAAATAGTTATCCAGATAGCATTGGTGAAAAATTGGCAGGCACGGTAGCTATGCTTCAGATGCCCGAATTCAAAGATGCTTTCTCGCTTTTTTATGTACTTCCTACATTTTTTAATAGCGATTTGGACCGTGGCTTTTCTATAATTGATTACGATCTAAATAAAGAATTAGTTTCTCTTGAAGACTTAGAAGCCCTTGACAAACTAGACATTAAACTCAAAATCGACATCGTCTTAAACCATCTTTCGGTGGCTTCCCCTCAATTTAAAGATTTACTAAAACATGGAAATAAATCAATTTATAAAGAGTTTTTTATTCATTGGAATGAGTTTTGGAAAGGCAATGGCAGCATTGGTATAGATGGCGTGGTACTGCCAAACGAGGAATTTATCAGCAAACTATTCATGCGTAAGCCTGGTTTGCCTGTTTTAAAAGTTCGTTTCCCTGATGGCTCCGAAATGCCTTATTGGAATACGTTTTATCAGCAGGTTTCTTACAGCAAAATTACACCTACAGATCTAGAAGGTATTGACGAAATAAATGTAGCTCATGTATGCGATAAAGTTAATTCGGCCATTAAAAACAATGAAGATATAAAGTCCCTAGATTTCGGAAAACACACTACTGAGGTCTTGTCTATTTTAGAGCAAAACCGCTCTTATTTAGGCCAAATGGATGTCAATGGGGAGTCGCAGCTGGTATGGGAATTTTATCAGGAAACATTAAAGAAAGTAAGTGGTTTTGGTGGTCAAATTCTCCGATTAGATGCATTCGCGTATTTGCATAAGGAAATAGGTCAATCTAATTTTTTCAATAAACCGGGCACTTGGGACTATTTAGAGCGTATAAAGGCCATTGCTACAGAAAATAATCTACTTCTATTACCAGAAATACACGCCGAATATGGGCTGCATTTACATGATGAAGTAGCCGATAAAGGCTATTACATTTATGATTTTTTTTTACCAGGCTTATGCATTCATGCCATTGAAAATGGCAGTAGCTCTGCTTTACTAAAATGGGCGAAAGAAATCTTATCAAAAGGTTACCAAACCGTCAACATGTTGGGCTGCCATGACGGCATTCCAGTTTTAGACCTCAAAGGCAAAAAAGTAAACGGAACGTACAATAGAGGTTTATTAGAAGATGCTGAAATAGAGCGTATCATGAGCACCATAATGGAACGTGGTGGACGAGTAAAAAACTTATATGATCAAGCAGGAAATAAGGTATCTTACTACCAAATAAATGCCACTTTTTACAGTGCATTGGGCGAAGACGACCGTAAAATGCTGCTTGCTAGAGCTATTCAAGTATTTATGCCAGGCATACCTCAGATGTGGTATTTAGATATTTTTGCAGGTAAAAACGATTATGAAGCTGCTGATAAAGGTGGTAGCAGTAGCCATAAAGAAATCAATAGAACAAATCTAACAATGGCAGCAATTGAAGAAAAACTAAAAACGGATGTGGTAAAAAATCAATTGGAAATTATTCGTTTACGAAATACATCAAAAGCGTTTTCTGGCCAAGCCATCATCAATGAAAGAGCGGAAAACTTGATTGATATTTTATGGCAAAAAAATAATCACACCGCACATTTAAAGGCAAACCTCCAAACATTTGCATTTACCATTGACTATTCTGAGGATGGTATTTTAAAGACTTTGAGTTATTCGTGATTTTTATGTTTCTAGTTAAATTGTAGTCTCTAGACGAACTAATAAACCTTATCTTTAATTCTAATAGATACATACAAAAAAACAAAATCCCGTAGGGATGAAATACAGATGAAAACAGCATTAATAACAGGCGGAAGTAAAGGAATAGGATACGGCGTTGCCGAAAAACTAATAAACGACGGCATCAAAGTATGTATCACGGCACGGACAGAAGCAGATGTGCTAAAAGCCACTGCAGATCTCAACAAAATAAAAGAAGGCTACGCCA
>Ga0105053_10012513_pt1 | contig 10198 bp, 7 predicted proteins | sample BON01_FD_78093 | JGI IMG/M metagenome (GOLD analysis project Ga0105053, IMG submission 78093) | Freshwater microbial communities from Lake Bonney liftoff mats and glacier meltwater in Antarctica - BON-01 | ecosystem: Environmental > Aquatic > Freshwater > Ice > Glacier meltwater | place: Lake...
ATTATATTTATTATATTTATTATATTTATTATATTTATTATATTTATTATATTTATTATATTTATTATATTTATTATATTTATTATATTTATTATATTTATTATATTTATTATATTTATTATAATATGGAGTATTGTAATAAATCTATTTTGTTAAATATAGTAAGTAAAATTAGAATTAAAATTTAAAATTTTATGAATATTTTACAATCTAAAAGTTTTTAAATTGGAAGTTTTCTATTCTCCGTTCTAAATCGGATAATATGTTAAATGTTTGCCAGACAATTCCAAAGATTTATGTAGAAGGTACAAAATATTGTCTAATTCTTTTAAAGTCTTTTATTTATAATCTTATTTTGACTTTGAAAAATTTAACTTTAAATTTAAATTTTTTACAAGGCCAAAAAATAAAAAACGAACTTAAATTTAAATTTCATATTAAAGATCAAAAAGAATTTTGCAAAATCAATAGCTTTTTATTACAAAAATCTTTCAATTTAAGTAAAAAAAATTTTAATCTAAATAAAATGGAAATTTTTTTCACAATTAATTCTACTTTAAAACTTAAAAAATATTATAAAAAATACGAGACATTTAGTTTTTTTAAAAAGATCTTACCTAAAAAAATTAACTGCTACAAAGAAAAAAACGATCTGTTTTTAAAAAACGATAAAAATTTAAATCTTAAGGTTTCTTTTCAGTTAGAAAGAAATGACAAACCTACTGTAAATATTAAATCACAAATTTGTAAATTTCAAAAATTCGACAAGATGATCGATTATATAAATTTAAATAAAGAGAACTTTGTTTTCTTAAATGAAAATTTACCCTTACCTAAAATTTTATCAAATAAAATTAATATATTTTGAAAAATAGAATTTTTATTAGTATATATGATTGTAAATACATTTTTATTTATATTAAATTATAATGAATAAATACGATTCCCTAATGTCTTTAGAGAAAAAAAGAAAAAATATCGAAATCAAGTCGTTAGAATTTATTTCTTTGGATAAAAAAATTAAAAAAAGAAATTTAAAAATGAATAATATAAAAAAAACAAGGGCACAAAATTATATTAAAGAATTTAAAACTAGAAAAAATGTTTTAATAAAAGAAAAAAGAATTTCTAAAGATATGAAAAAATTTTTCGTTCCGACGAAACCAACCATTATTTTTGCCATCAGAATTAAAGGAATTAATGGAATTTCTCCAAGAGCTAAAAAGATTTTAGAACTATTGCGATTAAAAAGAATAAATAATGGAGTTTTTTTAAAACTTAATCAATCCAGCCTGCAGATACTAAAAAAAATCGAACCATATGTGGCATATGGATATCCTACCCCGAGAACAATTCGTAACTTAGTTAACAAACGTGGATACGGTAAGGTTGGAAAAAGAGGCCAGTGGCAAAAAGTCCCTTTGGTTGATGATAGAATAATTGAACAATCTTTATTCCAATTGGGAATACACAGTTTGAATGATTTAATTAATGAACTTATAACAGGAGGGCCATTTTTTAAAGAAGCAAATAATTTTTTATGGCCTTTTCAATTAAAATGTCCAAAAAAAGGATATTCTAGAAACGGGAAAAATAAAAATGTTGCTGAAATGGGCGCATATGGAAACTGGGACGAATCAATTAACAATTTAATTAATAAAATGATATAAAAAAATTAAGGAAATATATTGTGCGTTTTTTTATAAAAGCCTAGTTTTAATTTTCGTTTAAAAAAAAAGATTTTTAATAGTTCAAAAAGATTTTATTAAATGAGGCTTTTTTTTCATATTTAAAAATAAAATAGTCTTATAATTTTTATTAAAAAAAAGCCTTCTAACTGTATGAATAGTTAGAATTTTGGTTTTTTTTTTAAAAAAATAAATTCCAAGTTTTCTTTTATTGAAGGAATTTTTTCAAAGGGAAATTTCAAAAATGCAATTGAAAATAAAATTTTATTAATAAATATTCTTCCGTGAAAGTCATGCAATCTTAGATTTTTTTCTAATTCATTAGAATATGAATAAAATGGAGTTTTAATAATTAACTTTAAAAATATATTTACTTGATATGAAAGGTTTTTAGAACAATTCTTAAAATTATTATACCAAATAAAAAATGTGAATAATAAAAATTTATAGTTTCTATTTTGATAAAAATTTATCAAACCCATAAAACTTTTTTTAAACCTTTTATTTTTAAAATCTTTTGTTTTTGTTATTTTCATCAATTTGTTTCTTACCTTAGTAAAAATGATTTTAATCATCTTTATTTAAAATAATCTTGTGGTTACTAAAAATCAGGCACAACAGTTAAAGAAAAAATATTTGCTTTTAAAATTTAAAATTTTTAAAAAAGCTATATTAACAAATAATGAAAAAAATAAACCTAAGTTTTAATAAAAAAAAAAAAATACTGATAAATCTACAATTAAATACTTTAAAATTCAATTTAAGACACATGTTTTTTCCAATTGTCTTTTGGGACAAAATCCTACAAAACTCATCTTATTATAATGATAGCTTTTTCTATAATAATCATTGGATATTACGTTTAAATAAAAATTATCGAATATGTTTAAATTTAAAAATTGTGAAAAAAAACTATTTTAATTCTTATCAATTTAAAGAGGAATTTTCATTAATCTTTGGGCATATCAAGTGTCTTCTTCAAAGTTATTAAATTTCTGAAATAATATAGAGTATTAATAATAATTTAAAATATTATTGTACATTTCGATTTCAAAATTGAATATATTCTGATTAATTGTGATTAAAAATAGATAATCGTTGTAAGTTAGGTCAGAATATCGTATTGAATAAGTAATAATTTTCTGAAATAAATTAGAATCGTAGTTTAATTGAAGATATATTTTCTTTTGATGATGGTAAGCTTCATCTATTCGGAGACTTTTTTTAACAATAAATTGTATAAATTTTTTACATTGACAATTTTTGTTTTTTTTTTTAACAAGATCGGTAAAAAAGACAACACTTCCCTTTAAAAAAATATATTTCCCTGAAATATTTACTTTTTTTGAAATAAAAAAATAAAAAAAAGAGTTTAAACAGACAATACAATAATGCTTCTTTCTATTTACAAAAACATAAAAATATTTTAAAATAAAAAGACAGGAGATTTCTTCGGCTTTTGTTATTATTTTTAGAGTGATTACACTACTTTTTTTATAATTAAATGAGTGTATAAAACATATTGCTAAATTAAAATTGGTTAGTTTATTTTTAGGTTCCTCACTTAAAACCCGATTAAAGGATTCGATACTCAACAAAAAATCCCTAGCCTTTAAAGAAAAAAAACCAAGTAGAAACCAACCCCGTATGTTAGTAGTGCTGTTTGAGTTAGAAATTAACAATTGCTGCTTTGCACAATTAAATTTTTCCTCTTCACCAAAGGCAGTTCCGAGTGAATATTTCATTAAATTTGTAAGCTTTGGATAGAACATATAACATATTTCATAATATTTTAAATTTTTGTTTAGTTTGGCGAAAGAAATAAGAACAGAGATTCTTTTGATAAAATTTGTTCTGCAAATATATTTTCTAGCGAAAATATTTATAAATTTTGTGTTTGGATCGAATAAAAGAAATTTAAAAAGAATAAAATAAAACAACCTCCCTCTCACTAGATTTAAGGGTTGAATGATTAACCCAAACTCAAAATAAAAATAAATAAGTTTTGATCTTAATTCTTTTAGCGAACAATTTTCAAAAAAACATGAATGTAAAGAATAAATCTTCCTAAGATAATTAATTTTTTGATTTTTAGTAAAATAACCTATATAATTTTCTAAAATATTTCCGATAAGATTTTTATGTTTTACAAGTTTTGTTTGTTTGCCGAAAAATTCTGTTAAAAAAGTTAATAAATATAATTTCGCAAACACTCTTATCGAAATTCGGGTCATTAAACATACTACGTTGATTATTAAAGATTCATTGGTTCTATCAAAATAAAAAATTAATAAAACTTTACTGAGTAACAGAAATAAATTTGAAAAATTTTTGTTAAAAAATTTATTTTTGAATTTTTTTAAATATAGATTGGTTTTCAATATGCAGATATCTTTTTTTAAATCTAGCAATAATTGGGGTAAAATCAATCTAAATTGGAAAAAAAATTTGGTATAAAATCCTCCAAACCTTTTCTCTAAAACTTCCACCTTATTTAACAAATAATATTGAAAATTAACCAACCATATTTCTAAAGAAGTTCTTTTTTTTTCTAATTTACATAGTTTTTTTTCAATAGATTTAATTTCTAAAAAATTGATAGGAAGTTGATGTTTTTGAGAATTTTTTTTTATTTTTTCAATTCCTGTTATATTTATATTAAAATTGCAGTAAAACATAGTTGAACCTAACATAATTCTAATTTCTATAGAATTGATCGGTTCCAACAAAGTCAATTTTAGATTTAAAAAGATTTTTTGCTTTACACAATTTTCATAAAGATCAGGTTTCCACTTTTTTAAGCCTATAATCTTAATATTATCAATCAAATTTTTGTTATCTGATTTTAAAACTAAAACCCTTTTAAACATTTGTGACGCAAATTTATAATTTTTTTTTTTGTAATTTCTTTTATTGCTAATTAATTTAACGCACTCAATTTGCCATGTTGATATAAATGGGTTTTTTTTCAGGAATAAAAAACCGGTCTCTATCAAGATAAATTTACTATACAATACAAAATTTAGTTCAGATACAGATAAACATATATATTTATTTTTTCTAAGTTGGCAATCATGTTTATTTTTTGAAATAAAAAAGACCCCTAATATTTTTTCATTTTTTGAGATTTTAAAAAATTCATTTGTTAAGAAAATTAGTCGAGTATAGCTAAGAAATCCTATTCCTAGTAAAAATAGATTTTCGATAATATTTGTTTTATTTAATTTCAAAAAAAATTTTGTTTTTAATAAAGGAAAAACAATACTCTTGTCATTTTTGTTAAAAATAGTTAGTAAATTTGAGCAATGGGGAGAAATAAATATAGATAACCCTTTGTTGTAACATATTTCAATTATATCTCGAAAAAAAAATGGAAAACAATTTTTTAGAACAGTTTCGTTATTAAATTTGACTATTTCCAAAAATAGTCTACTCTTTTCAATAGGTATTTTATGATTTGACACTAAATTCATAAATTAATTTAAAAAAGATGGTATTTATATTATAAGTTCTTTTTTGCAATCAAAATTAAAACAAAGACATTGGATTTGATCAAAGTCAAACTCATCTATATTTATTCTATAATCGTAACATATTTCATCTGATCTACTAATATTTCGTTTTGTTATTATAAAAACATAATTTTTATAACTATGCTTTAACACTCTTGTAAAACAATTTGGTTTACAATCATGATTTAATAATCTTCCCAGGTTACCTAAAAAGGTTGCATCAATAGTAATGGATTGGTTTAATTCAAAAAAAAAAATGGTTTTTTTCCTGGTCCGATTAGAAATTTCAATTAGATTTTTGAATCCACTTTTAATCTTTGATCCTCTATATTCTAGTAGTAATGTTAAATTTTCAAGAAGGTTAAGAGAAAACCCCCCCCAAGAATGTTTAAACGATTTATGTGGTCTTAATTTAGTATTTTCTTTTGGTAATTTATTAATGAAAGTGTTGTAATTTATATTTAAAGATTTTTCAGAATAGTTTTTCGTGAAATAGTAGGTCTCTTGAAGATTATTTAATAAACTAAAACTTTCAATACAAACAGTTGTTTGATAATTGATTGGATTGAATAATTTGACCAAAAATAGCTTAATTAAAATAATATATAAACTATAAAGTGCTTCCTCGGTCATTATGGAAAAAATGTGTTCAGGGGATGAATGGAAAAACCCCAAAAAGGTTTCGTATCGATATTTTTTAACCATCATGAAAAGATTTTTTCCACAAAAAATAACGGCTTTAAAATAATTAATTGAGAAATTAAATTCGTTTTGTTGATTATGATCAACCATATTTTCCCCATAAATTGGAATGAATAAAAAACAGTTTGGTATCAAAGAAAAAAATTTCCCAGCTGTCTCCCACAAGGAGACAGATATAATTTCAAGTTTTTTTTTTGTAAATACCAATGTTTCATAAAAAATTTTTTGATTTTTAAGTATTTTTTTAATACGAATCCATTTATTTGTTTTTTGTTGTATTAAAATATCTTTCAAGCTTGAGAATTTTTTCATTTTATATGTAATGGGTGTAATTAAAAAGCAGATTTTAGAAAAAAGCAAATTTAATAGAGAATATTTAAACTTGCGAGATATTTCAAGATAGCACCTTTTTTTTGAAACCTTTAAAAGATTTCTTTCAAAATGAACACCGATAAAAAAACATTTTAATGATTTATTTTTAAAAGAAAAAAAATTATAAAATTTTTTTGGCATACTTAACCAATTTCGATAATTTTAAAGATTAAAACAGGTGTCTTATAATAACTATGAATAGTAGTTTCCACGAATCAATCATTATTAGAATCCAAGGCTTTAAAACATATAAAGAAACTACAATAATCGGACCATTTTATGGTTTATTAGGCCTAATTGGTCCTAGTGGTTCTGGAAAAACTAACATAATTGAAGGTTTAGAGTTTTTATTTAGTGTAGACCCTAAGGATTATAATATTGGAGTTTTAAACCAATTATTTTTTCAAAATACATTTCAACAGAAACATTCCTTTATTAAAATAAGTTTAATTTTAAAAACAAAAAACTTAATTTATGAATTTGGTAAAATTGTTAATTATACAAACGTCACAGAATATTTTTTAAATAATACGATAAGCAGTTTCAAAAAATTTGCAGGTGAAATTTCTAGGTTAAAGTTTAATAAATTCAAAAAAACCTCCTCAATTTTAGAACTAAATAATGAGATTTTTCTTAAACCTAACTTATTTTTTACCTTAATACAAAATTTTTCAGATTCAAATGAAATTTTAACTGAGATCCTAAAAGCTGGGTTTCTGATACAAAGATTGCAGGAAAATTATTTCTTTTATTCTAACAAATTAAAGTTCATTGTTGACGAAAGGTTTTTTATTTTAAAAAATTTGAAAAAACTGCAAAAATTAGAATCAAAAAAACACCATCTTTTTAAAAAACAAAATGTAAGGAATTTATACAAAATACAATGGTTTGCCACTAAAAATTCAAAAGGATTTGGGAAAATTAAACAAAATTTTAGAGTAGCTAAGGAAATATTAATAAATAAAAGGAATCTATTAAATTTTCTGAAAATCAAAAAAAGTCTTAAAAAAAAACCGGAAAATCAAAAAAATGATTATATTTTTTTTCAAATAAAGAAATTAATCAATTTTGTTAAATGGCTATTTGCCATAAATCAAAAACAAACTTCCTTTCTTTTAAACGAATATAATCTTCTCTTACTTAAACAATTAAGGTGTAAAAGTAAATCGAGATCTATCGGGGTTTCTGTTCTTTTCGATAAAAAAAAATTATTATATTTTCAATTTAGAAAAAAACTAATCCCTTTACTTTCGAGAAAATTTCATGCAAAATTTTATTACAAACACTCCAAATTAAATTTAAACATAAAAGGATTTTTTTTTTATTTTAGACTATTGACGTTTTTTAACTACAGAATAAAAAAACTTATTTTTACTCTAAAAAAAAAAACTAATGTTCTGATTTTTTATTTTACGATTTCGTTAGTATTTCTTCTCTCAGACTTAAAATATCATAATAAAAATAAAAGCTATAAAGTTAAAAAAAAAGAGCCATCTTGTTTTACACCTTATACTCCAGATCAAAAAAAGATTAGGGGGAACATTTTAAAAATAATTAAACCATTAGATTCAAAGTTCAGATCAATTTTGAGGTTAACCTTATTTGAAGATAAATCTTTTTTCCTAGTTGATACCTCGACCACCGCACAAAATTGTTTAAAAAACCAAAAATTGTTTAAAAATAGACAAACCCTTTTTTATCCTATTAATTCAGAATATAAAAAAAAAATTCATAGACTTTATTTAAAAAATCAATTTTTAATAAAATTCGATTTTGATTACGATGAATATGATTTTTTCATCCCAAATTTGTTTCATAAAGTATCATTTTATCAAATGATAAATTTGAATAATGAAGGGTTCACTCAATTTAAAGGGGGAAATACTGATTATATAAAATATTCATCTCATTTAAGATTGATACAAGATAAGGAAGATCTAAAAAAATTGGTCGCAAAAAGCATTTACCAAATTATTAAATTTAAAGCGGTAATAAAAAATATATTCAAAAAAATTCTAGTTAACGGTAGTAATTTTGAATTCCAAAAAAAGTTGTTAAATCAAAATTTTACTTTGCTTAGAATATCAATAAAGTTTTTAAATTTTGGTATTAAAAGACAACCAAATATTAGTGTTAGTTTAAAAAACATCCATTCTCAGGTTGGTATGGAAAGAATCTATTATTTTAAAAAAAAGCTTTTTATATTAAACAAATTTCTAGATTACCTTAGAAAAAAAAGGCAATTCAAAATTTCAACATTAAAAATTAACAACCAACTCTACGATATAATGTCCACTCAAACAAAATTACTAGAAAATTTTATAGTTTTAAAAAGATTCAATTCATTCCAAGCCAATCAAAATATTTCCCGAAAAGCCCTATCTATATTTCATTCTTCGAAACTATCATGTTTTTATTTTTTTTTAATAAAAAAAAATTTGAATTCAAAATTAAAAAAATTTTTTTTTTTTATCAAATTTTTGTCAATTTATACACTGCTTGACGATTTTTTTAAAAAAAAAACATTTAGCCCTAAAAAAAAATATAAAACCTCCCATATTATTGAAACTAAAATTGAATTTTATATCAAAAAAACTAATCAGATTAAAATTGAAATTCGATTAAAAAATAACATTCTTTTAAAAATGGAATCTATTATAAATTCAATATATATAAATAATCCGAATTATTCTTTAAATATTTTTATAAAAAATGATTACTCTTTGAATTTTATAAAACAGCAAAGATTTATTTATTTTTTTATTGCTATGGATAGTATCTTTAGTTTTTTGAGACTCAAAACCTTAAATGTACGAAGAGTTATTGAAATATTTTTACTAAAGAAATCAAGTACTAAGAAATTTTTGCCAAATAAAATCCAACGAATAACTTTTGATAATCATTTTAATTTTTTGGAACAACGGTTTGCAGATTTTAAAAATAAAATGGTTAAAAATAGAAAAAATTTTTTTATTGTATCTAAAAAAAAAAAAAAAATGATTGAAGAAAAAGAAAAAAAATTTGGAATTTATTTCCAAGATTGGTCAAAGATAGTTCGAATTATTTATAAAAATCTTACTGCAACTTTTACAAATCCCTTAGGTGGATCCATTTTCCTTGAGTACATTTCACCTCATCTAAAAAAAAAGGGTGAGGTTGTTATATCGATATTTCCAGTTTCGAATATTTTAAAAAATAATGGTCAATTAAGTCAAACAGAACATTCTTTATTTGTTATAACACTTTTCATTGCATTTAACTATATCAACGCACCGTCCCTTATAATTTTAGACGATTTTGATACTCATTTAAGTCCTTCAAATCTGGAGAAATTTTTTTGGCTCTTTAAGAAACTCGAAAAAAAGAAAAAATGGACTTCAATTATAATTACCAAAAATAGTTATTTAGTGTTCTATTTTACACATCTTTTAGAAATTTATAAACAATGGAATGTGAGTAAAGTACATTTATTTAAGTATTAGAAAATTGCCTAATTTAATTTTAAATTAAATAAAAATTTACAATTGACTTTGTTGGATTCTGATATTGAGAGCCACACATATTTTTAAAAATTTGTCTTTATTTTCCTTTCTTAAATATTTTAACAATTTTTTTCTTGCATTAACCATAGCAATCAATCCTCTTGTGGATGAATAATCTTTAGGATTCTTTTTAATATGAGCAGTCATGTAAGAAATTCTTACAGTTAGAGCAGCTATTTGATATTCAGCAGAACCAGTATCTTTTTCATGAAGTTTGTACTTTTCCCTTACTTCTTTAATCTGTTTACTATTAATGAAAGGTTGGCTTGGAGCAAGTTGGGCACATAGTGTATTACTACTAGTTATATTTTTGTAATTTTTTTGGGTACCTAATAGTACTTGAGATAATTTAATATAAGCAATCATTTGTTTTAGTATTACA
>Ga0105053_10012515_pt1 | contig 10198 bp, 2 predicted proteins | sample BON01_FD_78093 | JGI IMG/M metagenome (GOLD analysis project Ga0105053, IMG submission 78093) | Freshwater microbial communities from Lake Bonney liftoff mats and glacier meltwater in Antarctica - BON-01 | ecosystem: Environmental > Aquatic > Freshwater > Ice > Glacier meltwater | place: Lake...
ACGAAGAGTGCGTGCACACTATGAAAACATCATACAAAGAAACCGATTTGTTCAAAGTTTATCAGACAGGAGATTTGGCTGCGTTAGGTCTGGAGGGCTCACCGGATACACCTGAACTCATTGCACTCCGAGCAGCATTGTATGGCCCTGAATTCCGCGAATTCGTATCCCGTATTACAGGTGTAGACGACCTGACGGACAGAGTGGACTGCTCTGCCAATGCTTATACGCAAGGGTGCCATTTGCTGTGTCACGACGATGTTATCGGAACCCGGAGGGTGAGTTACATTATTTATATCACTGACCCGGACGAAGGCTGGACAGCCGCCAATGGGGGGGCTTTGGAGCTGTATCCACTTCACGACGACCCTGCTACTAGAACAATCACTAAAGTGCTTAACAACAGCAGTATGTGCGAAATTGAGCAGGGTATACCAGCAACTCGCCCTAGTGGGTTTGTACTGCCACATTTCAATCGGATGGCCCTATTCGCTGTCCAACCAGGCAGATCGTACCATAGCGTGCAAGAGGTGTATGCCCCTGACAAGGTGAGGCTATCCATCTCTGGGTGGTACCATGGCCCGTGTCCTCCTCTCGGCTCCGACCAAGCGTCGTTGGCACAAGTCATGTCCAAAGGCGACTCGGGGGACCAAAGTCAGCTGACACACACCCCTTACGCAGGGCTGACTGAAGAATTCTATGCTGCAGAAAAGTTGCAGGCAGCAGCCAAAGCTGAGGCAGAAAAGGCTGCGAAATCTGTGGCAAAGGCGAAACCTAAAGGGGTAGGTAAAAACAAAGCCGTTAACGACGAGCCGAAGCAATTATTATCTGCATCGGATTTTGCATATTTATCAAAATATTTGAACGCAACTTATTTAAGCCCTAGTCAAATGACTCAAATTCGTGAAGAATTCATCGAAAACTCTGCTGTGCAGCTTGCAGATTTCTTAATAGCGGATACCGGCAAAGTCATAGCTAATCACACAAGTGCAGCAGATTCTGTGCAAGGCTTGGGCGGATACAGAGCTCCGACTGGTTACGATGTTGGTGTGGGAGATGGCTGGACTGAGGTGGGACCACCGCACAAAGGCAAATACATGCACTACAGCCACAGCCAAGGCAAGAAGAAGCAGAACGAATCCAAGGTAGCTGCGGCAGAAAAGGCAGGGCATGCATTATCAACGCAAAAAGAAGTCGTTTTCCAATCGGAGCCGTTTGCAAGGTACTTGACTGCTATCACTACCTTAAAGCCAATCTCACACTCCAGCGACGTCAGACGCTTTCGAGCCGGCTTAGACTACACTGTTGCACACTATGGAGCTATGACAGAAGTGCCGGTATTAGATGCGACACTGTGCTTTGTGAATGACGATCCGCGCCTCGAAGCTCTCGACGACAAGCAGCGGAAGCGCGCGGCGAAAATGGCAGAAGCAGGTTCCGATGAAGATGCTGAAGAAGAAGAAGAGGATGAGGAGGAAGAAGGAAACATACCCGATTGGGATACAGGAGATTGTGGAGGCTTTGAAGTGTATATCAGCGCTGATACTACTGCTGAAGGGGAGACCGCGGAAGCTGCCGAAGTATTCAAAGTGGAGAAGGACACCAGCTCTGGCGGATATGGAGCTGGAGCTGGCAGCGGAGGCAGTGCTGAAGAGGACGAGTCTACCCTGCTGTCAGTCACCCCTGGCTTCAATACGCTGTCTCTTGTGATGCGCGATAAAGGTTTAATGCGATTCGTCAAGTACGTGAACAGTACTGCTGCAGGGTGCAGGTGGGACATAACCACCGAATATAAGATAGTGCAGGAACCAGACAGTGATAACGAGGATGAGAACGAAGAAGGAGAAGAGGAGGAGGAGGCATAAGTAGTACCAGTGGCATCCGCAGTCCACTCTGAAGCGGAGAAAAGGATGTGGGCGAGTCGTTTGTTAAGTTCCACCGACTCGATGGCGTCGGAGAATGCTGGGCTGCTCCGGTATAGAGTCAGCTCTTGTGGCGATGATCACATTCACAGATGTCATGCCAATGGGAAAATGTGTGTATGTCATAGCACCCTACGAACCGATCTGTATAATATCCTAATTATGACGAACTACACGCATTGGTGGACTTACGCATATACATATATTAGTTATATTAGTTACATAGCTCTTCAGCTCAACTGAAGTACTTACACCTCTTGCATCTGCAACTATGGTCACTTGGGAACCATAAGCAGTGCCTCCATGGCTTTTAACATTTAACTGTTCGTACGGTGACACTGAATTGGCCTATTGAAAGTACTCAGACTTCGTTCACTCGTCTCAAGGTTTCGAAGCGGGGGTTTCAAAGAAGCCATTGCGATGTATGACTGCAGCTCTTTTGGTGGTTAGCAAAATTTAGTCATAAATGTGCGTCTGATTAGAATGTTTTCCATTAGAATTAGCCAGAGATGTCGCTACCAGCTGGCAGGTGTAGCAAAGGTAAGTGTGCCGTACCGGAGAATATCGCGCCATGAATATGTATCTATAAACATGTTTATGCGACACACATGGGGTCATTATTTGTGATGTACTGACCTATTCTCTCCAGACTGGTGTTTTACCTACACAAACTACTGCGCAGAAGAACTTCTCACTTTTCAATAGAGCACGTGTTGTCGCTGTCGGAAGAGCTGATCCGCACAGTACCTTATGGGATCGAGTGAAGCTAAAACTGAGAAGGCAAGCATTGCTGCTACGAGGAGAATTCCTTAAGAAACGAAGCATTAGCTTGAATAGAGGAGGTTCCGCTGCTGGTGGAGGCTGGGGGGCTGAGGAGCGACGCGCAGCGTTTTCAAAAACTGCCCGGTCAGGTACAAGTGCTATCGCGCCTACTACTACTGCTGCTACTACTGCTATTAAACCCGAGCCGATAATCTCCGTACAAATGTCACTCGCAGAGTTTGCTGGGCATGCATCATTCATATTCAGCGCCTTAGCTTTCCTGGAGCAAGATATTTTGAATTTGCGCCTATATGCAACGTCTTCGATATGTTTCAGCATTTTGTTTCAATACTATCGTGAAATGCCGCTGTGGTTACCAATCAAATGGAACTTCTTGTTCGTCCTAATTAACATGACCATGGTTGGCCTCCTGCTAAAAGACGAGCATTTGGCCAGCAGCATCCCAGCGGAACAGAAAGACATTTACGAGAGATATTTCTGTGCAGAAGGGCTGCCGCGCGTGGAGTTCATGCGCTTGATGGAGCATGCAAGCAGACACGATTTCCCTGACGAAGGGACTGACGTAATAGTCCAAGATGCCCGATCTGAATCCGTGTGGTTTGTGGTGCATGGGCAAGTACAGGTCAGTCGAGACGGGGAGCCGATAGCACTGATGGGCCCAGGATCTTTTGTCGGAGAAATGGGGTTCGTGAAATGGAGAGATGCGAGGGCAAAGATGCTGGCTCTGATCAAAGCGGCGGAGAAGAAGGCCGCGCGAGAGGCAGAAGCGGAAACTGAACTAGATTGGCAGGAAGGAAATGCGAAGAAAATGATACATGATGCTGCAGAGAAGGCAAGAAGCAGCGCGGAAAATGCATGGAATATGTCTCACAATCCACTGAAAAATGGATTATTTGATCGATCACTCAGAGTTCCATTAAAAGGCACAAGGAAAGATATCGGTGTCAGGGAAGCAGCGACAATTCAAAAACGCGTCCCAGACGACCGGACGATTGACTCAATAGATGCACTATCTACCGGAGTGCAAGCTTCAGCAGGAGTAACAACTAAGACAAAAGGCTGCACATTTTACTCATGGAAATTTACCGATTTGTCAGCCTTGCTAGGCTCGGAGCCAGCCTTAGCATTAGTTCTGGAGCGACTATTTAGCGCAGATTTACAAAGAAAAATACGTACAAATGACATTAAAGTCAAATATAAATACGTTTTAATGGGGGTTCTTGTGAATTTGGAAGACAAAACTCGGAAATTACCTTCTTCAAATTCTGCTGATACTGCTACTGCTACTAATGCCACGTCTGCATCATCGTTAGCAAAGAGACAGAGGGTGGAGCGGGAATATGCTCTCAAGGAACCGGACCAACACACGCTAGACTTCGTGAGGAGGATGAGACGTATAATGAGGGTCACGCCAGCAGTGCATCAAGATGTCTTACGCGAACTACAAGTACCAGAAGAGTTGTTTGCAAGCACAGAACATTACGACATAGAAGTTGATGATGATCATAACAAAGCTCACACGACGGATGTGACGCGGAAATTGGCTGCGACAAAAGGCTGAGAAGTCAAGGAAAGAAAGAAAGAAGGAAGGAAGGAAGGAAGAGATGTATAAACTGTATAAGTAAACAGTATTATATTTTATGCACTAAATAAACATCCCTTTTCACTATTCTAATACAATAACACGCCTTCCCATAGGGAATAGCGAATTACATCATACTATTATCTTTCAGCAGCTCTGCTGGCGTCTCTCGGCTAGTGTTTTTGATGTGCTCATATCCGCCAGCTGCAACGAGCATCTTATAAGCATCTGTATTGCACCTTCGGGCCGCTTTATGCAAAGAGCTTTCCCCTGCAGAGTCTTGCTCATTGAACTTAGCTCCCACCCGTAACAACAGCCCTAACACATCCAACGAGTTGTATGTAGCAGCAATATGCACCGGACGGGTCCCGTTCCTACTCGCGATGTCTACAATAGCTGTATCAGGCAGCGTTAGCAGCCCTTCATATTTCTTGCGCAATGCGTCAACTGGATCTGCATCTGCTTCTTCAGCTCCTCCTTTCCCCCCAGGCGGAGCAACTTTCCCGGCCTTGGTACTGCCGTCAGGAGCTGCTGCAGCACCACTTTTCGAGCCTTTGGTATCTATAGATTCGTGTTTCTTATGCTTTTTGGGCTTTGACGTGCTGCTCACAGTACTATCATCATCATAATGTGACTTCTCTTTTGCTTTTCCAGAACCTCCTTTATCCTTTTCATCTTTATTTGCTTTTCGAGCAGCTTTGTCAGCGGCTGCGACAACTGCATCCGGATTTTCAGCCACCATTTCTGCGTCTAAAATTTCTTGCATGGCTCTCTCCTTCGCGACCAAATTCAGTTTCAAGAGCAAATCAAAGGTGTCTATATGATCTAACTGTGCAGCAAAGTGCGCAGCTGACATGCCAGCTCGATTGACTGCTAGTAAGTTGGCACCATGCTTGACTACTAAGTTCTCCATCGACTTTAACTGGTTGTTCTTTGCTGCGTACATAAGGGCTGTCATACCGTCGACTGTAGGCAAATCAACGGGACATCCGGCATCGACAAGAATCTCAATAACGTCGTCGTAGCCTTTTTCTGAAGCGTAGTGAATAGCAGCTACTCCAAATTTGTCGTAATCGTCTGCGTGCACACGAGGGAGACCCTTCTTTCCTAAAAAGTGATGAATGCCAGAAGCACTTCCATCGGAAGCAGCTTTGTGTATGCTGCTATATGATGTGGCGAATATGTTTTGATGTTGGACGTATTGAAGGTCCGTCACGTGTTCGATACGACCTTCGAGGCTGCGCTTGTAAGCCCCAGCAGTGTCATTAAGCATATCATTGAGGATTTTCTCCTCCTGAGAGAGATATGTTGTGAGGGGTAGAGACACGGGTTAGCATATATCATTTCTTCTTTGACATGCACTAATCAATCAGACATACAAGCAAACATGCGGTGCACACATGAGTCCACACACACCTTCTGGCGCCTCTGTAGCTCTTGCATAGTCGCGCGTCAATCGATTTATATTTAGAAGTTAAAACAGCACACAGCTGTGTGTTAGAGCCCCAAGGACCGTGCAAAGTAATCCCCTTAACCGCAAAAGGGAAGGTGCAGGTTTTTGAGCGTCCAACTGGGAAATTTCCGTGTGGGACATGCTTTCAAAAGGTAGATGCATCAGACATCTATCCAGTAATTGTAATAGTTGTTGGATAAGGTGCAGCTGCTTGCGTAGGATGGTTAAGACGATTAATCTGAGGGGAGCGGGTTCCTTTCTGCCAGTAGATGATGATATTGCGGAGAAGGCTGTAGGTGCACACGGTGGAGTGCTTGCGGTGATTGCCAGTTCGCAAGGTCGGCATATGACCATCACTGCATTCAATGACGAGACTAAAGACTTCGCAATTGCTGATTCTCATGGTCAAATCTTCTATTTTAATGTCAATGCGAACAAATATCAACTCGTTCGTCTTGCGGGTACATCCCCTGTTTCTGCCATGTGTTTCTTACATGCAAAATTACACTATTTATGTGTAGCTTATGAAGCTGGTAATGTCATCGTCATTGACACTGTCGCCAGAAAGAGCGTGCTGTCCATGCAAGCAGAAGGGAGCTCCGCAGACCACAGCCGCCCAATCCGTATGCTGCGGTGCCACCCCAAGCACTCCAAGCTCGTCGGCTACAGTGATGGCTTCAGCGTGTCCAGCACAGATGGCACATCAAACATGGCCCCGAAGCGGGCACTGTCAATCTATGATTTGAAGAAAGGAATCGCTTCGAATACTATGGAGGTACATGAGGATGTGCGCAGTATTCAGTTCATCGACCCGGATGGAGAGTACTTTGCAGTGCTTTTCGCTAAATGCGGTGTAGTAGTCTATCGGACTGCAGATTGCAGTGTTGCTTTGACCTGTCCTTTTCCTGACAGCGAGCGCACGCCGAAGTGGACTGCCATGACCGTCCTAACAAGCAATTCGAAGGCCAGTAAGCGAGCTGGTGATGGTGATAATGATGTTGATGACGATGCAGCGACGCTGCCACATGGTGAGGTGGATGACGATGAGAACGAGGACGAGCCTATGTGCCGCTTATTATGCGCAGGAGATAACGCAAAGCTCTACATGTGGGAATCTCCCAGTGCGTATGAGATGAATGTTGCCAAGCTACATAATTTCCGCTCTTGCTGTATTGTAAGTTCTATTGTTGAGTTACCTCCCACAATCAAGGGATCCCACGGCGTGTTTCTGTCCACATTGTCTGCAGTCAATCAAGCAAGTCATACTGATAGGAGTAAGGCTGCATCCGTGTGTAAAGTTGCTATGGTATCTGATATCGGTACGGTGACCACCATTGATGTGGCCGGCGCTGCAGGCAACCCAGCAGGCAGCGTGGGCATGTGGATAATTATGTCTGATTTCTCAAGGTTACCTGGTACCGCAGCTGCATCACGCGTTTCTGATCTTAATAGTGGTGCATCCGCTGAGTTACGCGGCACCAGAATCGACGGTATTTTATCATCCGCGGAATATATGTTCGCCATCACTTGTCAAGATGGTACAGTTAAGCTCTACGATTCTGATCTCAGTGTCGGCACAGGTCCCGCGGCTGGATTGCTATTGCACGCACGTGCGCCTCATGTAGATTTACCCCGTGTGCCAGTGTTGCGCTATTTCCCCGCTACTTCGACAGAGGCTCGTCCGCCTTTAACGGTATTGTCAGCTCCTCCAAAAATAGAAGTGCTTGCCAGAAAAGGAATTAAACATAGCGGGAAGAAAACTCCTCAAGAGATAGAACGAGCAGCCAGACAGATGGCAGAGCATGGCAGGCGGAATGTAGAGGAAAAATCAGCTGCAGAAAGTGCCCAAGCAAAAGCAGCAAAGGACAAGCAAAAGAATGTGTTGCAAGCAGCATCTCGTAAAGCTAAATTACTTGTCGCCCAGAAGGAAAAAGCAAAAAACAGTGCAGCTGCAGTTGCTCTGGTGAAGCAAGTAGAGAAAGAGGAAGAGCTACGCAAAGCCGAAGCCGCCGCAGCCATTGGAACAGAGAAGGCGCGGAGGTCAGGTGGCATGATGGCGGGAAAACTGACTGCTGCAGAAGAAATAGCTATTTCTCGTAAAGAAGCAAACGGTGGAGGCGCCACCAGCAGTTCCACCAAACATGGCAAAGCTGAAAAGCTTTCCGCTTCTGCGCTTGCTCATACTGCACATCTACACAGTTTGCATGAGCTGGCGTTATCACACGTACAGCTTCCACAACGTCTCACGGAGCATAAGTTACGCAATTATTTGCACATGCATGATTCATTTCCTGCTAAGCATCGACCGCTCGTGTGGCGCCATCTCTTGCGACTTCCTGAAAACACTTCGGCATGGGAAGATCTTGTTCGTAGAGGCACACATCCTGCATACGCTAACTTAAATGAGCGTTATCCGTTGCGCTCACGCAGAGTTTTCGCTCGCTTGCAAAATGTATGCAGCCAGCTTGCGCATTGGTCCCCATGTATGGCAGTCGCTGATTGGCTACCACAATTTGCGTTTCCCTTTGTGTTGCTATATGGTAGCGATGAGATAGCAGCTTTCGAAACTATCATGTCTCTGACTCTCTGGTGGGGATTCAGTTGGTGGGCTACTCACCCGAATCCTCCGGTTCACATCATTGACGGTCTTGATGCATTAGTGTATCTGCATGAGCCTCGATTATATTCCTTTATGGCAGACAATCACCATATTGCACCAGGAATTATCGGCTGGACCATGCTTTCAACTCTGTTTACTGAAGTATTGAGTAGAGAGGTGTGGCATCAACTGATGGACTACTTGGTATGTCACATGACGCACACGCCACCGAGCGGACAGGCTGCTCATGGCGCAGGAACGGGTGCCGGCGCCACTGGAGGGGCCTTAATGCTTCTCGTCCCAGTTTCCATCTTAACCATTTTACGCCCACGCTTATTAAATTGCCATTCTGAAGCTGAGATCATGGAGCTGCTGCGAAGTCAGGCACACGAGGGGACCAGCGGCGGCAAAGGCCGGCTGGATGCACCGACGTTAATCAAAGTGCTGAAGAGCTACCAACGGGAGACTCATGCCCGATACTTGACTGCTATGCCTCAACGCAAAGCAACCAACCTCGCGGATTCCGCGCGGGATGGTGCTGGCGAAACGAGCGAAGTAGAGGAAGCGAGAGAATGCTTAGCCCTGTGCGCTGGATCCCCGAACTTCCCCCTCCCTCCCGGGGGTAGATACCCGGCCTTCGACGGATTCCCCGCCCAAGTCGTCAAGGACTGGCAGTTGCGTGACCGGAATAAAGCGATAAGCTTAGATTCGCGTACTGATGATGCTGCTCACGCGACGCAATTAACGAACTTGACGCACCGTGTGGAGCATATGCAACAGGCAGCGGCAGATGAAGCCGTCCACAACGTCAGCGTAAACCGCCTGGAAGAAAAAAGGCGATCAGCTCAAATGCAAAAAGAAGCGGAATTGCTCAAGCATTTACTTGCTGTTGAGCAAAGTATAGCAAAGGCGAAAATAGATGCCCAATCCGCCAAAGAGGCATCAGTTAAGGCGCAGCTAGAGCAGATAGACCGAGCGGCTGCTGAAACCCGAAAGTTAGTAGAGGGGGCAGAACAAAGCGTGCAGGCAAGAATGGACTTGCAGCTGCAGATTTCCAAGTCTCGCGAGTTGGGCGAAGCAGCAGAAGCTGCTGCAGCTGCAAGAATAGGTGAGATGTTGCAAGCACGCGCAAGACAAGAACATTTGAACAGCTTGCAAGCGGCTGTGGATGCTGAGGTTGATGAGGACAGTGCTCGACAAGCAGTGTTGCGTAGTCGAGCGAATATGGTGGATGACGTTTTTGACCAAACGGCTGCTAGTCGGGCCAGGCTGCTCATTCAGGAGCAACAAGCACAGACTTTGTCTCAAGTGCAAACGACAGTTATTTCAGATTTGCAAAAACAGAAAATAGAACATGAGTCACAAATGGCTCATATGGAGCAAGCAAGGGCGTTGCGCATTGCCCAGGAACAAGCAAAAGAGGCGTTAGAAAGTGCTAAGCGCTCCCAAGGCTATTTGCTAGCGCAAGAAGAGCTTCGGGACGCATTGCGAGAGGCCACTGCAACAGCCGTCAGAAATGAGCGGCAAGCGAATTCATTGGATCAGGAGTTGGAATATGTGCGTGCACAAGCAGAACAGGAGAGACATTCGCGGGATGCACGTGTGCGGGCCGGTGTGGCTGCTGGTAACCGTGCAATCCTCGCGCCCGCGCCCGCTTCCAAGTCTTCTTCCTCTTCCTCTTCATCGTCTTCGTCTTCGTCTTCCTCCGCTATCGGTACACTTGGAGGTGATGGGGAGTACGCATGGCCACTGCCTGCGGGGAAACCCGGTCCATCCTTATCTTCTGCACATGTCGAAATGGTTGCAAGTGTAACTGGATACTACGACGACAAGTCCGTTGCCACTGTCGAGAGTAAGAG
>Ga0105053_10012517_pt1 | contig 10198 bp, 10 predicted proteins | sample BON01_FD_78093 | JGI IMG/M metagenome (GOLD analysis project Ga0105053, IMG submission 78093) | Freshwater microbial communities from Lake Bonney liftoff mats and glacier meltwater in Antarctica - BON-01 | ecosystem: Environmental > Aquatic > Freshwater > Ice > Glacier meltwater | place: Lake...
CCCCCCATCCACCGGCCCGACCTTATCATTCACTTGGATACGCCACATCTCTCTTTCGACTTTCCGCACATTCGCGTGAACGAGTACCGTCCCACAGCTTCCGGCAACGGATCATCGGGGCAGATTTTCGGGTCCAATGAACCTCAATCCCAATAACAACGTTGATCCTTCAATTAAAAGTATGCCAGGCAGCTTTCTATGTTTCTCAATTACCAACTCGAAATCGACTGAAATGCGCTACGAACTCGTCATCTACTGGAGCAAGGAGGACAACGCCTTCCCCGTCTGCATGGCCGCCGCCCAATAAGGAGAAGGGTGTTTCCAACCCCTTCACACAACCCAAGTCTTCCAATCCAAGCCCCGCTTCACAACAATCCAAGTCTTCCCAACCACCAGCCCAAACTCCAAACTCGCCAAAATCCAAAAGCACCGCAGCCTCCAAACATACCCGCGACCTTGAAAGCAATCGACGCAACCGTCTCCGCCGAAGGTGTCGTCACCCGCTCCGAGCCTGTCCACGGCCCATGCAAGGCTGTCGTCACCCTTTTCGTCGAGGAATAGATACCCAATGCCGTCACACGCAATGCCATGGACGAACCGACAGACGACCTTCCACGTTACGCCAACGCTGCGTAAGCAAAAGCCGCCCTCGGAATCTGATGCGAGAGATCAACTAACTGACCATACCGCCACCCCGATCCTCACCGGTTCCCACTCCGAACTCCCCGGCTGCATGGCCGACGCCCAATAAGGAGAAGGGTGTTTCCAACCCCTTTCCACAACCCAAGTCTTTCAATCCAAGCCCCTCAAGCACCCCATCCCTGCGCCGAAAGGCAAGCCCGCCTACGCATGAAATCAGCCCTGAGAATCTGAACCCAGAATTGATGAGCAAATCCCGGAAAATCCTCACCAAAATCCTCTCCGGACGCTCCGACGCGAACATCTCCTTCTCCGATCTCTGCCACCTCCTGGAGCGCGCAGGCTTCACCCGCAAACTCGGAAAAAGCCCAGCCACAAAAATTCATGGGGTCAGACAAAATGCAGGATTGATCCGCCGATTTTTTTCGCTTTAATGGGTCCGGCACCGCCGCCAGGCCTTCTCGATATGCACCTCGCGACCGACCACACCCAGGTTGTCCAGAAAGCCGGGGAGATCAGCTTCCTGAGTCGTCGTTGGACGATCACGCCCGGGGAAACAAAGCAGGTGACCATAGTCCAACAACCGGGGAGCTTCCGGATCATCGCCCGTCCGGCCACAGCCCAAACACCGCATTGTCCCGACATCCTCGCGGAATACCGTCCCTAAACAGCATTGAAAATTAGGAAATATTGTCCACTTTTGCTCAGTCGTCGATAATTTTAAAAAAAGATTGCAGTCTCATCAAATTTTTTTTTGAGGTAAATCAATAGCCTCAGAAATTCAATCAACGGAAAAATCAAAACACAAAAACCACTCATCCATCAAATCTCTGAAAGCGAAAACAACCATCCTCGTCCTTGCACTTTCCACCCCGCTCCTTCAGGCGGCTGTCACCGTAGATAGCGACATTGCAAGCAACCCTGCCTACGACTCCGGCTGGACAGATGGCACGGACGGTGGAACCTCAGCCACATTCGGAGCCTGGGATCTCAAGTCCACTGCCGCGTTTGCTGGCCATTTCATCGGGGACTCAAGATCTTGGGCAGCCCCGCAGCGAATATCAATACCTCGGGCGAAGCGTTCGGAATGTTCGGACATTCAAGCCAAACCTCCGAGTCGATCCGCAGCTTCGGCGGCAACACCTTGGGCATTGGTCAGACCTTTTCGCTGGATCTCGCGGTGAACTTCCGCAACGGTAACAAGGGCTTCGATTTCCGCGATTCATCCAGCGTAGTGCTGTTCAATTTCAACATCGGTGCTGACGATTATGTCGTAAGCAATGCCGCGACCGACAACGGGACTATCGGGAACAACTACTCTTCGGATACCGCATTCGCTCTGGCCTTCACCCAGACTGCCGCTTCCGCTGGCACTTGGACAATCTCCCGCAGCGGCGGCGTGACAGGTCTTGCTTCTGGAGCATAATAGCGGTGTGCCCGATAATTTTAAACTTTACGTATCGGGAACTGACAATGGTAATGCAGAAAACAACATGTTCGCAAATAACTTTAACGTTGTCCCTGAGCCATCAGCAGCCATTCCCGGAGCCATAGGTTCCCTGATTCTACTTCGCCGCAGGCGCTAACCCCCCGCAGACGCTCCCGTCTCCTTCCCCCAACCTGCGGCCGATCCCAACGGCTGTTTCAGGCGCATCTCGCAAGGGAGCAAATTCCTAGCAGAGTAAAAATCTGTCAAAAATTCGTAAACCGGATCCGGGTGAGTGACCGTATGTAAATATGACGAACCCAAGGTCGTACATTACTCAGCTGGTATCTTGCCAACCAAACCCTGAACATGTTGTTCGTGGTTGGGCACGGATCTGGGGGATGGCCAAAGCCAGTGGATTCCTCCGCAATCCTTCACACACCTTGTCGCCCCTCCTAATGAAACCAATACTCATTCCGCTGGGCATCCTCTCGATCACGTGCGCCCCGGCTTTCGCTGCAGACGTTGACAACGACCAAGCCGACCGGCCCGCCTACAAGGATGGCTGGGCAACTGGCGGCGATGGATCGACCTCGCCCGCTTCACTTGGCGAATGGGTTTTGGGCGACAATGCCACGGATCCCAACATCGCCATCGCGAGTTCCGGTGGCCTTGGCAGCGGCAAGTCCGGTATCGACACGGGTGGTGTCGCCTTCCGCCTGCTCGATCCCACGAATGGCGACGTTGACGTGTTTCGCTTTATCGATCCAATGGGCTTGGAGACCGGTGAAACACTCTCCATCGACATCGCCGTGAACTTCCGTGGCAGATACAAGGGCATAGACGCACGCGACAATAGCGACGCGACGGTATTCAACTTCAACATCGGCGCCGACGACTATGTCGTGGACAAGGCAGCCACCGGCAACGGTTCGATCGGCAACACCTATGACACCCGCACGGTCTTTACCATCGCGTTCAAACAGGAGACCAACACCGAAGGAACCTGGACTATAGCCCGCAGCGGCGGAATTATTGCCACGGCCACAGGTAACTATTCCGGGCGGATACGCAGACTCAAGATCTACAACGGCGGACAGGATGCCGAGCCGGAAAACGCTCTCTACTTTAACAAACTCAGGGTCTTGCCAGCTTCAAAGTAAATGTGGTTCCACACCCATCTGCCGTGTCTGCCCGATGCCATCGTTCGCTTCGCAGCGCTGCCCTTTCTTGCTGCGGCCCTCTTTGCCTGCGACGGCAAGGTGACGAAGCAGGAGCAGCCCGCCGAGGCCGGGACGGGCGGGGTATATCTCGTCGATGATTTTCCCGGACGGGACGACCGCGAGAAGATCAACAATGCGCTGGCCGCAATGGAAAATATCGAGGGCGAAAAGACCTTACGGTTCGCCGACCGGGAATATCTGGTCCGGCCCGCCTCCAAGGACAGCTTCGATCCCGTGCTTGGAGGCACCAATCTCCGGAACCTGACCATCGACGGCAGCGGCGCCGTGCTGGTCGCACTCGACAGCCTGGACTGCCGCAAGGGGTATTTCTTCCGGGTTGGCAAGTTCAACGATCTATCCGTTAAAAACCTGACGCTCACCTACCGGCCAGCCCCTTTCGTCCAAGGCAGGATTGTCAGCGTGGATCAGGCTAACAACCGCACAGCGATCGCTCTGGACCCGTTGTTCGGCGATGTCGAAGCCCTCGTGCAAACCCCCATGTCCAAACTCTGGTGCCGCGTCGGCCAAAGCGAAAACGCGCTCTGGCCCAAGCAGGGGAGCCCCTCTTGGATGGATGTCGGCGTTGATGACTCCGGCAGGCTGATCGCAGAACCGGCCGGGCCGGGCCGCGTCACCGTGAGAGCGGGCTTTTTCGATCTTGCGCTCACCCTCAACGGAGAATACAACTAGCAGCCCGGAGATCCCCTGGTGATATGGAAACGCGGCGCACAGGACGGCTTCTACTTCGAGGAAGGGAGTGGCTTGTCGCTTGACAACATCCGCGTGGAGGCCGCCCTCCATTACGCCATCAAGCTGCGGGGAGTGATCGGCGCTACCGTGGCGGATTGCCATGTCTCCCCTGCACCCGGGGCGATGATTTCCGGCAGTGCGGATGGGATCGACGTGCAACAATCCAGGGACATCGTCATCGAAAAGTGTGTCCTTGTCGCCACGGGAGACGATGCGATCTCCTTTCTCAACCACGGTCACGGCGACAACGGGCTGTTGTTTGAGACCCGCTTCGGATCCCCTTATCCCGAGACCAACGAAGATGTCGTGATCCGCGATAATCTGATCGAGGGGGGGAACCGGAATGCCATCCTTCTGCTCGCGTCCCGGGCAGAAATCTCGGGCAACACTCTGCGGCACACGCGGCAGTATGGAATTAAGTTCACCGGTGATGACACCCGCATCAGCAACAACCGGCTCACGGAACTGGGCTCGTTCGCAGCCTATCGCCACATCACCGATGAACTCGACACCGGAGTCATCTGCTCCGATGAATGGAATCAACGCGGCGCTTCCATCCGCGACAACGTGATCGAGGACTGGCACCACATGCCTGCCATCTTGCTCAAGTCGCTCACCAACGCTAGGGTGACGGGCAACACCTTCCTGATGCAAAACCCTGGCCGCTTGGGTGAAACCCCGTTCAATCCCTATCTGAAAACCATTCCAGCGGTTTGTGTGACCCACGGCCATTTCAACGGTGCGACAACGCGAAGTTCCGAGATTGCGATTGATGACAATGTCATCCAATCCCGCGGAGGATGGCGGGATGCCGCGGACGCCATCGTCATCAACGGATCACATGACAGGGTTGAAGCGAAAAACAACGAAATCAAAACCCTTTCCGCCGCCATCGACGCTTCGCCAAGGCTTTTACCGGCAGGCTTGTCTAGCCCAACCGATGTTTTAGAAATTCCCCCCAAAAGCAATCTCCTGGAAACTCCGCAAAATAAAATCCTTAGCAGTGATGAATAATCCCGACCACGAATTCATCAGGGAACTGACGACAAACCAAGGACCCGTCCTTGCCTACATTCGCTCCCTCGTGGGCGGAAGTCCTGATGCCCAGGATATTCTGCAGAAGACGAACATCATATTATGGGACAAGAAGGAGGATTTTATTCCAGGAACGAACTTCAAGAGCTGGGCATTTGCTGTCGCACGGTATGAAGTGCTCGGTCACCGGAGGCGGCTGAGGCGCAACGGTTGGTTGGTGTTCGCCGACGATGTCGCAGAACAAATCGCCCGGGATCTGGAGGAGGACAACACGGACTGGGAGCATTCACTACGCGCGCTGCAAGGATGTCTGGGGAAACTCCGGTCGCAGGACATGGAGTTGATCCAGATGCGCTATTCGGGCAACTGCGGGCTCGAAGAATACGCGAAATCCCTGCGTCGGAGTTCCGGAACCTTGAAGGCCCGCTTGTTCAAAATCCGCGCGGTGTTGCGACGTTGTATTGAAAACTCTATCTCGGATAGCACCCAAGGCACCATTTCAGACGGGGAGGTTTCCGCATGAAGCTTCGGGACGATGAAGCGACGATTCAGAACCTCATTGATGGAAAACTCGGAGAGGTGGAGTTCGGGCGTGTGGAGAATAGAATGCGCAGTGATAAGGAATTCCGCCGCCTGTATCTGAGTTACGTGAAATCCCACCATCTGCTGATCGAGAAATTCGAAACTAGTGGCGAGGATGTCGCTCGGTCGCGTCCCGGACCTATTCTCGTCCGCCGCCGTCGGGTGATGTTCGCCTTGGCTGCGGCGATCACGATGCTTGCGATCGTGGCCACCTTGTTATGGCAAGCTGCACCACAGCCACAAGCGACGATTGTTTATGGCCCGGAATCGAAGGGGCGCATTGAGCACCCCGAGGGAAAGATCGGAAACAACAAGCTGTGGGAGGGTTCGACTCTGGAACTCGACAGGGGGTCTGTCTCCGTTCTCATGCCAAGCGGAGTAAAGGGGTATTTCGAAGGTCCGGGGAAAATCGAGATGGAGAATCCCAATCGACTGCGGCTTCATTCGGGGCGTATATGGTTCGATGTGCCCGATGGGGCGGAGGGTTTTGTATGCGTAACTAACTCGCTTTTTGTCGAGGATTTGGGAACCGAGTTCGGAGTGATCGCGGATCAAGGCCGTCCGGAAGAAGTCCATGTGATCGACGGGAAAGTTAGGCTTCATCCCTTTGAACGTCCATCGGAGATACTCAGCTTGGTGAAAGGTGAGGGCACCGCGTGGAAAGACCGGCAGCTCACCGCAGCCAATGCCCCGGCGGGATTTTCAGCGGCGTTTCCAGTGAAGATCGTGGTGTTCTCCGATGATTTTATTGATGCCGACGGCACCCCTCTGGAAGGCAAGGTTCCCGATGTCGGAGCTGGCCCGTGGCGGGCAACCCTGGGTGGAATGGAAGTTAGGAATGGCGTTCTTGACACCCATGGAGAGCTGCGCAAAGCCGCCTTTGCTCCCCTCGGACTACCGCATCTGAATGATCTCACCCACATTTTCCTCCTGACCGTTGAGGCGCACGGCTCGGGTTCCGACGGCTGGGCGGGCGTGAGCTTATACACCGGTGATCAAGAGCGAATTTTCGTCGGAGATCCGTGCGGCGGCCGCGGTGATTGGGCGCTTCACCCGGTGGGCTGGCAGGCCATCAGCGCATGCCCCCTGCTCGCGGGAAAAGGTACGGTGACCCTAAGGTATAACTACCGGACGGGCCTGGCGGAATTGTTCGAAGGAGAAGAAACCACCGGCATTCCGCGCGCCTCCCAGTGGATTGCTCCGGGACTTGCATTTGATCGCATCCGCATCGCCAATGGGAGCATGATGGATGCGATTCTCGATGCCGGCGGTAGCGAAGCGGCAACGAAATTCTACGATACGATCAACGTCCGGAGCAACATCGCCGTGAGGAAGATCAAGGCGACCGTGTTGTCGGCTGAGAATTCCATCCGGAAAGCCAACTAACTGCCCGCTCGAATTTTCCTGATTGGAGACCGTGCGTGCGGATCACACACGAACCTCATCCCGGATTAATGTTTTTTCGAAAATCCGTAAACCGAATCTTCGAGCCGACCGTATGTAGTATAGAGGACAGAATTATCGCTCCTTTCAAGAAATCCATCAATCAAACCCGCTGAAATGAAAATTATGAGAAACAAACGCCACACCCTACTCGGAATCACATGTCTATCCGCGCTCATGCTTCCCTGCCAGTCAGCGGTCTTGGGAACCTCGGACGCCTCCCACACGGTTTTCAATAACGGTTGGCAGACCGGTGATGATGGGGATGTTACCGGAAATGCCTTCAACGGCTGGTTCCTGAGCACCACCACCGGAACGGGCACGGCGGGTCACCAAATCGGGGATTCCACACTCACCGGGGCAAATATCAACAGCGGCGGAAGATCCTTCATCATGTTTGCGACAGGGGTCCGCCAGGCTGATGCCTACGGGTTCTTCAATGGTGCTTTATCGGTGGGCCAGACGTTTGCCATTGATCTCGCAGCCAATTTCCGCAACGGCTTCAAAGGAATCGATTTGCGCAATGAAGGGAACGACGCGGTGATTTTCAACTTCAACATCGGTGGCGACGATTATTCGGTTGGCTCCGCAACAACTGGTAACGGATCCATTGGCGCTGGCTACAACGCCAACTAGGTTTTTCGTCTTGCCTTCACGCAGTCCACTGCGGGCGGCGGTAATTGGGCGATCACCCGCAGTGGCGGAATTTTGGATTTTGACACCGGCACCTACACAGGGGTGGCCTCAAGCTTCAAGCTCTACGTCGGCCAGACCCTTACCGGAAATGCAAACAGGCTGGTGGCGAACAATCTTTCGATTGTTCCAGAGCCGGCGGTCGGCCTTTTGAGTATCCTAGGACTTCTGACCCTGCTCCGCCGCAAGCGGTGACTCCGGAGACCTGGGTCTCCGGCAGCGATCTCGTCAGTGCGGAACCCGCGTGAGCGGTTGTATGCAGATGTGACGATTACGTAGTTGAAAATCTGTCCGTTAAAGCTGATCACCATATGAAACAAGTGAATCATTCCTGGCAGCGTGGCTGCCGCACGACCCAAGGCCGTGACGTCATTCGCAGACGCCCGCTTCCCGGACACATGACCGCCCGGAAGCGCGGCATGCCGGCAGTAACTTGTCGCCGGCGCAGCGGATTCACCCTTGTCGAATTGCTTGTAACACTGGCGATCATCGCTGTGCTGGCGGCCTTATCCACCCTCGGCGTCCGATCCATGAAAAATGCTGCGGAGGCGGCGAAAAGCATGGGAAACCTGAAAAACCTCGGGGTAGCTGCAGCTACGGCCTCGACCGACAACAATGGCAAGTATCCGGCGATGAGAGTGTTTCCGTGGGATCCCGATGGCTACCTGGCCGATACAGACTCGGGCTTTTACTCAGTAGTGAAGCCAGGTTCGATCGGCGAAGTCCTAGGCCCCTATCTGGGAGCAGAACCGGTATCGACGATGGACGTCGATCCCGCGTTGATGCCGGAAATTTTCCAATGTTTCGCAGCGACGCAAAATTCCAGCAAGCGGTGGATCAACAGGTTCGGCGCCTACCGCTTCAACTATTATGCCATCGGGCGGGCCCCCGGGGCGGCAGACGCGATGATCTTCATCGACACTTGCTGGAACGACTGGGCGAAGGCCGATTTTTCCCATCAAAATCCTACCGGTTTGAATGTCGCCTACGCAGACGGGCACGTCACGTTCATGGACTATGCTGCTTACACGAGACTCAACCCCGCATCGTCGGCGGAAAAAAAGAACCGGTTTTTCACCCAAGGTTGGCTGGATTAAAGGCCAAACCAAAGGGTGTACAGCCTACTTGAATTCATGGGGAATTCATGGCAGGGCGTTTGTTTGGCTGGACTAGTCTTGGCAGGGGGCTGCAGTTTTGATGATTTTCAATGACTGCGCACGGTTGTCGCGGTAGTGATCGAAGGCGTCGTTGAGGGAGTCGAACTCTTCGAAAGGGATCACGGCGAGCAGGGCGTTCCTTAGCAGGGCAAGGTTCTTGGCTCCTTTCGGATTCCTTTTCGGTGCCCGGTCTTCTCGCCAATACGTGGCGTCGCGTTTCCAGCCTGTCCGCCGTAGCCTTGGCGTAGGAGGGTGGTTGAGGTTTTCCACGCTCCAGTGTTCCCGGATGATACGGACAAGCTGGGCCGCTGTTTTTTTTCATACACTATCGAGGTGCCGAACAGGCGCACCGACATTTCGGGTTCGGAACCTTCCGTCGTGGATTGGTAAATGCGCGTGCATTTGATGATCTGGGCGATGTGGGGAAAGGGACTTACTTCGGTATCCACCGCCACTACGGTGAGATCCCGGACTTCCCATCTGCCATGCCCGCGCTCCAACTCTCCGGTCAGATCCACCGGGCGGTCTTTCAGAAGGTTTTGCGCGTATTTCCAGTAGCTTTCCTGGTTTGCTTTGATTGCTGAGAGGTTGTCCCCTCCAAGTTCGTGGATTATGCAATTCGTTTTTTTTGGGTGTGCAGCGCGTCGGATGTGATCGTGGCGTTCTCAATGAACCAGTCGCATTTTTTAAGTAATTCCTGGGCTACTGGGAGTTCGCAATCGTCTTTCGCTCCGCTGTAACTTTCCATCGCGACGGGTCGCCCGTCCTCATGCCGGCACAAGGTGACGATGGCTCCGAGGCTGTGGCCGAGGTCTTTTCCGTCCAGTGCGAGGCTTTTGGGAAGCTTGTCCTGGTGGACGGCGAGCCACCGATTGAGTGCGTTGGCCAAGGCGTGGGGATCCACTCCGTTGATGAAGTTGTTGAGCGCGTCATAGCTTGGCATGACGAGCCTTCCGCCTTTATTGCGCACGTTGAGTCCTATGGCTTTGCGCTGGCTTTGGTTCAGGGCGGTGCAGCGTTTCCAGATGGCTTTGACATGCGGGGCGCCGACGAGCAGTCCGTGGGCGATGAGGCAGAACATGGCGATTTTGGAAAAACGTCTGGAGCAGGGGTTGCGGTGATCGGGAATTTCATAAAAGGCGTCCGAGAGGCTGCGCAGGTGCTTGCAGGCAAGGGCGCATCGCGCTCCGGCAACTCCCTCGCAGGTTCCTTTTTGAAAAATTTCCGGGAGAGGCGAAGGGCTGGCGAGG
>Ga0105053_10012521_pt1 | contig 10195 bp, 9 predicted proteins | sample BON01_FD_78093 | JGI IMG/M metagenome (GOLD analysis project Ga0105053, IMG submission 78093) | Freshwater microbial communities from Lake Bonney liftoff mats and glacier meltwater in Antarctica - BON-01 | ecosystem: Environmental > Aquatic > Freshwater > Ice > Glacier meltwater | place: Lake...
ATCGTTTTTCGATTTCATACACTGCAACAGGACCCTCGAATTCACATCGGGTACTACCGCCAACCAACGCGCATGCTCGGTGACATGTCGCGACTGAGCATGCGACGCACTCGTGCAGGCACCGACGTCGTCGACATTGACGACCACGGCTATTGCGGTTCCCTCGAGAGTATCCTCCCCACCCACCCTCGTCCCCCTCTCACTGCCGTTGACACGGGCAATGGTCACGTCGCGAGTGTGACGCAATCGGGCGAGCAGCAGGACACTACCTGCGCAAGCCTTGCTGCTCTAAAGGCAGAGGCTGCGACCATTGCAGCGCAGATTGTCGTCTTGGACGCCATCCTGACCGACATCACCGCGGTTAGAGAAGCAGAGCAGGATGCGCGAGCGAAATCGCATCATCAAAACGCGATGATCGCTGGTGCTGGTGATTGTGGTGTCCTCCCGACTCCGCCGAATTCACCGTTGATGCACGAAATATCGTCCCAACAAACCGCTTCTGTGACGAGCGGAAGCAGTGGCGATTCTTGTGTTCGACAGACGAAAGCTGATCGTGCGGCAGAACGATCAAGTCACACTCTCCAGCACGCCCCCACGGCCACAATCGCACACCTTGGCGAGTCTCGTGTCCGCTCTGGTCGCGACTCGCCCCGGTCGTCTTCACGACGTGCGGCTACACGTGATGCACGAGGGCTCAAACTCGACTACCGCCTCCTCAGCGGTGCCGCGCACGTCGACCGCTGCTTCAGTGAGAGAACTACTTGCATCGCGACCAACGGCGACGCCACTATCCTGATCAGCGAGCGGGGACGCAACGGACAGAACTGGTCGTGGACAAGCGGGCTGACTAAATCGCTGCAGGGCAAACTCAAGGGAAGGTCCCGCATGCCAATCGTCGAATACGTCGCGATTGGAACGTACGATCGGTACGTAGTGTTTCCACTTCCATGTGCAAGCAGCTGCTCTGCTCGACCGTGGTCTTTCCACATCAACAAGAGTTTGCTGATATCAGATCGATTGCATTGTCGTGTGCGTGTACACACACACACACTGCCGCACACACACACACACCCACCCACCCCCCCACACACACACACCCACACACACACACACAAACACAAACACAAACACACACACACACACACACACCTTTGCTATTTTCTTCTTTTGTTTTAGCCGATCGGTCCAATGTCACCACTGGAGCGGGAATCCGGCCGCGAAGACACAGACACACACACACACACACACAAAGAGACAAGGAGTCTCATCCCACCCCAAGGGCCCCGCGACTCAGAGGAGGAAGTCGTGGAAGTCCTCGTCGAAGGACTCCATGTCCCGGATGGCCTGCTCGTCCGCATGCCAAGGGTCATCGACGAACCCGGCGAACTCGGAGAGCGGCCTATCCTGGGGAGTGCCAGGGCCAGCCAAGGCCACAGGGGCTGGCAACGGCCCTGGATCGACATGAGGTGGCCGGGCGGCCACAGCCAGCTGCTGGGCCTGCCCAGAAGGCCCGAAGACACGACGAGGTTTGCAAAGGAAGCCTTCAGTGCCAGGGTGAATGCCCTCCCGCAGCTCGCGATGAATGGTGGCATGATACGTTCGCCCCTTACACTGTGCTTTCAGGCCCTCACTTCTAACTGCAGCATAGCAGCCGCAAATGTTGCAGAAGTGGATGCCGGTGGTTTCACCTTGCAGTCGAGCTTGCCAAGCACGATGCGAGTGGTGAAGCCCGTCAATGAAACGAGATTTGCCAGGGCAAGTTCGGAGGGCAGCTCTCTGCCTGGTCCCGCTTCGAGTCCAGGTCCCACACTCCGCACAGATGTACCTACCCAGTTCTTGGTTCCACCGGAAACTGTGAGGTCTCCTGCGAATCTTGCTGCCTGGCATGGGAGTGTGGCTACACCTTCCCATTTGGTGCACATTGATGCTGTCAGCTGTGTCGGTCAACCTCTTTGTGAAAGCCTCCAGGGTCTTTTTCTTGGGGTCCATGGTTTTAAGGTACCCGGTGATTTCGGACTCGCTGTATCTTCCCACCGCTTCTTTTGCAAGCAAGTCGACCCAATTGTTGCCCTTGTAAAGGTGTCCTTGGCCCAGAGCTTCGGATTCCTCTTTGGTGGTGCGGGCTTTGACCTTGTGAATGCATTTGACAGAGTCACCTACATCGGCCCAGAAGCCCCCCATGGCATTCTTGTGGTTGAGTTGTTCGCTGAGCTCGTGCAGATGCCCGTTGGCAACACCAGCACAATCACACATCACCGTGGCCTTGTGGGGTTTGGTTTGCCTGGTGGCCGTGAAGTGCAGTGCAACATGTTCTGATACGACAGCCGACTGGGGCAGTTCCTTCGGCACAGTGTATTGCAGGGTTCGGATGTCCGGTTTCATCTGAAGTGCGGCACAGCCCGCAGAGGCTATTTCCGGCAGGCTGGAGTAAATGCAAGACCCGTCGGTGTAGATGTCCTCGTCCGGAGCCCACCAGAAGTCTGCGAGGTCCACATCTTCTCCATAAACAGTACATCTAGCCTGCAGAAAGGGCATAGAGGCCGCAGGCGGGGCAACATGTGTGAGGATGTTGTTGATGTGTTCAAGTGTGTGGGGGCTTTTGTCGAAGTGTGCCTCTCGGGTGGGGCATTCTTCGAGCCAGTGCTACAAGGTCTCGGCTTGCCCACATGAGCATCGTCCATCCGTTTCCCATCCATGTATGTGCAGCCACTCCTGTGTCCCATTGGTGCCGCACAGATACTGGAGGAGGGCATTATTTTGAGCGGTGGTGTTCTTTTTGTGCACAAGGAAGGCACGGATGGTGACCCAATCGGGATCCTCATCACTGGTCCACGTTCCTTTGCTTCTTAAGTAGGTGCTGAGGTGTCCGTTGACGTTGTGCTGGAAGTCGGCCACGATGTATTTGTGTAGCATCCGAGGTGTGCCCACTGTGAGGTCAAGGGTGTTGCCGTTTCTTGTTACCATGGTTGTGGGGCTCTTAAAGGTCCAGCCTAGATGGCACAATGAGGCGGCTAGGGGCTATGGCCCGGACCGGCCCTTGAGGGATTTTGTCAAACGGGTGCTTGGCTTGCTTGACCGCCCACCATAGGTCACTGATTTCCCTGGCATTGAGCAAATCTCCCGGCTTTTTGTCAGCCGGCGAGTGTGCATATGCCCAAACTTCTCGTGCATACCTCATGATGGGAGCAGCGGTAGCTTGCAGCAGAGGATGAGATGCAATGTGTACTGTAAGTAGGCACATGTGTTTGATAACACCCATGGGATGTGAAGCAATGGCTGAAGCTGCCCCGTTGACAAGTGTGTTCATTTCGGCCCCGGTGAACTGGTACAGCTCACTGCCGTACAAGGCGGCCGGCTGGGCACCCGCAAAGTACAGAAGAGGAGCCGGAGCCACCTTGCGGATTTTTTTAAACGTCTTGAGTCGCTGTTTGAGGCAAGCGAGTCTCTGTTTCTGACCGGCGTTCTGGTTGTTAAGGCTGTAGTCAACACCAAGTCTTTTGACCGTGTCGCTGAGCTCGCCCGCCAGGCTGCCAAGGCCTTGGATGGTGCCCTTTGCAATTAGGGGGTGTGTGGTGATGAGTTGGCATTTGTCGTCGGCCAGAGGCATTCCAAGCTCATTGAGTTTGGCATGTAGTGTGAGGGCCGATGCCACGAGCTTGTCGGCTACCTCCTCAGTGCCTTGGGCCGGGGTGGATTGTGAAAAGTCGTCGACGTGTATAGACAAGGTGATGGAAGGGTGCTGCACTGCATGCTCAACGATCAAGTCCCACAAGTATAACGAGAGCTCGACGGTGGCGAATGCAGATCCGGCAGCGATGCCCCGTTTGGGCAATATCTGTTTGGTGGTTAGTTCACCCATGACCAGGTGTCTTCCCCATGCATACGAGCTGAGACTCATTCGTAGAATGTCCAACGGATACTGGTGCCGCTTGGCTGTGGCCCAGAGCATTGCACGGTTAGCACACTCAAATGCCTTGCGATGATCCCAAAGAAGGTCCCCAGCACATTTGCCATTGGTTTTGGTGCTAGCTTGTTGGCGAGCCATGAGTCTCCAGGTGGCATCGAGAACCTGCCTTCCTGAAGCTGGGTTGACCGCGTGGTGGTTGAGGTGCTCTTTGGCCCATTGTTGCACATGCTTGGCCCGAGCACGGGAGTACAATCTGAAAACTGCCCTGAACAAGGTAATGGGCCTTAGGCCCCCACAAGGCTTGGATATCAGCACCACCATGCACGACTGCATGCAAGGGGCAGGTTGCCCGCCCTTTCGGCCAGGTAAAGCATATCGGCTAGGGCCCGAATGCCTTCGTCTCCCAGACATGCGATCTGCTTAGGCTGCCATCCGTCTGACCTGGAGGTCGATGCAGAGAAAGACTTAGCTGCATCCCTTAGTTCATCGGTGGCTATGGGTTGCCTGGGAGTTCCTTGCATGTCCCAATGTGGGTTTTCAGTGATACAGCCAGGCTGTTCAGCTTCCCACCACTTGTTCCAGATCCTTTCCTGGTCGGCCAGGATGTCTGAGGGCATGGTGGAGGCCCCTCTGGCACTTTCCACAGCTATGGGTGGTGCATAGGTGTGGGGCTTTGTGAGGTTGTGAGCCCTGGCATTGCCAATGGTGATGTCTTTGGCCTGTTTTTCCCGGTAGTCATCGCGTTGCATCTTCCTCCACTTCTTTTGTTCGCTTTCAGCCGCAGAAGTGGCATACTCGGCCATGTTCTCGCAAGCTTGCAAGAAGGCATCCTCAGTTTGGAGCTGAGTGAGGACCATGCACGTGCAAAACTTATGGTCTTTGATAAGGCCTTCTTGTCGCAAGGGTTCCAATTTGTGTCGAAGAGAGTTGGCCCAGCCTCTCCAGCCTTTGCCCTTGTATCCTTGGGGTGCAGATTTGGCCCTGGCAGCAGCGGTGCCTTCCCGGATTCTGCGGACGATCCAGGATAGGACTTCGCGCCTGCGATACCTTATGGGCCTTTGCTTGGCAGTGACATCCTTGAGGGTCTTAGTTTCAATCCGAAAGGGCTCGCCAGCTGGGCCACTGAGGCCGATGTTGGCGGCTAATTCATCATTGGCTAAGGAGTTCCACTCCGCCCAAAGCCTGTCGAAATTTGCCCATTGACCTTTGTCAAGTTGGATGTATTGGTCGGGGTTGTACAAGGATGCGATGTATTGTTTCCACCTTGTTTGCCATCTTTCCCACAGCTCCGAGAAGGACTGGTGTGGACCGTGTGGGGGGTGAAACACTGTGCGAGGTGTACGGTTGATGGTTCTGACTCTGATGTTGCCGGATTTGGTGTGCAATTCCATGGTAATTGGCCGGTGTGTTGCAAGCATCGAGTCATCAGACCAAGTGTTCTTAAGCAGCCTCATGCTGTTTTTGGAGATGATGGCATGATCCACATCCGACACACTGTTGTAGGTTGAGCATGTGCTGCCCCAAGCTTGCACTTGGCAGAACCTGTGGTAGAGCAGGGTCTCGTTGGTGGATTCTTCAACCGATCTATTGAAGTCACCTATGAGGACAAAGCTGTCTAGGCACCTGCTAACACTTTGTTTGGTGAGGTGGTTGGTGGACTGGACATTGCCAACATATCCGTAATCAGAGGCCACCGTTGTAGGGCCAACCCCCGGAAGGAAGATCTCGATGCCAGTGCATCTGCCTGCCGCGGACCCCGGGAAGTCTTTGTAGGTTTGGGTGACTTGGACGTGCTTTCGCCATAGCACTGCTGTGCCAGCCGAAATGCCGCCCTTGGGTGTTTGCATTGCATGTGAGAAACTCGATTCCCAGCCAAGGTGCGAAAGTTTAGCTTTCGCTGCCCGAGCGAAGCGAGCAAGAAGCTTGGTCTCTTGGATGCAAATAACATCTGCATGGTCATACTCGCCGGCCTCGAGGGCCTAAAGGCCACTGGCCCAGGCGGTAACATTAGACCCCACAATGCTTAGCCCAAACTTGGGCCCTTCACCAGGGAATCCCAAAGTGGGGTTGAAGAGCTTACAAACATACCAACAACGACCATAGGGGGAGCCATGTGCAATACAATGCAAGACGGCAAGGTGCTCGGTTGCCTGCCCGGTTCGCGAAGTGGTCGGATACCTGCGGAGCAACGAGCAAGTGCATTGTGAATAAGTAACACCAGAAGGGAGCGACCCACAACTGCGGAAGCCATGGACCAGACGGCCCGGCCTTGTGATAATGAAAATAAAGAAGGCCGGCCTCACAGGAGGTGGGCCGGGCCGAATCAGATGGATGACAAGAATCGCCGGCCGCCCACGACAGGGGCCAGGCATGCACATCAGAGACTGGATAAGAACAAGGCAATGAGTTTGCTCCAGGGGGTTTAATGCAATGAGTAATTGGAGCCTGACAAAAACCATGTGCACTGTTGCTGGTGTCCGGCCTTGCGAAGTGGAGGCCTGGACAAGTGCCACACATGTGTAGATGGACGGTGTCTGCATTGTTTGTTACTTCAGCCAACGAAGAAACGAAGTCTTCTTGTTCTAGCTGGTGCAAAGTGCACTCGAAGAAAGGGCCGGGCATACAGTCAATGTTGGTGAAGTTGTAATGTAAAAGTGGAGTGTTGTATGGACTTGCCGGCTGCGTCAAAACTCGGCGAGGCTCGCCGACCGTGGCCTCTCTGAGCTCGCACTGCAACACTTCCGCCAGCGCAGGAGCGGAGGATTCTTGTTCTAGCTGGTGCAAAGTGCACTCGAAGAACGGGCCGAGCATACAGTCAATACTGGTGAAGTTGTGCTGTGAAAACGGAATTCTCTATGGACTTGCCGGCTGCGAAGAGGCTCGGCGATGCGGCTCGCCGACCGTGGCCTCTCTAAACTCGCACTGCAGCATGCACACAAGGGGAGAGCAACGAGAGCACTCCAAGAGGTGGTGCATAGTGTGAACATGTGGTGATGCATGTGTCTGTGATGTTTGCTGCATGGTGGAGTTGTGGACCCGTCCTCCGTGCGGACGGTACTGGAGCCTAAGGCCTCGCCACCTAACGATTATGGTGGGACTCCCAGTGAATCGGTTTGATCCATGGATTGTCCAAGTCGTCCTGGTCCATCTCGATTTCGTAGCGGTATGCTCCATGTGCTGCGCGGCTCGTGCGGGTAACATGCACGATGGTCGCGGTGGACGTTCCCATGATCTCAGCCATTGCGGCACACGACCGCCGACCCGACGATGAAGAGCTGTGCTCGCTGTTGTAGGATCGTCCTTTGTATGTTCCATACCTTAGGAGTCCCATAACCTGACGAGAGAGTTCCGAAGTGGATCGAGAATCCCTCTCCTGAAGTCGGGAGCGGCGACTGTCATGATGTTCATGTTCCTCCTTGTCCTCGTCGTAGTCGAGATCATGAGCTTCGCCTTCTGGAGGATCTTCGTGTTCTTCCTTGTCCTCGTCGTCCGCCTCCGGTGCTCCGGGTTCGTCATCACCGTCCGAGCGAGCGGCACCATCACCTGGTACCTCCTCTGGCTCGTCGTCGTGATCCCGGGCAATGAAGTTCTTGCCGAACTTAGCTTGAATGCGAGCTCTCTTCGCATTCGTGTAGTAGTTCCGTCCAGATCGATGTGATCGAAGTCGTGTATGTGCCGGGGCCTGCGGCCGGTCCGCCGAGCCAGAGCACGGCCCGGATGCAGCGGCAGCTGTGGAGGAGCCCCAGGTCTTCTTCTGGACGGCAGCCGCTTGCCGTGCTGCAACGAGCGATGCCGTAGCTGAGGTCGCCTGGGCCGCCGACCCCACCGGAGCCTGCCCGCCGCTCGCCTTGCCGACCGCCTTCTGCCTGGGAGGCTTCCAGGGCGGCGGCGGCGGGCATGTCGGTGGGGTCGGCGCCAGCGACGGCGGAGCCAATTGCACTCGCCTAAAGCCGGAGCCGGAGCCTGTCTTCGGGTATGCCGCCATGACGGTCGAAGCGACCTCCACGGCCGGGACTGCTCCTGCATAATAATGGGACCGTTCACGAGAAGCCACCGACACCGCTCCCACCTGGGTGGTGCCCTGTATGGCCGAAGCTCCAAGCGGGAGTCGGTCCTGGTCCAATTCACATTCCCCATTCTGCACCGCTTGCAACATGGAGACCACTTCACTCGTGGAATAATTCCGCTCAACTCCATGCACTGGAGGAACGTGTTGCCTGGCGGCCGCCTGCTGTCGATTGTCGTGGTTCCGCAGGATGACTCAGAAAGAGCTGACCTTGAAGTGAAAGAGGAACTTGGAGGGGTAGTCGCAGCTGCGGCCACCAACGGTGGAGCCTGAGCTGCGCTCTCGCGATTGAGAAGCTCGACCAAGTTCTGGAACAACATCGCTCCAAATGTGCTTGCTCGAACTCGTTGCCGTTGTGGGTCCAGAACGTGCAAATGGGAAAAACGGTTCTCCCTCTGTGCTCGCAACGATGTGGCCCTGCCTTCCAGCCTAGATGGCTACGAATACAATGCACATTACTGCCTGTGTGGTCACATGCTGGGTGTGCATTGCTTGGAAAAAGTCGTACTTGTGGTGGTTCTGGCCTGGAGCAAGACTGCCCGGCCTAGTGCAAGAAAAAAAGTTGATCACACTCAAAATCCACAAACTCAAATGAGAGGCCAAGGTCGAAGTCGACCGGCCTTGTGTGCAACTGATGATGGTGCCGGCCTGGACGGACGTCCGGCCCGATGCACTGGCAAGTGTATGTTGGACAAACTTCCCGAGAATACGATTCAGCACTGATAAAGAACAGAAAGAAAGCAATAGCAACAATGATGCACTGGCGGCGCCAAGCATGCATGCTGTACGGTGAAGCACGGTGATGGTGACCACGGTCAATGTGCTTCGGCCTGCGATCGCGACCACAACGGCGAGAAAGACGAACACAAGGGTCGGAGGGCACTTGCTGCCTGCTCGCCCTTCTGTCGCCTCCAGCCTTGAACCTGTGGTTCATGCTGTGCCTCCTTGGCATCGGCCTGGGCCGATCGACAATGCGAGGTGGGTGTGTTGTGGTGGATAGTGGTGTGCACATGAGGGATGCCAGGGTGAGAAAGGGCATCATCCTCATGAAGGGATTGACTGCAAGAGACACACCCCCTTCACATGTTAAGTTCTGCTCCAAAGTCATCTTCTGCCGCCAATGCCGCTGCTGCTGCAATCTCCTCTACTGTGAGCGGGGGAGGGATTGGGCTCCTGGAGCGGGTGGCTGAGCGAGCCCGATGGGGTGTTGGTGATCTGTCTCTTGTGTCACGATACCGTCCACCTCCTTTGGCAGGGGAGGGGGGGCATCGCGGGCCGTTCCCTGGCTGGGAAAGGGCAAGAGGCTTTGGCCAATAATTTATGCACACTGCTTTCAGGCACACTTTGAATAGGTCCGGCAATTGCATCTCCTCGGCGGTGAGGAAGGCCGGTCTTTCTGGTGCATAGCTGCATCTTGGTGTGGCATTGCTGTCATCACCTGCTGCTTGCTCAACTTGGTGTTTTTGGGCATTGCGAAGTTCCTGAAGCCTATCTTCATTGTCCGAGTAGGTGTCGATAGCTTCTTGCTTCTTGACGTTGGCATCTTGGATCTTGGTGTTGGCCTCTTGGATGGTCTGGTCCCAATAGTTCCGGTCTTGAGTGAGCTTTTTCTCACGAGCCTCCAAATGCCGGATTTTCTGTTGAGTCCTTGACAACAAGATGTGTGGGGGAACGACCTTCCGCTCCACTTGTTCAAGGTCTGCCAGTTCGTTCTTGAGGTTTTCAATGGGTTTGTCGAGATACTCGGTGTCGTTGCCCAAGCCTGACCCCTGAACTCCTTGCAGATGCCACAGATCATCTTTGATTCTCTGTACTTTGGATGGGATGCATTCGGGTTCCTCATTGGGTTCTGGGTGGTTGGCCCCTTGTCTCCACCGGCCTCGTGCGGGCCCGGTGGGTTTGCCGGCCCCGGCCGCCCCAATGGGGCCAGGGGCCTGGCTGCTGCTTTTCCCTTTCCATGGCTCCCCCCCCACTCCTGTGCCATTCCCAGGCATGGCAAGGTGTGGGCAAGTATGGGAATTGAGTGCGCCCGGATACGCACGGCAATGGGCCCCGCCCCTCGGAGGTTGAGTCCGTTCGAGCCGAGATATTGCCTTGAGCCAGAATGGCTACGGCCACACACAACCACACAACCACACAACCACACAACCACACAACCACACAACCACACAACCACACAACCACACAACCACACAACCACACAACCACACAACCACACAACC
>Ga0105053_10012524_pt1 | contig 10194 bp, 9 predicted proteins | sample BON01_FD_78093 | JGI IMG/M metagenome (GOLD analysis project Ga0105053, IMG submission 78093) | Freshwater microbial communities from Lake Bonney liftoff mats and glacier meltwater in Antarctica - BON-01 | ecosystem: Environmental > Aquatic > Freshwater > Ice > Glacier meltwater | place: Lake...
GTCATGAGCTGGCGCGGAATTGGACGGTTTTCTCGAGCAAGCAGCGTCGGGCGACCGATTTCGTCAAGACAGCAGCGGGACTTTCGGCCAAAAAAATGCAAGAAGCTTGCACAAGACTCAAAATAGTTCGCAATAGTTTTCATGGCAGAGTGGTTTCTGCACCGTTGCGTAAGTGCGCACACACGAGTGCATGTGCATCTTTTGCAGAGAGTGTGGCATGCATTAAAGAGGTGTTTTTGAGCACCAATGCATGTGCAGGTGTGTATATTAAACACGTGTTTTGACATCAGCGTACACATTTGCGCACACCATTTGCGGTCATACTCACTGCAGGGCGTGCACATGCACTAATATATGCGCTGTGTGTTCATACAGCGTTGGGGGACGAGGGTGAAGGGTATCAGCTAGTCTATGAAGGGCACTTGTTGCTTGGCGTAAGGGATTGTTTTTGACAGAAGAAGAGATAGGGGTGTTGTCTGTGTCTTCTCTATTTTTGATGCAGGTGGGAGCGTATATGGGTGTATGTGTGTGTATTGCATACACACACACACTGCACATGAGATACTTGGATGTGAGCCCAGGGGTCGGTACAAGACACATTGAAAGCCCAAAGAATCCAGATTTACTAAATTTCGGCATATGTGTATTTGTGTATGTGTACAATGAACACATGTATATGTGTAGGCTAGGAGGCTGGATGAGATCTTGGACTAACTTCTTTTTGTCTGTAACATACTTTGTCTTCCAAAAAAGAAAAGCAAAAGATGTCAATGTAATACCAATATCTCAAATCCAAAAATGATTTAAGTGCATAGACCCTCAATCAAGTTTATTAAACTAATGTTTATAGTAATAAAAGCAATCATCATCACCAGCTTCCTTCAACTGTTCTGTTCACTTGGTCTTCTTCTAAATGGTTGTGACCAGCGTCTGCTCGTGGCCTCCCATCGCTCCTTCCTTTTCAGAAAATTCCATCTACCCCTAGTGATTGTCCATCCTGGTCCTGCATCCAGGCATGTAGTCAAACCTTTCGTCTAAACGATTCTCGTTTCGTCCACTCACTCTTTCCATACTAGTGACGAATCTTGGATTTTGACGAAACCACCTGCTGGAATCGCTTGCTTCAAGAACCAAGTTATGTATCTTTGGTGGCGTTTCTTGCTCAGGAAGGAGGTGAGGATCATTTTTAGCCGATGGCATTGGGGGCACTTCCCACAACATGTTCCTACGCATGAACTCCGAACATTTCTTTTTGATTGGATTTCTGACGTTGCCTGGATGATGTGTTCAGTTTTTACACGTCTTGCACTGGCCAGAGAAGAGTTAAAAGACAGAAAGAGAAAAGATGAAAAGAGACAGAAACAGAGATAGACAAGGCTTGCCCCCTCGACCCAGTTGCATTTTGTAAAAGTCCTTGCCAAACTCCTTGACGACACCGCACTGTTCTTTTTTCCTTCTTGCTTGCTTACCTGTGCCTGGAACCAAAATGATGATGGTTGCTTTTATTATCACTCTTGCAGAAATATTGTTTCCTAGATTCAAATAGTAAGTGGCGTCGATTGTGATATTTGTCCTTTCTGTAGATGATGAAAACTACAAAAATTCAGAATGAAGATTGCTTTTATCATTGCTCACACAGAAATAATGTAGTATTTTTGACAGGAACTCTCAAGGTGCAGTCTATTATTCTCGCCGAAGTGATTGACTGTGGTTTGCTGATTGTCGTCACATCTTCTACTTTTCTGAAAAGAAAAGACTTGTTCAAAGAAAAAAGGCAGTTATGTCAGATTATCAAAACCCGCAGCCCAGCAGATGTATAGACAAATGTACTTTGTACACATATACGGTCTACATGCATACTGCGCTTGATCGATTTGGATTCTTCCGGCTCTCCGGGTGTCCATCCTGCACCTGGGCTCACATCAAGTACCCAAGTAATTTGTGTGTGTGTACGCGCATGTATAAGCACACACTCACTCGCCACCCTAACACCCGCAAAAATAGAGAAATCTACAAGATAAACCACCTACGCCTATCTCTACCCCTGCCAAAACATAGCCTCACACGACAGAAACAAGCGCTAACCATGAACAAGCTGGGAACCCTTCTCACTTCCAAACCCCTACCACACATGCATGCAGGTTGTAAAAAACACCTTTGATACACACCCATGTAGTAAAGAGATCGGACAGTACAGATAAACCAAATGCTCCTGCACGATTGCATATGTACACCCCGTGGTGAGTATGGTTACAAGTATATACCGTATTGTTAACAACACCGGTCCCAGTGTAAATACTTGTCTGCACTGGCATATAAAACACCTGTCTGGTCACAGTGAAGTTTTCCACCCACCCCACAACATGTACATTTGCATGCGTGCAAGACACCTGGAACGACGGCGCGGCAGCGACTGTGCAAGAATCTGATGCAGGTGCAGAAAGCTCCACACTTCTCCTCCGTAAAATGCAATCAACCACATTTAGCACCTCAAACGCTAGGATTTTATTGTACCCACTTCCTGTGACTCCAATACCCCTCAAACCCCCCTCCCCACTTCCCAACATACTCCAGAAGAGTTTACAGACCGCGACCAAGCACAGTTTTTCTGTCGCACCACTGATGTTGTTCAAGAGTGCACAACTCTAGAGGAGCTCTGTGCAGCTTCACAATGGCCCCTTGCGTAGTTGTAGAAAGCCTGATTAGAGGGAAGGCAGCGGTGTAGTAAAGGCCCAGTAGGCGAGCATGCAGGAGGCAGAGTCTGAAGATGCACAATATGGCTGTTCACGAGAAATGAATGCTCAGCGCAGAACAACCAAACCCCACAGCAGCTCATCACACCATCGCGACAGCGCGCCACCCAAACAACACCCGCTCATCTGCACTGGTGCGGAGCCCATTCACCTAGTCCATGGCCGGCTCAGGCTGCCGGCCACGGAGGCGATCCCCCGAAACGGGGTTTACACTTCTGCCTGTAAATTTTGGTGCGTTATGTCCATCTAGCGTTTCCCCTGTTCCTCATTTTTCTGCCCCAACCCCCCCCGGGCCTTTTTATTTCTTCTTTTTTCTATTCTGTGTGTGTATCCTCGTATGTATGTGTGCGCGTATTTTGTTAAAGAAATGTTGAACGATTCTGACACATTTGCTGTGCTTTCTGTGTGTAACTCCATTGATTTGCTCATCTTACTCCAGCTTTGCCCCGCCTTCGTCTTTCTTAGGCAGCTGGTGACAAAGACATTGAAAGTCATTTACACATACACTTGTTCTCAGAGGTTTTTCATCGATGTCGTCCCGTCAACCCCAGACGATCCATGCTTTTGCTGATGGTAGGATCGGATCACTCTGTCATGCGCTTCACATATGCGTTGCACATGCGCCGCCAGAATCTTATCCCTCTTTCCTGCTTGTACGCTAAGTCTTTCGAGCTTGTTATAGAAATCAAATCGTCTTCCACTACGGCATCATATCTCCCTGCCACAACATTTATTCGTTTAAACGTCCATTCCGGGGCAGCCGCTTTGAGCGCCTCGATCATGCTTTTGTGTTGCTCATTAGCCTGGTCATCCTTTTTCCCCAGAAAATCCTCATTTCTGCGTGACGACCAGTTCAACTCTACGATGTATAGTGTCGATGATTCTTGTTGATCACTGTGCCATTTGGCCTTCGATTTCAAAAACGATTTTCATAAAACGTTGTCGGGTCGAAATCATGGCGCTCTCTTTCGTGCTCTTTTAATGAAATTGTTTTTGCAACTTCTGCTGCCTTCAAATTCCGTCAGCAATTCTCTGTTGCATATCTGCTGAAACTCTTTCTCTGGCCACAACAGATTCATACTACTCTTTTTGTCAGGTGTGACAAACATGAGCTTGAGCGTTGGTGTTTGAGCAGCTTATATGCTGGCAGACAGATGTCTCTGTATGCCATGTCTCTGTATGCTAGCATTATCCCATCGCAGAAGGTACTGTTGGTATGCCCATACTTCTTCTTCAGCAAAATTTCAGTGCTCGCACCGCGTTGTTCTCGCGCCCTTTTGCATAGTCTGCAGCCTTCATTCAATCACTGTTGTGTTTTTTCAAGCCATGTGGCTACCTGAATGATCCCTGCCAAGCTGTTGCCATGATTTCTCGCCTCTAAGTGACTTGACGTGTGGGTTCTTCATGGCAGTTCAAATACTTCCTTAAGAACGCTCTGCTTTCATTTTGCTGTAACATGAAGTCTGCCGTCCACGTGCCATATGCGATGGCTGAGAGCCGTTCTGATCCGGATTCCAAACAGAAAACAGAAACAGGAGTCACTTTCTGGTATGTTTTCCTGGATTTCAATCATTCTGAACCATTTCCAAAACAGAACAGAAACAGGTTCGTACCAGTCACATTTGAATGTGTGACAATTTGTGACATTTGTGACTAAAATGTGATCAAATCTGAAAAATCTAAAAATTTGCTGGTGTGCTCATCGCCTTTGGTACAAAGAACAGCTGCTCACCAGTGCTCATTGTGAATGTCTCCTTGCACTGTTTGCACCGGGATGTGATCTCGGCAGGCAATTTCTGTTGGCTTGCTAGCGGTGAAGAGCCATCGTTGTTTTTCAAAGACATGTAAATGGCCACATCAGCACTACTACACGTTGCGCGTCCAAATTTAGCCCCCTCAGGGCTTGTACCTGGCATTAACGATAACTCGCCGCAGGTTTGCGTTCCGCGTAAGCGTACATACACACATATATACACGGTGTGTATGTGCACATGCACACACATGCGCACATAAACAGGCACACAGTGTGTAAGTGTGCAAACATAAGCACATATCGATGATTACGAACGACTTGTACAAGTCTACACTTTGACCAGTCTACACGTTTTAAATTCCAGTCAAAAATATTACTCATCCTTGAATCTCATGAAAAATTTCGAAGCCATGTTTTTCAAACTTGAAAACTTGCTTCTATGTATAGAGTGTCAATGAGTTCAGCTGTTGCTGCCCTACTTCACGCACACTGAGTCCGACATGTCTCTTAACCTCGCTATGGCCCATATTTTGTCACTTACAAATCCGTCTACACCTGTAGGAGGCTCCAGTGCCCACTGGCACTCTTCTGCAGACTCATAGCCATATTAGGCCATGCAGAGATTGGTGGAATGACATTCCACCAATCTCTGCATGGCCTTTTTGCGCTCTCTCAAGCCACTGGGTTCGCATGGTGAGTCCTTGCAAAATATGGCCACTCATGGCTGACGTCGTACAGCCGAATTTGCCACCCACGAGTAAATCATCCCACGACTTTGCCCTTTTGAATCCGTGCACAAAAAGACTGTAAAATTTGCTTTCGACATTGATAGTCATGAATGCCAGAAAGTGCACGCCTGTGAGCCAGTTGTAAAGCAAGACGAAAGCTGGCAGCCAAAGGTTGATTCCAAAGTGAATTGCGGCGCGGCTTCTTGATTGGCCATGTTTTTTACACTCAACATATCACACAGGATCACAATGGGAAGACTACCCACCTCCCCCTTTTACTTTCTTTTCACCTTGATCTCATGTTTGGGGCTCTTCACTGACTTGCGTTCATTTCCATTCTCATGTTAGTTTACCTCAGCGTGAAAGTAGCAATCACAAGTGTGAAATAGTACAATAAACCACAATATGTCATATCAGAATTTGATCAGCATTTACAGGTTTGTGGTACCATTGTCATACACAATATGCTCAGTGACATACATGGCACATCAATTGCAAGTTGCGTGCGTGATGCAGTGTACCGGCCATTGCTCGATGCTGCCGCGTGTCCAGCGCCATTCAATTCGGATGTTTGTTGATTTTTCGAAAATAAGTGTCGTGCAAGGAGGTAGATCACATATATGATGTATACAAGGGCATGTACTAATCACAAAGCAGATTATGACACATAATAAAAATTTAGTATGTTAATTGCCCACGTTACTAAGTCATGTAACGAACAGGGCTGGCAAAAGCTTCATCCATCGCACCTGGCGCTATTTGGTTGGAACCCCAAATCATGGCCCACATGTTGACAATCCACTGTGGGCTACTGTCTTGTGCGCCGAGCTTTGAGTCCTCTTTTGCGTCTGGATGCTCTCCAGGATACTCTCGCTTTCGTTGCGCGTGTGAGCGTGGCAGTGCGCTGTAAGAGATAGCCGAACACATTCAAATTCTGAGCATAATGGATCACTTGGCTGCCAGTCGCCAGTATTTCTCAACAAATGCCAAGCTCCGAGAATCTGAGTGCGTGTGCAGCGAAAAATAGGATACCCGTCCTGCCAGTATGTGTTTAAGGCTTAGGTGATGTGCGGAGGTTCGTGTTAGATCAGCCAAACCTCAAACATCACATCACACTACGAGATTGTACGCACCGTTCAGCAATTTACGATCCTCCTCTTTGCTCAGATCCAGATCCTGCAGCCTCCTAGGCGTCCACGTTGGCATGAATCCACATAGGCCCTTCATGCTCATCCACGTGAGCATGAAGGGTTGCCGAGATAGTACCCGGCAGATGTGTGGTCGCGCGAGAGTGTTTGGTTGGCACGACCTGGACCAAGTCCAGGTCGTGACATTAAGGTCGCAATTTGCCTGTGCGGTAACAACCCAACAGGATCGGGCATTAGCTGTGGATGTGACTTGTGGAATCTGGCACAGACATATTTTGCCAGAAACTGGAGGAAATGCATCATGTCAGGGCACAGTGCAAGCCACTCGGACTCGGAGCTCAATGTGATAGCAAAACATCAGCTCAATGTGATAGCAAAACTCAGATTTTCGAATAATCGGATAAACCGAATTGAGTGATCATTGAATTTCAAACATACAGATATACCTTACGTCCAAACCAGTGATTGAGTGCGTGATCTAAGATTTGTTTGACTGGCTGTACAGCCCTAAAACCTGAAGTGGAGATTGCTGAACCACGAACACCTGATGCCTGGCCAGAGGACTAGTCCATTGGACTGATTCAATTATGATGTGCATTGCTAGTGATTCTCAAGCATACACTCAAAACAACACCTCATAAAAGTGTGAATATTTCTGATCAGGTGGGAGGTGAGTTGATTGGGGTACATTGTATAGTGCAAACACAAAACCTGATTTGGCAGTTGCTGGATTGTGTTACAGGACTGGGTGGTCTTTTTTAACATGGCGAAGGCAGCTTACGCCTGGGACTTTGAAAAGGCAAAAGGCTTCCGCTTCAAAGCGTTGACGGAGCACAAACACGCCAGTGAGGAGTGGAATGCAGAGTGCACAGCGGAACTGAAAGAGGTAGTTGCATCTGGGCGCGGGGCTTTCAAGTGGCAGTCACTACTGGCAATTCGCGGGCTCAAGACACCCTTGTTCCAATACTGGCTCGAATTGCGGCCCCTTGCTCCGAGGCCACTGTTGTGGAAATCAGCTGCGATGCGAACGCTCGCTATAAACCGGCGCATGAGCTCGAGGAGGAAAAGGTTTGCTTCGGTGTGCGTCGATTTGAATTTCCGCCTGAATTGGAGCAAATCGCCTGAGGTCGAAGGGGCGCACGATGGAGTCCTAATCGTGAAAAGGGGGTGTAACCTCATACACACACATACACATACATACACACAAACATACATATCAACCTTTGTGATTCACCACTCCGTGCCACGCAACAGCGACGGACTTAAGGAAAGTCTGAACACAGAAGGGAAAAGGGTAAACACCTTGTCACTCACACAGGGTCGAGTCGAGGTACTACAATTTAAATGTTGTTAGGAGATAATAAATTGGAAATGCCCATTACAAGATGGTTCTGCAACAGATCTACGAATGGCGTGTTGGGTTTTGCAATATTGATTAATATGTTACATAAAGATCAAACATATCTGGTTCATATCTTGAATTGTATGCATTGATTGATGATATACAATAGAATAACATTGACATGTTGTTTACACCTGTAATTGATGTAGTTCTGTTGCGTAAAAAAATATGTTGTACACGAAATACATGTCGTATAACATCATATATTGTGTAAGATATATGATTTTCTAGAATATAAATTGTTTAATATTCGTACGTTGTTTAAGACTATATGTTGTTCCAAAAAATATGCTATGCAACAGAATATGCTCTTTAACAAGATTTGTTCTCAAACATATCAAGATATATACATAACGAATTGAAGGACAGCAGATAATCAGCTAAGCACCTAGTTTACATAATATGTCGTATGAGGGTAATTGTAGCAAACCTCAAGCGACATGTGTCTACACGCGTAATTTTCAGATGTGCCGTTTCTGTCGCTGTGTCACTTTCAGCCTATTTCGCTACACATTGCTCCGACAAATCATGGCAACTAGCGTATGATATGTCAAATAAATTGAAGAGTTCCATTCATGTCAAAGCTTGCAATCAGACTTGTGCCCGGCGCGCTTGTCATTTTCTTGACATACCTTCCTACAGTACCACACATGCCCATCATGCGGCAGGGAGGAAGGGAAATCATCCATGGAGCATCAACAGTACAGTGAACAAAGCGCACACATGGCAAAATATCTGCACAGACACGCACATTATAATACGTGCTTGCGCTTGCTGCATTTGAATAGTTTATCCACACTTAGTACGCACCAAGCACACAAGACCCAAGAGACTGCTATATTTTTTCCGCCGCACCCCCGTCTGCGTCCTTGCTCAGACTGTTGCCATTACATCAATACAAATCGTTTATTATGCCAATGATTCCCAAGCAAAATGCATAAAAAGGTATATTGAAAGACAAAAATGTCGAATATTGTTTTGACAAAATCAGCAGCATTGTATTCCTTTTCCTCGAGCTTTCTTATTCTGGCTTTATGCATATACTCCTGTCGACCAGCTGATAGTGTGGGAGATTCATTGGCATTCAAGTTGTTACCTTCAAGCTTTGTTGGGTGACCACCTCCCAACAGCATTTGCGCGTGCGTGTTGTATGTGTTATGCATGTGTGGTGTGCATCACTTGTGGTAACAGAAAAGTAACCAACCTCCTCCTAGAGTGAAGTGGCTGCTCCGATTTGGTAGGCAAAAAGAGCTTTTTGGCGACGTCCCCTCTGAACCTCAGACCCCCCCGGTGCTTTTACTGCCAACCCCTCTTGCAACTAAGGGAGGGCAGGTGGGGGAAGGGGGGGGGGGTGGTGGATGGGTAGGAGGGAGGGATAGATGGAAAGTGGGAGATTGGGCGGGAGGGTGAATTGGACGGAGGGAGAAAGGGAGGAAAATGGGCACAAAATAAAACAGATGGCCAAGTCCCTACGCAAGGTCACGAGCCACTGAGTCCTGAATCGTGTGAGCATGGTCCACGGATCTCGCCTGGATGGAAACGTAGCATACATCTTGAACGACAGTGGCGTGTGACATTTTTGCAATCTGCCACACAACCCATCCCATTCTGTGTTGCATTGCGCATGCGTTTGCGTGTGTGTGTGTGCGAGTGGGGGTGGCATTCTCCCAGTATGCGTGCGCGACGTGCGTGCACGTTCATATGCGTGAGTGCGTGTGTGTGTGACAAAGAGAGAGAGAGAAAAAGAGAGACAGAGACGAAGAGTGAGTGCGATGCGTGTGTGTGTGCATGCGTGTGTGTGTGAGAGAGAAAGCGCACGCACGCGCGCGTGCGAGAGAGAGTGTGTATTTTGTGTGTCTATGCAAGAGAGAGACAGTGACAGAGCGAGTGTGTGAACGTGTAAGTGTGTGTGAGCCTCAGAGATAGAGTGACAGGGAAATAGTGTGTGTGTGAGAGAGAGTGTGAGAGAATTTATATGCGCGCGTAAGGGTATGTGTGTGTGAGTGCGTGGTATTACGTGCGAGTGTGTGTGTTTGTGGAGGGGGAGGAGAGGGGGTGTCGTATCCGCGTCTCCTTAAAATATTTGGACCTCGGAGAGGAGAAGGAAAAGCGCCGTTGCATACTTGACCAATAGTTTTCAAATCGTGCATGTGTGCGTAAAGTGAAGATTGCTTTTATTATTGCTCGTAAAAGAAATAATGTAGTAGTTTTGTTTGGAACTCTCAAGGTGCAGTCTTTTATGCTCACCAAAGTGAGAGACTGTGATTTGCTGATTGTCGTCACATCATCTACTTTTCTCAAAAGAAAAGACATGTTAAAAGAAAAAAGCAGTTAGCCCAGATCATCAAAACCCGCAACACAGCATATATATAGACAAATGTACTGTGTACACCTATACGGTCTACATGTA